>Ga0182030_10023066_pt1 | contig 11537 bp, 7 predicted proteins | sample 812S3MmetaG_FD_121299 | JGI IMG/M metagenome (GOLD analysis project Ga0182030, IMG submission 121299) | Permafrost microbial communities from Stordalen Mire, Sweden - 812S3M metaG (Illumina Assembly) | ecosystem: Environmental > Terrestrial > Soil > Wetlands > Permafrost | place: Sweden... | reverse complement strand
TTCGTCAAAAATAATCCTGAGATCACCCATGTCAAGTTTACGGATATGGATGCGCCAGGAGACTTTGTCTTGGATAGCGATGGTTTTTCCATGAAGTACAGCCAAGGCCCTAAGAAATTTTTAATAGAACCGATCTTATCTTATGAGGACCGGCCGGATAAAAACCAGGAGTAGTTGGACCAGCACGCATATGCCAATGATACATATTCCAGTGTGAGCGGCGGCAATACATTGCGGGAGATCGAAACTCAAGTGATCCCTGTTAAACCGAAGGATAAACAGGATATGTGGAGCAAAGCCTTTGACAAATTCCGGACAGAGAACCCTGATATCGGAGAAAATGAATATATCAGGGTTTCCTAGGGCGCCGTTGAAGGGGCGATCAGGGTCACTAAAGACGGAGTGTATAAACAAGCGCCCCCTCAATATTCTTTCTCGTTTGAACGTGATACGCCCTTGCCTAAAGATAATTTGGTTATACAAAGAATGCTGGAAGAAGACGCCAATGCCCCTAGTGGCAAACATTTTATAACAGGCACTAATACTTTTTCTATTAGCACGAACAACTCGTCTATCAATGGCAGCCTAATGCCAAGCTTCATCCAACCGATGCCGGATACCAACACCATCCGCGATTTGACCAATGCTTTCCAGTTTCATTTAAATCCAGAAGACACCAACAGTTTTGTCCATCCTATTATTTTAAGTCCGGATCTTGGAGCTGAGGTGTCTTCGTCAGAAGAAAATTGGGATGTGATCCGCTTAGCTAGTGAGATAACCGCACAACAAATGAGCAAGAGTCCGGGAATCAGAAAATTGATTGATGGTTTCTTAAGTTCTAAAGAACCCAGGGACAAAGATACCCCCCCAAAGGTTAGATTGCGTGAAGCTTTGACCCAGGACCCTTTATCACAAAACTCTACACCCAATGGTGATATCCTGGCCATTGTACAAATATTTGATATGAATATGGACATCATTAAGCATAAAATTAACGGTTCTGATGAGCTTACTCCTCAAAATCCGGTTACACATATTCCGATCGATAAAATTGTCGTAGATACAGATATTGTCGTTTCTGCAGGCGTAGAAAACAGGGTGAAACTGACACTGATCAAAAAATCAGACGGCAAAGTGTATGTAAATAATCCTGATGGTCTAATTTATCCCGTTACTAAGATAGTGGATGCGCTTGATGCAAACTATGATTTGAGGACAAGCCTTGATACAAAGAAAAATGAATTAATTGTCAAGGTCACTGGTAAAGAAAAGCCAGCCACAGGCAATGAAATGTTTGTCCTACCGAAGGGATTTGATGTTATTGTTGGTTACGATAAAGTATTGCCTTCGGTAGCAGAATTATTGGGCCCAGCGTCAAACAATAAAGCCATGCGCTCGAATAGACAAGGGGGTATCGATCTAACAGTTGCCGATATGAATTTACAGACACAAAATGAAGGCGAGGAGATCAAATTCCATTTAGACCCTGCTATGCTTGCCAGGCTTCAAAACGCCCCTGGTTTTGTACCGGTAATTATTAACATTCAACCTCTTGAAGATTTATCTTTATTCCTTGGTTTACAGAAGGAAGCAAATACTGCTCCAGATATTTGAACGAAAAATTGTACATTAACAGAAAAAACCAAAGAAGAGTTAATCGAGATCATTTTAGGGTTATACAAAGAAAACGAAGAGTTAAAGCAAAAGGTCAAAGAAGAACAAGATAAACGCGTTGAGAAGTTTGCCAAACCAAATACGACCAAGAAGCGCAAACATCGTTCCGGTCAAAAGTTTGGACATATAGGCATAACTCGGCGTATACCTGATCAGATTGACGAAGTTATCGAAGAAACCCTCCAAGATAAGACGAGTGTCTGCTATTCATTCGGGAATAGATCGCCACGTGGCGCTGAAGCGCATGCAACATTGATGTCGCTGATTCAAACGCTGACCCTAGTGACCCGCGCAGTGGATAAAATATGAAGATTTCTGTAAGTTTAGGTTAAGATTCATTTAAGATTGCTCCCGAGGTATTGACAAGCCTGAAGTTTTGTGGCATACTCCCGTCGGATTCATTCAAAATTTATTTTCCAGGCAATATTTTTTAAACCCTAAATATATAATATCGAACATAATAATAATGTTGAAATCAAATGAGGAGCCATCGATGCTCTGCATAAAAAAACCGGTTTCTCTCGTTTGTTTATGTATTATTTTTATCCTCTCCTTCCTTAATGTCCAGAAAGCAAATGCGGAACTGCTGGCTACTTCTAATAACAACTCTGCCCCTTATGCGTCAGGATATATAATTGTCAGGTTTAATCCTGGTTACGTTGTTGAGCAGCCTGGCGCTTTGACGAGCTTCACTGCGTCATCCATTGCAAACCTTTATGCTAAATATGGAGTCAACAGTATTCAGAATGTTTTCTCTCCGGTCCCTGCTCAAATTCAAAATGGGACAAATATTGTAGTGTTCAATCCGCCAGGCGCCATTCCCCCAATTCTTGCTAATGATTACATCGTCTATTATAATTCTTCCCATGATCCCCTCCAGGTGGCCGCTGATTTTAACAATGATCAAAGCGGCATGGTGAGCGCTGCTCAGGTTGATTATACTGGGGTGATCCAACAATCTACTCCCAATGACCCTGGTTGTGCTAAACAGTGGGACATGCAAAGAATTCAAGCCCCTTTGGCCTGGAACATAACGCAAGGGGATGGGGTCGTGGTCGCTGTAATGGATACAGGTGTTGTTCTTACCAATCCCGACATTGCACCTAATCTTTGGGTCAATCCGTATCCCGGATTGACAGGTCATGCGAAGGATAACAATGGTTGGAATTTCGTCAGTAATAACAATAATGTCGCCGATGATAATGGTCATGGGACCTTTGTAGCAGGGATTGCCGGTGCCGCATGCAATAATGGTATAGACATGTGCGGTACAGCCCCTAATGTTAAAATTATGCCGGTAAAGGTTTTAAATAGCAGTGGTGCTGGTCAAATGTCAACATGGGCCAGGGGAATACAATACGCGGTAGATAATGGAGCGAATGTCATTAACAGTAGTCTTGGTTGCAGTAACAATAATTGCCCCAGTAATCCCGTGGTAGAAGATGCTGTCATGTACGCTTATTCAAAGAACGTGGTGAATGTGATGGCGGCAGGAAATTGGGAGAATACAAAGAATTGCGGAGAGACCCTTATTTGCACCAGTACGTGTACTTTAACCTATAATTTGTGTACTACTGATGTTGCCAATTTAAGTCCTCAAAATATGTCCCAGGTTATCGCTGTTGGTGCCACTGATAATAGCGATTCTCAAGCAAGTTACTCTAATTATGGGGCTGGTATTAGTGTGTGGGCCCCTGGTGCAGTTTATTCATTGAATTGGCAGAATAATTCCAGTCTTAAAAGTAGTTACGGAACTTCATTTGCCGCGCCTCATGTCAGCGGTGTTGCCGCGTTGGTTGAATCTGTAAATGCCGGCATCACTCCAGATGGGGTAAAAGCTTTTATTCAGTCTTCAGCAGACAATGTCAATGGTCTCTCCCGTCTAAATGCCTTTAAAGCCGTAGATACAACACAAGCTCCTTTAACTCCGCCGGCTTTTCAAACAATCAACACTTGTCAAGATTTACAAAATATGACCGCTACCGGCAATTATATGTTAGGAGCTAATATCGACTGTTCGGGCGTATCTCTTTTTGGGACGCTCAGCAGTTTTTCAGGCACCTTGAACGGCAATGGCTTTACGATAACAAATTTAACCAACTCCGGTGGAGGGTTATTCAATTCATTAGTGGGGGCGAATATCTCCAATCTTAATATTAAATCCGCCGCCATAAGCAACGGGACAAACAATGAAGCGGGTATTTTAGCAGGTACAGCGGATTCAGCGTCTACCATTGTGAATGTCCATGTTCAGGGGAATGTAACAGGGGCAGCATGGTTTGGCGGTGGTTTAGTGGGGTTTAATTATGGATTTATATTACAATCTTCCGCTAATGTTAATGTTACCGCGGACACGGCAGGGGGCCTTGCCGGAATCAATGTCGGTTTTCTGAATCAGTGCGCTTCTCAAGGCACAGTTACAGGGACCGGCGATGCGGGCGGGTTGGCAGGAGTGGATGCTTATAATGATAACGGTTCCTGGCTTGCAGGAGTCATAGGAGATTCTTATTCACTGTCTCAAGTGACGCTCACCCCGTGCACAACTTCTCCCATAAACGGCGGTTCATGCGATAATATAGCCGGAGGTCTGACAGGAGGGATAGCTTCTCTTTCTGCTATTTTTAACACTTACGCATCAGGTCTAGTGTCAAAAACAGGATCAGCTAAGGCTACATTAGGAGGACTGGTCGGAAAAAATTTAAACACTTCTTATGGTTTTATAAATGCATCTTATTGGGATAAAACTACAACAAAACAGAGTACTAGTGCCCCAAGTTCAGGCGGTTCGGGTTCCACGGCAGAGGCGACCTCGTCCATGCAGGCACAGGCCACTTATGCGGGCTGGGATTTTCACCTTATCTGGCAATTATTGGCGAAATCCTATCCGGTCCTATTTTCGAATTCTCAACAATATATTTATACTTGCCAGGATTTGCAAAACATCCAAAATAATTTGGGAGGCTATTACGTTTTGGGCCAGACCATTGATTGCTCAGCATCCAATACATGGAACGGCGGCCTTGGCTTTATACCGCTGGGCGTGGGTCAACTTTCCGGATTCACAGGCGTTATTGATGGCGCGGGATTTACTATCAAAAATCTGACTATCAATGGGTCTTACATTGGCGGGCCCAACGCCCCAACTTCAGTCACTACTTCAACCCCTTTGGGCTTGATTAGTACTGCAACGGGCGCAATCATCAGGAATTTAAACATACAAAACGCAAACATTACCCGTGGGTCCTCTAACAGTGCTGCTATTGTTGCAGGCCAGCTGTATTCCAATAGTGTGGTGGAAAACGTTCAAGTTCAAGGAACAGTGGCAACAGGCCAGGGGACTGCCAGTGCTGTTTCAACGACAGGGGGTATTACAACGTTTCTTTCAGGCAGTACGATCACCGCATCATCAGCGAATGTTACCCTTGACGGCGGGGCCATGGGCCAATATGTAGGAGGATTGGCCGCGGAGATTGGCTCAACATCAAGCGCCATTAATTATAGTTATTCAACAGGAACGATCAATGGCGTTAACATGATCGGTGGACTGGTGGGTTTTGTTGACAAAAAAAGTTCCATAACTGTTTCCAATTCATATTCCAAGGCGGCCATTAATGTGAACCCGTCTGGTACTTACAGCGCAGGGTCCGTCGGCGGACTGGTTGGGACCGGAGCAGGGAAAATAACCACTTCATTTGCCGCGGGACCAATAGCTTGCTCTTTTTCGTGCACAAGTTTGTTGGGCGGATTGGTGGGCGGCAGCTCTGGGCCCACAGAAACTTATTCTTATTGGGACACACAGGTCACCAATCAGGCTAAGAGCAATGGAACAACGACTGGCGGCCTGACAACTGCTCAGATGTATCTTCAAACCTCCTATAATAAAGCGTTTACGTCCAATATCTGGCGCTTTCCAGGCAATGATTATCCGCATTTAAATATAGAACCTGTATATTTAAGTTTGAATTTAAATGCTGCTCCCAATGTTGCGTCTTTTACTGTTAGTTCCTTACAAGGCTATCCGGATCCATTTAATTGCACTACATTAAATGGCATAGAAACCGGGACCTGTGCCGCCAGTGTTCCCATTTATGAGCCTGTCCTGTTTAATGCAACATCAAACCAGGAGACATCAATTAATTGGTCAAGCAGCGCCTGTGGCCCAGCAGCAACTAATTGTGTCTTTACTCCGGATACGGATAATATTGTCATTAATCTCCAGGATAAAGTTCCAGCCTATCCTATTACTGCCAGTACAAGTGCAAATGGATCAATAAGTCCTTCCGGTTCTGTTAATGTTATCCCTGGAGCTAATCAAACCTTTACTATCACAGCTAATGCCGGCTATGGTATCAATCAAGTATTGGTTGATGGCACGGCAATGGCACTTGCGTATACACCAATCATTAGTTATAGTTATACATTTAATACTGTCACTGCAGCGCATACGATTAGCGCAAGCTTTGTGCTGCTTTCTCCTTATAATAAATGGAAAATTCTTAACTTTACACCGGCACAGTTAGCTGTTTCTACTATCAGCGGAGATACCGCGACCCCGGCCAAGGATGGTATCCCGAATTTGTTTAAGTATGCCTTTAATCTTCAGCCATTTACAGCATATTCGAGCGCGTTTCAATATTATTTATTGAACAATCATTTCACCATCGTATACAGGCATAACTTGAATGCTACTGATATGACTTATCAGATTGGAGCGGAAGACTCAGTTACCGGTCCATGGGACTACGCCTCATTTTCTTTAGTGTCCCAAAACATTGATGCTAACACACAGCAAGTGACAGCAACGGATTGGGTCGATAGTACAACTGTAACAATGAGGTTTTTTAAGCTCGTAATTACTTTAAATAGCGGTCAATCCATGGCAGCGAGTTTAGCGGCTAACCCATCCAACGCGTATTTTTCGATAACAGCCAGGGCGGGTAGGGGAGGCACCATTAGCCCTCCAGGAATAGTTAAAGTTAAATCTAAAGCAAATCAAAGTTATACCGTCATTCCTAAAACAGGTTACACGGCCAACTTGACCATAGATGGCACAACGGTGGCACTGACTAATAACACTTATACGTTAAATGATGTGATAGCGGAGCATAAGGTAGTAGCGAGTTTTACGCCAAAGGCTATAGTCAATCTGATAATAAGGGCGACTGCCAATCATCTACCTATTAGCATTTCCACGTTATCAACGCACGGACCGAATGGATCAATAGGCAGTGGTAAACTAATAGGCATGGGAGAATTTGAATATTATGATCTTCCTGCAGGGGTGTATAATTTAACTATCAAGGCCCTGGGACACATGGCACATTATTCTTTTACAATAACACCACAGGACGAAGTAAGGCCTAATACAAAGACCATTACGATCCCTGTGGATATTTCATCGCGCAATTAATTGATCCAAACACGACCATCACTGGCTGTGGATGGGGATCTTCAGGCCGCAGGATTGAAAAACATGGGAAAAAATGAGGTGACAAAATGAATATGTTATCCAGGATAATTTTATTTAGTACGGCATCGTTGTGTTCAGGTATATTGGGCGCTCAAGGGGTTTATGCCGATTGTACCACTTCTTATAACACAGCGCTCACCGCTATTACAAATTACGATCAATCGACCCTACAACTTAATGTTGTTAATACTTCCATTGATTTAACTAAAGCAGTCAATGCTGTTACACAGCTGCAATCTTGCAACAATATTCCAGCGGGGGATGGAAACGGATTGTGGGATGATGCTCTGAATGTCTTGACAACGACTGTCAGCAGGGATCTATCCAAAACATATAATGTTCATCCTCCTCTGACGCCTCCTGTTGGCGCGGACAGTAATTTCTCCACAACGGTTGGCTTTAATGAGTCCAGGATTTTTGTTTCAGACCCTACGGTGCAAACAATTTATGAGTATGATTTGAACACCACGACGATGCAATGGAATTTATCAAAATATCAAATTAGTCCTTTAGTTTTAAATCCGGCTGACATTTTTGGCAAGGTGTTTGACGTTAAAGGAAATTTTCTTGTAGCTGTTGATCAAACATATGATAATCACACCAAGTTGGATGTTTTTGCCAAATCCAATACCGGAGGATGGACCCAAATTGATAGTTTAGATTTAGCACAATATGATAAAAAGATAACAGACATTCACGTAGCTATGTCCCTTAATGATTATTCTTTATTTAGCTTTGTCGCGGGGATTTCAGGAAGCAAGGGGGTGCAATATGTGATTTATGACCTGGATTCAAAGATAAATACAAAAACTTCAATGGAAACCATCACATTTAATGTCCAAAAGCCGGTGGTCGTAAAAGGCAGTATTATATCGGTTGCCGCCAGCGGGGATTATATGATCATAGGAAGGAATGACGCCGCGGTAATTTTAAAAGCCAAATCTGTTATAAATAAGACAAGTACATCTGTCAGTTGGTCTGTGGAAAAAACTATATCAAACCATATTGGGTATATAAACGAGCTTAGTCTCTCAGCTGCGGGGGTAGGCTGGAAAACGGCTGTCACATACTGGGTCAATAAGAATCATTGGGCAAAAAAGATAAGCGCGACAGACTTGACAGAGTTGAGCCTGACGTTCAGTCCAAAGTCAGTGTCATTAGAGTCAGCGGAATCAAAAATAGCTTCGATGATCGCAGTTGCCCAAAACGCTAATCCTCAAGCCACTATTAACTCAACTCTTCTTGAAAATATTTTGTTTTCAGCTTATCTCGGCGCTCCTGAATACGGTAATGACTTTGGCCAGGCAGTGTCTGTTTATGAAGAACCTGTGCTTCAAATATCCTCATCAGGGATTCCAACTTCATTCGGCAACGTTTCCTTTGCGGTTGGTTCTCCAGGCACGAGTCCTTTAAGTCTAATAATTAAATCTTTGCCAAGCGCTGTCTATACCATTGTCAAATCTAATGTTAATAATCAAAAAACACCAACTTGGAGCCAATCAACATTGAATGCAATCCCTATCATGGGAGATTCATTGTACGCGGGGTATTCCCTTGCTATGGGAGATGGAAAATTACTTGTTGCTGCTAAAACCACTCAGGCGTCAGTTTCATCCATGGCCATGGTTTATGGGTTTAATAATGATAATAATCAAGGCCAATGGCTTTTTACATATAACACGCCCTATGACACCAGTTTTGGCACCGGTGAAATAATTAAAGCGGATACTCCTGTTGCTATAGGTGTATCTGACCATAGCAACAACTCTCCCACAGTAAGTCAGACGGTTGTCATCAGCGGCCTAACAGGATAGTTCCCTAAAACGTCTTTCATCATACATCTTCAGGGGAATTCAACGCCTTTGTTATCAATCCTACTTCCATAACGGGCGGACACAAGGTCCGCCCCTACGAACAAAATAAATCTTCTCTACGCGTTAAACATAAATTTTTCTTGACAAATATTTTTTAATAAGTTATTCTCTATCATGCCCATAGGGAGAGTAGGCTATTATGTCAAATAAAACAAAATGATGTAAGAGAGGCTATGGCAAACATATTAGACAAAACAAGTTTGGAAGATGTGTATATATTCAGTGACCCCGTCAAAAGGTCCAATTGCTTCGACTTCGTAAGGTTGCGTCATTGCGAGGAGCCCCGCAGGGCGACGAAGCAATCTCAACAAAATTGGTTGTTCTTGCAGAGATTGCTTCGCCCCTTCGGGGCTCGCAATGACACAGGAACGGGTTTAGTGAATATTTACGAAGATGTGGGATTGCGGATTAAAAATTTGGGATCTGAATTAATCTCAAATTTTCAAATATAAATTTTTTTACAATATAAGACTACTAATAACATAGAGTAGATAGGCTTATCAATGAATTCACAAAATAGTTTAATAGTTACTGCTAAAGACCGGGAAATCTTACAGGCTGTCCGTGCCATCAAATACGGTACGGTTTTGGTCATTATCCAGAACTCACAAGTCATTCAAATTGAATCCACGAATAAAACAAGGTTTGATAGTATTCAAGTGAAAAAAGGGTAACAGACAACTGGAGCCCGCTAATAAATAATAATGAATCGAGTGACTGACCGGATAACCGGATGTCTTCGTAAAGCCCCGCATGCCGTTATCGGCAAGCTGCGGGGTCCTAAAAGGAGAGAATGGTTATGAGGTCATTCAGTCGGGTTTTAACAGTGTTTAGTTTAATAGTGGTTTTACCGTTTTCAGGATTGGCTTTTGCTGATACAAGCACATTGGAGGCGAGATTGGATGATTTGGAACAACAAGTCGCTATTCTCAAACGGCAGATAGAGAATAATAAGGAAGATACTAAGGCCCAAACCAGTACAACGCCGGTTATTACGGCAAACAGTAAGGACGGCTTCTCTATCAAATCACCGGATGGGAATTATAGCCTTAAACTTGGCGGGTACACACAGGTAGTGGCTCGTGAATTCGGGGATAACAAGAAGGGTGATTTGGGGTATGCCAGCAGTATTTTCCCTCGACGCGTTCGGCTTATCATCCAGGGGACCCTCGCCCGTGATTTTGATTATTATATCCAGCCTGAATTTGGGTATCCTAATACTTACAGCGTTACCAGTGGGGTTGTTGCTGGGGCTCCAAGCGCGTATGGTGTGGCTCTTCAGGATGCCTGGCTGGATTGGAAATATTTCCCCGAGGCTACCATCAAAGCTGGTAAATTCAAAACGCCTTTTGATCTTGAAAATTTGCAGGACACTCGTTATACAGCCTTTAGAATTAGGCTTAACCAGCAATCTTTCTCCTCAGCGGGATGTTGGTGCTCAATTAGGGGGCAGCTTGTTTGACGATATTGTGAGTTACGCAGGTGGTGTTTTTGACGGGGCAGCTGACAAAGAGAATAATTACGGCGGCTATGCATCAAGCACTGGGGATACCAATGAAAAAGCCGGGACGGGTCGTATTTTTGTTAAACCATTTAAAAATACGAATATAGAACCGTTAAAAGGTTTAGGGGTTGGTTATGCCGCGAGTTACGGAAAAGCGAAAGGCGGTGATCTTCCTTTCTATGTATCACCTGGACAGGCGCCTGTCTTCTTCTATAATAGTACCGTATCAGCTGCCGGTCCGCAGATACGTACTTCGCCTCAGGCATACTATTATTATAAATCATTGGGGATATTAGGCGAAAAAGTCAATTCCCAGGAAGAATTACAGTATACCAGCGGCACTGGTTCTAGTGCTCATATTGTTCGTGACAAACCGACCAACAGGGCCTGGGAAATAACCGGTACCTATGTTTTAACCGGTGAAGATGCTTCCTATAATGGAGTAACGCCTCGTCACGACTTTGATTTAAAAAGCGGACATTTTGGTGCCTTTGAGTTAGCCAGCCGCTATGGGCAGTTAAAGCTTGACCATACGATTTTTGATGATGGATTTGCTGATTTAACCAAATCCATTTCAAAAGAGAACACCTGGGGCGCGGGTATTAATTGGTATTTAAACCGGAACGTCAAATTAGCGGCTGACTTCGAACAAACGAAGTTTGTCCGAGGAGCAATTAACGGTAGAAGCACTGATGATCGCAAGACTGAGAATTTATTTACCGGTCTGGCACAGTTAAGTTTCTAATTAATAGCTGTTTATTATAGGGAGAATTTAAAATGAAAATAAAGAATCTGATCAATGCCATAGTGGCATTTCTGTTGATGTTTGGTTTGGCCACAGGGTCCTGGGCCAAACAGATCACCTTGCTTAATGTTTCCTATGACCCCACCCGCGAACTGTATGATGATTACAACAAAGCCTTTGCCAAGTATTGGAAAGACAAAACCGGCGATGATGTGGTCATTAACCAGTCACACGGCGGGAGCGGTAAACAAGCCCGTGCCGTTATAGATG
>Ga0182030_10023065_pt1 | contig 11537 bp, 8 predicted proteins | sample 812S3MmetaG_FD_121299 | JGI IMG/M metagenome (GOLD analysis project Ga0182030, IMG submission 121299) | Permafrost microbial communities from Stordalen Mire, Sweden - 812S3M metaG (Illumina Assembly) | ecosystem: Environmental > Terrestrial > Soil > Wetlands > Permafrost | place: Sweden... | reverse complement strand
GCTCTGGCCCGTGCGGCGGATCTGCCCCGACGCCTGCAGATGCGGCATCGAGTAGTAGTAGCTCGCCGCCCCCGGCGCGTCCGCCTTGCGACTCAGACCGGCATCGCCGTTGAGCACGGGTGCCTGGTCCGCACGCAGGTCCAGCCACAACGCATAGTCATCATCCGCAGCCTGCAGTTGCCAGTGCAGCGCAGCAGTATCGGGTGCCTGAATCAGTGACCAGTCGGCCACGTGGACGGCAAAGGGTTGCGCCTGCGCGCTCCCCAGTCCGAGCGCATCGCGCGCGTAGCGGGTCGTGCTGAAGAACCGTCCGCGGCTGACGTCGGTGATCGCAAAATGCGCTGCGTACAGCTGGCGCGTGCGCCAGGCGGAGGTGCCGGCGGCGGGATCCGTTGCGGCGGGCGGTGCAAGTCCCAGCCGGAAGAACGTCAGTTCGAAGCCGAAGACCTCACCATCGGCGGCGCGCAGATGGCCCGTCAGATACCACCACTCGTGGCGGAACGCAGGGTGCGGCCCATGGTCCTGCGGAAACTCGAAGTGGCGCGCCGCGTCCGCCAGCTCAAAACCGGGTTGCTCCGACCCGCGCAGCACACTCAGCCGGTCGGCGAGTCCGGGGCTCGCAGCGGCGGTACCGGACGGCGCGACGTTGCCCGGCGCGGCACGATGACAGCCGTACAACCCGCAACCGAGACCCAGCGTCAGCAGCAATGCGGTGGCAGCTCGCACTCATTCCTCCCGCAGGTCCTGGACCAGCGGCGCATGCGCCGTGCGCCAGGCCGGGTAGACACCGGCAACGAGCGCCGCGATCAGCGCCAGGGCAATCGCGCCGGTGACCTGCGCGGGATGCAGGTGCAGGTCGATCTGCCAGCCGAACGCGCGGCGATTGATGACGCGCACCAGCAGTACGGCGGTGAGCATACCGGCGGGCAGCGCCGCCAGCAGTGCCACCGCACCCATGAACAGGGTCTGCGCCAGGATCATCACGGCGGCACCGGCGCGGGTCAGCCCCAGGACCCGCAGCAGCGCCAGTTCACGGGTGCGTCCCAGCTGCCAGGCCAGCAGTGCGCTGAGCAGCCCGACCGCCGCCACGCCCGCGGCCAGCCAGTTCAGTACCCGCGTGATGACGAAGGTACGTTCAAAGATCGCGAGCGAGATCGCGCGCACCTGTGCCGGCGTATCCACCTGCAGCGCCTGCCGCCCGGCCGCGGCGCCATACAGCCGGCCGACGACGGTGTTCACGTCGGCGCCTGTGGCGACATACAGCGCCAGGGCGCTGACCGAATCGTCCTGCCACAGTTGCCGGTACAGCCGGCGGCTGATGCGCACGCTGCCACGGTCATTGCCGTACTCGCGAAACACACCGGCCACGCGGAAGTTGCGCGGCCCCTGCGCCGTCGTCAGCCGCAGCGTCGCGCCGATGGGCAGATCCAGGCGATAGGCCAGCGGCTGCGCCAGCAGCACCTCACCGGCCGCGAAGCGCTGCCACACATCCGGTGCGGCGGCGGTGAGAGCCACGCCCGCGCGCAGGGTGCCCGTGATGTCCATGGCATCCAGTACCACCGGCCCGCGGTCTGACTCCACGATGGCGCGGCGGCTGGCGCTGTAGCCGGCGATGCCCGGCACCCGCACCAGGTCCGCCACAAGCGCCGCATCGAGCCGCCGCTCGGGACGCGCAAAGCCGGGTCCCGGCGCACCCACGTAGATATCCGCCTGCAGCGTATGCGACAACCAGTCCCGCAGCGACTCGCGAAAACTGTCCACCATGATACTGATACCGATCATCGCAGCCACCGCCATCGCCAGCGCCGCGACGGCGACTCCCGTGCGACTCAGCGAGCCGGCGATGCCGCCCAGCGCCAGGCGCACCGGCGGTGCGGCGGACAGCGGCGAACGCGCGAGGCCCCGGGCGCAGGCGTAGAGCACGGCGGGCGTCGCCGCCGCCACGCTCAGCATGGCGAGCACCAGGGCGCCGAAACCGGCGAGTACGCTGCGCTCGCTCGACCACACGATGACGATGCACCCCAGCGCGAGCAGCACACTCACGCCGAGGAGCAGCGCGGCGACGCGGCGCACACGCCCTTCGAGCACCGAGGCGCGCAGGGTGAGCTGCGGCGTACTGTAGACCGCTTCCAGTGCCGGCGCGGCGGCGGCCAGCAGGGCCACCGCCACGGCCGCGCCGATCGCCAGCAGCGGCTCCGCGGGCGGCAGCGTGACGCTGTTCACCGCCACGACGTAGTACAGGTCATTGATGGTCTGCGACACCATGCCCACCAGCGCGCGGCCGATCAGCGCACCGGCCGCCAGTCCCAGTCCACCACCGACGATCGCGAGGCCCGTCGCCTCCAGCAGAATAATCCGCAGCAGCTGCGCCCGCGTGGCCCCCAGCGCGCGCAGGATGCCGAGACTGCGGCGCCGCTGCACGATCGCGAAACTCATGGTGCTGTAGACCAGGAACAGGCCCACCAGCAGCGCCAGCAGACTCAATGCCCGCAGGTTGGTGTTGAAGGCCTGGGTCATGTCCAGGCCCGCGCGGGCGCGTTGTGCCGCGACGTTCAGGGTCACCCCCGCGGGCAGCTCGCGACGCACCTGCTGCAGCTCCGCGGCAGCCACGGCACCCGCCGGCACCCGCAGATCGATGCGCGTCAGTCGCCCCTGCAGCCCCAGCCACTGCTGCGCCGTACTGACATCGGTCAGCATCACCGCCTGCAGGCCGTCACCGGCATCACCCATGACGCCCAGCAGCTGAGCCTGCAGCGCGTGACCGCCCGCATCAACCGCAAAGTTCGCTCCGGGCCTCAAGCCCAGCTGCGCCGCCGTGTCCCGCGCCAGCACCACCGCGCCCGCACCGGACAACCACTGCGCCAGTGCGCCGCCGGAATCGAGCACCGTCGCAGCGCCCTGCAGCGCCCCGCCCGGCGCCCCGGAGCCACCGCCGGTCGCGAACCCGGCCGCCGCCAGCGGATCCACTCCCAGCAGCTGCAATGCCTGATCGCCCGTGGTCACGTAGCCTTCGACCACGGGATTCGTGCGCACGACATGCAGCGTGCGCACCAGATGCACGTACCAGGCTTCCTCGATGCCGGCCGGACCGCCATCGAGTTCGTGCGTCGCCGGCCCCTGCACCGCGGCCAGTGACAGTTCAAAGGCGCGGGCGGCACTGCCGGTGGCGACATCCACCGCGACGATCGTCGCGACTCCCAGCGCCAATCCCAGCAAGGCGAGCAGCAACTGCACCGGGTGGCGCAACAGGTGACGGAAGCTCGTCGACCACAGCATGCCCATAATGTGTCTAGAGCAGCTGTCCGTCGCGCAATGTCAGGCAACGATCGGCGCCCGCGGCAAGCTGGCGATCATGGGTCACCAGCACCACGGTCGCACCGCGCTCCCGCGCAAGCGTCCGCAGCAGCGGCGCCAGCTGCGCGGCCGTGACTTCATCGAGATTGCCGGTGGGCTCATCCGCCAGCAGCAGCGCCGGGTCGTGCACCAGGGCGCGCGCCAGTGCCACGCGCTGCTGCTCACCGCCGGAGAGCACATCCACCGGCGCCTGCAGCCGGTCGCCCAGCCCCACGCGTTCGAGCATCGCGCGGCTGCGGCGGCGGCCTGCGGCGGCGCCCACGCCATCGAGTGACAGAACCAGGCGCACGTTCTCCTCCACGTTCAGCGTCGGCAGCAGATTGAAGAACTGGTAGACGAAGCCCACCTTGCGGCGGCGGAACAGGGTGCGCCCGGGTTCCGCCAGGGCGCCCAGATCCACGCCGTCAAAGAGCACCCGCCCGGAATCGGGCCGATCGATGCCGCTGATGAGATTGAGCAGGGTCGACTTGCCGGAGCCGCTGCGACCGATGATCGCGGTCTCACTGGCGGCCGCAATACTGACGCTGACCCGGTCGAGCACGCTGCGGCGGTGAACACCCGCGCCGAAGCTGCGACTGACCGCGTCCAGGATCAGCACGCGGCATTGACACCCGGGTCGTAGCGCATCGGCCGCGCCGCGCCCATGCGCGTCAGCTCGCGGCGCAGCGCATCGCCCAGCGTCGCCTGTTCACTGCGGTCGAACAAAGGTGCGGCCGCCCAGTCATGCGCCCAGGGGTGCGCCGTGCGCAGGGCTTCGGGTTCATCCGCGTAGCGCGGGATCACATGGGCGTGCAGCGCCGGTTCGAGATTGCCGAGAATGGCGTAGTTGATGCGCAGCGCACTGGTGACCTTCAGCAGCGCATCGCCCAGGCGGGCCATGTCCACCAGGAACTGGCTGCGCTCCTGTGCACCCAGCGCGTTGAGCGTCGGCACGACCGGGTCCGGCAGCAGCAGCACATAGCCGCGCACGAACTGCCGCTCGCCGAATAGCACCCAGCCGGATGTGAGCTTCGCCGCGACCCGCGGCTCCTTGCCTTCCCGGGCCGCCATGACCTGGTGGTGAATCGCGGTCAGACTTTCGGGCTTTTCGTTCTTCATTGGGCGGCCTCCACGCCTAGGCGCAGCAGCGCCTCGCGTGTGTCATGGAAACTGCGGTGGACAATGCCATGCCAGCCGCGTGCGCGCGCGGCCTCGATGTTTTCCGCACGATCATCGATGAAGACCGTGGCCCTGGGCACCAGGCCGAATTTCGCCTCAGCCTGCGCATAGATCGCCGGGTCCGGCTTCATGACGCCGGCATGAAAGGACGTGAGCACGCCGTGGCCGATGCCATCCAGGCCGTGGCGGCTCGAGACATGCTCCCAGTGCAGGTCACCAATATTGGACAGCAGGTAGACGCCGTGCAGCGGCATCAACCGGCGCGCCAGCTGCATCATGTCCTCATGCGGAGTGAGCATGTCCAGCCAATGCTGTCGCAGGACATCGAACGGCGCGCCCGGCGCCAGGGTGATGAAGCGCTCGATCAGTCCGGCGCCATCCAGCCTGCCGGTCTCGTGGTCGATGAGACCGACGCGCTCCACGGCCGTGTGCAGATCCATCCGCGGTGCGCCATGGCTCACGAGAAACTCGAGCAGCGGCTCAGGATAAATGCCAACGAAGACCCAACCGATGTCGAAGACGATGTCCCGGATCATACGCGGACCGGCAGCACCGTTCCCGGGTCCCCCGGGGTCATGTTCACGGACACCACGGTGGCGCGCGGAAAGAAGTTGAACTCCGAGGCGCTGGCCCAGGTGTAGGCGCCCATTGCCCGCCCGATGATGAGATCCCCGACCTCGAGCTTCGGCAGCATCAGGTTCTCGGCGATCACATCGATGCTGTCGCAGGTCGGACCGGCGAGCACCGAGGGCAGGTGATGCGGTCCAGCGCGCAGCGGTTCCACGGGGTAGCGGGCATGGTCGTACAGCTGCCCGCTGTAGGAGCCGTACAGGCCGTCATCGAGGTAGTACCACCAGTGGCCCTCGCGCTGTGCGCGGCCCATGACACTGGCAACACCGATGGCGGCGGGACCTGCGATGAAGCGCCCCGGCTCGGCGATGACCCGGATGCGCTTGGGCAGCTTCACCAGTTGCTGACGGATGGGAGCGCAGAAGCGCCCGATGTCCGGTACCGGCGTGCCATAGTCGATGGGAAAACCGCCACCGATGTCGAGCGTGTCGAGCGTGCCGAGCTTCTCGCGCCGCGCGGCGGCCAGCAGTTTGGCGCAGGCCTCGATGGCCTCGACATGCTTGGCCGGATCGGCGGCCTGCGAACCCACATGGAAGGAGATGCCCTGCACATCCACGCCAAGGCCCGCGGCCAGACGCGCCAGCTCCAGGAAGTTCTCCGGATCGCAGCCGAACTTGCGCGACAGATCGCACACGGCGCCGGGACTACGGAACGAGACGCGCAACAGCAGTCGCGCGCGCTCCCCGAGCCGGGCGAATTTACGCACTTCATCCGGATTGTCGGCGACGAAGGTGCTGACGCCGAACTCCATGGCGTTGCGGATATCCTGGGCGCGCTTGATCGGGTGGGTATGAATGCAGCGCGCGGGGCTCGCGCCGAGACTCTTCACCAGCTGCACCTCACCGGTGGTCGCGAGGTCCAGGTAGCCGCCCTCTGCCATCACCACCTGCACCACGGCCGGATGCGGCAGCGGCTTCAGGGCGTAATGCAGATCGACCTTGGGCAACGCCTTTTGCAGCTTACGCAGCTGCACCCGGACCCGTTCGCAGTCGATGATCAGCAGCGGCGAACCGAACTCCTTGACCAGGCGGCGGATCTGTTCGGGTTGAAATGGATCGATAAAGCGCGTCGTGCGCGAACGGGTCGGCATGGAAGGTCTCGTCAGGAGAATGGAGCGGCTTAGGGAAGCACGGCGTTGGCGCCGGTGTCATCGCCTTCGGTGATCCGGGTCGCGGCACGCTGCAGACGATCGCGGATCGCATCCCAGCGTTCGCCCTCGGGCACGTCCTGGACCAGGATCTGCTGGCAACCGGCCGTATCGAGTGCCCGGAGGTTGGTGTACAGATCATGGGCGTACTGCTCGGGACGGCGCCCGGCGTTCACCCAGGTCACATAGGCGTGCGCCTTGAGCGGCAGTCGCTGGGCCAGCACGGCGATACGCTTGCCACCCGTCGAGGCCACATCGGCCTGCGCATCAATCTCGCCGGGCGGCACGATGCTCATCGGCGTCGTCGGTGCGTAATGCGACGGCAGACTGCCCGGAACGCGCGCACTGAAGGCATCCGCGCCCACGATGAGATCGGGGACCACCTCACGCAGCTGGCTGGCCGTCACGGCGCCGGGCCGCAGCAGTCGGACCTGGTCGCCGACGCAGGAGACGATGGTGGACTCGAGGCCGATCTGGCTCTCCCCGCCGTCCAGCACGACGCGGACCGCTTCGCCCAGTTCGTCGCGGACATGTTCGGCGCGGGTGGGGCTCAAACGACCGAAGCGATTCGCCGAGGGTGCGGCAATGCCGCCGCCGAAAGCGGTGAGCAGCTGCTGCGCCATGGGATGCGAGGGCACGCGGATTGCGACCGTATCCTGACCCCCGGTGACGATGTCGTGGACGTTGGAGGCGCGCGGCATCACCAGGGTCATCGGGCCGGGCCAGAAACGCGCGGCCAGTCGACTTGCCGCGGCCGGCACCTCGCATACCCACCGGTGCAGGAACTTCGGACTGTCGAGGTGGACGATCACCGGGTGATGCGCCGGGCGACCCTTGGCTTCGAAGATTTTGCGCACTGCCGCGGGATTGCCCGCATTGGCGCCCAGGCCATAGACCGTTTCAGTCGGAAACGCGACCAGATCGCCGTCGCGCAACGCCTGCACGGCAGCATCAATATCGACCTGACTCGCCCGAACCTTGACCATGGGGGAATTCTAGCAAGGCCTGAGCCGGCGTCCGTGCTTTGTGCGCGACATGACGAGGACTGTGCCCCAGGGCGGTTTTTTTCCATCGGAATCGTGGTTTAGGCTTGCCAGGCGCCAAAATGTTGCGTAGACGCTACTCTAGCAGCTGACGTTCCCACCCCGCCGGTGTGCGCCGCAGCTCATAAGCCGGAAAGTAGTGCTTGTCGAGCTTCAGGGTGATGACTTCGTCCGCATCGTTCCAATTCAGGGTTTTCAGTCGCAGGGAGGCCCGATCCGGCCGTCCGCTGACCGCCTTGAGGAAGGCATCGAGGTCGGGCGTCGGCACGCCGTCCACTTCCACAATCCGCCGGCCGGGGTACAGGCCATAACGGGCCGACGGGGACCCATAAGTAAAGAAGGCGACATAGACACCCGACGGGGCGATACCCCGCTGGGCAGCGATCGCGCGTTGCGGCGCCTGCAGGGTTGCGCCCGCCCACTGCACCACCCGGTCGATGTCCTGACCATTCAGGGCGGCCGTCTCAACGGCGAGGTTGACCGCCGCATTGCCCCGCCACACGGTGACCTGGACGGTGGGGGCATCGGCAACGGCGTGCTCCACTTCCCCGAACCGCGTGACGGTCTTGCCGTCGATGGCCAGCAGGATGTCGCCCTGCTGCAGCAGGTTCGCGGCGTTGGAGCCGCCGACCATGCGCACCGCCAGCAGCGCCTGGCGCTCGGTCGGGTCGTGCAGCACCAGCTTCTTCAGCCAGTCATCCGACAGACCCAGCTGCCGGGCGGCCGCCAGCTGCAGCGGAATCAGTTCAGTCTCCAGGCTGTGCAGCGGCGTGCCGGCATGGATGTGATCGAGCATGGTCGCCACCACGTCGATCGGGACCCCACGATTCTCCTGCGTCAGATCGCGGCCGTTCTCGATCGCGTAGCTCGACCACAGGCCCACCACCTGGCCGGCCTCATTCGACAGCACGCCGTCAAAATCCGTCGGCGGGTTCACCAGCTGCGCCACATCCAGATTGGTGTCACGGAAACGCATGGAGCGCGACAGGGGCAGCGCGAGGGGGTCGACGCTCGCAATTTCGGTGGTGCGGGTATGCGGCTGACCGTCCGCACTCAAACCCACGACCCACACCGGGTTACCCGCGTGCAAGGCGCCTGGCGCCAGGTTCGCGCTCTTCACCGGCGTAGCGCCGATGAGGGCCGGGTCATAGGCGACGACCGAGAGATTGTGGAGCGGATTCACGTACACCACGTGTCCGGGCACCTGGACCGTGCCCGCGAACGTGATCTGCACGTCGCCCACGGATACCGGCACGGTATTGCGATCCACGACCACGAGGCCGCGTGCCGCATCGACCACCAGCCCGGTGCCATGGAAGCTGGTCTCCGTGATGCCGGAAACCGAGTACGGCATGTCGTACGTGACGAACACCAGGGATGGCGTGAGTTTCTTCAGACGCGGATCGGCATACGCGGGCAGCGCGGTCGCCGCGGGCGCCGGCGGCGGTGCCGGCGCCACGGCCGGCAGATCCGTGCAATTCCACAGCCCCGCATGATCATCGCGGCGGCAGCGGCCGGCGAGGAACCACCTGCGGTCCATCCTGAAGGAGCGCAGCTGGGTGCTGTGCGGATCATCGAGCGAGAAGTACCGCACCGTCGCGCGCGCGCCATCGCCGAGCGTGTCGAGGATCTTCTGCAGATCATCCAGATCGTTCACCGGCTTGGAGTTCATGGCCACGATCACCGACCCGCGGGCAATGCCGGCCGCACCCAGCGCGTACCCGGGATTGGCGACGTACACGCCCTTCACCGGCACATTGAACTGCCGGGCGAGCTGATACGAAAGGTTGTTGAGGACTCCGTCGCCGAACTGCAGGTACGAATCCGGCGTGATGGCATGCAGATCCGTGATGGGGAGCTTCGCGGTGATGGTCCGGCCGCCACGCTCCAGGGACAACTCCACGATGCCACCCACGTTGTCATCGAGCAGTGCCTCGAGCGACTCGAACTGCGTGACGTAGCGACCGTTCATGCGCACCAGGATGTCGCCGGGCTGCAGCACGCCGCTGCTGGGCGAGCCGGGCAGCACTTTGCTGACCACCAGCATGCCGGTCAGCGCCGGAAAGGCGCCGCGCACATCGGTCTCGGTCGCGGCGGACAGCCCCAGGCGTTCCAACTCGTCGTAGGGGGTGTAGCTGAAATCCGTCGACAGCGTGCCACGCGTCACCGGCTTGCCCTGCTGGATCAGCTCCAACGCGCGGCGCACCCGGCCCAGCGGCAGATAGAAACTGGATGCCGCGCCGTTGGCGCCACCGGCATTGAGTGCGATGACGCGGCCGCGGATATCGACCACCGGTGAGCCCGACGAGCCGCCCGAGGTGCCGGATGCGGCCTGCAGATAGAACGTGTTGAAGTCGTTGAACTTGTAGAGCCCGTACACCGGCGCGTCGCGGTCCAGCCGCGCCAGGGTGCCGGCGAGAATCGACAGCTGCTCACCGGCATTGTTGCCGATGACGCGGATCTCCGTGCCGACCTTGGCGCCCTCGGGAAACAGCGACAGCGCCTTGGGTTTGATGAAATGCAGCTTTGACGGATCGTAGTGATATAGACCGAAGTCGTGCACCGGATCGCGGTACACGGGGTACAGCTGCACTTCCTCACGGTTCAGGAACGTGGCCTCGGCGGTCACGGGGCCGGGGGTCACGACATGGCGATTGGTCAGGATCAGCCCGCGCTCGGCATCCACCACGAAGCCGGTGGCCTGGGCGGTCGCATTCCATTCCGTATCAAAAGCGCGCACCTGATCGATGTTGATGGCCACCACGCTGCTGACGATGCGCTCGAGCGTGCCGGACCAGCCGGGGTTGCCTTCCGCAGCAGTGGCTTGCTGCGCAAGTGTCGCGGGCTGCGCCGCCGGCGGACCGTGCGGATCGGGTTTTGAAGGATCCTGAGCGCCGAGTGCGAGCGCGGGCAGCAGCCAGGCGCAGGCCAGCAATGGCAGGGCCGAGGCCCGGGCGGATCTTGCGTTTGTCATGAATGACCCATCAGTACCAGCAGCCACACCACCCCCAACAATACAAATGACAGCAACACGGCCGCGGAGCCGATGTCCTTGGCGAGGCCCGCCAGGACGTGCCGTTCCGGGCCGATCCGGTCAACCGTCGCCTCGACGGCACTGTTCAGCAATTCGACGATGAGCACCAGGAGCATGGGAGCAACCAGCAGGGCGCGCTCCACACCGGTGCGGCCCAGCCACAGGCCCAAGGGTATGACCAGGACGCTCAGACCCAGTTCCTGGCGAAACGCGGCCTCCTCGCGGTAGGCTCCCAGCAAGCCTTTCCAACTCGCCCCGGCGGCCCTGAGGATGCGTGTCAGGCCGCGCGGCTTCTCGCGCGCCATCGGTTCCGGGGAGGACATGGGCTTCCTGATGGTTATTTTGCCGTCATGTTAAGCGGTACAATGCGTCCATGTCGCATTCACGTCGCAAATCGCTCGTAACCACCGTTGGGGGGATCCGCGTCGGCGGCCCCAATCCGATCGTCGTCCAGTCCATGACCAACACGGACACGGCCGATATCGCCGGAACCGTTGAACAGGTCCGATCGCTGGCCCGTGCCGGGTCGGAACTGGTGCGCCTGACGGTCAACTCCGCGGAGGCCGCCGCCGCCGTGGCTCCCATCCGGGAACGGCTGGACCAGCTGGGCGTCAGTGTCCCGCTCATCGGGGACTTCCATTTCAACGGACACAAGCTGCTGCGCGAGTACCCCGGCTGCGCCACGGCGCTGGCCAAGTACCGCATCAATCCCGGTAATGTCGGCCGCGGCACCAAGCGCGATCCGCAGTTCGCGGAGATGATCGAGATCGCCTGCCGCTACGAGAAGCCGGTACGCATCGGCGTCAACTGGGGAAGCCTCGACCAGGACCTGCTGACGAAGATGATGGACGAGAACTCGGCCCGGCCCGAACCGCTGGATGCGCGCGACGTGATGCGCCAGGCCGTGGTGGCCTCGGCCCTCTCCAGCGCCGAGCGCGCCATGGCCGTGGGTCTGCCGAAGGACCGCATCATCCTGTCGGCCAAGGTGTCCGGCGTGCAGGACCTCATCGCGATCTACTCGGATCTGGCCGCACGCTGCGACTTCCCGCTGCATCTGGGGCTCACCGAGGCGGGCATGGGCTCGAAGGGCATCGTGGCCTCCACGGCGGGCATGTCCGTGCTGCTGCAGCAGGGCATCGGCGACACCATCCGCGTGTCACTGACGCCGGAG
>Ga0182030_10023064_pt1 | contig 11538 bp, 10 predicted proteins | sample 812S3MmetaG_FD_121299 | JGI IMG/M metagenome (GOLD analysis project Ga0182030, IMG submission 121299) | Permafrost microbial communities from Stordalen Mire, Sweden - 812S3M metaG (Illumina Assembly) | ecosystem: Environmental > Terrestrial > Soil > Wetlands > Permafrost | place: Sweden... | reverse complement strand
GATGTATCCAGCCCGAGCCGGATGACGTGACGCCTAACTATCCGGATGGCTCCGGCGGAGTTGGCGCCGAGGCCAAGCGTGCGCATAACGTCGCGCCAGTTCGTCGATGCCTGGACTGCTTCCTTCAGCTGGGCATCGGACCATGTGCGTTCTGACTTGGAGGGTCGAGCCATATCCGCACCGTAGCACCGGATAGTGTCATTTTGACTTAGTGTTCGAACCTCAAGTTGTCGGGACGAGGAGATTTGAACTCCTGATCTTCGGTCCCCCAGACCGACGCCTTAACCAAGCTGGGCCACGTCCCGGTGCGCCACGGCGGTCTCTTCCGATGGCGCATGCCGCCAAACCTCGGCGGGCCTGGCTAGCTTAGCGCAACCGCGCGGCTCTTTGGGACGCACTCCCGTCCGGTCGCGCCGCGCCGCCCGAATGCGTACTTCCCGCCCGAAGGGACAGTTACGATGTGCTGCCGGGCATGGCGAGGCCACCGTGTCCGTTGTAGTTGCGATAGCTGACTCGTCGCACAGACCCGAAGGGCTGGCCGTTGAGAGTACGCGGGGCTCGCCGCTCAGCCGCCTACGACGACGGCTTCGGCGGCGGGGAACAGCGGCCCAGCCGGGCGCGGCGGCGGTTCAGGTTTGCCTTCCGGGTCGCGAAGCTCGTGGTGGCCGCGGTCGTGCTCTTGGCGCTCGTAGGCGGCGTGCTGTTCGTGCTGACTCCCTCGGCCAGCCAGGCCACCGCGCTGGCCCAGGCGCAGGCCCGGGAACACCACATCGGCTACCCGGGGGCGCCCGTCCCGCGGTATTTCGCGCAGGCCCTGGTGGCCACCGAGGATCATCGTTTCTATTCCGACCCGGGCGTGGACCCGCTCGCGATGGCGCGCGCGGCGGCCTCGTGGATCACCGGCGGCCAGGACCAGGGCGGAAGCACCATCAACCAGCAACTCGCCAAGAACTTGTATACCTCGGGCCGTAGCGGGTTCACGCAGGTGCTCGAGCAGCTGGCGCTGGCCGTCAAGCTCAACATGACCTACAGCCGGGCGGAGATACTGCGGCTATACGCGGAGGTCGCGTACTACGGTAACGGCTACTACGGCCTGACCGCCGCCAGCTGCGGGTATTTCGGCCGGCCGCCCGCCCAGCTGAGCCTGGTGCAGGCGGCCATGCTGGCCGGGGTGGTGAACGCGCCGACCTACGACGACCCCCTGGTCTACCCGGCGCAGGCGCGGGCGCGGCTCGTGCACGTGATCGGCCGGATGGCCGCGGTGGGATACCTGACCGCGGCACAGCAAAACGCGGCGCTCAAAGCGTCCCTAGACCTGCCGGCCGTTCGCGGTTGCTAGTTAAAAGTGCGAGCCTGCCGCCCGGACACGCGCAGGCGCTCAGATGCTCGAGCCCTCCGGCTGCAGTTGCTCCACGGCCAGCGGCTCCCCGCTGGCCATGGGGAAGACCCACTGCCGGTACGTGTACAGCCGGAACAAGGTGGCCACGGTGATGCCCAGCAGGTTCGCCACGTTGTAGGAGTAGGTGCCCGTCAGGCCGAGTCCGTACCGCGCCGCCGCGACGAAGGCGAGCTGTACGAGCAGCCCGATGCAGTTGAAGACGAAAAACAAGGTGGACTCGCGGCGCAGGGCGTTGCCCTTGCGGTGCCGGAACGCCCAGTGCTTGTTGCCGAGAAAGGAGACGATGGTGGCGACGATCGTGGCGATCGCCACCGAGATGAGCTCACCCAGCCCCGCCCCGGAGTGAAGCACGTTGGCGCCGATGATGGTGATTCCGAAGGAGAGGAAGCCGACCACGCCGAACTTGGCTATCTCGTGTATCAGCACCCTGGATCGGGCGTAAATATCGCGGATGAGATCCACTCACTTCGTCCTTAGTCGGGTCCATCCCGGTTGGACCAAACCCTACCGGGTTGGCTGGTAGGGATCTGGGAGGCCGCGTAAACCGTTCGAGGAATGTCATACCCTCCAGGTAGCCTGCATCAGGTGTCTGGAAGTTCTGGGGTCGAAGTACTCGTGCGAGCGCGCGGCCTGACCAAGCGGTTTGGGAGCTTCACGGCGGTAGACGGGATCGACTTCGACCTGTACCGGGGCGAGGCGTTCGGCTTCCTCGGGCCGAACGGCGCGGGCAAGTCTTCCACGATGCGGATGATCGGCTGTGTCTCGCCGCCGACCGGCGGTGAGCTGACTATCTTTGGCTGTGATCCGGTCCGCGACGGATCCGCGATCAGGGCCCGGCTCGGCGTGGTGCCGCAGGACGACACCCTGGACGTCGAGCTGACTGTCCGGGAGAACCTGCTCGTCTACGGCAGGTACTTCGGCCTTCCCCGCCGCGTTATCAGGGAACGGGCGACGGAGCTGCTGGACTTCGTTCAGCTCACGGACCGCGCCAAGGACATGGTGGACCCGCTGTCGGGCGGGCTGAAGCGGCGCTTGACGATCGCCCGCGCACTCATCAACTCACCTGAGATCCTGATCCTCGATGAGCCCACCACCGGGCTGGACCCGCAGGCCAGGCACGTGGTGTGGGACCGCCTGTTCCGGCTGAAGCAGCGCGGCGTCACGCTGATCCTGACCACGCACTACATGGACGAGGCCGAGCAGCTGTGCGACCGGCTGGTGGTCATGGACCACGGCAAGTTCGCCGCCGAGGGATCGCCCCGCCAGCTGATCGAGCGCTACTGCTCCCATGAAGTCCTCGAGCTGCGCTTCGATCCGGACCTGCACGATTCGGCCGCCGACAAACTCAAAGACTTTCCTGCCGAACGGGCCGAGGTACTTGCCGACCGGATACTCCTTTACCTCAGCGACGGGGACGCCGCCCTCGCCGCCGTCCACGCCAGCGGACTCGAGCCGCTCACCTCCCTGGTCCGCCGCGGTACGCTCGAGGACGTTTTCCTCCGGCTGACCGGCCGCAGGTTGGAGGATTAAGTGGAGGTGCTGTGTTGATTCGGGGGGAAGATCCCCCCCAGACCCCCCCTCACGAGGGGGCTGCCCGCCCCCCCGTACCCCCCGGGCCCCCCTACGGGGGGACTCCTGGCACCCTCGGGCTCTCGGGGCGGGCGTTCCGGTGCTGGCTGACGCGGTACCGGCGGATCTGGCGGTCCAGCGTCTGGTCCAGTGTGCTCGGCCCGCTGTTCTACCTGGGCGCGCTGGGCTTCGGGCTCGGCTCGCTGGTGGACAAGCACGGGACGGCAAGCCTCGGCGGGGTGAGCTACCTGGCCTTCGTGGCCCCGGCGATCCTCGCTTCCGGCGCGATGAACACGGCGATGGGCGAGGCCAGCTATCCGGTGTTCGGCTCCATCAAGTGGAACAAGCTCTATATCAGCGCGCAGGCCTCCCCGTTGCGGCCGTCCGACATCTTCCGCGGTCACCTGATGTTCATCACGATGCGGATCGCGATGAACGCCGCCGTCTTCACGGTGTTCATCTGGGCGTTCGGGGCCGCCAGGTCCGCCTGGGTGGTTCTGGCCTGGCCGGTGGCGGTGCTCACCGGGCTCGCCTTCGCCGCCCCGATCGCGGCCTGGGCGGTCACGTTGAAGAAGGAGACCTCCTTCGCCTATCTGCTCAGGTTTGGCATGCTGCCGCTGATGCTGTTCTCCGGCACGTTCTTCCCGCTGTCCCAGCTCCCCGGCTGGCTGCGCCCGGTCGCCTACGCCACCCCCCTGTGGCACGGCGTCGCGCTGTGCCGCGCTCTCAGCCTGGGTTCCGGGATCCGCGCCGACCTGCTCGGCTCGCTCGGTCATGTCGCCTACCTAGCGGCACTCGCGTCCATCGGGATCTGGGCCGGAGCCCGCACCTACCGCAGGCGCCTGTATGTCTAGCGGGACGCTGCGGATGCTGCCTCCGGCCGGGCGGCTGGCCCGGCTCCGGCGCGGCGGCTCCCCGGGCCCGCACGGTCCTGACCGCGACCTAGGTAGCTTCCGCCTGATCGAGCGGCACGCCCGGGTCTACCGTCACGCCTGGCTGGTGTTCGCATCCGGCATATTCGAGCCGCTGTTCTACCTGCTGTCGGTGGGGCTGGGCCTGGGCGTGCTGGTCGGCAAGGTGCCAGGCCCGGGAGGCCAGCTGATCTCGTACCGGGATTTCGTCGCGCCAGGTCTGCTCGCGGTGTCCTCGATGAACGGCGCAATGTACGACTCGACGTTCAACATCTTTTTCCGGCTGAAGTACGCCAAGCTCTATGACGCCATCCTCGCCACCCCGATGCGGCCGGCCCAGGTCGCCCTCGGTGAGATCGGCTGGGCGCTCATCCGCGGCACGATTTACGCCGTGGCGTTCACGCTGGTCATGCTCGCGCTGGACCTGGTGCACTCCTGGTGGGCCGTGCTGGCCGTCCCGGTAGCGGTGCTGATCGGTTTCGCCTTCGCCGCCCTCGGCATGACCGGCACCACCTACATGAAGAGCTGGCAGGACTTCGACTACGTGATCTTGGCCAGCATGCCGCTTTTCCTGTTCTCCGCGACGTTCTATCCGCTTAGCGTCTACCCGCGGGTAGTCCAGGTGATAGTCGAGTGCACGCCGCTGTACCAGGGAGTTGTGCTGCTGCGTGACCTGACCCAGGGCGTGGTCGGCCCCGGTCTGCTGTGGCGGGCGGCCTACCTGGCCGTGCTCGGCCTGGCCGGCCTGGCCGTATCCGGCCGCCGCATCGGAAAACTCCTGCTCGTCTGACCTGCGCCCGGACAGGTAGGCTGCCGTAATGGGGGAGGAGCAACGGACCTCACCTGGTGCCGAACCGGTCGTGCGCGGGACCGGGGCACTAGCTGCGGTGCCAGAGCCTGCGGTTTCTGAGAGTAATTCCGCGGTTGCGCAAGGTGAGGTTGCCTCGACCGCCCCGATCCCTGGCGTCTACCGGGATCCGGTCACCTGGGCGATCGTGCTTGCCGTCTTCGGCGCGTACGCGGCGCTCTCGCTGTCCCGGTTGCTGCAGCTCAACCCCACCTCGTGGGACCTCGGTATCTACACCGAATACGTCAAGCAGTACGCCCACCTCAAAGCGCCGATCGTAGATATCAGGGCTGCGGGCTTCAACCTGCTCGGCGATCACTTCCAGCCGATCGTGGCGCTCATTGCCCCGTTCGTCCGCGTTTTCCCCTCGGCCGCGACGTTGCTCGTCGCACAAGCGCTGCTGGTCGCGGTGTCCGTCTTCGGCGTAAGCCAGCTTGCCCGCGAGAAGCTCGGCGTCGGTCCCGGCCGCGCGATCGCGCTCGCGTACGGGTTCTGCTGGGGCCTGCAGCAGATGATCGAGTTCGACTTCCACGAGATCGCGTTCGCGGTCCCGCTGCTGGCCTTCTCGTTGTCCGCGCTGGTTCGCGGGCGTATCAAGGCCGCGGCCTGGTGGGCGCTTCCGCTGGTCTTCGTCAAAGAAGACCAGGGCTTCACCGTGGCCGCCATCGGCCTCTACCTGATCATCGCTGGCCTGCGCGCAAAGGCGCCGGCGCCGACGACCGGTGGCCCGCAGGAGTGCGCAGGCACCGACGACGTCCTCACTAACCAGGACCCGGACGGGCTACGGCGGATGAGGGCCGGGCTGTTCCTGCTGATCTGGGGCTTCGGCTGGTCATTCCTCGCCATTGGCGTGATCATCCCGCACTTCAACCCGGCCCATCATTACCCCTACTGGAGTGACGGCGGGGTCCTGGCGCCAGGCGGGCACCTTTCGGTGCTGGGCCTGGTCCAGCAGTTCTTGCACGCCTGGCCCGACAAGCTGCAGACGACCGTGATGCTGCTGGTGCCGACCGCATTCATCGCGCTCAGGTCGCCGCTGGCGCTGATCGCGGTACCGAGCCTGCTGCTGCGTTTTGAGTCCACGAACAGCAGCTTCTGGGGAACGTCCTGGCACTACAACGCGACGGTCATGCCGATCCTCTTCATCGCGGCCACCGACGCGCTGGTCAGGATCCGTGCCGCCATGGACGCGGATGATCCCGCCGGATTCGCGAGCTGGGCGAGCGGCCGCCGCGGCCCGGGGCGCGCGATCCTCGCCGGAGCCAGGCAGTACGGCGCGGCCATGATGCTCGCGATCGCCGTCCCGCTGGCTTTCTACTTCCCGCTCAGCAACCTGTGGAATGCGCAGACCTACCGGATCAGCCCGCATGTCGCCTCGGCCGAGGCGGCCATGGCCAAGGTTCCCGACGGCGCCACCGTGCAGACCACGCTGGATCTCCTCGCGCCGCTGGCTGCCCGTACCGACACCTTCTGGATCGGCAACAGCGGCAACCCCAGGACCCAGTACATCGTGTTCGACGGCCGGGACAGCGACTACAGCCCCGCCATCACCAATGTCCCCGCCTTCATCGCCCAGCTTTACCCGAATCACGTGTACACCCAGATTTTCGCGTCCGGCGACGTCTACGTCTTCCACCTGACCAGCTGACCCGCGTCACCCGCGCAACCGCCCGCCAGCGGGCCGACCCAGCTACCCAGTAACCGGCTCTATGTTCCAGCGAGCCGGTTGTAGCCGGTTCTATGTTCCAGCGAGCCGGTTGGCCTGGCGGCCAGATGCGCTCGGGCGGAGCCAGCGAGAAGCGGGGGAGCCGTAGCGGACAACCGTACTGGTGAGTAGATAGGCTCTAGGGAACTCTGTGCAAGCGGCCCTATAGGAGGTTGTGCTCCATGGACTTTGGCTATGACGCCAGGACGCTCGACTTGCGCAAGCGACTGCTCACCTTCATGGAGGAGCACGTCTACCCGGCCGAGGCGGTGTTCGAAGAGCAGGTCGCGGCCGCGGTCCAGCAGGGTCGTCGGTGGGAACGGGCGCCGGTCACCGCGGAGCTCAAGGCCGAGGCGCGCAGCCGCGGGCTGTGGAACTTGTTCCTGACCGGCAAGGCGGCGGCCGCGGTCAGCACGCTGGACGTGGCCAGCCTGCCGGACCCGCCGCTGACGAACGTGCAGTACGCGGCGCTGGCCGAGATCACCGGGTGGAGCCCCGCGCTGGCACCTGAGGCGCTGAACTGCGCCGCGCCCGACACCGGCAACATGGAGGTGCTGGCCGAGTTCGGGTCACCGGAGCAGCAGGAACGCTGGCTCCGCCCGCTGCTCGAAGGCACGATCAGATCGGCGTTCTGCATGACCGAACCCGCCGTGGCCTCCAGCGATGCGATGAACATCGCCACCACGATCGCACCCGACGGCGGCGGCTACGTGATCAACGGCCGCAAGTGGTGGTCCAGCGGCGCGATGAACCCCGACTGCAAGATTTTCATCGTGATGGGAGTGACCAGCGGGCCGGACGCCGAGGGACACGGCCGGCACTCAATGATCCTGGTACCGCGGGATACGCCGGGGATCGCGATCGAACGGGGGATGACCGTCTTCGGCTACACCGACGGGCCGCACGGCGGGCACGCGGAGATCGTGTTCGATGACGTCCGGGTGCCGCGGGAGAACCTGATCGCGGGCGAGGGCGACGGGTTCGCGATTGCCCAGGCCCGGCTCGGCCCCGGCCGCATTCATCACTGCATGCGGCTGATAGGTGCCGCCGAGCGCGCCCTTGAGCTGATGTGCCGGCGGGCCGTCAGCCGCACCGCCTTCGGAAAGACCCTGGCTGAGCAGGGAGTCGTCCAGGACTGGATCGCCGAATCCCGGGTCAGGATCGAGCAGGCGCGGCTGCTCGTGCTCAAGACGGCCTGGCTGATGGACACGGTGGGCAACAAGGGCGCGCACACCGAGATCCAGGCGATCAAGATCGCTACGCCGGCCATGTCCGAATGGGTGATCGACAAGGCGATCCAGGCGCACGGCGGCGGCGGGGTCAGCCAGGAGTTCCCGCTGGCCCAGCTGTGGGCGAGCGCGCGGTCGCTCCGGTTCGCCGACGGCCCGGACGAAGTGCACAAGAGGTCCCTGGCCCGCCGCGAGCTCAGGAAGGCCACGAGCTAACGGACAACCAGCGTCAGCCCCGAGGCCGCCCGAGGGGTGCACAAGAGGTCTATGGTCCGCCGCGAGCTGCCTAGGGCCATGAGCTGACCAGGACTAAAGCCACTATCCCGCGACAAGCCGAGAGCGTACGACAGATTAGGTACGAAAAACGCGACGGAGTGCCGAAGGCTTAGCCGACCCGAGCGCCAGGCCCGTCCGAATAGAGGAGACCCCTATGTCAGAGCGAATCGCGATAGTAACCGGAGCAGCCCGCGGCATCGGCGCCGGGACGGCCATCAGGCTGGCCGCCGACGGACTGGCCGTGGCCGTCTTGGACCTCAACGAAGCCGACTGCGCGGCGACGGTGAAGGAGATCGAGAACGCCGGCGGGAAGGCGCTCGCGGTAGGCGCCGACGTCAGCAAGACCGATCAGGCGAACGCCGCGGTCGAGCGGGTGGCCGCCGAACTCGGCCCGCCGACGGTGCTGGTGAACAACGCCGGGATAACCCGCGACGCCATGCTGTTCAAGATGACCGACGAGCAATGGGACTCGGTGATCGCCGTCAACCTGCGCGGCCCGTTCCTGATGACCAGGGCGGCGCAGAAGTACATGAGCGAGCAGAAATGGGGGCGGATCGTCAACATCTCGTCGTCGTCGGGGCTCGGTAACCGCGGGCAGGCCAACTACTCCGCCACCAAGGCAGGCATTGAGGGCTTCACCAAGACGCTCGCCAAGGAACTGGGCAAGTTCGGCATCACCGCGAACGCGGTCGCGCCGCACTTCATCGCCACCGACATGACCACGAACATGGCCGCCAGCCTGAAGATTTCCTTCGATGAGCTCGTGGAGACCTACAAGAAGCAGATACCGGTCAACCGGGTCGGCCAGCCGGCCGATGTGGCGGCGGCTATCTCCTTCCTGGTCGGCGAGGACGCGGGCTTCGTCTCCGGTCAGGTTCTCTACGTGGCAGGCGGCCCCCTGAACTGATGGCGGCGCCGTGCTAGAAATGGAACTGTGCTGACTACACCGGAAATGCTCCGCGAGCGAGTGCATGCGTTCCTCGCGGAGCACGATCCACTCCAGATCCCGAAGCAGGACTTCCTCAACGCGCGGTTCGACGCGGGCCTGGCCTGGGTGCACTACCCGGAGGGGCTCGGCGGGCTCGGGGTGTCGCGCACGCTGCAGGGCGTTGTCGATACGGAGTTCGCGGCCGCGGGCGCACCGGCCAATGACCCGGAGCGCAACGGGATCGGCCTGGGCATGGCGGCACCGACCATTCTCGCATACGGCAGCGATGAGCAGCAGAAACGCTGGCTGCGCAAGCTGTGGACGGCCGAGGAGATCTGGTGCCAGCTGTTCAGCGAGCCCGGCGCGGGCAGCGACCTGGCCGCGCTGGCCACCCGGGCGGTGCAAGAGAAGAGGGATGGGGAGGTGGCTGGGGACTGGATCGTCTCCGGGCAGAAGGTGTGGACCTCGCAGGCGCACCAGGCCCGGCGTGCGCTGCTGGTCACCCGCACCGATCCTGACCTGCCCAAGCATCAGGGGCTCACGTACTTCTCCGTGGACATGAACGCGCCCGGGGTCGACGTCAGGCCGCTGCGCCAGCTCACCGGCGAAGCGGAGTTCAACGAGGTGTTCCTGACCGACGTGCGGATCCCGGACGCGGACCGGATCGGCCAGGTCGGCGAGGGCTGGAAGGTGGCCAACGCCACGCTGATGAGCGAGCGGGTCAGCATCGGCGCCTCCCGCGCGGTGCCGCGGGATAGCGGCATGATCGAGCCGACCGTCCGGACCTGGCGTTCCCGCCCCGAGCTGCGCACGCCGGGCCTGCACGACCGGCTGCTGCGGCTGTGGACCGACGCCGAGGTGGCCCGGCTGGCGTCCGAGCGGCTGCGCCAGCAGCTCGCCGCGGGCAAGCCCGGCCCCGAGGGTTCCGCCGCCAAGCTGGTCTTCGCCCGGCTCAACCAGGAGATATCCGCATTTGAAGTCGAGCTCGCCGGGAGCGACGGCCTGCGCTACGACGACTGGACCATGCGCCGCCCGGAACACGCCAACTTCTTCGGCCGCGGCCCCGGCTACCGCTACCTGCGCGCCCGCGGCAACTCGATCGAGGGCGGCACCTCAGAGATCCTGCGCAACATCATCGCCGAGCGCGTCCTCGGCCTGCCCAGCGAGCCCCGCGTGGACAAGGACGTCCCCTGGAAGGACCTGCCCCGATGAGCGCAGCAGAGCGCGAGGGGCTGCCCGATCTCCTTTCTTCAGATGCCGAACGGGCCCTGGTTGACAGCCTCAGCTCCCTGCTTGCCGACCGGGGCGGCCTGGACAAGGCGCTGGCCCGCACCGAGTCAGGCCAGACCTACGACGACGGCTTGTGGCAGAGCGTCGCCGCGGACCTGGGTTGCGCGGGGCTGCTGATACCCGAGAGCAACGGCGGAGCCGGTGCCTCCTACCGGGAGGCGGCGGGCGCCGCGGCGGCGCTGGCCGCCTTCGTCGCCCCGGTGCCCTTTCTCGGCGGCGCCGTGGTCGCTACCGCCGCCCTGCTGAGCGTCGCGTCCGACGCGGGGGAGACCACGGCCTCGGCGCGGGCCGTGGCGGACCTGCTCGGCCGGCTGGCGGAGGGCGATGTGACGGCGGCGCTGGCGATCCCGTTCGCGACCGCGCCTGGCGCCGGCTACCCGGTTACGGTTCGGCTGGCCGGGATCCGGCCCGGTGACGCGGCGGCCGGGATCGCCCGGCTGCGCGGCATGGTCACCGGGGTCGCCGACGCGCTGCCCGCCGGGGTGCTGCTCGTGCCGGCCGACGGCGTGCCGCACGGGCTATACCTGGTCGACATGGCCGCACCGGGGGTGGCCAAGCGGCCGGTGGTGTCGCTGGACATGACCAGGCAGCTGTGCGACCTGTCGTTCGACGACGCCCCCGGCACGCTGATCGCGTCCGGTCCGGTGGCGTCGCGTGCCCTCGACGCGGCGCTGGCCGTCGGCGCAGGCGTGCTTGCTTCGGAACAGGTCGGGCTGGCGCAGCGCTGCCTGGACATGACGGTCGCTTACGTCAAGGAGCGTCGTCAGTTCGCCCGGCCCATCGGCTCCTTCCAGGCGCTCAAGCACCGGCTGGCGGACCTGTGGGTGGAAGTCACGCAGGCTCGGGCGGCGGCCAGGTACGCGGCGGCCTGCCTGGCCACCGGTGACCCTGACGCCAAGGTCGCGGTGGCCCTCGCCCAGGCCTACTGCTCGGATGTCGCGGTGCACGCCGCGCAGGAGTGCGTGCAGCTGCACGGTGGTATCGGGTTCACCTGGGAGCACCCCGCGCATCTGTACCTGAAGCGCGCCAAGGCGGACTCGATCGCTTTCGGCACCGCCGACGCGCACCGCGCCGCGCTGGCGTCCCTGGTCAACCTGCCCGCCCGGTGAGCGGCCCGCCGGGGCGGCGCGGGGCGATGCAAGATCAGCAATTTTCCGGCACGGCGGTCGCCGCTGTCATTGCGTAACTCATACCGCTGGCAAACCGGAGGTTTCCTCCCGATGACCTTCGGGTCACGTGTCTTTACCCGGAAAAAGCAAAGTGCCCGGCCCGGGAAGGCGAGCAGGGATAAACGGGATGCGGATCGCCGGCAGAATTCGCGCCCAGCGGGCAGCGGCAAGGCGGGCGGACAGGCGCAACCGGGTCCTGCTGGCGGCCGGCCGCG
>Ga0182030_10023063_pt1 | contig 11539 bp, 9 predicted proteins | sample 812S3MmetaG_FD_121299 | JGI IMG/M metagenome (GOLD analysis project Ga0182030, IMG submission 121299) | Permafrost microbial communities from Stordalen Mire, Sweden - 812S3M metaG (Illumina Assembly) | ecosystem: Environmental > Terrestrial > Soil > Wetlands > Permafrost | place: Sweden... | reverse complement strand
TGACGATTGCGAACCGGGAATCGAGCAAATCAGCTGCTGCCTCGTGTAGAGCAAAATAGATGTCGCGCAATTCGATCGGCATTGCTAGGCGATAAACTTTTGGAACAGCCTGCACAGCTTCTGGATTTTTGGCTTTTTTCTTCTCTGCGCGGTCAGTCATGAGACCTATTACTACCCGGTCACTAAAGACGACATCCAATTTTCTGGAGGTTGACGCCACCCAAGTAAGTCCAATCTCACCATCGTCTGAAAGCCATACCGATACAGCCGGCACCGATTTGTCACCGTTTGAAATGTTGACCGACACGCCACCACATATGGGGCAATATGCCTTGAAAACAATGCCTCTGCATCAATCTGGTGACAAACCAACGCTCAAAGAAGCGTCGCTTCACGGCTCAAGGAGACTTGGTTATGTCAATCTGCTTACAAGAGGCTATATTGAGCGAGTTGGCGCAGAACTCAGGCGAGTCTACATCAGCTTGAAAAATTAGGACCAGACAAGCGCAAGTAGCAGCAAAATAGACTTATCTTTCGGCAGGGAACTACATGAGAATAGTGAAGCCTTCTTGAGTGAAGTGATGATCATGCGTCAGAGCTTCTGTTATTCCAAGCTCGTTCATAACAGTGAAGGAAATGCAATCAGTCAAACTGTACTTTTTGTCTTTGCGCTTCTCGAAAAGTTCTGTGGCGTCAGTAAGAAAATCACGATTATGCGGCACGACGTGGACGTTGATATTCGTTCTGGTTTTCGCATACATCTGTGCAGCAATTTGGCGCATGGATTCGCCTAGCTTGCTGTTAAAATCCATAAACTCGATCATAATCGCATCAGTCGTCACGATCCGGGCAGCAACTAGCTTTAAGCTCGCTGCTTTTGCATCAGTATTGTGCTGATCTTTGGGGTTGGCGAGCGCAATCCAGTAACAAGCATCAGCAAAAACTTGCTTCATTTCGACTGGTTGCCATGCAAATAATTGTGATAGTTGATGGAGCCGTCGGTAGGCAAAGTTTTTAGAACGTCCGCAGGTATCTGATCAGCAATTTCGCTAATTTCCTCCCAAATCGGTTTAACATCTTCAACAAAGGCAATGGCGCCATCAGCACCCAAGAACTCGATATCTTTTACCGCAACAATTTTCAAGAGAGCACCGTTCATATCGAAGTTCGCACGTCCTCGCACTCGTATTTTAGCGGATGCGTGCTTCACCAATGCTGAAAGTATTTTTTCTTCGTCGGTGTGCCTGAAGGAAGCTTCAACTTCTCGGTCCTCACCAACCATTAAAGTCATTTTCGAATTTCTTGTAACCCGGGCGCCGACCACTCTCCCGACAATATCCAACTCGTCCTCGTAAGAATCAAGCAATCGAGCCATTAATTCTTCCCGAACTCTCGCATCGTATACTGCAGTAACATTTCTGACAGTTTTCTGCTGGATGCTCTCATCGTCCTTCAAGGTTTTGCCATACTCAGAAAAGAGCGGAATAACATTAGAGGGAAAATTATCCGGCAATCGTTTCCCTGACGCAGCGCAAGCTATCGTGTTGGCGACCAGTTCGACGGCCTCATCTAATTCGTCGTCGATCAACATCAATTGTCCGTGCGACAGTGGTCTGACAAGTGGGATCGCCGTGCTACCTTCCTCAATCTTATAGAACTTAAGTTTGAATTCTTCTGTAAACCTGGCAGGAAGTCGCATCCGTGCCGCGTGTTTTCGGCGCCACAGCTCTTTGGCTGTCTCGACCAAGATCGTTCTGTAAGTGACAAGTTCGGAAATGACCTCCAGATCCAACCCGTGATCGGCAAATCTGGCTCCCTGGAATGTGTGCGTGACTAAAGTTCTTTCCATCTCATCCACCAGTTCACACATACGTCATACCATACATATCTTCTACCACAGACGCAAATTGAGCAACCCGAATAGGCATTTCGGTGGTTTTACATCGGTGAAGGCAACAGCAGATCCAGGTGAGATTGCTGGCCCAGTTGAAGTGTGATAAAACGGCCGAATTGACCATATGATCGGCGGACGTGGAATCCTGGTTTGCAGTTTCTGATCGAACCGCCCGGGAGTGGCTTTCCGGCTGGACAGAAAGTGGCTTCGTTTTGCCTGCAAGCGGCGGAGCTGGCAGCCGGGTCCATAGATATCAATTGGCAGCTAGCTGCCAGAAAGTCATCGAACAAGCGTCATAATTTGCCAAAATAACGGAAGTGAAAGTGATTAAATTGGGCGCGATGAGGCGACTCACTGCCACCAAATGGACGTGTCAAGCGATTCGGCCCTAGAAATAGCGGAAGATGGCGAGCAGAAGTAAGCGCCATTAATTCAGTCCGTAACGAGGCAGCAACCGACTGCTCCCTTTACAACTTCTCCGTCTTGGCTATCTGGCTAGTAAACGCGGTAATTTTAAACACTTACACAAATTCGGTCGAATACTTTCACACAGAGAAAGCTTAGGGACTGGCTAAAGGATTGCTCTCTTGCCACGTCACAGGCTGCCATCCCTGAATAACTGAACCATTTGGACCGAGTTGATACGATAGTCCCGCATTTTGATTCGCCGTAAGAGCTGTTCCCGCGCCAGTCATAGGACTTGTCCATCCTGGTGGTGCTTTTGAGGACGTCACGGATAAGTCCGTGTACATATACATAGTACCGGTCAAAGTGGCTCTTACAGATCCGCCGACAACTCCCCCATAAAAATTACCGGTACCCGAAATCAAAACCGGTGCGTTTGGTGCATAAATCAAGCCGGAAAAATTGTTGCCCCCACTAATGTTCACGGTCACTGCATCGGTGCCAGAGTAGTAGATTTGAAGATTGCGTCCTAATCCAGTTGCACCGCCAGCGGTGTTTTGTGTTGAAAGATATTGCGTATCGAGGTAGACGCCGCTCGGCGTCCCGGCTGGAAGACTCGCATTTCCGGATGGAGATGGAAAGCTGGCCCCCTGAACATAAAAGGTCACCGGAGCAGAGCTGTCTTGAATAACGGCAGGACTACTGGTAGTCATGCCAACCGTGCTCAAATTAGCAGTTGAATAAGCGCCAGTTGAAACAGTGGCGCCTTGCACAGAAAAACTACCATCAGGTTGCTGGACCAATCCCGACAGTGAACCAAATGGTTGAGTGGATGCTGAGCTTGGTACAGGCGCTGAAAGGGTCTGCGCTGCAGCCGGAGTATTTACAATGTCTGGATTAGTTTGGTTCAATCCAACACGGGAGGGAGCAGGAAGGCCTTGATTGACTTGATCTGCATTTGCAAGCACGTTGTCACCACTGGTAGGTTGAACACCTGCTGTTGCCTGAGCTGAAATCACACCATTGGCGCTTAATCTACCGTCCACAGTTCCCTGTGTCGGTCCTCCAGAAACTTGCGCAACTGTTGCCGATCCAGAACCATTACTTGAAACAGTAAGGTCACCGCTGATGGTATTACCGGTGCCAATTGCGGCAAAAGAATTTGTCGTGACATTTAAATCATATGCATTGTACGTCGTGCCATTCGGCAAGGTCATAGTATGTATTGGATTCGGCTGTAATGTTTGCGAGTTATAGCCTTCTATCGTAAGAGAGCTTGATGCTAAAGTTAAAGCACCATTAGAAAACATCGGAGAATTAAAAAGGTTTTGCGGCGTGGTCCCGCTCGGTAATAGCGGCTGCGTTCCATCAGGCGGAAGATCGAATCTTGCTTTCAAAACAGTCGTGATCGCTCTCGAATAGATTCCATTTGTCGCTACGCTACTAATAATCCTGTATCCGCCACCAGACACGGTTAAATTACTGGTTGGCGATAACAGTCCGGTAGAGCTTAAGTTTTTGAAACTGCCAACAGTTCTATTGGGATCAAGTTCTGGTGAGTAAATTGAGCTGATTGAACTAAATGTTGGCTGAGTAACGCTAGGCGGGGATGTTTCCCAATCGCTCGGGTTAACCAATTTTGAAACAGTAATGGTAACAGTGACGTTCGGTGATCCAGAAGTAGCGTTGGCCGATACCAAATAAGGAGAATTAGACGGCAAGGTCGTTTGCAAAGACGCAGTGCTTCCCACAGGGTCCAGAGGGCATGGGCTCTGAGAGTTGTATTGGCTGACAGCATATTCAATCCCTATCTCGGCTGCATTCCTCAAAGACTCCGAATATTTGTTTGCCGAAAGCACTCGCACGGAGGAAGTGACTATGCCTGCAAGAGTCACCAAGAAACCAATGGCAACAAATCCAATTACTATCGTAGTGACTAAGGCGTAACCATTTTGTTTTCTCATTGCAGCCAGTTTCCTTGATTGGTCTGCTTGAGATATCGGCTGGCTCTCATGTAGGTTTCGGCATGAGCTGGAGCAATTTGAACATTTGCCCCGACGCCGCTAGCTGGAGTCTGAACTTCAACGTTCACTGAAACACCCAAGATTTGTGTCGGAGGTGTCGGAGGTGTGGTGAGTGGTGGCGGTGGTGCCGGCGGAGCCAGAAGAACAGGCGGGCTATTTGCTGTCATAGGCGGGTTCGTCAAATACTGAAAGATCGCAGGCTTGTTAGTTCCATCAGCAGGATTTATTGGCCCGATGATACCCACAAGAATTGTTTGCGGCGGATTGAGAGATGGGCGAGCTGATGAAGGAATACCGGATGATGGCGACAGAGCTGGCTGGAATCGAGCGACTTGCAATTGATATGTCCCTGTATTTACAGGATCTGGAACTAGTTGATAAACCACGGTGTCCACATTTTCCATCGTAGAAATCGGAGCAGACCCAGAACCCAAACTGCTTGCAGGAAGTAGCAGCGGGAGCCCGTTTTTAGGGTCACTACTATTGCTTGGATTTTGGTAATAGGCAGGCAATTGCAGTATTAGTGTCTGAGGACCAAGCTTGTAAGGAATCGATGGCCAGAGACCTGCAGATGGCCACCCACCACTTGGTAGCACCGAATTGTACGGATCTATACTTCCGGCAGTCATATCAGGAAATTGATTTTGCACTGCATATGCTGCATACACATTTCCTATAATTCTCGCGCTTCGTACGTCTTCGCAGATGCGTCTAAGGGCGCGAGAGCATCCAACTTCACCATCAACCGCATTCGTCAATTTTGTAGACGCAAAGGTATTTAAAACGACCAGTTCACCAATAACCGCAAAGGTTGTGCCCATGAGCAGTATGGAGACCAAAAGCTCAACAATCGTCATTCCCTTGACATTGCGTTTTACGGACTTGGCCAATAATTGATGCCTCTCTCTTCAGACACAGTCATTGTTGAAATCGTTTTGCCACCTATGTTTTGGTCATCGGACCAGTTAAGAATAACTGTCGAAATTGCGGAGCTTCCGTCGGAGCCTGCCGCTACGTTTAACGTGACGGTCCCAGGAAACCTTTTTCCGCTGACGACCTTACTCGCCCACACTAGATCACCAAGATCAAGTCCAGCGGGTAAGGGGTGGCCACTACTCAATTGACCTGGCGCTGTGCTGTACGGAAGAAGGTCGTATTGTCCGATTGGGATGGGTGAAAAGGCAAGGCCTCCACCAGCCGTCGGAGCTGGGGGCGGCCAGGTAAATGGTGGACTCGTTGCTTGTGAGTACCAATTTGTCGCTTTTGCTGAATCTAAAACTGTTTGAGCCATTAAGTCGGCGGCTTGGCGATTGGCGTTGGTAGTCGCGACTCTCATTGACTCAACCAGCAACTGCAACAATGAATAAGCAATAATTGCTCCAACAGTTATTGCAACAAGGGTTTCAATGAGATAAATCCCTGTTTGAGTTCTGGTCCCGTGTGAATGGCGTATCTGCATCAATTTCGCTCGCAACGTCTTTACTTAATTCTGTCATGCCCCACAATAGCAAACAGATTTCACTAGTTTCGCTGACCTACATAGAGAGGCTAGTCAGTTCGCTTTTTTGACCATTTGATCGCCGTATCAGGATCAACATCCATATGAGAGCAAGGAAAGCAATACTCAAACCGCCCCAGAAGGATTTTGGCACATATTTAAAAGTAACTGTGTGCTCACCGCCTGGAACATGCACACCACGCATAAATCCGTTGCAACGGATTATTGGTGTACCACATCCATCAATGTCAGCCACCCAGCCAGGGTAGAACTGATCGGCCAAAACTAAAATGGCTGGCTGTGAGGTGCTGAAAGAAATTTTCAGAACCTCTGGAGATGTCTCTAGAATTTTCAGTGGGGCAATCGCAAAAGTCGACTGCGCCGAGTCGAACTCAGATGATTTTGCACCTTCCAATAACGTTGTGCTCTGCGGCATCCAATAAGACTTTGATGGTTCTGAAATTTGTCTGATCAAATCATCACGTGATAGAAATGTTTTCCAGTTGTAGCTAAGGTACGCTCGTGGAATGGCATTCTTTAGTCTGTAAATTCTAAAGTTATCCACTTCATCCTCACGGGCCATTTCAAAAAAAGTATCATCAAGCATGGGCTCAGTGACTGGGATATTTTTTACAGCCGTAACCGCATAGCGATATTTCTGTGTGACCACGTAATTTACGGCAGTTGCTTGCAATAGCCTGGCAAGGGGTTCATCAGTGCGCGATATTCCGTCCGATAGAATTTCTGGTGTAGGCACTGCCTGACTTGATCTCAGATAATCATTCAAGAACAAATAATAATATTCGCCGTTCATCGCTCCTTCAAAGCCAAACATTGAAGGCAACTCAAAATCTACATTGGAGAATGGACGCAAAATATTTCTGCCATATTGAAAGCTCTTCATCGTAGCGGTAGCTGAATCAAGAGATGAATAAGAAGGAGGAACGGAAAAACTTTCAAGAAACAATCCAGAGAAACGATAGTCTGCCAGACATGAATGATTTTCAGCCGCCAACAGGCGTATGGAGTCGTTTACTTTCGAAGGCTGACGATAATAGTCAGCCGGTGCACCAGCTCTATAATATGAAAAAGCGTGAGTCAACAGACCAAACTGAAGACAAACGAGCGTAAGGAGCTGACCTAAACGATTGTTCTTGCGCACACAGCCCCTTAGGATCAACGCGATTACGAGCATGAGACCGCCATTTATCAGCAAACTAAAAGCTATCAGTCTTTGAGCCTGAAGCAATATTTCTGGCCGACGAATATGATCCGTTAAAAACGGCAGAAGCAGATTATTAGAGCCAAACAACGTCAATCCAATCAAACTAATAACGACTGCAAAAACTACTGGAATGAAAGAATTCACAGAACCCTTTTCGTAGTTCCGCATACCTCTTGCAGCAAAAAGTGAAAAGCAAAAAATCACGAAGAAGAGACACTTCGATGGAAACCGGACCAAGCCCAATACCGGAAATTGTTCAACAATCACAGATAAACCTGGTACGTTTTCTCCTAACGCAAACAGGACGCCGATAATGCATAAGCCACCAATAACAGCTGTTCGTCGCATCATGGACTGGATACCAAATAGACTTAACAGTACGGCTGTTATGCCGATGTAAGCAGAACCGATGTACGGACCAATATTGCGAGGCTGAATCAATGCGCGATATTCTGAAAGTCTAAGCTGTAAATCTCCTAGAGGATGTGAGAGCATCATGCTTAAAAAGTGATACCAATTGGCACTAAATAATAACGTTTCGGAAGCCCCTAATCCATCAGCACGACGCGATAGAGGGACCCACTCAATTAGAGGCAACAAAATCGGCGCTGCAAACAATAAACCGATCGCCATGTATTTGAGAATTGAAGCTTTTACGGGATTATTTTTGAAACTAAAAATGGTGTCAAAACCGGACATTACGAACAAAATTTGCACGATTAACGCTAGCAGCCAAATCTCTGGTCGTCCCCCGGCAACCTCCATGAATGTTGAAAGTGCAATCTGAACACCAAAGAACGATTTGCGATTATGCTGATTTTCTAGTGCAAACTGCCTGATCGACCAGAATGTGAGGGGAACAAATGCTCCCGTTGTGACTAGAGAATAATTACTTGAAAGTGAAAATACATAGCCAGACTGAGCCATTATCGACGCGGCAACAACCGATGCCATCGTTCCCCATCCAAGAGAAGCGACCAACAAAAAGGTGCCTGCCCCGCAGACTAATTGACTAATAATCATGATTAGGGCAAGGCCTTTGCTAAAGGTGAAAACAGCAAAAAGCCAGGTAAAAGGGCTTAGCAATCCAGGCGAACTAATTGCAATTTGCGGCATACCACAGTAGCTGTAGGGATTCCATAGAGGGATGCGACCAGAGGCAAAAGATTTGCCTATGTACGAACAAAGTGGTTCGAAAAAATTGGTACTATCTTCGAAGAAAAAAACCTGACTGCCAGCAAGAAACGGATAGTAAAAAGCGCTCAGTACCACAAATTGCAGCACAGCATAGTACAGAAAATCTTTGTGCGAATTATTAAACGAGAAGAACTTATTTCCAATCACGTTCAATTTCTCCAGCAAAATAGAATCAATGAACTTTTAGATTCAACTCACGAAGCTGCTTCACAGCCATTTGACGCAATGGTTCTGACTTCGATTCCTTTGAAAGTTTGGTTAGTAAAACAATCAACTCGCTTCGAGTGCTCGCTTTGATGTTTGCGTTACTTGTCGATCTATAAATTCCACTCCAGACGGCCAATTGCTTTAAATCTGGAGTCTCTTTTGATTGGAGCAGCTCGGCTTGACGCGCCAACCAATTTGGTGCCCCTGAACAAAGTGCAGCTCGCTTATAGTAGCAAGCTGCACCTGCATAATCGTGCGCGTTTAGATACTGATTAAATCCAGCTATAAAAGGCAGATACCAATTATCGGGATTTGCAGAGATGCCGCGCTCAATGATTGCCCGAGCAGCGTCGGGACGTTTCTGTTCAGCGCCGACGATAAAGCTCGCAAAATAATAAGGCTCGATAAACTGTGGCGCAAGCAAAGTAACGGTCTCAATGAAACCTTGCGCACGAGCGGAATCATCCGTTTGTCTTGCTGGAATGTCGCCAACATATTGCACAAATTCAAGCCAATAAATATCAGCCAGTAGATCATCAAAACCCAACGTGATAAATTTCGCGTTTATCGGAAGGGAAAAGCAGGTTTGATCTGCGTCGTATCTAAGTGAGCGCTCGATAGTTGCGTGGGTCACGCAGACTATTGCAGTGAGGAACAGGAGAAGGAAAGACTTTTTATAAATACTTCGACTCTATTGATTGGACAAAACTAGGTAAGTGCCGGCGCTTAAGCCGCCCAATGGTTGAAAAGACTTACCAGCTCCTGTGATTGCGTAGGTTGTAGATGGGGTCTGCGACATAAAGAAAATCTGCCCCGCAAAAGTGCCGGTAGGGGGTGCCGGTTTTCCGGCGCGATAAGCCGAAGGCAAACCTGCTAATGCAGCCGTCGTAGGAAAGTAGGCATTAGAATCGAATGGATTAACAGGGCCAGCTGCTGCAGCTGTCTGCCCGTCACTTGTACCGCCGGGAAAGTAACTCTCATAACCCGTTGTCACAGAAGTCGGGTACTGTCCACTATTGTCTGTCGCATAAGTCTCGGCAGCAATCTGACAGGTTCTCATATTGGCTTTAACCGAAGCCTCTCTCGCTTTATCCTGGGCACCAATAAAGTTGGGAAGAGCGATCGCAGCGAGAATACCGATAATAATAACTACAACCAGCAATTCGATCAGCGTGAAGCCATGCTGACTGCGCGATTTTAGAACCCGATTAGCCATCTTTCAATTGCCCCTTAACGTCTTCTTCAGACCTGCCCTTTGGCGATTTCCGCGACTTGACCAATATTATCGGACCGACGAAGAGATTATCTACTTCGACAATTTCACTCAATTGTATCCTTAGTCTGAAGACCCCTCATAGGGAAAGTTGCCCAATTTCTGGAAGAAAATAACAAAAACGCAAAAAAAACACCGCAAATTCAGATTAGGCGAGCCTCTTCGATTTCAGATAGATGCCCCAAAAATATAAACTGAACTCCTGCCCCTCTTAGGCAAAGTTGTGAAGAGGTGCGTTGTGCATCAGATCTGGTGCCATCATCGTCAGTCACCAGATGTGATGGCAAGCACAAAATCTAGCTAAGTTACATGATGCCACCACATAGCCACCACCGTTATCAGACAGAATCCATACAGAAACGCTCCCTCCTTTCGGAGAGAGCGTTGAATACTTAGTAACTGAATGCCGCGTCTCGATCTATGTCTGTCGATCGGCCATGCCGCCAGTGTTAAAAGCCTGTTAACTGTTTATACAGTAGCCAATTCGCGAGCGCCAGCTGCGTGACGGGTGTGAGCGATTCTGCGTGGGCGTTTGAGATGCTCAACGAAACGTTGATGAGCCAGTGTATCTAACTGAGATTGCGACGTTTTATCAGGCACGGATAATACGAACTCGCCCGACTTTTCAACTTTCGGTACGTGTGAGTATTTACCTACCAAATAGAGATAGCCGCCACGAGTTGCGTAAACATAATGGATCATGTTGCCTGCCTTTGCGCTTGAAACGATGGTTAGAGAGCTGAAATCAATATACCCAATGGACATAGACTTTCACCGGAGTTATGCACTCGCGTCAGTACAATGTACACGATGACATCCTAGGTGCATAGGAATATTTCAAGAGCAATAATAACAATGTCTGAATAATTGCCTTAACTGTCATTCACTTCTGCCAGAACTGATGAGGCTTTTCAGCGATACACGACAATTGTCATGAGCTAGAAATAACGACTCAACAATTGATCAAAATTCCTTCATCAGTTTTGCGTTGATGAGAGCAATCAAACTTTATGGAGCGATGCCGACACTTATGAGATCCGACACATCCTCGCCAGCTATGACTGTTACTGCACTTTCGAGATCACCAACAGAAGCGCTTATAACTTCTCCTCGATTGCCAAGATCTACTCGAATGGCATCAGCGTCTTCAGTGTTTCCTTTCTGTGCAATTATTTTTGTTCGTTGAGCAGGAGCTAAATGCTGATTATCCGTGCTTCTCAGAGATACTGAATAACCTTTCGCTTTCAATATTTCCGACAAGTGCATGGCCAGTCCAGGAGTGTTTGTCCCATTTTGCACACACACATGAATGTCGTGCTTGTCGGCAGAAACAATGTTCAATCCCTGCAAACGAGCAACCAGAGCCCGTGTTTCTCGCTTGTGTACAACCCAATCACCGTCTCCAAAATTACCGGGCAACATGCAGAGAAATTGATTCTTCTTTGGTACAGTGCGAGCAAAGTCAGCAATGCCCATCATCTGAGTCATTGAGAGATCAGTTGAGATGTAATGATCAGCAATTCCCAAAAGCGCCGGTATATGGGTCCAGGAAGACGGCTGTTTCGCTTTTTCGATCGCAGCTTGCAAAAATAGTTGCTGTCTTTGCACGCGACCAATATCGCCAAGTGCATCGTGTCTGAATCTGACGAAACCCATTGCTTGATTGCCGGTGAGAGTGTGATAACCAGGCTCAAGATCAATCTTCAGCTTGGCAGTCCAATCCATGTACTGCATTTTCTTAGGAATATCGATTGTCACACCGCCCAGTTCGTTAACCAGCTCCACGAGCCCATGAACGTTAAGAACGACGTAATGG
>Ga0182030_10023062_pt1 | contig 11540 bp, 12 predicted proteins | sample 812S3MmetaG_FD_121299 | JGI IMG/M metagenome (GOLD analysis project Ga0182030, IMG submission 121299) | Permafrost microbial communities from Stordalen Mire, Sweden - 812S3M metaG (Illumina Assembly) | ecosystem: Environmental > Terrestrial > Soil > Wetlands > Permafrost | place: Sweden... | reverse complement strand
TCGCTGTGGATGGGCGTGCCCGGCAAGCTTCGCAAGCAACTCACGGATGACGATCAGGAGACGATTCTGCGCTACGGACGAAATTATCTCGGCTATAAGGAAAATTATCTCGCAGAGATGAGGAAGCAGCGGTAGGTAATAATTTCACTGCGGCCTATGTAGTTTTTGCCGCTGAGGGATTAGCGTTCCACTTCGGGAATCGCTGAGAGATATCACTGTGTGTCCTTGACAAGACCATCGCACGCGCAAACTGACAACTGACAACCGGTCACTGACAACTGGTTTTTATGATTAAGGCTGTCCGCGGAACTCGCGATCTTCTCCCGCCCGATATCGATCTATGGAATCGCGTAGAGGCCACGGTGCGCGACGTCTTCGCGCGTTACAACTTCCACGAGATCCGCACTCCCATCTTCGAAGACACGCAACTCTTCTCGCGCAGCGTCGGCGAAGAGACTGACATCGTTTCCAAGGAGATGTTTACCTGGGAGGACAAGGCGCGCGCGCAAAGCGAGAAGGCTCAGTCGCTGACCCTCCGCCCCGAGAACACCGCCGGTGTCGTGCGCGCCTACATCGAGCACGGGCTCGACCGGCAAGGCACGTTGCAAAAGCTCTACTACATCGGCCCGCAGTTCCGGCGCGAGCGCCCGCAGAAGGGACGTTACCGCCAGTTCTATCAGATTGGCGCGGAGATCATCGGGCCGCCGAGCGCAGGCAGCGAGTCGCCGTTGCTCGATGCCGAATTGTTGGAGATGCTGGCCACGCTGCTCGACGAAGTCGAACTCCGCGACTGGAATTTGCAGTTGAATTCTGTCGGCTGCGCGGACGACCGCGCGCGTTACAACAAGGCTTTGCGCGAGGCGTTACAGCCGGTCGTGCACCAGATGTGCGCCGACTGCCAGCGCCGCGCGGAGACCAATCCGCTGCGCGTGCTCGACTGCAAACATCCCGAAGATCAGCCCATCATTGAGAAGCTGCCGAAGATCAGCGAATATCTCGATGAGCCTTGCCGCGAGCACTTCGCCGCCGTGCGCGCGATGCTCGATGCGGTGGGCGTGCCGTATTCCATCAACGAGCGCATGGTGCGCGGGCTGGACTACTACACGCGCACCACGTTCGAATTCACGCACGGCGGCCTGGGCGCGCAGAGTGCAGTGCTCGGCGGCGGCCGATACGATGGTTTGTCCGAATCGCTTGAGGGGCCGAAGGCGCCGGGCATCGGCTTCGCGATTGGCGAAGATCGTCTGATTCTCGCGCTGCAATCGCAGGGCGAGCCGCCGAAAGAAAAGTTGCAGGCGTTTGTGGCTCCGCTGGGCGCGGGGATGAATGCCCACGCCATGAAGCTCGCTCGCGAGTTGCGGCGCGCCGGAGTTAGCGCCGATCTCGGCGACGAGGACTTCCGGCTGAAAAAATCGTTCGAGACTGCGGAAAAAGCCGGCGCGAAGTACATTGTGATCGTCGGCGAAAACGAACTTGCTGCCGATACCTTCACGGTGAAGAATCTTGCCAGCGGCGAACAAGTGAAGGTCCCGCGTGTCCAACTCGTCGAGTACCTACGGGGGTAGATTCCAGCACTCAGCATTTGCGTGTGCTGGCGAGTCCCAGATTTCTAATGCGGCTCCGAAAAAAATCCACATTGTCCAGGCTGCAACCATCTTGAAATTTCCAGGACCCAATGTTCGGCAACTACTTCACTCACGGCAAGGCCGCTGAATCCCTGGCCGGGGACCGCGCCCGCATGGTCGACACGCAGCTCCGCTCGCGCGGCATTCGCGATGAGCGCCTTTTGGCCGCGATGGCCAAGGTTCCGCGGGAAGAGTTCATTTCTAGCGAAGACGTGGCCGACGCCTATGGAGATTTCCCTCTGCCCATCGGCGCGGGTCAGACCATTTCCCAGCCCTACATCGTTGCCGCCATGGTCGAGGCGTTGGAGGTGAATCCCGAAGATCGCGTGCTCGAGGTCGGCACCGGCACGGGATATGAGGCGGCCATCCTCGCCGAGTTGGCGGCGGATGTGTGGACCATCGAACGCCACGCCGAACTGGTCGACAAAGCGCGGGAAATTTTGCAGAGACTGGGCTATGCGGACGTTCACGTCCTGCACGGCGACGGAAGCCTCGGTCTAGGAGAGCACGCTCCGTTCAACAAGATTCTGGTTGCAGCGGCGGCGCCGCGCGTGCCCGAGACTTTAGTCTCTCAACTGGCCGACGGCGGCCGCTTGGTCGTGCCCGTAGGCAGTCGCTCCGAACAGCAAGTGGAAGTCATGCGAAAGCTGGGGGACCAGATCTCCATCACCAAACATGACCTCTGCCGCTTTGTGCCGCTGGTCGGAGCGCAGGGCTGGGAGCTGTAGCAGCCTGTAATGAGGCTGCTGCCAAACTCAGATCCAGAATTGGGTGGTGGATAGATTGGCGTGGCCAGGCGATGAAACAGCCGCAACGCTGCGGAATGGTGTTAGGCGGGGGCGTCAGCCCCCGCTCCGGTGGGAGAAAATGTGAGCCGCAGTGCGGCGACATGAACTTTCATAACAGCCTCGTAATCTCGCAGGCAATTGCACGTTCGCCTCAGTGCATAAACAATCCGCTCACGGTACAGATCACCCCGAGACCTGCCAGAACGCAGCCAAAGTACCAGAAGCCGCGCTTGTCGGTGAGCAGCGTGATAGACGTGACCACCAGCGCAATCTCCAGCAGCACCTCGCCCAGGTCGAAGCGGTTGGCGCGGCTGCTTGTGGTCTGCACCTCGGCTTCCAGGCTGCGAGCCTCGCCCTGGATCTCCGTCTGCTGCTCGCGGTACTTGTCGATCTCCTCGTGAAAGTGCTTGCGGACCTCGGCGGTGCGGTCTGCGTTCGTATTTCCCATGGCGGTAAGTAGTTCATCCAGCGCCTCCAGGTTATTGCGCCGCATGTTCTTCGCCTGGTAGTAGCTCCATTGATCGGTGGCCCGGGTCTGCAGCAACAATTCCTCGGTGTGCGCCCGGTGCCCGAGAAGCGTCGTAGTGGCCACCAGCACAGCCACAATCGCCATGGTCAGGCTCACAGGAGCCAGTTGCTTGCTCTCCCTCGCGCGTTCCGCTGATTCCTTCAGTTCATCGAGTTCGTCGCTCATGGCTCTCCTGTGCCGCTAGGATTGTGCTGATGGGTTGAAGAATAGTACGAATTAGCGCTGCCGGACGCAAGTGCGGCAAAATCAGCAGGCTGTTTTGTTCCTGTCATCACGAACCGACTTTAGTCGGCGAGGGATCTGCTGTTTTCCCGCGGCCTTTTGAAATCGCTTTGTCAACCCAGGCCGTCAACCGTTCCCGCCTCCGCAATCTCTCCCAGCTCCCAATACTTCTTCAGCAGCATCTCCGGGACGCGTACCGACCTTCCCAGGATCATACTTTTCAGTTGCAGCGCATTCACCGCAGCCTTGCCCTCGAAGTGGTTGTTGGCGATGACAAACGTCTTTTGCGCCTTTTCGGCAATGGCGTCGATCCGCGTCTTCCAGCCCCGCAGCTCCGGATCGGTGTAGAGATAGTTGTAGCGATCGTTGCGCGAATCGCTGTCGAACCATTGCTCGTAGTTGCGTCCGTGCAGGCGAACGTAGGCCATCGACGACGTCACATGCTCGCTGGGCAGTACTGCTTTCCCAAGATTCGGCTGGTCGATGTTGCAGAAGGCCACGCCTTTCTGAATGAAGTAGCGCAGCGTGCCTTCATTGGTCCAACTGTTGTGCCGCACTTCTACCACCAGCGGGAAGTGCTTGAACCTCTCGATGACGCTGTCGAGATGATCGCGGTTAGCGTTGGTGTTCTTGAAGGAAATAGGGAACTGGGCGAGAACTGCGCCCAGCATCCCTTCAGCGGCGACCGACTCCAGACCTTCCTTGGCCAGGCGCTCGTCTTCGTCGCCGCCGCGGATGGTATCGGCCGACGTGCTCTCCACCACGGCCATCGGCGAGTGGGTGAACGCGCGGTTGAGCTTGGCCGTAAACATAAACTGTGGATTGACCGCGCGCGCCTTGCGGCACCACAGTTTGCCCCACTCCGGCTTAATGTGGCCGTAAAACGACGTATTGATTTCCAGCACGTCGATGTAGCGCGCCAGGTACTCCACCGGGTGTTGCGATTTCTTGATCTGCGCCGGATAGACGATTCCTTCCCAGTCCTTGTAAGACCAGCCTGCGGTGCCGACGTAAATTTGCGATGTCTCCCCCATACTCGAACCGAGGTTAGCACACGGCAATGAACGAATTCGCGATCGTGGTTCCGCGGGTGAAGCACGCCTTCACACGCAGTCTGAAAAAGTCGCTTTCGATTCGTTTTGAAGGGGCGCAGCTTTAGCTGCGCCGGTGCAGCCCCTTTATATTTGTTATTCCGAGCGGGCTTCAGCCCGCGAGGAGTCGGCTTTTCGAGCGGTTCACTGGTATTCGCTCAGTTCAGCGCCGGAGCCGGAGTCACTTCCTGTCAGTAGGTCACCATCACAACCCAATACACTCCTCCGGGATGGCTGACGCTCGGCGCGAAACACGCTCCCAGCGAGTATCCTGTCGTCTGCGGCCCCAGCACTTGCGCCATTCCTTTGGGCACCTGCGCCGGATCGTCGGCCGTCCAGGCCAGCACGCCGTGTACTTCCGGCAGCCGCAGCGCATCGCTGCTGTCCAGCTTGTCGTACAGGGCCATGGTGCATGCGATGTGCCGAAGCTCCAGCCGCGCCTTCCAGACCAGGGCAAGGGACTTATGCGATTTCGCATACTGCTCGATGGCCGTGCGCGCGCTCGCCTCCGCCTGCGGTTCCGAATATTCCGGCAGCTTGCGCGCGAAGTCCTCGGTGACATAAATGTCTTCACCACTGCGGACCACACCCACGCCCACGACATTGAAGTCGGGATCAAGGATGCTCTTGCGATGCGGTGGGGAATGCATCAGCCCTTCGTGCGCCGACGCGATGTCCCGGTTATTGAGAGCGACGTTTTCGCTCTGGCGGTCCGAAGGCAGGTTCTCATTACTGAATCGAATTTGCAGCGGCGGCTCGCCCTCAAACTGATGGGAGAGCTGCGCATGTTGCGCCATCAGTTCGGTGTGCTTGCGCGCCGCCTTGGTCAGGCGCTCATCCACGGTCAGCGGCTTCAGTCCTTGCGCGCTGCGGGCCTGGTTCAGCAACTCCACGAGTTGCGCTTCGCCGGCCGCGTCGAACTGTTTTGGCTGCGCACTGGACGCAGTGCCTGCCTGTGAGTTGAACCCCGAGGCGACGGCCATGAGGTCGTCCGCGAGCACGCGCGACGTAAATAGCAGGGCGACAATCAGCAGCCATGAGGCCGTATGCTGCCGGGGACTGGCTGGTCCATTGCGCGCATCGTCCGTTCGACAGCGATCAATCCACATCACGAATGCTCTACCGCCCGCTCGATCCGAAGCCTTTGGCGCCGCGCGCCGCCTCGCTCAACTCGCTTTCCGCCACTTCGCCCGCCAGGAACGGGTGCTCCAGCAGTTGCGCAATCTTGTCGCCCTTGTGGATGGTGTAGGCCGCATCGCCAAGGTTCTCCATCAGCACAATGACCTCGCCGCGATAACCCGCGTCGATAACTCCGGCATTGCAGAGCAGGCGCTTCTTCGCCAGTCCGGAGCGGGTCTTCACGATTCCGCCTGCCGTAGGCACGAACTCAATGGCGATGCCGGTGTGAACGCCGGCCGCGCCGTGCGCGGGAATCGTCAGCTCTTCGGCGGAGTACAGGTCGTAGCCGATGTCTTCTCCAGGATGAGCGACTGTCGGCAGTACGGCGTCAGGTGATAACCTCTTCACTTTGAGCATGAGTCTTCATTGTGCCAGAAGTCGCGGCAACTGGACCCCGATCGGGCTGCGACTCAACTCGCCAGACTGGTGATTCGCAGCGATGAATGAGCCATCCCGCACTACGCCGCCGCTTCGCTTCCTCGACGAAGCTGCACTCCGCCCTTTGCTCAGCTTTGCAGCCCTCATCCCCGCCATGGAGCGCGCGCTCGCCGACTTCTCTTCCGGACGCGTTGTGCAGCCGGTCCGCGGCATCCTGTCGATACGGGAGCACCACGGCTTCATGGGCGTCATGCCTGCCGTGTACGGCGATGTCATGGGCGCGAAGCTGGTCACCCTCTATCCCGACAACGGATCGCGCGGACTGCCCACGCACCAGGCTGTGATCGCGCTCTTCCGTGCCGATACCGGCGAGCCGCTGGCCATGATGGATGGCCGCCTCATAACGGAGATGCGCACCGCGGCCGTGTCGGCAGTCGCAACCAAACTGCTGTCGGCCCCGGACGCGCGCAGCCTGGCGATTCTCGGCAGCGGCGTGCAAGCCAGGGCGCACTTTCACGCGCTCTCTGTCGTGCGCAAGTTTGACGACATCCGCGTCTGGAGCCGCAATTCGCAAAATGCGCAGGCGCTCGCCGATGAGATCGGCGGGCGGGCGACCTGTGCCGAAGACGCAGTACGCGGGGCCGACGTCGTCGTGACCGTCACCAACTCGCCCGATCCGGTGCTTCACGGCGCGTGGCTGAAGCCCGGCGTCCTGGTGAATGCCGTGGGCGCGGTTGGACCGAAGAATCGCGAGGTGGACGACGACGCCATGCGCGGCGCGGTGATCGTAGATTCGCGCGAGGCGGCGATGAAGGAATCCGGCGATGTGTTGTTAGCGAACGCGCCCGTCTATGCCGAGCTCGGCGAACTGCTGGCCGGAACCAAAACCATGCCGCAGGCGAAGATCACGGTGTTCAAGTCGCTGGGACTGGCCGTCGAGGACCTGGCCGCCGCCAAACTCGTATTGGAACGGCTGCAAACCTCTTAGCTGATCTGTTCTTGATCGGCGTCACTCTCCCGCCAAAAAGTAAGCTCCGTAGCGCCGGCCCATGCGGTAGGCAAGGCGGGCGTGGCAGCGGTAGGCGGTTTCGCCCTTCTGGCGGAATTCGAGGATGACCACATCGCCAACATTCAGCCCCGCTTCGCAATCGAAGGCGACCCCTCCTTCGCTCAGGTCGGTGCAGATGCCGTCATTCGATTTATCTACCAGCAGACCATAGGTAAGGATTCGCAATGGGATCTTGAGGGCGATTCGTTCCCGCCGTCGCCGGTCAAATGCCAGCGGCAGCTCAGGAAACGCATTTCCCGGTTCGTTTTGTACGTTCTTCATGCGGCGTCGTCCCCGGCTCTGTGCTACCCACAGGGTGTCAACTAAGCCATCGGCGGACAAGCTCAAAGACTTCACTGGCGAGCGAAGATCGCGTCGCCAGTTCCGTCCTGGGAGCAGTCCTGACTTGGGCCGTGGGAACAGCCGCCGGGTGAGCCGTGCCGCTTGCTCTACAATGCCAGCTATGAGCCCCGAGTCTGAGGAGTTACTGCGCCCGCGCGATGCCGCCGTGGTCCTCGGCATCAGCTATGCCAGCCTGAAGCAGTGGATCTACAAGGGCAAGCTGCGCACGGTCAAGACTGCCGGCGGCCATCACCGAATTCCGCAAAGCGAAATCGACGCCTTCCTCTTCAAGTCGCTGGGCAAGCAGCCGGCGGAGAGCCGGGCCAACTTCCGCTCCATCAGCGGACGCAATCAACTGGTAGGCCGCATTGTGGAAGTGCGGATTGAAGGCCTGCTGGCGCAGATCAAGCTTTCCATCGGCGGGCAGAACATCACCTCCATCATCACTGCCGATGCCGCTCGCGAGATGCGGCTGAAGCGCGGCGACAAAGCCGCCGCACTGATCAAGTCCACGGAAGTGATGATCGTCAGAGTGTAGAGCGCTTGCGAGAGAAGAAATCTTCAGCGGAAAAATCGGGTGGCTGGCGGAGGACCAGCCACCCGCGCTGTTTACGGCAGGTAGTAGCGGAAGGATGTGAAGAACATGTTTTCCACCGCTGTCGGGCTGTTGTCGATGGAGTACGGGGGCTTGGTGCCAAATCCCGCCCACGCAGTCTTGGTCAGGTACGAATACTGCAAGCCGAACTGCAGCCGGCCCTTGGGGCCATTGTAGGGCTTGTACCAGAACCCGAAGGTTCCTTCCACAATGTCCTTGGTATCGCCGTTGCAATTGGCCAGGCTGCCGGGATCGAAGCCCGCTCCGTACGAAGTGCCGGGCAGGGTCTCAATTCCGCAACCCGTGTTATTGAAGCCGAGCGCGCCATAACCTACCGGAGCGCCCTTCGAGTTCAGGTAGGAAGTACGGCCGTCATACTCGATGCCGCCATTGCCGTACCAATCCCACTTCGGAGAGTGGTATTCCAGCGTGAGCAGGCCCTGGGCGTTTTCAATCGGAGCCACGTACCCATTCGGGGTAATGGTGATGTCAGACAGTCCAGACGTTCCGTAACGTCCGGTTCCCATTCCGGCCAGACCGTGCAAGCCGACGTCAATATGCTTCTGGTAGAACGACCAGCGGGCATTGGCGCCGCCGCCGCCCGTCCAGGAACCCGAGTTGAAGGCACCGGCTGGGCTAGGCGTCTTCGCGCCAGCTTCGGGGAAGATGCGGTCGCGGAAGTCGGTCCCGATACCGAAGATTTCATAGTGTCCAAAGCCGGGCTGGAAAACCAGCTTGGCGATCAAGTCCGGCGACGGGTTGAAGGAGTAGTTCGCGATAGCGCTGCAAGTGGTAGCCACCGTGGCGGGCAAGGTTGTGATCGAACTCGGCGACGTAGAGCAGCCGCTGATGGCTCCGTTATACGCGCCGGCTGAGAGTCCCGGTCCGCCCAGCAGGTAGGAACCGGCCGTGTTGCCGTGCGTGGTCAGCGTCGCCTCGGAGTTCTCCACCGAGATGCCGAACCAGACCTTGTTGTTGAAGTTCTTGGTTACCCGGAAGGCGTACTGACGCGCCCAGCTGAAGCCCACGGTATATTGCGGGTCGATGGTCATCGGCAGCGCTTCGCTCCGGTTGTCCTCGCCTACTCTGGTTTCCGTCACCAGGCTCCACATCTGGCCGCCGGTGAAGCTCCAGCCGCTGTTCAGTGCGGCTTGGCCCCAGGCCTGGCGCTGGCGCATAACGTAGGAATTGCTCTCGTTGTTGTTGGAGGTAGTTCCAACGCCCAGGAAGTCGGTCTCGACATAGCCGGTCAGGTTCATATTTTCCAGCTTGCCTTGGGCCAGCATGGAGATACGCGACTGACGGCCGGATCCGTAGAACTCAGCCATGTGGGCCTGCGACGAACCGGAGTACGGAATTGAATTCAGGCCCGTGTTGATGTCCGCGCCCTCGGCGTGCTGACGCCACACCGTTTCTGCCGCCAGGAAGCCGCCCGGAGTAATAGTGATTCCCTTGTAATGAATGGCAAGCGGGCTCTCCAATCCGGCGACCCGCTTCTGCGTCTCCTGTAGTTCGTTGACAGTACTACCAGTAACGGTCTTCAAATCGGCAACGTCGTGTTGCAGTCCGCCGATCTGGTCGGCACTCAGCGTACTCTGCGAGTTGGCTGCCGCTGCTGCCGCCGCCTGCGCTTGTTGCGCCGCCGACTGCGCCGCCGTCACCTGCTGCTGCAGGCTCTGAATGGCCTGATCGCGAGTTGATATCTGCTGCTGTAGTTGTTGGATCTGCTGTTGTTGCGCCGAAATGGCGTCCTTCATGTCCTCCAGCTGTTTCGCAACCGGGGCCGAGCTACTGCTACGGCTCGCCGGCTTCGAAGTTTGGGAGTCGGTTTGCGCGAACACGGTCGTGGTAACCAGGACTGTGAGCGCCAGGGCAAGTCTTCGTTTCATTTTCTCTCCTGAAAGCAACAGTTGAGCGGAACGGAATTTACAACAAACCAGTAACACCCCATACTGGGCACAACTAAGAATTAGGTTGGCAACAGTCTCTGCGAGAAATCCTATGTGGGCAGAGTTAAAGAGCCATGAATAGAAAATGAAAATTCCGCGAATGACACCTGGATTTCAACAGGTTGGGATTCCGGATTTCAGATTCTCGGGAAAGGACTTAAATGCGGTGCGTACTTGAGTTCCCATGCAACGGCTTTTCATCTTCCTGTAATACTCTTCATCTATGCTCCTGAAGAAACTTGCTGCCGGTCCTCGAAGCGACCCGGGAAGGTCTGGGGTTTCGTGCGACAATCGCCGAGTTTTGGGGCCACCGTCAAAATCCAGCATCGGAGGAGTTATGCGTCACGTTGTGCCTAACCAGCGGTTTTGGGTTTCCCTCGCTGCTTTCCTGATCGCACTCAGTGTTTTCATCCCCGCCACGAAGGCCCTGGCCCAGGACAGCAGCTCAGCTTCCCCGCAGGCCCAGATGATCTCGCAGAATGTGAAGGACGTATTCTTCCCCTTCAACATTTACAGCCGCGTCATCGATCCTGATGTGCTGCAAGCCGATGCCGATTTCCTGAAGCAGCACCCCGATGCTCATCTCTGGATACAGGGCTATGCCGACATCCGCGGCGATATTTTCTACAACCTGGTGCTTTCCTACCGGCGGGCGCAGTTTGTGAAGTCGACGCTGGTGAAGAACGGCGTCAATGAGGCGCAGATCATGTTTGCCACGGGCTGGGGCAAACTCTATCCCGCCTGCCAGGCTACCGACGACACTTGTTATCAGCAGCAGCGCCGGGTTGACATTGTGCCCCCGGACAGCATGTAAGAAATCCAGGCGCTGGGGGCCATCGCATCCTTCCTGGCGCCCCACCCGCCTCACCGCTCTCGACTGAGGATTGAGGGCCGGGATATAATCTGGTTTCGCCCGTACTGCTTAGAAACGGTTCAAAGCAGCCGTGTTCGCGTGTCTGCAACTGCGGGCAGCAATCAGCACTCGTCCCAAAGTTCATCGAGATCCGAGGTTCCCTCATGTCAGGCCATTCCAAATGGGCAACAATCAAGCATAAGAAGGGCGCGCTGGATGCCAAGCGCGGCAAGATTTTCACTCGTCTAATAAAAGAAATCACCATCGCGGCCAAAAGCGGTGGTGATCCCGAAAAAAATCCGCGGCTTCGGGGCGCGGTGGCGGCCGCCAAGGCGGAGAACATGCCCGCCGACAACATCAAGCGCGCTATCCAGCGCGGCACCGGCGAATTGCCCGGCGTCTCCTACGAGGAAATCACCTTTGAAGGTTACGGCCCGGGCGGCGTGGCCATCCTGATCGAAGTTTCCACCGACAATCGCAACCGCACGGTCAGCGAGATCCGCCATGCCTTCGGCAAGAACGGCGGGAACATGGGCGAAGCCGGCTCGGTCGCCTGGATGTTCCATAAGAAGGGCGACATCATCATCGCCAAATCAGCCGCCAAGGAAGATGATCTGATGAACCTGGTGCTGGAAACCGGGGCCGAAGATCTGAAGGATGACGGCGACAACTGGGAAATTCTGACCGATCCGTCGGCCTATGAGACGGTGCTGGAAGCGGTGAAGAAAGCCGGCATCAAGCCGGAAGTTGCCGAGGTCTCCATGGTGCCGCAGACGTACACGAAGCTCGAAGGCCACCAGGCGGGCACCATGATCCGTTTGCTGGAGGCGCTGGAAGACCACGATGATGTCGAGCACGTCTATTCCAACTTCGACATCGATCAGAAGCAACTGGAAGAAGTCGCGGGATAGGCAGCCAGTCGCGCCGGTTTCAGGAACCGG
>Ga0182030_10023056_pt1 | contig 11542 bp, 8 predicted proteins | sample 812S3MmetaG_FD_121299 | JGI IMG/M metagenome (GOLD analysis project Ga0182030, IMG submission 121299) | Permafrost microbial communities from Stordalen Mire, Sweden - 812S3M metaG (Illumina Assembly) | ecosystem: Environmental > Terrestrial > Soil > Wetlands > Permafrost | place: Sweden... | reverse complement strand
GAGCAGCACGGACGCGGGCGGCGACTTGGTGATGAACGTGAACGACTTGTCCTGGTAAACCGTGATGACCACGGGAATAATCAGGCCGGCGTCGCTCTTGGTCGCGGCGTTAAATTCTTTGCAGAACCCCATGATGTTCACGCCGTGCTGGCCAAGCGCGGGGCCGACGGGCGGCGCGGGATTGGCCTGACCGGCCGGAATCTGCAATTTGATCTGTCCTGTAATTTTCTTTGCCATATAAAATTTTGCTGCGTGATGCGTGAGCGCGTTTTTCACGCATCACGCATCACTTGTCAAATTATGCTTTTTCAACTTGCCAATACTCCAGTTCGACCGGCGTATTGCGTCCAAAAATGTTCACCGTGACTTTCAACTTGCCGCGTTCGGGATCAATTTCCTCGATCACGCCGCTGAAATTCAAGAACGGTCCGTTGTTGATCTTGACCGTCTCGCCCACCGCGAAATTCACCTTCGGTTTTTCCGTCTCTTCCGACGCGGAAATCTGCACCTTGATGGCGTCCACTTCTTCGGTCGGCGTCGGCTGCGGCGGATCGCTCAAAAAGCCGATGACGCCCTGCGTCTCGCGGATGAAATACCACGGCTTCTCGATGATGCGTCGGTCGTCGTCCAGCAGCACCATGTCCACAAAAACATAGCCCGGCCACAACTTGCGGTTGGACACGGTTTTTTTCTGGTTGCGCACCTCAACTACTTTTTCGATCGGCACGAGGACTTCCTTGATGTAGTCCTGCATTTCCTCGGTCTTGACGCGTTTTTCAATGCTGTCCTTGACCTTGTTTTCCTGGCCGGAAAGCGTCTGGATGATGAACCACTGGTTGCGCATGAAAAATTCCTAACGGATGAAAATGAAAAACAAAACCCGATCCACCAGCACGATGAAACCACCGAGCAGCGCGACCATGATGATGATGAGCACGGTGGAACCTTTCAACTCCTCCCAGCTGGGCCAAGAGCATTTTTTCAGTTCTTCGCGCGTTTCCTGCACATAAACAGCCAGGCGCTGGATCTGTCCCTGCCACCAGAGGTAGCCGAAAACAGCACCAATCGCCGCCGCCCAAATTGCAATATGTATCCAGTTGCTCACAAAATTTATTCCAGCTTGCCGGGCCGCAGCTTGCGGCGTTTATTTTTCAACCAGCTCTTCACTCCACCGCCGCCTGGCGGAGAGGGAGGGATTCGAACCCCCGTTGGGCTTTCACCCAAAGCGGTTTTCAAGACCGCCGCGATAGACCACTCTGCCACCTCTCCACTCTAGCAGACTGGCACGGCAGGCAGGACTTGAACCTGCAACCAATGGTTTTGGAGACCACTACTCTACCAATTGAGCTACTGCCGTAACCGTCAAAACCACCGCCGCATCTACGGACAAAAAGGGAGCACGAAGCTTCAAACTCCGCGCTCCCGAAACCGATTCGCAATTAAGCGACGACTTCCACCACAATGCCGGAACCGATGGTGCGGCCGCCTTCGCGAATCGCGAATTTGAGGCCTTTTTCCATCGCGACCGTTTTTTGCAGTTCAACATCCACCGTGACATTGTCGCCCGGCATCACCATTTCGACGCCGGTCGGCAGCGTGAGCGTGCCGGTAACGTCCGAGGTGCGGAAATAAAATTGCGGACGGTAGTTGGTGAAGAACGGCGTGTGCCGGCCACCTTCATCCTTGGTCAAAACATAGACTTCCGCCTTGAACTTCGTGTGCGGCTTGATGGAGCCGGGCTTGGCCAAAACCATGCCGCGTTCCACTTCGTCCTTGGTCGTGCCCCGGAGCAGCACACCGACGTTGTCGCCGGCGCTCGCAGAATCCAGCAGCTTGCGGAACATTTCAATGTCCGTCGCCACCGTTTTCTTGGTGTCGCGCAAGCCGACGATTTCAACTTCTTCCATTTTCTTGAGCAAACCGCGTTCGACACGGCCGGTCACGACGGTGCCACGACCTTCAATCGTGAACACGTCTTCGATGCACATCAGGAACGGCTTGTCAATTTCGCGCATCGGGTCAGGAATGAAACTATCCAGCGCGTCGAGCAGATCGGCAATCGCCTTTTCACCTTCCGGCTTGCCTTCGAGAGCGGCTGTGGCGGACGCGCGAATGATCGGCGTCGTGTCACCGGGGAAACCATACTTCGTGAGCAGTTCACGGATTTCCATCTCGATCAGCTCCAGCAAATCGGCGTCGGCCAAGTCAACCTTGTTCAGGCAGACGATGATGCTCGGCACGCCGACCTGGCGGGCGAGCAAAATGTGTTCGCGCGTCTGCGGCATCGGGCCGTCGGCGGCGCTCACCACGAGAATCGCGCCGTCCATCTGCGCGGCGCCCGTGATCATGTTCTTCACATAGTCAGCGTGGCCGGGGCAGTCAACGTGCGCGTAGTGACGCTTCGGGCTTTGATACTCGACGTGCGAAACCGCGATGGTCACGGTCTTGGTGGCGTCGCGCACGGTGCCGCCCTTGGTGATGTTCGCGTAGGAAATCGGCGTGGCCAGGCCTTTTTTGGCCTGCACCGCGACGATGGCGGCGGTCAAGGTGGATTTGCCGTGGTCAACGTGGCCGATGGTGCCGACATTGACATGCGGTTTCGTTCTTTGAAATTGCTCTTTAGCCATGTGATGTGTTGTGTTGCTTGTCTCGGTTGCTGCGTTTTGTTTTTAATGGAGCCCAAGATCAGGATTGAACTGATGACCTCGTCCTTACCAAGGACGTGCTCTACCAACTGAGCTACTTGGGCATCCAAAAAAACTGTTGTTCAAACCCGAATCGTAAAACGACAAAAACCAGCCCTCTCGGCTTTCTTCCGAAAAATGAGAGGGTTTCGGTAATTGAATTTTACGGCTCTGACGGACGCAAGTTAGGCAACTGCGGACGGACTGTCAATAATTTTTTTTATTTTTCTTTTGGTCGAGTATCTGCCGCGCCCGCGCCAGCGCCGCTGCCATGTCACCGCACACGTTTTGTTCGCCCAACTGCTCCATGAAACCCGCCCGCGTCAGCGCAAACAGCGGCTGCGAATGGGGTCCGCACAAAATCAAATCCTTTTTCTTGAGCCGCAGCTTTTCCATCAAGTCCTCCAGCGCGTCTAGCCCCGTCGCGTCCAGCGCCAGCACGTCGCGCATCCGCAAAATCAAAACCTCCGGCAACTGCCCGGCGTCAAGCAACGCCGTCTCCAGCTTGTCCGCCGCGCCGAAAAAGAACGCGCCGAACACGCGGAACACCACCACGCCCGGCGGAATATTTTTGCCCGCCGTCTGCTGCCCCGGCGAATTGCCCTGCGTCACGCCCGCGTCCGGCTCCACCTGCGCCGTTTCCGCCAGCCGCTTCACCATCAGCGCCGACGCCAAAATCAGCGACGCGCCCACCGCCGTCGGCAAATCCACCGCCACCGTCAGCACAAACGCGGACAGAAAAATAATCACGTCGCTTTTCGGCCATTTGTTCAGACGCTTGAACTGATGCCATTCGCCCATGCGCAGCGACACCACCACCAGCACCGCCGCCAGCGCCGCCAGCGGAATGTGTTTGGCCAGCGGCGCCGCCGCGAGCAACACCACCAGCAGCGTCAGCGAGTGAATGATTCCCGCCACCGGCGTCTTCGCACCGCAGCGCACATTCGTCGCCGTCCGCGCAATCACGCCCGTCGTCGGCATGCCGCCGAAAATGCCCACCACGATGTTCGCCACGCCCTGCCCCATCAATTCCTGGTTCGAGTCGTGCCGGTCGTCAATCATGCCGTCCGCCACCACCGCGCACAGCAGCGATTCAATCGCGCCCAGCGCCGCCACCGTCAGCGCCGCCGGCACCAGCGCCCGCCACGCGTCCAGCGACAGCGACGGCCAGTGCGGCAGCGGCAGCGCCCGCGGCATTTCGCCCAGCGTTTGAATGCCGGAAAATTCGTCCCACTGAAACCAGCGCACCGCCACCGACGCCGCCACGATGACCACGATGGAACCCGGCACGCGTCGCCCGATTTTTTTCGGCCAGTTCCAAATGGCAAACGTCGCCGCCAGCGCCAGAAACACCGTCGGCCAGTTCGGCTGAAAATTTCCCGACAGCGCCCGCAACTTGCCGACAAAATCCGGCGGCAGCTTTTGATGCAGCCCGAAAAAATCCTTGATCTGCGTGCTCATAATGATGATCGCAATGCCGCTCGTAAAACCGGTGACGACCGGATACGGAATGTATTTGATCATCGAGCCGAGCTTGCACGCGCCCAGCACAAACAGAATCACCCCCGCCAGCAGCGCGCAGACCACGAGCGCCTCCGGCCCATGCACCAGCACAATCGGCGCGAGCAACGGCACGAACGCGCCCGCCGGCCCGCCGATCTGCACGCGCGAACCGCCCAGCAGCGAAACCAGAAAACCGCCGATGATCGCCGTGAACAGGCCGATCTCCGGCTTCAAGCCCGACGCAATCGCCAGCGCCAGCGCCAGCGGCAGCGCCACAATCCCCACCGTGATGCCGGCGGGCAGGTCCGCCAGAAAAGTTTGCGCCGAATAATCTTTCAGCGTGTCCGCGAGCTTCGGTCGAAAAGAAAAAAATGCGAATTTCATTTTGGAAACAGGAAAAAATTCCTAGTGTTTGATTTTGCGGAACGTCCGGCGGAATTCAAATAAATTCATTTTGCAGAAATTGGCAAAAGCCCCCCGCAAAATCTCCCGCCAGCTAAGCCCGAGGATGCGCCGCGTCGTAAGCTCTCTTCAGCCGCTCGGTCGTGACGTGCGTGTAAACCTGCGTCGTGATGAGATGCGCGTGACCGAGCAGCTCCTGCACGCTGCGCAAATCGGCCCCCGCGTCGAGCAGATGCGTGGCGTAGCTGTGCCGCAGCTTGTGCGGCGTCAGCGCCGGGTCGAGACCGGCGATGACGAGATAATTTTTCAACCGGCGCGACAGTTGCAGCGGCGACAGCGGCGCGGCTTTGTGCGTGTCCGCGCGAAAAACCGGCTGCACGCCGACCGGCGGTTCCAACAGCGCCGCCCAATAATTTTGAATGGTCTTCAACGCCGGTTCGCCAATCGGCACGAGCCGCTCCTTTTTTCCTTTGCCGCGAACGCGCACAATTTGCTCGTTGAAATCAATGTCTTCCACGCGTAGGCCGCACAGCTCGCTGATGCGCAAACCGCAGGAATAAATTGTTTCCAGCACCGCGACATCGCGCCAACAAACTTCCGGCGAAATCGGCCGGCCTGGACCTTTTTTTTGCTTTTGCGATGCGAGCAGCTTGGCCGGCGCAGCCAGCAAATCCGCCATTTGTTGAATCGTTAAAAACCGCGGCAGCCGCTTTTCCAATTTCGGCAGCGAAAGATTTTTTATGGGCGAACTCTCCGCCACGCCGTGCCGGATCAAAAATTTATAAAACGTTCGCAGCGCCGAAAACCGAAGCTGCACCGCCGCGCGGCTCAATTTGTTCCGGCCCAAAAATCGGACGAAGGCGCGAAAATCATCGCGCTGAAGCTGTTCCCACGCCGCAGCGGTTTTTCGTTCATCCAGATGCCAGCGCGCGAATTCGGTCAATGCCTGCTGGTAATTCCGCTGGGTGTAAACCGATGCGCCGCGATCCGTCGCCAGATGCACGAGAAATTTCGCAATCCATTTGTCGCGAACCTCGATTTTTTCGCCGGCCGGCTCCTGGTTCATTTTCCAGCGCGGCCGGTGAGCCGGAATTTTCCCGAGGTCAGCGGCGGCAATTTTTCCACCGCGCTGACCGTAATTTTATTTTTGAGCTGCAGCAGGTTTTCAATTCGCCCCGTCAGGCATTCCAACTCCGCCGCGCCCGGAACTTCGCGGTCGGGGATAAACTGCAAATCACCATCGCCCGCCTCGTTTTGCCGAAGCTGATAATGCGCGATGCCGTTCACGCCGCCGAAACACCGGTCAATTTCCAGCGTCGTCACGCGGCGACCATCACGCCGCCGCAGCCCGTCACGCGCCCGCCCATGCACCAAATAATTTGTGGTGTAAGGCTGCTCACGGCGTTCGACCAAGTCGCCGATGCGATAGCGCACCAGCGGCATGATCTCGTTCGTCAACGTCGTCACGACCAGGTCGCCGACACCGTGCTCATCCGTTTCGACAATTTCGTAAAAGACATTATCGAGACAGGCTTTCATTTCGCCCGTTTCATTTTCCATGAGCAAATGACCAGTTTCCGTCGAGCCATAAAGATTGAAAACCGGCACGCCGAAAACGCGCTGCAAAATTTTGCGATGAACCACGCTGACAAATTCGTAGCTGCACAAAATGAATTTCACGGATGGAAATTTTATTCGATTGCGCTCGCAGTAAAGCGCGAACCAGGCGCCATGCACGGGGTCCAAATCCAGAAACACCGGCGACCATTCCAAAATCTCTTCCGCCATGCGCGCCAACTCCGCGTCCGTCAGCAGAAACGGGATGCGCGCCTGATTCACAAACAAAGTCGTGTCCACCGTGCGCGCGGATTTCGAGGTGTAATTGGAAAAGCAGACCAGCCCGTTGCAGATCGGCGGCACGAGCGTCGCGCGGCGGGCACGCGGATTTTCAGCCAATGTTTTTGCGACAAAACCATTCAGCCGCAGCACGCGCGCCTCTTGCTCGTTCCACCAGCCGCGCCCGAACAGCACCGCCGTCCGCTCCTCGGAACTGCCGGAAGTGTGCTCCAGTTCCACAGATTTATCCGCCAGCAGCGCGTCCAGATTCTGGCCGGCCCGCAGAAAATTATTGGGAAAGTTTTCGCGCAGCTCGCGTTTGCCGATCAGCGGCAGGCGGAAAAATTTATTTTCCGGCGCGGCGTGGTAAAGCGGCAGTTCGCGCCAGCGCGGAAGCAGTTTTTCCACGCGCGCCAACTGCGCCGCCTCGCGCATGAGTTCAGGAATTGCCAACATTCTTCAATATTAATGCACCAAATTCGCGAATTTTTCCAGTCCGATATTCTGCTGTCATTTATAAAAAATCCAGCAGCAGCCGTAAAAACTCCTCGGGTTGGTCGGCGTGAACCCAATGGCTTGCTTCGGCGATGGTCAGGATTTGCGATTGCGGAAACAGTTCGCGGATCAGCGGCTCGTCCTCCGCCTTGATGTATTTCGATTTGCCGCCGCGAATGAACAAGGTCGGCTTCGCGAACGGCACGGCGGCGGCCACCGGCTCGCCCAGCCGCAAATAATTTTTCGCGAGACCGGCGAGATTAATTTTCCAAAGAAATGCGCCGTCGGCATTGCGCCCCAGATTTTTCAACAGGAACCGGCGCAGCACGAGATTGGGAATTTCCGGCGCGAGCGCATCCTCAATTTGTTGTCGCGCTTGAAATTTTGGTAAATCCAACGCCAGCAGCGCGGCAAAAATTTTATCGTGCGCGGGCGCATAGGCGCGCGGCGCCATGTCCGCGACGACGAGTTTTTCGACCCGCTGCGGAAATTGCAGCGCCAGTTGCATCGCCGTTTTGCCGCCCATCGAATGGCCAATCACCGCCGCATTTTCCAAACCGCGCGTGCGGAAGAATTTTTCCACGTCCGCAGCCATGAGCCGGTAATTCATCTCGGCACTGTGCGGCGACCGACCGTGATTGCGATGATCCAACGCAAAGACGTGAAACTTTTCCGCCAGCCGCTGCGCGATGAAAAACCAGTTGTCCGCCGAGCCGAACAGGCCGTGCAACAGCACCACCGCCCTGCCCTGCCCGGTTTCTTTGAAATGAAGCTGCATATTTTGACTGAAATAAAATGACGCCGTGTTTGTAGCAGCCGCCGCGCTGGCGTTCAATGCTTGAAATAAAATCGCCGCCGTGGAAAATGCGCGCCTATGTTTTTCCGCCCGATCCCGGCCGCCGCCCGACCGCTGACAACGCTGGGGATTTTTCTCGCCATCGCCGGCCGACTGATGGCGGCGCCGACCGGCCCGACCTTGCAATTTGACTATGGCCACGGCCAGTCGCTGGAAAATCCGCTCGGCAAATTCATGTATTTCGTGCCGCTGATTTCACCGGAGCAGGTTTCCATTTTCACCAACGCGGGCAATACGCAATGCGCGCGGGTGGTTTCCTTCCATTGCCGGACGAACGGCCCGCTCTTTCACGCCGCCTGTGAATTTGATTTCGGCGGCGACGGCTTACAGCAAAACATTTTCGACCACGCCGCCGTGATTCATCGGCGCGAGAAAGAACTCAAGGCCGGCAAGCCGCTCGCCCACCAACTCGCCGCCATCAACGTGCAAGGCGCGGGCAGCGGCAGCATCGAAGTTGACGGTGCGCTGACCAACGGCCAGCGCATCGTCACCGAAGTGCGGCTGCGGTTCAACAGTCGTGGACACGCCAGTCCCGTGAGCATCAGCTTGCAGGATATTTTTCTGCGCAACGGCGAAATTCAGCTCGAAAATGAAACCGTGGCGCGGGTCAACACGCTGACTTTTCGCCGGCAAGCCGGCTCGCCAAAAATGGAAGTCACGCTGGCCTCGGTCAAACGGAAAGACGCGCCCAACAGCCTGTGGCAAAATTTCGTCGGCGGAATCAAGGGCGCGGCGGCAAATTTATTGCTCCCGCCGCTCAGCGTCACCGCCGACGGCCACCAGGCCATGCTGGATTTTGGGCTGGCGCTCGCGATGCAACAGCCGACATTCACCTTTCCGTTTGCCACGCGGCTGAAAGACAGTTCCACAAACGCGCCGTGAACAAGATCACTCGTCGTCGCGCGATGGAAATTCGAAAGTGATCTTGCCTTTTTTGTCCATCACCAGAAACGCCGGGAACGGTTTGCCGGATTTGGAAATGAATTTGTCCAGCACATCGCTCTTCTTGTCTTTGAGAATTTTCGCCGCCTGCGCCGGTTCAATCGGCTGCTCTAAAATGATTTTGCCGATTTTGAACTTGCACGATTTGGCAGCCAATTGCGAGTTCTCGCAAATATAGCCAGCCTCGGTGTCGAAAACTTTTCCCCCGCATTTCGGGCATTTGCCAACCTCAGCTTTGCCGGTGAAATCAATTTTCGGCGGCGGCTCGGACGACCGGGTTTTGCCCTTCTTCTCGCGCGGCGCGAATTCAAATGAAACCTTGCCGTCTTTGAACGCGAGAAACGCCTCAAATTTGCGGTTCGTTTTTTTCGAGATGAAACCTTTCAGCAAATCCGTCTTGCCGGTGGCCAAAAGCTTCTTCACCTGCTCCGGCGAAATCTCCTGCTGCAAAATAATTTTGCCCGTGCGGAATTTGCAGGACTGCTCCGCGCCCGCCTGCTTCTCGCAGACGTAATTCATCCCGCCGTCAAAAACATTCGCGCCACAAACCGGGCATTTGCCGAGCGGTTCCTTGCCGGTGAAATCCACCGGCGCGGCGGCTTCGCCGTCTTTGCCGCCGTTGCCGAAATCAAATTCCACCTTGTGCTCCGGAGTCATTTTCAAAACGGCGGCGAACGGAAAGCCCTGCTTGCTGCGGAAACCTTGCAGCGGGCCGATGACTTTGTCCGTGATGATTTTCTCAACTTCCTCCGGCTCGAACATCCGGCTGCACAAAGTTTTCCAGAAGGCGAAATCGCACTTCTCGCATTGGAACTGCTTGTATTTCTCGTGAATTTCGCCGCCACATTTCGGGCACGGCACATTCAGCTTGCCGAAGTCGCCGGGAATCGTGTCTTGTTCAAACAGCTTCGCGCGGTCCACGATGCGCCGCGTCATGTCCGCGATGCCGCTCATGAATTCCGTGCGGCTGATTTTTTTCCGCTGCATTTCCTTCAACTGAAATTCCCAGTCGCCGGTCAGCTCCGGCTTGGTCAATTCCGGAATCCCAAGGCCGTTCAAAAGTTCCATCAACGAAAATGCCTTCGCCGTCGCCTGCAATTCGCGACCGTTGCGGTGAATGTAGCCTTCGTAAATCAAGCCTTCGATGGTCGCCGCGCGCGTGGCCGGCGTGCCGAGACCTTTCTCGCTCATCGCCTCGCGCAATTCGTCGTCATCAATCAATTTGCCCGCGCCTTCCATCGCCGAGAGCAGCGTGGCTTCCGAATACCGGGCCGGCGGTTTCGTGACATTGTCCTTCACTTCGATGGCGCTGGTCTTGACGGTTTCGTTCGGCTTCACCGGCGCGAGGCTCGGCGTTTCGTCGGAATCCGATTCCTTGCCATAGACCGTCAGCCAACCCGGACTGACCAAAACTTTGCCCGCGCTCTTGAACGGCTCGCCTTCGACGCGCGTGATGCGCAGCGTTTCCAAAAATTCCGCCGCCGGATAAAAAATCGCGAGAAAGCGCTTCGTCACCAGGTCGTAAAGCTTCTGCTCCGGCTCGCTTAAGGTTTTGGGCGCGAGCGACGTCGGGATGATCGCGAAGTGATCCGAGATTTTTGCATTATTAAAAATGCGTTTGTTTGGATGCACCCAGCCGCTTTTCAAAATCTGGTCCGCATAAACCGAATAACCTGTGACGCCTTCCAACATTCCAAGCGTGGTTTTCACCGTGGCGATATAATCTTCCGGCAACGCGCGCGAATCCGTTCTGGGATAAGTCAGCACCTTGTGTTTTTCGTAAAGCGCCTGCGCCAGGCCAAGCGTATTTTTCGCGCTGAAACCGAAGCGCGAGTTCGCATCGCGCTGCAAGCTGGTCAGATCGTAGAGCAGCGGCGACATCGAAGTCGTCGGCTTGCTTTCTTCCGTAACAATGCCTGGCTTGCCGAGACATTTTGCTTTGATCGCTTCGGCGGCAGCCTTGTCCCAAATGCGCTCGGCCTTGAGTTGTTCGTCGTCAATAGTGGCGCGGGCATCTTGCCCGTGTGTTTCTGGTTGCGAAATTTCCTTGCCGCCGGAACTCACGGGCAAGATGCCCGTGCCACTACTGCGTTTGGAAAACTTTTCATCGAACCAGCGGCCGGTGTAATTTCCCGCCGCCGCGCCAAACGTGCCGATGACTTCCCAAAAATCGCGCGGCTTGAACGCGCGGATCTTCGCCTCACGCTCCACCACAATCGCCAGCGTCGGCGTCTGCACCCGGCCGACCGTCGTCTTGAAAAAGCCGCCGAGCTTGGAATTGAACGCCGTCATCGCGCGCGTGCCGTTGATGCCCACGAGCCAGTCCGCCTCGCTGCGGCTCATCGCCGCGTCGGACAGCGGCTGCATGGATTCGTCACTCTTCAGTGTCGCAAAGCCCTCACGGATGGACGCGGCCGTCATGGATTGCAGCCACAGCCGTTTGATCGGCTGCTTGGCCTTCGTGTGGCGGACGATGTTGCGGAAAATCAATTCGCCTTCGCGCCCGGCGTCGCAGGCATTGATGAGTTCGGTCACGTCCTCGCGCTTGATGAGTTTTTTGAGGACGCGCAGACGCGGCTCGCTCTTCTCAATCGGTTCGAGATCGAAGTGCGGCGGGATGACCGGCAGGTTTTTAAACGCCCATTTGCCCTTCGCGGCCTCGACGCCCGGCGGCGGCACGATGGTGAGCAAATGGCCGACCGCCGACGAGATGACGTATTGGTCGTTCTCGAAGTAGTCGTCGTGTTTCTGAAACTTTCCGAGCGCCTTGCTGATGTCGCTGGCGACGGATGGTTTCTCCGCGATGATGAGTGCTTTGCCCATG
>Ga0182030_10023055_pt1 | contig 11542 bp, 7 predicted proteins | sample 812S3MmetaG_FD_121299 | JGI IMG/M metagenome (GOLD analysis project Ga0182030, IMG submission 121299) | Permafrost microbial communities from Stordalen Mire, Sweden - 812S3M metaG (Illumina Assembly) | ecosystem: Environmental > Terrestrial > Soil > Wetlands > Permafrost | place: Sweden... | reverse complement strand
TCCAGTGCCAGTATGAGGTCGACCTTGGCGCTCGTGAACGCCGACACCCGGGGCTTGTCGCGCCGGGCCTCCCGCGGCCGCACCGTGAATCCGGATATGCCGACGATCCGGTCCTGCTCACCGAGCGCATAAAGGATCTCCGTCGGCTCCTCGGTGAGGCAGACGATGCGACGCGGCAGGCGTGCGCTCAAAAAACTCCCTCGGCGAGCGCGGCCGCTCCGCCATGGATGATGCAGTGCGCCAAACCCGGTGCCTGCGACAGCACGTGATCCGCGTAAAACCGGGCCGTGGCGATCTTTGCCGCGTAAAATTCCGCGGGTGCAAGCGCGCCCGGGCCGCCCCTCTCGGGGCCGATTGAATTCGCCGTCGCCAGGCGCTGCTGCGACAGGAGGGCCGCGCGTCCCATCTGCCAGCCACCGGCCACGATTCCGAACAGCTTGAGCAGCGGCACCGCACCCGCGGACACGCCGCGGATGTCGTTGGCGTAATTCTCGACGACGTAGCGGATCGCCGCGTCGAGCGCCGCGATGCCGGCGGTGAGCGCCCCGCCGGTTGCCGAGAGGGAGTGTACGGCGTTGAGCGCCGCGGCCGTCGCACGCATGTCCTCGAGCACCCCGGCCGCCGCCCGGCCGCCGTCGCGCGCCAGTTTGCGGCCGATCAGGTCATTGGCCTGGATGGCCGTCGTACCTTCATAGATCGGGGTGATGCGTGCGTCCCGCAGATACTGGGATACCCCCGTGGCCTCGATGAACCCCGTGCCGCCATGCACCTGAATCCCCAGGGACGCGACGTCGACCGCCGTCTCGGTGCACCAGCCTTTGATCACCGGGATCATGAGATCGGCGATGCCCTGATGGCGCTCTCGCTCGGCCGCGAGGGGATGCACGCGGGCCGCATCCATCGACACGGCCGCCCAACACATCAGCGCACGCATCGCCTCGGTTTGGGACTTCATGAGCAGCAGCATGCGGCGCACGTCGGGGTGCCTGAGGATCGGTACGCGTCCGCCGCCCCGCGTGCCGGCATCGAAGCTTTGGATGCGTTCGCGCGCATACGCAAGGGCCGCTTGATACGCCCGCTCCGCCAGTCCGACGCCCTCGATGCCCACCGAATAGCGGGCGGCATTCATCGTGAGAAACATGATTTCGAGCCCGCGATTCTCCTCTCCGACGAGCTCTCCGATGGCGCCGCCATTCTGGCCATAGGCCAGCACGCACGTGGGACTCGCGTGGATGCCGAGCTTGCGCTCGATGGACAGACACTGAACGTCGTTACGCGCGCCCGGCGAGCCGTCCTCGTTCACCAGCTGCTTTGGCACCACGAAGAGCGAGATTCCCTTCACGCCCTCCGGTCCACCCGCAATACGCGCCAGCACCAGATGCACGATATTGTCCGTGAGATCGTGATCGCCATAGGTGATGAAGATCTTCTGGCCTTCGATCCGGTACCGGCCGTCTCCCGTCGGCACCGCTCGGGTGCGCACGGCGGACAAATCGGATCCTGCCTGCGGCTCCGTGAGATTCATGGTGCCCGCCCATTCGCCGGCGACCATCTTGGGGAGGTACGTTTCCTTCAGGGCCGCCGACCCGCGCAACTCGAGGGCCTCGATCGCACCGCGTGTCAGCATCGGACACAGGGCGAAGGAGACGTTGGCACCGTTCCACATCTCCTCGACCAAGGCTGAGAGGACGCGCGGCAGGTTCTGCCCCCCGAATTCCGTGGGGCTCGACAGGGAGTTCCAGCCGTCCGCGATGAACCGTGCATAGGCCTCCCGCCATCCCGCCGCGGTCAGCACCCGGCCGTCGGACCAACCGACGCCTTCGAGGTCCCCGCTCTGATTCAAAGGCGACAGGACCCCGCCCGCGAATTTCGCGGCTTCCTCCAGCACCGACTCGGCGACGTCCGGCGTGAGGTCCTCGTGGCCGGGCAGAATGGCCAACAGTGTGCGATCCACCATTTCGCCGAACACGAACCTCATGTCCGCCAGGGGCGCCCGGTACTCTTGCATCGTCGTTGACCTCGAACCGTTCAGCCGTACGAGAAGATGCCGCGCCCGCTCTTGCGCCCGAGGCGCCCGGCGGCCACGAGTTCGCGCAACAAGGGCGCCGGACGATATTTCGGGTCCCCATAGTCGCGCTGGAACACCTCCATCACCGACAGCAGCGTGTCGAGCCCGATCAGATCGGCGAGAGCCAGCGGTCCGATCGGATGACTGCAGCCTAGCTTCATGCCCGCATCGATGTCGGCGGCGCTCGCCACACCCTCCTGCAGCGCAAAAATGGCCTCGTTGATCATCGGACAGAGGATGCGGTTGACCGCGAACCCCGGCGTGTTCTTCACGTGGATCGCCGTTTTGCCGATCAATCCCATGAATTCCGCGGCACGCGCGCGGGTCGGCTCATCGGTGAGCAGGCCTCCGATCAATTCCACGAGCTGCATGACCGGCACCGGATTGAAGAAATGCATGCCGATGAACCGTTCCGGATGCGGAATGGCCGCCGCGAGCTCTGTGATCGACATGGACGAGGTGTTGGTGGCGAGCAAGGCATCCGGCCGGATGACCGCCGCCGCCTGGCCGAGAATTCTGCGTTTGATGTCGAGGTTCTCCGTGGCCGCCTCCACCACGAGATCCGCGTCTGAGAGCTGCGCATAGTCGGTCGTAAGCCTCACCCGGGCGAGCGTCCCGTCGCGGTCGGCCGCGGTGAGCTTGTCCTTCTTGACCAGCCGATCGAGACTTCCGGCGATGGCATTGCGCCCGCGGGCGAGCGCCGCATCCGACACGTCGACCATGACGACCGCGAGCCCGGCTGCGGCGCAGATCTGCGCGATGCCGTTGCCCATCGTGCCTGCGCCGATGACGCCGATCCTGGATAACCTCATCGAAACTCCTGTCATTCGCTACATGTTGCGCCGGTAGCGGCCGCCGACTTCGTACAGCGTATGGGTAATCTGGCCGAGGGAGCAACCGCGTACGGCATCCATGAGGACTTCGAAGGTGTTGCCGTCCTCGATCACGGTTTGCCGCAGCCGGTCGAGCAGCTGCGGGGCGTCCGCCGAATGTTGCGCGTGGAACTCGCCGAGCCTCCGCAGCTGGGACTGTTTCTCCGCATCGGTGGAGCGCGCCAGCTCGATCGTCTCGGGCGCGGCGCCGCCGCCCGGATTCAGGAACGTGTTGACGCCGATGATGGGCAGGGTCCCATCGTGCTTCTGGCGCTCGTAGAACAGCGATTCCTCCTGGATCTTCCCGCGCTGATAACCCGTCTCCATGGCACCGAGCACGCCGCCGCGGGAAGCGATCGCGTCGAACTCCTTGAGCACGGCCTCCTCAACCAGGTCCGTCAGCTCGTCGATGATGAAGCTGCCCTGGTTGGGGTTCTCGTTCCGGGCGAGACCCCACTCACGATTGATGATCAGCTGTATGGCCATGGCGCGCCGCACGCTTTCCTCCGTCGGAGTGGTGATGGCCTCGTCATACGCATTCGTGTGCAGACTGTTGCAATTGTCGTAGATCGCGCACAGCGCCTGCAAGGTGGTCCGGATGTCGTTGAACGCCATTTCCTGGGCATGCAGCGATCGGCCGGACGTCTGCACGTGATACTTGAGCTTCTGGCTGCGCTCGTTGCCGCCGTACCGGTTTTTCATCGCCACGGCCCAGATGCGCCGTGCGACCCGTCCGATCACGGTGTATTCCGGATCCATGCCGTTCGAGAAGAAAAACGACAGATTCGGCGCAAAGTCGTCGATGTTCATGCCGCGTGCGAGGTAGGACTCGACGTAGGTGAAGCCGTTCGCCAGTGTGAAGGCGAGCTGCGATATCGGGTTCGCGCCGGCCTCGGCGATGTGGTAGCCCGAGATCGACACCGAGTAGAAATTCTGCACCCGGTGACGCACGAAATACTCCTGGATGTCGCCCATCATCTTGAGCGCGAACTCGGTGGAGAAAATGCAGGTGTTCTGTCCCTGGTCCTCCTTCAATATGTCCGCCTGCACGGTTCCACGGACGTTCGACAGGGTCCAGGCCCGAACCTCGAGCTCCTCCCCGGCCGAGGGCTCACGGCCGTTCCCTGCGCGAAACTTTTCGAGCTGCTGATCCATCGCCGTGTTCATGAACATGGCGAGCAGCATCGGTGCCGGCCCGTTGATGGTCATGGAGACGGAGGTGGTCGGCGCACAGAGGTCGAAACCGGAATACAGGACCCTCATGTCATCGAGCGTCGCGATGGACACGCCGGAATTTCCGACCTTGCCGTAGATGTCGGGACGCAGATCCGGATCCCAGCCGTACAGGGTCACGGAATCGAACGCCGTGGACAACCGGTGGGCTGGCATGCCTTCGGAAACCCGCTTGAATCGTTGATTGGTGCGGAAGGCATCTCCCTCACCCGCGAACATCCGCGTCGGGTCCTCGCCTTCGCGCTTGAACGAAAAGACACCCGCCGTGTAGGGGAAGGAGCCCGGTACGTTCTCCTTGAGCAGAAAGCGCAGGATTTCGCCGTCATCCTCGTAGCGCGGCAGGGAAACCTTGCGGATGTGAGTTCCAGACAGCGACTCATGGGTGAGTTTGGTGCGAAATTCCCGGTCGCGGGACTTCACGACGAACTCGGGTTGTGCGTAGAGCGCCCGCGTCGCGGGCCAGCCCTCCAGAAGCTTCGCCGCGGCCGGATCCAGTTCGGCATTCTTGACTACGATCAGTTCATCGAATCCCGCCACGGAATGCCCGGAACGGACGAACAAACCCTTCGACGTCTTCAGCGACTGCCGTTCGCGGGCGATGCGAGCCTGCCGCGCGATGTGCCGGTGGTAGTCGCGTACCGTCTCGGAAATCTCAGCCAGGTAGCGCGCGCGCTCGGCGGGCACGATGGCCCGGCGGCGGGAGGACGACTTCACCGACTGGACGGGCAGAATGCCCGCCTGCAGGGTCAGGCCTTTCTCCGCGAGGCGCGGGAGGATCGCCTGATACAGCGCCGTGACGCCGTCGTCGTTGAAGCGCGAAGCCATGGTGCCGTAGACCGGCATGGCCTCGGGCGGCTCGGAAAACGCCTCATGATTGCGCTGATACTGTTTGCGCACGTCGCGCAAAGCGTCCTCCGAGCCCTTCCGGTCGAATTTGTTGATGGCGACGAAGTCGGCGAAATCGAGCATGTCGATCTTCTCCAGCTGCGAGGCCGCGCCGAACTCCGGGGTCATGACGTACAACGAAGCGTCCACCAGGGGCACGATGCCGGACTCGCCCTGGCCGATGCCTGAGGTCTCGACGATGATGAGGTCGAAACCGCTGATCTTGCAGCTGGCGAGCACCTCCGGCAGAGCTGCCGACAATTCCGTGCCGGTATCGCGCGTCGCAAGGGACCGCATGAACACCCGGTTGGACTCGATGGCATTCATGCGGATCCGGTCGCCAAGCAGCGCCCCCCCGGTGCGTTTGCGCGAGGGATCGATGGATATCACCGCCAACCGCAAGCGGTCCCGCTGGTCGAGGCGCAGGCGCAGGATGAGTTCGTCCGTCAGGGAAGATTTTCCCGCGCCGCCGGTGCCGGTGATGCCGAGCACAGGGGTGTGGATGGCGGCGGCGGCCTGCAGCAACGACTGACGAACGCGCGCCGAATAGGCCCGGTTCTCCACCGCAGTGATGACCCGTGCCAGCTGACGCCGGTTGCCGGAGCGCAGCGCCTCGAGCGCCTCGGCGTCCGGCGGCGCCAGCGCGGACAAATCGTAGTCGCTCGATCGGATGACGTCGTCGATCATGCCTTGCAGGCCGAGCGTGGCCCCGTCCGCGGGCGAATACAGCCGCGTCACGCCGTACGCCATCAGTTCGCGGATCTCCGCCGGCACGATGACTCCGCCGCCGCCGCCGAACACCTTGATGTTTGCGCCGCCGTTCTCGCGCAGCAGGTCGATCATGTACTTGAAGAACTCGACGTGACCGCCCTGGTAGGACGTGATCGCCACGCCCTGCACGTCCTCCTGAATGGCCGCGCTCACGATTTCCTGAACCGAACGATTATGTCCGAGGTGGATCACCTCGGCGCCGGACGCCTGAAGGACCCGGCGCATGATGTTCACGGAGGCGTCATGGCCGTCGAACAGCGACGTCGCGGTGATGAATCGCACCTTGTTCGTGGGATGGTATGGCGCGGATTTGGCGGGCACGGTAACTGCATTCATGGCGTCAGGTCTCGCATCACCGGGTGACGGCCGGACTCGCGGCACAGTGGTGCATTCTAGTGAACCCACCTGGTGAAACAAAGGACCGATTTCAGCGGCCCGGCTGAGCGATTTTGCAACACGGCGGCCGGGCCGTTCGGCGTACAATTTCCGTCCTGCGACCCAGCCGATCGACGGAGAAGTCCATGATTGAATTGAAGATCGACGGCCATGTTGCCGTCATCACGCTGAACAACCCCCCGGCCAACACCTTTACGGCCGAGGATCTCGCGGCGCTCAAATCCACGATCACCGAACTCGACCGCAACCTCGACGTGTACGCAGCGGTCATCACCGGGCAGGGAGGGAAATTCTTCAGCGCCGGGGCGGAGCTCAAGAGTTTTGCGGATGGCGACAAGGCCCTGGCGCTTCTGATGATGCAGCGGTTCGGGTCCGCCTTCGAGGCGCTGCAGGAGGCGCGCTGCGTGATCATCGCCGCGATCAACGGTTTTGCCATGGGTGGCGGGCTCGAGTGCGCGCTGTCCTGCGATCTGCGCGTCGCCGAGGAGCACTCGCAACTTGCCCTGCCCGAGCCCTCGGTCGGCCTTCTGCCCGGGGGATCCGGCACTCAGACGCTGCCGTGGCTGGTGGGAGAAGGGTGGGCAAAACGCATGATTCTCACCAATGAGCGTGTCAGCGCGGAGACGGCGCTGCGCATCGGATTGGTCGAGCAGGTCGTTCCGCGTGGACAGGCTCTGACGACCGCGCTCGAGATCGCGCAGCGCGCCGCCACCTTGAGTCCGCAGGCCGTGAACTTCAGCAAGCAGCTCATTCACCAGGCCCGCCGCGGCACGCCGCGCGCCGCGGCGCTGGCCGTGGAGCGCGAGCGCTTCATGGACTTGTTTGACGGGGTGGATCAGCGCGAGGGCGTCAAGGCGTTCCTCGAGAAGCGCAAGCCGGTGTGGAAGAACGGTTGAGCCTCGAGATCCCAACGGGTGTTCAGGCGCCGGCGGTCAGCGCCGTCTCGGCGACCACGATCCCGTCGATGTCCGCGTACAGCCACTGGCCGTCGCGGAAAGTCACGCCGGCGAAGCTGACGCTGGGCCGGCGCTGGCCGGGATGCAGCCCCTTTTCGGATCGTCGCGGATGCGTTGCCAACGCCTTCACGCCGATCGGCAGTTCGCCGATCTCTTCGGCGTCGCGGATACAGCCATAGACGATCAACCCATGCCAGCCGTTGTCGAGACCCAGTTTGGCGAGATTGCCGCCCACCAGGGCGCACCGCAGCGAGCCGCCGCCGTCGATGACGAGGACGCGTCCGTCGCCCGGTTCTTCGAGCACCGCTCTGACGAGAACGTTGTCTTCGAAGACTTTCAGCGTGACCACGGGGCCATGAAAGCGCTCCACACCGCCGAAGTCGGCGAACAAAGGCTCCGCGACCTGGGCGTCGGGATGGGCGTCGGACAAATCGGCGGTGGCGAACTTCATGCCGGCATCACGATACCACAGGCTCCCGCGGAAGCGGGTCTGCCGCCCGCGGACCCAGCGAGGAGTCGGCCGCGTGAAATCTATAGCGTCCCAGGCCGAGCAGCAGCACGCCGCCCAGGAGCATCGCGGCCGCGCCGCCGCCGACCACGGCCGCGAAGCTACCCGTGCGATCGAAGGCGCGGCCGTAAACCAACGGTGATATGCCTGACCCCAGGCCGAAAAAAGCGTACAGCGTCCCGTAGATGGCACCATAGCTGCGCGCGCCGAAATAACGGGCGGTGAGGAAGGACATGAGATCGAACTCCAAGCCGGCCGCCAGGCCGAGCCCGACGATGCCGACCAGCGCGGCCGCCGCCGTGGGGGGACCGCTCACCAACGTCCAACTCGCCGCGCTCGACAGCGTGAACAGTCCGAAGCCCACCGCCGGCGCCCAGACCCGATCGAGGAGCCAGCCGCCCCCCAACCGTCCCACAATGACCGCCGCGCCGATGAACGGCACCACGTGCCCGATGGTGCCGCGGGCCACGCCGTGAGACCTCAGAATTCCCTCCAGGTTGGCAATGGGGCCTCCGATGGCAAATGCGACGGGCACGATGCCGACGCCGACGAGCCAAAAGCGCCCGTCCCGAATCGCCTCGCCAAACGAAAGCCCCGCCGCGACGTCCGGAGCGGCGTGCGAGCGTGGAACGACGTTTTGCGCCGCGGGCCGGCGACGCAGGCACAGCGCGGCCAACGGGAAGGAAACGAGCAGCGGCAGGGATCCCAGGACCAGCCAACCCGCCCGCCATCCCTGAGTGCCGATCACCGCTCCGGTGATCGGCTTGATCAGCAGCCCCGACAGCCCGGTGCCGGCGAGCGCCAGGCCGAGGGCAAGGCCCTTTTTCAGGTCGAAATGCTCGTTGATGGAGCGGGTCCAGGTGATCGGGAGCGTCCCCGCGCCCGTGACGGCCATGACGAACCAGTTCGCATAGAACAGCGGCAGCGAGCCCTTCTGCAGCGAAAACATTCCGACGCTCGCGCCGAAACATACGATGGATACGAGCGCCACGCGGCGGGCGCCGTGGCGGTCCGCCAACAAGCCTGCAACGGGACCGGCGACCATCGATCCGCACATCATGAAAAACACGCCCGCCATGATCTGACCCGTTCCCCACCCAAATTCCCGGGACATTGCCGGTGCGAAAAGGCCGATCTCGTAAAACGGAATGGGCGACAGGCCGAGCGCGATGCCGACCGTGCAGGCCAGAACGACCGGCCAGCCGCGACGAAACTCACCGGGGCGATCCAATGCGGCGTCGGTCGATTGCATGCGCCGTCAGAATCGCGGGACGCGCTTGTCGAGAAACGCCGAGATCCCCTCGCGACCCTCGGTCGTGGCGGCGCGCGCGGCAATCGACCGGCTTTCGCGCGCGAGTTGCGGCTCGAACCCGGGCTCCGATTCCGCCAGCAGACGTTTGACCGCCCCGAAAGCGCCCACCGGTCCCGCGACGATGCGACCGGCAAGCGCCGCCGCAGCGTCCAGCAGGTTCGCATCGTCCACGACTTGATTCACGAGACCCCAGTCGAGTGCCTGTTGCGCGTCCAGGATGCGGTTCGTGAGGAACATCTCCATCGCCCGCTTGGTTCCGACGGCCCGCGGCAGCAGAAAGGTGCAGCCCGCATCCGGTGTCAGACCGACGCCGGTATAGGCGGGGGCGAACTTCGCGCCGCGCCCGGCGATGGCCAGATCGGACGCGAGCACCAGACCGAGGCCCGCGCCGGCCGCCGTGCCGTTGACCGCCGCGATCACCGGCGCATCCAATCGGGTGAGCAAGGTGATGCCCGCGTGCAGATTCGTGGTCAGTTCGGTCAAATAGGCGGTCACGTCGGCATCGGAGGCCATCATGCCCTTCAGATCGCCGCCGAAACAAAAATTCCTGCCTTGCCCGGTGACGAGCACCGCGCGCACCGCCGGGGTCGTCCCGATGGCCCTGACGGCTGAGAGAAACTCCTGCCCGAATTGCAGGTTGATGGTGTTTGCCGCCTCCGAACGCACGAACGTCAGATGGGCGATGTGATCGCGCACCTCGAGGCGCACCGACGGATCCGATATATGTGTCATTTTTCCTCTATATCAATCAGTTGCAACCTTTATCTATACTCATTCAAACTTTCCCATAGCCGCCGCCGCCGGGAGTCGCGATGACGAACACATCCCCTATGCCCATCTCGACCTGTCCGACCGAGCCAACGGAATCGATGCGCCCGTCCGCCCGCTCTACGTGGTTTTCGCCGCACGCACCCGCGCCGCCACCCGCCATCCCGAATGCACCTGATTGGCGCCCGTTGCTCACAATGGCCGCCGTCATCGGCGTTAGGAACCGGATGCGCCGGACGCCGCCGTGGCCCCCTTCCCAGCGCCCCGCACCACCCGAACCTGCGCGCAGCCTAAACGAATCCACCCGGACCGGAAAACGGAACTCCAGGACTTCGGGATCGGTGAGCCGCGAGTTGGTCATGTGCGTTTGCACCACACTCGCCCCCGGGAACCCCGGTCCCGCACCCGATCCTCCGGCAATCGTCTCGTAGTACTGATGGCGGGCATTGCCGAAGGTGAAGTTGTTCATCGTGCACTGGCCGGCCGCCATGACGCGAAGTGCGCCGTACAGCGCATTGGTCACGCAGGTGGAGGTCTCGACATTACCGGCTACCACCGCCGCGGGTGGACGCGGGTTCAACATCGAGCCCGCCGGTACGCGAATGTCGAGCGGCTTCAGACACCCGGCATTGAGCGGAATGTCGTCATCGACCAGCGAGCGGAAAACGTACAGCACCGCCGCCACGGTGATGGCGCGCGGCGCGTTGAAATTGTTCGAAAGCTGCGGGCTGGTCCCCGTAAAATCGATGACGGCGGTGCGCGAGGCGCGATCGACGCGGACGGCCACGCAGATCCTCGCGCCGTTGTCGAGCGGCAGCGCAAACTGTCCGTCGTGCAGGGTGTCGATGGCACGGCGCACGCACTCTTCGGCGTTGTCCTGCACGAAGCGCATATAGCGTTCCACCGTGTCCCGCCCGAAGTCCCGGACCATCGCGCGGACCTCCTCGGCGCCTTTTTCATTGGCAGCGATTTGTGCCCGCAAATCTGCGACGTTTTGCCCGGTGTTGCGGGCGGGATGCGGCCCCCCGTCCAGCAGCCGGCGCAGCTCGCCCTCGCGCAGCGCCCCGCCCTCTACCAGCTTGAAATTATCGATGAGCACCCCTTCTTCGCCGATCAGCGTCGAGAACGGCGGCACGGAACCGGGGGTGATGCCGCCGATGTCGGCATGGTGGCCGCGCGACGCTACGAAAAAAGCGGGTGTCACATCTTCCAGGAATACCGGAGTCACGACCGTGACGTCGGGCAGATGCGTTCCGCCGTGGTAGGGATCGTTGAGGGCATAGACGTCGCCTGCCTGCATGTCGGGATTGCGGTCCCGGATGAAGCGGACCGATTCGCTCATGGAGCCGAGGTGCACGGGCATGTGCGGCGCGTTGGCGATCAGTGCGCCGCTGCCGTCGAACAATGCGCAGCTGAAATCCAGGCGTTCCTTGATGTTGACCGAGTGCGCGGTATTCTGGAGGCGCAAACCCATCTGTTCGGCGATGTTCATGAACAGGTTGTTGAACACCTCGAGCAGCACCGGATCGACGCGCGATCCCGGCGGCCGCCGCTGCGCACGGCTCGTCACCCGAACGAGCTCCAGCCATCCGGGCGAGCTCTCTGCACGCCATCCGGCCTCGATCACAATCGTGGAGTTGGCGTCGACCACGAGCGCGGGCCCGTCGATCCGCACCCCCGGGCCGAGTGACTCGCGCTCGTACAAGCCGACCTGACGCCAACCGACCGGCGCATCGTCGGTGAAGCAATACATGGGGGAGGTGGCGGCCGGCG
>Ga0182030_10023053_pt1 | contig 11543 bp, 13 predicted proteins | sample 812S3MmetaG_FD_121299 | JGI IMG/M metagenome (GOLD analysis project Ga0182030, IMG submission 121299) | Permafrost microbial communities from Stordalen Mire, Sweden - 812S3M metaG (Illumina Assembly) | ecosystem: Environmental > Terrestrial > Soil > Wetlands > Permafrost | place: Sweden... | reverse complement strand
TACGGCATCGACATCGAATATCATTGCAAGCCGCTCGGCGACACCGACTGGAACGGCTCCGGCATGCACGCCAACTTCTCCACTACCTATATGCGCGAGGTTGGCGGCAAGGAATATTTCGAAAATCTGATGAAGGCTTTTGAAGCGGCGCGCGCGGATCACATCGCGGTCTATGGCCCGGACAATCATCTGCGGCTGACCGGCAAGCATGAGACGGCTTCGATCAACGAGTTCAGCTATGGCGTCGCGGATCGCGGAGCATCGATCCGGGTGCCGCACAGCTTTGTCAACAACGGCTATAAGGGCTATCTCGAAGACCGGCGCCCGAACTCGCAAGGCGACCCCTACCAGATCGCTTCCCAGATATTGAAGACGATTGCATCGGTTCCCACCGCCGCCAAAGCGGCTGCCGCCTAGCGCCTCGGTCGCGGCCTGGGCCTCGTCCCAGGCCGTGACTCTCGCTCCCGTGTCGCTTGCTCGCGAGCGAGACTGTTTGCGCTTTCTCCTCCAGCGCAACCTTGACCAGCCGGCGGACGGTTTTGGCCCCCGCTCAGGCTGGTCTTTTTTGCCGCTCAGTTCCGGGCGCGGGCCGCGCCGGGTGCCTTGTTGGCAGAACCGATCCGGGCGCTTTCGCTCGCACCGCAAGCCATTTCCCGAAAAGCAGCGAACCGCGCTAGATTGGCCGCGAGACGGTCGCTGATTGAAGAAGCCACTGATGGAAAATGAAGTTCGCGTGCTCTCGACCCTTGCCTTGATGGGGGCGGTTCGCAGCCTTGCCGGACGATGCGAGGCGGAGCTCGGCACCCGCATCGATGCCGATTTCGCTCCGACACTGGCGCTGCTCGAACGTTTGAGCAGCGGCGAAGAGGCCGACATCGTCATTGTGACGCGGCAGGCCCTCGATGACCTCATTGGTGCGGGAATCGTGGCCGCGGACAGCCGGACAGACCTGGCGCGTTCCCTGGTCGGCATGGCGGTAAAGGCCGGCGCTGATCATCCGGACATCGCCACCGACGCCGCGCTACGCGCGACACTGCTCGGAGCCCGTTCAGTGGCCTATTCGCGCATTGGCGCCAGCGGCATTTTCTTCGCGCAACTGATCGAGCGGATGGGGATCGCGTCCGAAGTCAACGTTCGCGCTCGGATCATCCCGTCGGGCCTCACCGCCGAACTGCTGGTCACTGGCGAAGCTGAACTGGCCGTGCAGCAGCTCAGCGAGTTGAAGTTGGTACCGGGCACAGCGATCGTCGGGCCGATTCCGCTTCAGCTGCAGAGCCCCATGGTGTTCTCGGCCGGACGCCTGACGGCATCGAGCCGCGTGGCTCGATGCGACCGCGTTTTGCAGTATTTGGCCTCGCCCGCGGTGGCCCCGGTGCTGCGCGAGGCCGGGCTCGAGCCTTGAGTCCCGCGGCCAGAGCTTCGGACATTCTGGGAACTTGCGGGCCGACTTGCCGGTTAATATCAAATATTTCAACCGGCGAGGCCACGTTCCATGATCCGCAAACTGCAATCTGGCGAGTACCGGCTTTATTCCCGTAAGGTCAATCCAAAGACCGGCAAGCGCCGCAACCTCGGCACCTTCAAGTCGCGCGCGGCTGCAGAAAAGCACGAGCGCGCCGTGCAATATTTCAAGCGCCAATAGACTGCAGCTTGATGTTGCGGGCGCGGCACGCCGAATCAGTTCGACGATTTCTTGGCATCCCGCGCCATTTCCAGGCAGGTCAGTAATTCGACATAGCTGGGGGTGCCGTCCATGCTGGTTTCACTGATGCAAACGGTCTTGTCGTGGGCGGTGAACTGGATCCATTGCGGTTGAAGTTGATCGCGCGCGGCGGCTTCATCCGCGGCGCATCGGTCGAGCATGGCCTTCGAGCCGCCTTCGGACTGGCACTCCCGCCCGATATCGAATTTCGGTACAGTGTCGGCGACCTTGTTGATGGGAAGCGCGGCAAGAATAACAATCGGAAGGTGCATCAGCATTCTACTCTCCGGAAATTCGTGGTTGGTCTCGGCTGCAGCCAAGCTCTCATGTCGGCGCGACCGGCATATTGATCGGCATCAAGCGGACGTGTCGAGCCGTCGGAACCGATCCGGCCGCCTCAATGTCGCAAACGTGTTCGACCGCGGGGGAAAACTCGGCGGATTGCCGTGACGCCGAATCCGTCGGCTAGGCCTTGACGGATTTTTCGGCAACGCGCGGCTTCTGCCGCGCTCCGGGCCCGGCATGGACATGGACTTCCTTGGCCAGCAAAGGCTCGCCGCAGCAGGAGCACACCATCACCGGATCGAACATCTTGCCGCAGTTCTTGTGTTCATGGAGCATCGGCCGGCCGCGCGCATCGACCATGTGGGTATCGCCCCAATGCACGATCGACATGATGACCGGGTAGAGATCGAGACCCTTCTGGGTCAGGATATATTCGTAGCGTTTGGGTGACTCCTGATAGGGGATGCGCCGCAAGACGCCGAGCCGAACCAGCTTCTTGAGCCGCTCGGCCAGGAGATGGCGCGTGATGCCCAGCGAAGACTGAAACGCCTCGAAGCGGCGTTTTCGCAGGAAGCACTCGCGCAGAATCAACAGGCTCCAGCGGTCGCCGATCACGGCCACCGTGCGAGCCAGCGAACACGGCTCCTCTTCCAGCGCGTCCCATTTCATGTCTTTGCTCCAAACCGCATTCTGGTTCGAATACAGCCCTGTCCGGACCAGATTCGATCCTCCATTCTAAATAGGTACTAATCTGAAAACAATCATCTATTTTTCTTGGCAGCATCGAAAAAGTTCAAAAAATCGTCTTTTGAATTGACGGTTCTGTTTTAGAACTTTAATGACACGTTATGGCGGCCGCCGGCTGACATCGGCCGTGCACTTCCCGGAGGAGAATGGTGGCCAGTTCCTTGAACGTCGAATTCCAGTTCGATTTCGGAAGCCCGAACGCCTATCTGGCGGAACTCGTCCTTCCCGGCATCGAACGGCGCACCGGGGTGAAGTTCACCTACGTTCCGGTACTGCTCGGCGGTATCTACAAGGCGACCAACAACATGTCGCCGTCCGAGTCGCTGCGCGGCGTCAGGAACAAACCGGAATTCCAGGCGCTCGAGACCCAGCGCTTCCTGCGCCGCCACAACATCACGAAGTTCCGGCCGAATCCGTTCTTTCCGGTCAACACGCTGATGCTGATGCGCGGCGCCGTCGCCGCAAAATTCGAAGGTCTTTTCGAACCCTATTTCCGCGCGGCCTACCATCACATGTGGGAAGAGCCGAAGAAGATGGACGATCAGGAGACGTTTCACGCCGCCTTCACCTCGTCCGGCATCGATATCGACCGGCTGATTGCCCGCGCGCAGCAGGACGACGTCAAGAAGAAGCTGATCGCAGACACCAATGATGCGGTCGCGCGGGGCGCCTTCGGATCGCCTACCTTCTTCGTCGGCGAGGAGATGTTCTTTGGCAAGGATCAACTCCGCGATGTCGAAGAATCCATCGTGGAGCAGATCAACCAAAACGCCGCCAAGCGCGCCTAACTCCGGACGCCGTCGGTCTCTCGACGGCGGACCGAAACGCAACGGCCATGCGGCACCCCCGCCGAGCAGGACCTTGAAGAGATCATCACGGAGGAATTGTCATGCCAGGGCCACTCAGCGGCGTTCGCGTTCTCGACCTGACCGGCGTGGTTTCTGGTCCGTTCGCGACCATGTTTCTGGCTGATCAGGGCGCCGACGTGCTCAAGATCGAACCGATCGGCGGCGACATCACCCGGCGCAGCCGCGCCACTATCGACAAGGCCGGCGAATTCTCCGCGCTTTTCATTTCGTCGAACCGCGGCAAGCGCTCGCTGTCGATCGATATCAAGAGCGACGCCGGCCGCGACGTGCTGGCCAGGCTGGTCGGCCGCGCCGACGTGCTGGTGCAGAATTTCCGGCCGGGCACCATGGAGCGGCTCGGCCTCGGCGCCGACGAACTGCGGCAGCGCCATCCGCGCCTGATCTATGTGTCGATCAGCGGCGTCGGCGACACCGGGCCCTACGTCAAGAAGCGGGTTTACGATCCGATCATCCAGGGACTGTCGGGTTTCGCCGATATCCAGTCGCAGCCGGTCACCAACCGTCCGCAGATGATCCGCACCATCGTTTGCGACAAGACCACCGCGGTGTTCACGGCGCAGGCAGTCTCCTCGGCGTTGTACGCCCGCGAGAAGACCGGGCAGGGCGATCACATCCAGGTCGCGATGCTCGACGTCATGATCTCCTACCTGTGGCCCGAAGGAATGATGCAGTACACCGTGGTGGGCGCGGAAGCTACCGCTGCCGATCCCAAGGACCGGCCGGATCTGGTCTTCAAGACCAGCGACGGCTATATCACCGCCGGCACGATATCGGATTCCGAATGGCAGGGCTTCTGCAAGGCCTCCGGCGATCCGGAACTCGCCAAGGATGAGCGGTTCGCGACCCCGGGTGCCCGTGCCGCCAATGCGACGGCGCGGATCAACAAGATGGCCGAATACATCGCCCAGCAGACAACGGCCGAATGGCTGGAGCGACTGGATGCCGCCGACGTTCCCTGCGCGCCGATCCTGCGGCGCGGCGAAATCATCGACAACGAGCAGGTAGTGGCCCGCGGCCTGATCACCGAATTCGATCAGCCCTCGGTCGGACGGGTTCGGCAGCCGAAACCGGCGGCGCGGTTCGCGGTCAACGAAGCCGTCATCGGCGGGCCGGCGCCGCGGGTCGGCCAGCACACCCGCGAAGTGCTGCTCGAACTCGGCTATACGAATACCGAGATCGACAAGATGGTCGGCGACCACGCCGTCCGGATCGCTTCCTGACGTTCTAGCGGCCGACAAAAGCCGGCTTGCGCTTGGCGACGAAGGCGGCGACCGCGTCGCGGTGATCGGACGTCCGCGCCGACCGCACCATGCGGTCCGCCTCCTGATCTAGCGACGTCAGCAGATCGGACGTGATGGCGTGATCGAGATTGTCCTTCATGTATCCGAAGGCAATCGAGGGACCCTCCGCCAGCGTCTTGGCCAGAGCGAAGGCCGCGGCGCGCAATTCCGAATCCGGCACGACCCGGTTGATCAGGCCCAGCGTCTCGCAACGTCTCGCGTCGATCCGCTCCGACAGAAACATCAGCTCGCGCGCCCGCGAGGTGCCGACCAGCCGGGTCAGCAGCCAGGCGATGCCGTAATCGCCGGACAGGCCGATCCGGGCGTAGCCGGTGGTCATGATCGCGGATTCTCCGGCAATCCTGATATCGCAGGCCAATGCCAGCGCCATTCCGGCGCCGGCGGCCGGCCCCGGCAGCGCGGCGAGGGTGGGCTTGCGGATTGCGACCAGGGCGCCGGTCAGGGTGCGCTGGCGCCGGCTCAGCTCCGCGATTCCTTCCCCTATCGTGACTTCGGCCTTGGGGCTGCCGCCAGCCATGCCCTTGACGTTGCCGCCGGCACAGAACGCGTCGCCGGCGCCGGTGATCAGCAGCGCGCCGACGTCGGCGTCGTCGCCGCATTGCCGGATCATGCGGCGTAGCGCCGGGGTCAGATCGTCCGACAGCGAATTCTTCGCCTGCGGGCGGTTCAGCGTGATGGTGGCGACGCGTTCGGCGATCTCGCACAGCAATTCGTCGGTGCCGGTGTCGATCTTGCGGGCTTGCGGTTGCATGGAAATATTCCCTAGCCTTGCTGGCGGGCCGGCCGCCGGATCGGTTCGTTGGCCGCGGGCGGCACGTTGGCGGCTTTGCTGCGCTGATAGGCCGGCCGCGCCTTGATGCGGTCGAGATAGGGATGGGTGTTGTCGCAAATGCCGACGCCATAGGCGATCGCCCATTCGAGACAGGTCGTCAGCAGGATGTCGGCGCTGTTGAATCGGTCGCCCATCAGGAATTGCCGCCCGTCCGCGAGTGCGACTTCGACATGGCGCAATTGCTCGCGAAAATATTCGCCGGCCTTGGCGACGACGTCGGGCGCCACGCCATAGATCGGACCAAGCGCATTGGCGCTGTGCCGCCGCATCACATAGAGGCTGGTCGAATCGAGCTCGGCGACGATGAAGAAGCACCACTCCAGCCAGGCGGCATAGTCGCGCTGGCTTTCCGGGATAAGCGCGCGTTCCGGCGTCGAATAGGTACGGGAAAGGTAGGCCACGATCGCCGCACTTTCGCCGATGCAGAAATCGCCGTCCTGCAGCAGCGGAACTTTTTGGCGCGGATTGAGTGCGGTATATTCCGCGGTCTTGGTTTCGCCGGTGCGCGGCCCGATCGCCATCGTCTCATAGGCGAGCCCCAGCTCGTGCATCGCCCAATGCGCACGCACCGTCCGGCTGGTGCCGACCCCCCACAACGTCAGTTGCGGCGCGGCGGCCATCTCACCACTTCTCCACACCGGGACGCAGATCGAGTTCGTGGGTCCAGCCGTCCCTGGTCTGCTGATGCGCAAACCAGTAGGCCTCGGCGATCGAACTGGTCTTGGTCAGGCTGTCGGCCGGAATATCCGCCGCGTCGATCCCGGTTGCGGCTTTCATGCGCTTGTGGATCGCCTCGCTGTCGACGCCGGCATCGATCAGCAGATGCACGACGTGGATATTGTGCGGACCGAGTTCCCGCGCCATCGACTGCGCGACCGCCCGCAGCGCGAATTTTGCCGAGGCGAAGGCGGCAAATCCCTTGCTGCCACGGACGCTGGCGGTGGCGCCGGTGAACAGCATGGTGCCGCGACCGCGCTTGAGCATGTGGCGCGCGGCCTCGCGGCCGACCAGGAAGCCGGCATAGCAGGCGAGCTCCCAGGCCTTGAAGAACAGTTTTTCGCTGGTTTCGAGCAGCGGCTTGCTGACATTCGATCCGGCGTTGAACAGGCAGACTTCGATCGGGCCGATGGTCTCCTCGACACGCGCGAACAGCGCCTGGACCTCGGCCTCCTGGCGCGCATCGACGCTGAAGGCATGCACGTCGCAGCCCTCGGCCCGCAGTTCCTCGACCAGGCCTGCGGATTTGGCGGCATCGCGCCGCGCGATGCATACGGCGTAACCGCCCCTGGCGAAGCGGCGCGCCACCGCCGCGCCGATCGCGTCGCCGGCACCGACCAGTAACGCCACGCCGCTATCGCTGGTCATCGGCCTTCTCCCTATAGTTCTAATTTAGTACTTTAGTAAGTCATATCGCCGCCAAGGCGGGTTGTAAACTCGAAATTGCGTCGATCAGTCGGTTGCAGTGCAACCGTGCGATGGCGGAGGCGGCCGCTGAACGGCCAAACCGGCAAAGCCGGATTGACAAGTTCTAAAAAAGAACGTTGTATCGCGCATTCGCGCTCGGCCTCGCACAGGGGCGACCGAGCGCACCGGAGGCGAGCCTTTGGCCGAAGCAGAAAATGTCGACCGCGCCGCCGCCATCCTGCGGACGCTGCCGTCGCGGATCCACCGGGTCGTCGATCCGCCGGCGCTGCAATCGCCCGACCGGGTGGCGCTGATCGACGACGGCACCAGCTGGACCTACCGGCAACTGCAGGCCGCCATCGGCGCGACCGCCGACGCGCTGCTGGCGCTCGGGGTGCGGCCCGGCGACCGCGTCATGATCGTGAGCGAGAACGGCATCGCGCTTGCGGCGCTGTTGCTGGCCGCCAGCCGGATCGACGCCTGGGCGATCGTGGTCAATCCCAGGCTGTCGCCGCGCGAATTGGATCAGATCCGCGACCATAGCGGGGCGCGGCGGGTGTTCTTCACCGCCGGCCTGTCCAGGGAAGCCGAGGCCCACGCCACGCGCTGCGGCGCCAGCATCGATGCGATGGGTCCGTTGCGCGACATCGGCGTGACGCCGGTGAATGCCGACACCATGCCGGAGCCGGTCGAGGCCGCCGCCGGCCAGGTCGCGGTGCTGATCTACACGTCCGGCACCACGGGCACGCCGAAAGGCGTCATGCTGAGCCACGAAAACCTGCTGTTCAGCGCCAGGACCACCGCCGACATCCGTCGCATGGCGGCGGCGGACAAGCAGTACATCGTGCTGCCGATTTCGCACATTGTCGGAATATCGCTTTTGATCATGACGCTGATGAGCGGCGCCACGGCAAGGCTCGCCGGCAAATACGATCCGGCGGCGCTCGCGCGCGCAATCGCGCAGGAGGGCGTCACCCTTCTCAACGGCGTTCCGGCGACCTATCAGCGGCTGCTGGAATACAAGGCTGTGGCGGGCCTGGAGGCGCTGCAGCGGGGCTCACTGCGGCTGATCGCGGTGGCCGGCGCGCCGCTCGACCTCGACCTCAAATCGCGGGTCGAGCAGGAATTCGGCCTGCCGCTTTTGAACGGCTACGGCATCACCGAATGCTCGCCCGGCCTCTCCGGTGTCAGGCTGGATGCGCCGCGAACCGACCAGGCCGTCGGCCCGCTGTTGCCGGGCGTCGAAGCCAGGATCATTGGTTCCGGCGGCGGGCCCGTGCCTGCCGGCGCGGTCGGCGAACTGCACGTGCGCGGCCGCAATGTGATGCGGGGCTATTACCGCGCGCCGGAGCTTACCGCCGGGGCGATCGACGCCGACGGCTGGTTCAACACCGGCGATCTCGCCCGCTTCGAGGGCGACGCACTGTTCATTGTCGGGCGCACCAAGGAGATGATCATCCGCTCCGGATTCAACGTCTATCCGGCGGAAATCGAGGCGGTGCTGAGCTCGCATGCTTCGGTGGTACAATGCGCGGTGGTCGGCCGGGCGGTCGAAGGCAATGAGGAAGTGGTGGCGTTCGTCCAGCTGCTGCAGGGCACCAACACCAGTGTCGAGGAATTGATGGCACATGTTGCACCGCAGCTGACCTCCTACAAGCGCCCGTCCGAAATCATCGTGCTGCCGGTGCTGCCGGCGACCTCGACCGGCAAGATCCTCAAACACAGGCTCGCGGAATCGCTGCGCGGTGCATGACCACCGCTTCATCACGACGACATCGGTAAAAAACAGCTCGCTGGGAGAATTCGGATGGAAAAGCGCAATGCAACGGTCGCGGTGGTTGGCGCCGGCGATTTTATCGGCGGCGAGATCGCCAAGAAATTCGCCGCGGAAGGTTTTGACGTGTTTGTCGGCCGCCGCCAGGGCGACAAGCTCAAGCCGCTGGTTGCGGAAATCGAGGCGGCCGGCGGCACGGTGTTCGCCCGCTCGCTCGACGCCCGCAAGGAAGACCAGATGGTCAAGTTTCTGGCCGACGCCGACGCGCATGCGCCGCTGGAGGTCTGCGTCTTCAACATCGGCGCCAACGTCAACTTCCCGATCGTCGAGACCACCGAGCGGGTGTTCCGCAAGGTGTGGGAGATGGCGTGCTATTCCGGCTTCCTGGCCGGCCGCGAGGCCGCACGCCTGATGCTGCCGCGCGGCAAGGGCAACATCTTCTTCACGGGCGCCACCGCCAGCCTGCGCGGCGGCAAGGGATTTGCCGCCTTCGCCAGCGCCAAATTCGGCCTGCGCGCGGTGGCGCAGTCGATGGCCCGCGAACTCGGGCCGCAAAACATTCACGTGGCACATCTGGTGATCGACTCCAGCGTCGATACCGAATGGGTGCGGCAACTGATCGTCAGCCGCGAGGGCGCCAAGGCGATCGAGAATCTCGATCCCAACCGCCTGATGCGCCCGGCCGCGGTCGCCGAAACCTATTGGCAATTGTACCAGCAGCCGCGCGACGCGTGGACCTTCGAGCAGGAAATCCGCCCGTTCGGGGAGAAGTGGTAGCAGTAGCGCAGCCGAGGGCTCGTCGTTATACCTCGTCGCGATCGGAAATTCATCAGCCTCTGGAGCATCACATGCGGACCGCCATTTACCGAATTGTTCGGGATCGAACATCCGATCATCCAGGGCGGCATGCATTATGTCGGATTTGCAGAGCTGGCGGCGGCGGTTTCCAACGCCGGCGGCCTTGGCATCATCACCGGCCTGACCCAGAAGACGCCGGAACTGCTGGCCGGCGAAATCGCGCGCTGCCGCGATCTCACCGACAAGCCGTTCGGCGTCAACCTGACCTTCCTGCCGAGCTTCAGCGCGCCGCCCTATCCGGAATACATCGCCGCCATCAGGGAAGGCGGCATCACCGTGGTCGAGACCGCCGGGCGCAGTCCGGAGCCATACATGCCGGCATTGAAGGCCGCCGGCATCAAGGTGATCCACAAATGCACCTCGGTGCGGCATTCGCTGAAGGCGGAACAGATCGGCTGCGATGCCGTCAGCGTCGACGGTTTCGAGTGCGGCGGACATCCCGGCGAGGACGACATGCCGAACATGATCCTGCTGCCGCGCGCCGCCGAGGAATTGAAAATTCCCTTCGTGGCGTCCGGCGGCATGGCCGACGCCCGGAGCCTGGTCGCCGCCCTGGCGCTGGGGGCGGCGGGGATCAACATGGGCACGCGGTTCATCGCCACAAAGGAGGCGCCGGTGCACCAGAACGTCAAGGACGCCATCGTCAGGGCATCTGAGCTCGACACCCGCCTCGTGATGCGCGCCCTGCGCAACACCGAGCGCGTGCTGAACAACGCCGGCGTCGAGCGCCTGATCGAGATCGAGCGCGAGAAGGGCGCGAGCCTGGTGATCGCCGATATTCTCGACGAGGTCGCCGGCATCTATCCCAGGGTGATGATCGACGGCGACATGGATGCGGGGGCGTGGAGCTGCGGCATGGTGGCCGGTCTGATCAACGACATTCCGAGCGTCAAGCAGCTGATCGACCGGATCATGCAGGATGCCGAGCGCCTGATCAGGGAGCGGCTGCTCGGATTGCTCGACGGTGCCGCGCCCGAGCCAAAACGCGCGGTCGCCTGATCGGGCTCCAACCGGGCAGCGCCGCGGACTTATTCAGCGAGTGGCGTTCACGGCGCCGGCAGGCTGCGGCCTGCGCTGGGCCGCGCCCGCCGGCCCCTCCTGGCACGGCACGGGCTGCCATTGGCCATTGGCATCCTGTTCATAGGAATGGCAGGCCGGCCCGGCCGGTTTGTCTTCGGTTGGCGGGGTTGCGGGATTCTTGGCCAGCACCGGTGCGGTCAGGACGGCGAGGGCGGCCAACGAGCCGATCAGGATTGCGCCTGCTCTACGCATCATGGGTCTCCTTGTCGAAGGCCGGTGATTTCTTTGCAAGAATTGTGGTGATTTTTTGCCGCCGCGTCGGGCGTTGCGACCGTGCTTAACGTTTGGAAAATGCCCGGGGCGCCCGCGCTAAGGCCGGAAGCCACGGGATATCATTCAGAAGGGGTATCGGCCGGTAGGCAGCGGCCTTCGCTTGGATCGCGAATGCCGGGGATTACCGGATCATCCGCGTTCGCGGATGCTGGCGGCGGGGAGTGAGGCGTGCCGTGCGGCTCCGCAACGAGTCGTCCTCCCCAGCGCAGCCTGGGATCCAGTACGCCGCGGCTTTCGATTGATCGCGAGCGCCGATCCCGGCCTGGCGGCGGCTGGACCGGATATTGCTATTAGGGCCCCGAGTTCTCGAGTTCAAGCCGAACCAACCGGGCACATGACAATGCGAAGCGATTTTCAGGGTGATTTTACCGCGAGCGACGCCAACGCCGCGGGCGTCTTTCCCTTTCGGCACAACCGG
>Ga0182030_10023052_pt1 | contig 11543 bp, 13 predicted proteins | sample 812S3MmetaG_FD_121299 | JGI IMG/M metagenome (GOLD analysis project Ga0182030, IMG submission 121299) | Permafrost microbial communities from Stordalen Mire, Sweden - 812S3M metaG (Illumina Assembly) | ecosystem: Environmental > Terrestrial > Soil > Wetlands > Permafrost | place: Sweden... | reverse complement strand
TGCGCGCCAGCGCAATTGTGCGCATCGCGTGGTGGATCCGGCCGCCGCCGAGGCGGGTCTGCGCGATCATGAACGCTGAGCCTTCACCGCCCAGCACATGGTCGGCGGGCACTCGGACGTCGTTGTAGCGCACGTAGCCGTGCGAGCCGTGCTTGCCCGACTCGCCTCCGACCGCGACGTTGCGGATGATCTCGATGCCCGGCGTCTCGCCCGGAACGATGAACAGCGACATCTTGTCGTACGTGCGGGCGTCGGGCTTGGTCACCGCCATCACGATGAAGAACGACGCGTGCTTGGCGTTGCTGGAAAACCACTTCTCCCCGTTGATGACCCAGCCGTCGCCGTCGCGGGTCGCGCTGGTCACGAACATGCCCGGATCGGAACCGCCCTGCGGTTCGGTCATCGAATAGCAGGAGGTGATGTCGCCGTCGAGCAGCGGCTGCAGGTAGCGCGCCTTCTGCTCGTCGGTGCCGAACAGCGCGAGGATCTCGGCGTTTCCCGAGTCGGGTGCCTGGCAGCCGAACACCGACGGCGCCCAGCGGGAGCGCCCGAGGATCTCGTTGAGCAGCGCGAGCTTGACCTGGCCGTAGCCCTGGCCGCCGAGTTCGGGCCCCAGATGGGCGGCCCACAAACCCTGGTCCTTCACCTGCTGCTGCAACGGCCGCAGGATGCTCATCATCTCGGCGTTCTGCTTGTCATAAGGATCGAGGGCGACAAGATCGAGCGGTTCCAGCTCGTCGACCATGAACTTTTCGACCCAGTCCAGCTTCGCCTGGTATTCCGGGTCAGTTTCGAAGTCCCACACCGTGGCCAACCGTTCCCCGGCGCACCGTCGCACCGGCATCGTTGATGGAGCCACCCCATCGTAGATGCGGCGCTAAGCACGCTTCGTCGCGACGACCCCGTTGATGATGATCGCCTGCACCCGGTGCCAGCGTGGTTGGTCAAAACCCGCGCGCGCCAGCAGTCGGTCGGCGCGCCGGGGTGTCCGAGCCTTGCCCCGCCGACTGGTGGCAATGGTCGGAATCAGCAACGGGGAGAACTGGTCGACGAGAACAAGGTGGCCACCGGGACGCAGCACGCGTGCGCACTCGCGCAGTCCGGCGTATTGATCCGACCAGTGGTCAAACGACGTGCTGCTGACCACCAGGTCGATCGAGGCATCGGGGTGGGGGAGGTGCTCAGCGACACCGGTGGTGAAGGTCAATCGGTGGTCGTCGGTGCTGGCCCTGGCCATGTCAATCATGTTGGGGGCGGCGTCAATTCCGGCCAGCTCTGCCGCCTGCGGGTAATCGCGGGCCAATCTCCGCAACAGGTAGCCGGTGCCGCATCCCACGTCGAGGACACGTTGCGGAGCGGCCACCGTGGACGTTGCCAGCGCGGCGGTGCGGTCGCTGATGGTGTGGTGCAGGCGGGCGCGCCAGCCCCGGTCGTAGCTGGCTGCACGATCGTCGTACGCACCGAGATCGCGATAAGGCGGCACGCCAGAGATTCTAGAATCGCCTACCCACTAACCTGAAGTGGTGACTCCGCAGGCACGTGCGGCGGGCAAAGCCGATATTCGCGAGCTATCAGCCACGTTGAGCCGGGCCTTCTACGACGATCCGGTGTCGACCTGGATCCTGCCTGATGACAACGCACGGTCCAAGCACCTGGCCCGCGTCTTTGCGGCGATGACTCGTCATCACCATTTCGGGTACGGCGGCGTGGAGGTCGCCTGCAACGGAGCGGGTATCGGCGCGGCCGCGCTGTGGGATCCGCCGAATCACTGGCAAGAAACGCGCCGAGCGGAGTTGGCGATGACGCCGGCATTGCTGCGGGTGTTCGGCTTGCGGACGGCGGTGGCCCGCGGCGTGCAGGAAGCAGTGAAGCGCGTGCATCCCGAAGAGCCGCACTGGTATCTGGCAGTACTCGGAAGCGATCCGGCGGTGCGCGGCAAGGGCTTTGGACAGGTCCTCATGCGGTCGAGGCTGGACCGCTGCGATGCCGAGCACGCTCCGGCCTACCTCGAGTCGAGCAAGCCCGAAAACATTCCGTACTACCAGCGTTTCGGCTTCACGGTCACCGGCGAAATTGCGCTGCCCAACGGCGGTCCGACGTTGTGGGCGATGTGGCGGGCACCGCGATAACCGTCACGGGGTACTGCGCCAGCCGGCGATACCGATGGCGATCATCCGCAGCTGTTTGACGGCGGTCCGTCGGATGTCTTCCAATGCCTCGGCGCTCTGGGCATCCTCGATCGCCTCGGCAATGACGATCATCGCGTTGACGAACAGGGTCGCCAGCACGTTGAGGTCCTCGGTACTCCAGCCGTTGAGCCCCGGGAAGCGGGCCAGGTCGGTGGCCAGCTCGGATGTGATCAGCCGGATCTCGGTGCGAATGGCATAGCGCAAGACGGACAGGCCGCTATTGCGTTCTCGGGCGATGAATCGCCAGTGCTCGCGTCGTTCGGCGACGCTGGCGATGAGCATCTCGACGGACGACTCGATCACCCGGGTGGGGTCGAGCTTGCCGGCGCGGGCGCCGCGCAGGGTGTCACGCAAGTGCCGAAACGACTCGTCGATGAGTACGAGGCCAAGGGCCTCCATGGATTCGAAGTGGCGATAGAACGCCGCGGGCACAATGCCGACTTCCCGCGTCACCTCACGCAGGCTCAGGCTGGAAAAGCTGTGGTCCTGCAGCAGCTTGAGTGCCGCGGCGATGATGGCCCGCCGGGTGGCTTCCTTACGTTCCTCGCGCGAGGGGCTCTCTCGAGAGCGCTCCCGGCCAGACCGGCGTGACCGTGAGCTAGGAGTACGGTCGTTCACTATGTGAAGCCTACCACAGAGCTGCTAAAACCCTTGACTATCTGGGCGGACCGGGCGCACGGTGTACATATGTTCACTCAAACTTCCACCCGTTCGCTGACCCAGCGGGTCCTGGGCTCCGGCCTGGTCGACCTGCTCACCGGGCCGCACGGAGTTGACCGTTACACCGAGCTGGTAACGCCGACTTGGACGCTGGGCGAGGCCCGCGCCAAGGTTATCGACGTGCGCCGCAGCACAGCGCGCAGCGTCACCCTCACGCTGGCCCCGAACGCGAGCTTCAGGTCCGCCCACACCGTCAAGGCCGGTCAGTACGTCAACCTCAGCGTCGAGATCGACGGCCGCCGGCACACCCGCTGCTACTCTCCGGCCAATGCCGAGGGCAGCGCCACTCTCGAGTTGACGATCGGTCACCACGAGGGCGGATTGGTGTCGAACTATCTGTACGAGCAAGCTCGTCGCGGCATGGTGGTGGGGCTCAGCGGTGTCGGCGGGGACTTCGTCTTGCCGGTGCGCGGACCCCAGCGGCCACGGCGGATCCTGCTCGTCTCCGGCGGCAGCGGCATCACGCCGGTCATGGCGATGCTGCGCACCCTCGTCGCCGAGGGCCATGAAGGCGAAGTCGCCTTCGTCCACTACGCGCGCAACGCCGCCGAAGCGTGCTATCGCGACGAGCTGGCCGCGCTGCCCGGTGTGCGGGTACTGCATGGGTTCACCCGTTCGGGTTCGGGTGACCTGGCCGGCCGCTTCGGGCCGGAGCACCTGGCCATGGCCATGCCAAAGCCGGATGCGGTATTCGTCTGTGGCCCAACCGCTTTGGTCGAAGCCGTCCGCGAGCACTGCGTGAATGTCTTCACGGAAAGCTTCGTACCGCCAGTCGTCGAGGCGCCCGCGAACCCGTCGGGTGGCCGAATCAGTTTCGCGGACAGCGGCATTGACGCCGTTGACGATGGCCGATCGCTGCTCGAGCAGGCCGAATCGGCTGGCCTGACACCGGCCAACGGATGCCGGATGGGCATCTGCCACACCTGCACCCGGCGCAAGAACACCGGAACCGTGCGCAGCCTGACCACCGGCGCGGTCTCCAGTGTGCCGGACGAGGACATCCAGATCTGCGTGTCCGTCCCGGTCGGCGACGTCGACTTATCGCTCTAACTCATGGGAGGAAACATCATGTCACAGAACAAGACCACCCTTACCCTCGAACAGGCTGACGCATTCGGCCGCGAAATCGACGCCATCAAAGAACGCGTGATGGCCGATCTCGGCCAGGTGGACGCCGACTACATCCGCCGCGTCATCAAGGCGCAGCGTGCGCTGGAGGTCGGCGGCCGGGCGCTGCTGTTCCTGCCGCCGGCCTGGCTGCTGGGTACCGCCATGCTGGGCGTGGCGAAAATTCTGGACAACATGGAGATCGGCCACAACATCATGCACGGCCAGTACGACTGGATGCGTGACCCGACGATCTCCGGCCGCGACTTCGAATGGGACACCGCTTGCCCGGCCGACCAATGGCGGCATTCGCACAACTACATGCACCACACCCACACCAACATCGTGGGAATGGATCGCGACATCGGCTACGGCATCCTGCGGATGAGCGAGGACCAGCGCTGGCATCCGTACTATCTGGGCAATCCCGTGTACGCATTCCTGCTGATGGTGTTGTTCCAGTACGGCGTCGCGATGCACGAGATGGAAACCGAGCGCATCCGGTCCGGTGAGATCAAATTCCGTGACAAGCGCGAGACCCTCAAGGCCATCTGGAAAAAGACGCGCCGCCAGACGCTCAAGGATTACGTTGCCTTCCCGCTGTTGGCCGGGCCGTTCGCGCCGTTCGTCTTCACCGGCAACCTGACGGCCAACCTGATGCGCAACGTGTGGTCCTACATGATCATCTTCTGCGGCCACTTCCCGGACGGCACCCAGGAATTCACGATCGAGGAGACGCAGGACGAGTCCCGGGGTCAGTGGTACTTCCGCCAGGTTCTCGGCTCGGCGAACCTGACCGGGGGCAAGCTCTTCCATTTGCTGTCCGGCAACCTGTCGCACCAGATCGAACACCACCTGTTCCCGGACATGCCCGCTCGCCGGTATCCCGACATCGCGGGCGAGGTGCAAGAGATCTGCGAGCGCTACGGCATCCCGTACAACCGGGGCCCGCTGCCGCAACAGTTCGGCACCGTGGTGCGCAAGATCGTCAAGCTCGCTGTCCCGGATTCCGTGAAACTCCCGTCGTTGCTGCGACTCGGCGGTGCCAAAAGCGCGGACGACCGAGAGCCGGTCGCTGCTTAACGCCCGCACCGGGTGGGAGCACAATGGGTTCCGTGGAGTGGACCGGTGCACGCTATGCGGATAACCCGACGGTAGAACTCTCGTCGTGGATTGACGCCGACCCGGAGCGGGTGTGGAATCTGATCTCCGACATCAAGCTGATGCCGACCCTCAGCAACGAGTTGCAATCGGTGGACTGGGTCGAGGGGGCTGACGGGCCCCGACTCGGCGCTCGATTTGTCGGCCGCAATGAGCACGACGCATTCGGAAAATGGAGCACCACGTCGCAGATCGTCGCCTACGACCAGCCTCGAGAATTCGCCTGGTCGGTCGGAGACGCCGAGCACCCGTCGTCGATCTGGAGATTCCTGCTGACGCCCCGTGACGGTGGCACCAACCTGAGTTATTGGATGCAGATGGGACCGGGCCGCTCGGGCTTGTCGATGGCGATTGACTCGATGCCGGACAAGGAAGAAAAGATCGTGTTCGTGCGGATGCGGGAGTTCGAGGCGGCGATCAGCAAGACCCTCGCGGCAATCAAGAGGCTGGCCGAGCACGGGGTGCGTTGATGCGCACGGCGACGACGGTCGAGCTGTCCGGCGAGGTGGGCGAGGTTGTCGATTTCGCCGTTGAGGCGGAGAAGCTGGGTCTGGACATCTGCTGGGTCGCCGAGGCGTGGGGTGCGGACGCGCCATCGGCGTTGGGCTTCATCGCTGCCCGGACCCAGCGGATGCTGTTGGGTTCCGGTGTTTTACAGGTCGGCACCCGGTCGCCGGTCGCCGTCGCCCAGACCGCGATCACGCTGTCCAATCTATCCGGCGGGCGGTTCCTGCTCGGGTTGGGCGCTTCGGGCCCGCAGGTGATCGAGGGCCTGCACGGCGTTTCGTTCAGCCGGCCGCTGGCGCGCATGCGCGAAACCGTCGAGATCGTGCGGCAGGTGTTCGCGGGCGGCAAGGTTTCGTATTCCGGCACGCAGTTTCAGATCCCGCGCCCCGGCGAGGCGGTGCCGATGCGGTTGTCGACAGCGGCCCAGCATGCCATTCCGATTTATCTGGCCGCGCTGTCCCCGGCGATGCTGCGGTTGACCGGGGAGATCGCCGACGGGTGGCTGGGCACCAGCTTCGTGCCCGAAGGTGCCGCCGACGCCTACTTCGCCCACCTCGACACCGGACTGGCGGCGGCCGGACGCAGCCGCGCCGACCTCGACATCTGTCAGGGCGCCGAAGTGGCCTTCGCGGCCGACGAGGACGAGCTGCGCGGCATGGTCGCGGGCCGCAAAAAGGAACTCGCGTTCAGTCTCGGCGGCATGGGGTCGTCGAGCACCAATTACTACAACCAGGCCTACAGCAGGCAAGGCTGGGCCGAGGTGGCCGCCGAGGTGCGCGAGCGCTGGCAGCAGGGCGATCGCGACGGCGCCGCGCAGCTGGTGACCGACGAGATGGTGCTGGCCACCACGCTCATCGGAACCGAGGAGATGGTGCGCGCACGGCTTGCGGTCTGGCGCGACGCCGGCGTGAACACCGTGCGGCTCTATCCCGCCGGCGACACGGTAGCGGCCAAGCTGGAAACCCTGGGCCGGGCCATCGAGCTGGTCGCAGAGGTCTAGTGCACGTCGGTCGGTGCGTCTGAGGCCTTGACCAGCTTCACCTCGGGTCGCTGCGGCACCCCGTCGGCGAGGAACCACCTAAAGGCCAAGTTGCCCCGCGGATAACCGAGGGTGGTCAGTGCATTGGGGTGCGTTTTCGAGCCCGCCACAGTCCCGCGCGACAACACGACGGTGACGGTGCCGTCGCTGTTGGCTACCGCGCTGTGGCCGTTGATGGAGGAGCGGGCGTCGGGGCCCTCTGCGGCCCCGTAGGTGGCCATGAACTGGTTCCACACCACCAGATTCCAGAACCGGCACGACGGAGGTCGGTGCGTGATGACCAGTGCCTCGTCGTCGTCGAGCACGAAACTGCCGTAGGAGTAGCAGGCATCGCGCGCCGACCAGCCGAAGTTGGCGTCGGGCACCTGATAGGGATCGGCGAATTCATTTGCGGCGTGCGCTATTTCGTGTCCAAGTGCGTGCTCGTCATCGACCCGCGTCCCGACGGCCATCGGCACGATGGCGAACATGGTCCGCAGCCACGCGGCGCTCGCTCGCAGACTCGCCGCGGTCTCCGCGTCGCCGTGCCGAATCGGGTCGGGCTCATCCAGCGCCTCGATACGCCAGACCACCGGGCGCCCGGTCAGAGGATCGGCCTGGTAGTCACGCGTCATCAGTACCGCCGCGTCGGGTGTCGGAGGTAATTCGAAGCTGAAGTTGCCGTCGGCGTCCATGTCGAGATCGTCGTCACGGACTAGCGCAACGATCCGGTCCGACCAGGCTCCCGGCGATGGCTCGTTGTAGGCGGTCACCGAAAAGTACACGCTGTCACCCTTATTGCCGCTGATGCGATAGCGCCGCTCCGGATCGACGGGACAGATGAAGTAATAGGCGTCGGTATTGTCGCCACCCCATCGCCGATCACGACGGAACGGAGTGTTGACCGCGACGAATCGCGGCCGACCGGGTTCGGCGAACAGGTAGGTGTCGAAGGCCACGCCCAGGGTGGTGGCCAGCATGCGGTAGCCGTCGGCGATATGACGGTCGTCGGTGACCGCGCGGTCGCCCTCAAGGAACGAGCGGTCAAGGTCACCGAGGGTGGCAAGCAGCTCTTGCCAAGCGGCCGTCGACTCGTGTTCGGTCATGCGCTGATTCCTTTCAGGAGCAATGTGGTGGTGCGATCGACCCAGGTGTCGTCGAGTTCGGTGACGCGGGTCAGCAGACCCATCAGGGTGATGCCGGCGATGGCTTCGGTTAATTCGGCGGCGGTCACGTCGGGGCGAACCTCGTCCCGGTCGGCGGCTCGTTGCAGCAACTCGGCGAGCCCACCGCCGATGACGCCGGCGAACCGCTCCAACAGCGCCGAGTGCAGGGTCGGGTCTGCTGCCATCTCACCGACCAGTCCCGGCAAGGCCGCCCTGGCGGCCGGGGTGGTCAGGAAATCCATTGAGCGACGGACCATCTCGCGCAGGTCCTCGGGCAGCGACCCGATGTCGGGAACCGCCGTCGCTGCACCGATCGGGAACACCGCCTCGTGGACGAGGTGCGCCTTGCTCGGCCAGCGCCGGTAGATCGCGGGCTTGCTGGTGCCGGCGCGCTCGGCGATCGCCGAGACCAAGAGCCCGGGATAGCCCGTCTCGGCGAGAAGTTCGACGGTGGCGCGCAGCACCGCTCCGTCAATACGTGGATCCCGAGGTCGGCCAAAATCTACAATCATTACGAAACTCAGAGTAACATAAGTCGGATGACCAACGTGGTTCGCCTTGATGACCTCGCCCTGCCCCGCTTCAGTCCCGAGGCTCAGCAGATCCTCGACATGATGGCCACGATGGCCGCGGACACGCCGCTGGACGCCGACTCGTTGCGCGCCAGGGCCAGCGCCGACACCGGCCTGCACGACTTCGGCCCGGACGACTACCGGGAACGACTCGATGTCTACCTCGCCGCGCTGCGCGATATCGACGGGCTGCACGGCGCCGGAGTGGTGAACTTCGCCGGGCAGCTGTTGCAGTTGCTGAAGAACCGGTTGCTGCTGACCGAGCTGCTCAACCGGCATCCCGAGATCGACGACATCGATCTGCATGCTCCGGTGGTGATCGCCGGTCTGCCCCGCACCGGCACCACCCACCTGCACAATCTGCTGGCGGTCCCGTCAACCTTTCGCACCATGCCGTACTGGGAAAGCGTCGAGCCGTTTCCGTTGCCGAACGAGGTTGGCGTTGAACCGGATCCACGGCGCACCCGGATGGACATCGCCGTCGGGGTGATCAACATGGTGATGCCGCATTTCGCGCTGATGCACGAGATGACCACCGATCACGTGCACGAGGAAATCCAGCTGCTGGCCAACGATGTGTCGACGATGCTGTTCGAGACGCTCGCCGACGTGCCGCGCTGGCGTGACTACTACCGGGCGCACGATCAGACACCGCATTACCAATATCTCGCCAGGCAGCTCAAGGCCATGCAGTTCCTGCGCGGGGGGCGGCGCTGGCTGCTCAAGTCGCCGCAGCATCTCGAGCAGGTGCCGGTGCTGGATCGCGTATTCCCGGACAGCATCGTGGTGTTCACCCACCGCGACCCGGTGCCGGTGGCGTTGTCGATGATCGCGATGATCACCTATTCGGCCCGAATGCACCGCTCTCCGGTGCCGGTGGAACAGATCGCGGAGTCCTGGATCGATCGCCTCGATCACATGCTTTCCGCGCTCGTCCGCGATCGCGACACCCTGGGTCCCGACCGCTCGGTCGACATCCGCTTCGACGACTTCATGGCCGACGAAACCGGCGTCGCCGAGCGGGTCTACGCCCTGGCCGGCGAACCGTTCACCGACGAAGCGCGAAAGTCAATCGCCGACTATCTGGCGGGCCACCAGCGCGGCCGATTGGGAAACGTCGAAACGTCGTTCGAAATGTTCGGGCTAGAGGAGAAGGCGCTACGCGAACGGTTCGCGCCGTACGTCGAGCGGTTCCTCAAATAGGCGCCGTCCACTAACTTCTCCAGCATGGTCACAATGCCCGCGCTCGAAGGCGCTGTCGCTGTAGAACACCGGTACGTGGAGTTGGGCGAGGGCGTGACGATTCATGTCGCGGACGCCGGTCCGGCCGAGGGGCCGCCCGTGATGCTGGTGCACGGCTTCCCGGAGAACTGGTGGGAGTGGCACGAGCTGATCGGTCCACTGGCTGCCGACGGCTACCGGGTGTTGTGTCCCGACCTGCGCGGTGCGGGCTGGAGTTCCGCGCCCCGCTCGCGCTACACCAAGTCCGAGAAGGCCGAGGATCTCGCCGCCGTGCTGGACCACTTGGGCATCGGACCGGTCAAACTCGTCGCCCACGACTGGGGCGGACCGACCGCGTTCATCATGATGCTGCGCTATCCGGAAAAGGTGACCGGCTTCTTCGGCATCAACACGGTTGCGCCCTTCGTGAAGTTCGGCTTTTCATCGCTCCGCAACATCTGGCGGCTCTGGTACCAGATTCCGATTTCGCTGCCGGTTATCGGTCCTCGGTTGCTGAGGGATCCCGACTCGCGGTTTCTCCGTGTGTTGGGGCCTTGGGTTGGCGGCGGGTTCTCGATTCCGGAAAACAGCGCCCGCCTGTACGCCGAGTGCATGCAACAGCCCGGCCACGCGGAGGCCGGATCGCGCTGGTACCGCAGCTATCAGACCGGTGAGATGTTGCGCTGGGTGCGCGGCGAGTATGCGGACGCTCGCGTCGACGTCCCCGTCCGCTGGCTGACCGGCACGGAAGATCCGGTGATCACGGCTGACCTGACCGACGGATATGCTGACCACATAAGCGATTTCGAGGTCGAGCTAGTCGCTGGTGTCGGCCACTGGATCGTCGCGCAGCGACCAGATTTGGTGCTGGACCGATTGCGAGCGTTCCTGAAGCTTTGAGCTACTCGACGCCGATGGTGACCTCGGTGGACTTGATGAACACGGTCGCGGCCTGACCCACCTTCAGGCCGAGGTCGAGCGCGGCATCCTTGGTGACCGAGGACGTGACGATCTGATCACCACCGTCGAGGCGCACCTTGACGACTGCCATCACGGTGCCGAGCTCGACGTCGGTGATGGTTCCGGTGAGCTGATTCCGGGTGGATAGCCGCATCGCAATCCTCCGTATCTAGGGGCGTGCGATGAGCCTAGACCGGGCTAGTGGCGCGGACCGAGCAGCGCGATGGACGCATCCACGGCGGGCCCGACGATTTCGCGCACGGGCTGTCCGTCTTCGACGGCAAGCGCGGTCAGTTCCCGCAGGCCGCCCAGCAAGATCACGGCCAGCGGCGCGGTCAGCGGCGGTAGCTCGGCGCGCCGGAATCCCGGGCTGGCACTGAGGTTTATCAGCAGGCCGGATAACAGCTCCAACCCGCGCCGCTGGACGGGCCGGGCGACGGCGCCGAGCGAGGGGAGCTGGCGGATCCAGCTCAAGGTAATGGCCGGCCGCGCCTCGATATATCCGACGTAGGCCTCGACGGCCTGACGGATCTGCTGATGCCACTCGGCCTCGGCATCGACCGCCGACAGGATGCTCGCGCCCAGTCTTTCGATGTCGGTCGCCAATAGCTCGAGGAAGCACTCTTCCTTGCCGGCGAATTGGTCGTAGAACGTGCGCTTGGATGTGCGCGCGTGGCGGACGATGTGGGCGACCGTGCTGGCGGGATAGCCGCGCTCGCTGATCGAAGCGGCCAGGCCGTCGAGCAGCCGGACCCGAAACGGGTCAGGGCCGCCGACCACCTCGTCGTCGGCCGCTGCGGTCACCGTCACTGAGGACAAAGCCAGCGACCCTTTCATGCTTGTCAGGTTTGGTACTTCAGAGTACCGTGCTTGAAAAGGATCTGTGGTACACCGCGGTACCAACCCCGATCCGGGGCAGATG
>Ga0182030_10023051_pt1 | contig 11544 bp, 11 predicted proteins | sample 812S3MmetaG_FD_121299 | JGI IMG/M metagenome (GOLD analysis project Ga0182030, IMG submission 121299) | Permafrost microbial communities from Stordalen Mire, Sweden - 812S3M metaG (Illumina Assembly) | ecosystem: Environmental > Terrestrial > Soil > Wetlands > Permafrost | place: Sweden... | reverse complement strand
TGGCCCTCGGAATAGACGTCGGCCGTGTCGAGGAAATTGACGCCCGCCTCCAGCGCGCGCGCCACCAGCGCGGTTGCGCCCTGCTGGTCGACGGTCCCCACCGCGCGCCAAAACCCGGCGCCGCCGCTGAACGTCATGGTTCCCAAGCAAATTTCCGAGACGAATTGGCCGGTCCGGCCAAGGGGTCGATAGCGCATGTCGGTAAGCACCTCGATCGAGTGAGATCTGTCCGGCCGCAGCCGGCAGCTTGAGCTATGCCGACTTCGCGCTGCGCACAAGGGAGGGTCTTGCAGCCGCCCTCACGCCTGCGTGCGCGCGAAGGCGAGAGCCATTGACATCGCGGAATCGAACGCTAGTTTCGACGTATCTGACTAGCCATAGCGAAGTCAGCAACAACATTTGGGAGAGACGCGATGAGGAAGCCGAATGGCTGGGCGTCCGCAGTTTGCGCGGCCGCTTTGGGAATGGGTCTGACGCTCGCGGTGGGTCCCGCGTCGGCTCTTAAGAGCTACGATTCGAGTAAGTCGAGTTTCTGGAAGAATCCTCCGCCGGATTGGTTCCTCGGCGACGAAACCGAGCAGCAAAAGGGCCTCGCTCCGCCCGCCGGCCCCGCGACGCCGACATCGCTCGCCGAGCTCAACGAGAACCTGAAGAAGATCAAGCTGCCGCCGGGCTTCAAGATCGAGGTCTACGCCAGCGGCCTGCCGGAAGCCCGTCAGATGGCCTGGGGCGACAAGGGCACGCTGTTCATCGGCTCGTTCGGCGCCACCAACGTCTACGCGGTCACCGAGAAGGACGGCAAGCGCGAGGTCAAGACGATCCTGAAGGGACTCACGATGCCGACCGGCATCGCATTCAGGGACGGCTCGCTCTATGTCGTCGCGATCGACAAGCTGCTGCGCTACGACAACGCCGAGGACCATCTCGACAAGTTGCCCGATCCAGTCGTCGTTTATGACGATATGCCGTCATATGTGGCGCACGGCTGGAAATATCTGGCCGCCGACAAGGACGGCAAGCTTTACATCCCCTTCGGTCCGCCCTTCAACATCGGCATTCCCCCGACCAGCGTGAGCCAGATCCGCCGGGTCGATCCGAAGACCGGCCTTGCCGAGATCGTCGCGCTTGGCGTGCGCAACAGCGTCGGCGGCGACGTCGATCCGCGCTCGGGCGACTATTGGTTCACCGAGAACGCGCGCGACTGGATCAGCGACGATCTGCCGAGCGACAAGTTGAATCACATCTCCCGGATCGGCGAGCATTTCGGCTATCCCTATTGCCACCAGGGCGATTTGCCGGATCCGAAGTTCAATCTGGGCCACAAATGCAGCGAATTCACGCCGCCGGTGGTCAACCTCGGCGCCCATGTCGCCCCACTCGGCATGAAGTTCTATACCGGCGACCAGTTTCCCGCCGATTACAAGAACAACATCCTGATCGCCGAGCACGGCTCCTGGAACCGTCACAACTATCAGGGCGGCCGGATCGTGCGCGTCTCCGTCGATCCCGACGGCAAGAACGCCAGGCACGAAGTGTTCGCCGAGGGCTGGATCACCGGACCGCAGGACTATATCGGCCGTCCCGACGACATCCTGCTCGCCAAGGACGGTTCGATCCTGGTCGCCGACGACTGGGCGGGAGCGATCTACCGGATTTCCTACCAGAAGTAAGACGAGTGCCCTCAATCAAACCCTGGGCGGCGGCTTTGGCCGCCGCCCTTTTGTTCACTGACGCCGCGCTCGCCGGCAAGGGCGACCTCGAAGCCGGCCGCGCCAAGGCGGAGGCGGTATGCGCGCCCTGTCATGGAGTCGACGGCTGGTCTAAGGCCGAAGGCGTGCCGAATCTCGCCGGCAACGCCGATCTGTTCCTGCAATGGCAGCTCGTCTATTTCCGCAACGGAAGGCGGAAGAGCGAAATCATGAATCCGATCGCGGCCGAACTGACCGATCAGGACATCAACAATCTCGGCGCCTATTTCCACTCGCTGCCGCCGATCGCCAGCCCGCAGACGCCCGATCCGAAGCCGGAGCTGACGGATCAAGGCAAGGCGCTGGCGGCCGAGCATCGCTGCTCCAACTGCCATGGCGATACGTTCCTCGGAGTGCGCGCCGCGGCGCGGCTTGCCAACCAGCGCGAGGATTATCTGGCAAAAGCCCTCTCCGACTATCGCGCCGCCAAGCGTCCGAGCCAGGGCGTCGGCGCCATGATCGAGGCGTCGGCGAGCCTCAGCGACGACGACATCGCCGCCGTCGCCCATTACTTGTCACGCCTGCCCGCCGCGCCCTGAACAGGAGTGTTTGCCTTGCGCTTAGTCTTGATGATCGCCGTTGCCCTCATTCCGGCGTCGGTCCGCGCCGAGACGCTCGACGACACAAAAGCGTTCGACCACGCGTTCGCCGCATCGTTCTACACTTATGACGCCTGCGGCGAGGGCAAATACGGCGTCATATTCCGGAAGGCGCTCGACGCGCGCTTCGCCGAATGCCCGTTCACGCCTCAGGCGCGCGCGGCCCATCTCAGGCGCAACCGCCTGCAATCCGAGAAATCGCATGACATGATGAACGCGCTGATCGAGCAGACCGGGGGAATGCCGACGCGGTTGCCGGGCATGGAAGAGACTTGCCGGCAGCAGCAGAAGGAACCCGATTACGTCGCCACGCGCGAAAAGCTGGCGCGGTTCGCCGACGGAGCCCTGAAACCGGAAGACATTCTGCCCGGGCCCTGCGACGCGGACGTCGTGGCGCCCTGATCAGGCGGCGATCTCGGCCGGCGGCGCCATCGCGCCCGTCATCATCGCGACTGCGTCCGACATCGTCTGCTTCTTCGGGTCGATAACCGTCAGACGCCGGCCAAGTCGATGGATATGGATGCGGTCGGCGACCTCGAACACATGCGGCATGTTGTGCGAGATGAGGATGATCGGCAGCCCGCGCTTCTTGACGTCGAGGATCAGCTCGAGCACGCGGCGAGACTCTTTCACGCCGAGCGCCGCGGTGGGCTCGTCCATGATGATGACCCGCCGCGCGAAGGCGGCGGCGCGCGCGACCGCGACGCCCTGGCGCTGGCCGCCCGACAGCGTCTCCACCGGCTGATTGATGTTCTGGATCGTCAGCAGCCCCAGTTCGTTCAGCTTTTCGCGCGCGAATTTTTGCATGGCGGAGCGGTCGAGCGCGCGGAACAGCTTGCCGAGCGGACTTTGTGAGCGCAGTTCGCGCCCCAAAAACATGTTGTCGGCGATGGAGAGAGCCGGCGACAGCGCGAGGTTCTGATAGACGGTCTCGATGCCGGCCTCGCGCGCGTCGATCGGCGAGCGAAAATGGATGACCTCGCCGGCCAGGCGGATCTCGCCGGAATCCGGGATCACGGCGCCGCAAAGCGCCTTGATCATCGAGGATTTGCCCGCGCCGTTGTCGCCGATGACCGCCAGTATCTCGCCGGGATAGAGATCGAAATCGGCGTGGTCGAGCGCGGTGACGCGTCCGTAACGCTTGACCAGGCCGCGCGCCTGAAGGATCGGATCGACGCTCACTTCGAGACCCTCCGTATCCATTGATCGAGCGCCACCGCGACGATGATCAGCACGCCGATGGCGAATTCCTGCCAGAGCACGTCGAGCCCCGCGAGCGAGACCGCTGAACGGAACACGCCGACGATCAGCGCGCCGATCAGCGTGCCGACGATAGAGCCGCGCCCGCCGAACAGGCTGGTGCCGCCGATCACCACGGCGGTGATGCTGTCGAGGTTGGCGTTCTCGCCCGCCGTCGGGCTGATCGCGCCGATGCGGCCGATCAGCGCCCAGCCGGCGATCGCGGAAATCAGCCCGGCGAGGACATAAACGCTGAGGAGAATGTTGTCGGTGTTGATGCCCGCGAGGCGCGCGGCTTCGGGATCGTCGCCGGTGGCGTAAACGTGACGGCCGTAGGCGGTGCGGTTGAGGACGTACCAGACGACGACCGCGAGCGCGACGAGTAGGAAGCTCGCGAGGATGATGCGCGCGCCGCCAATTTCGAAGGGAACGCCCATCAGTTGCAGGAACGGCGCCTTGTCTTCAATGTCCTGCTCGCGGATGGTCTCGCTCTGCGAATAGAACGTATTGAGCGCGCCGATAATGCTGAGGGTGCCCAGAGTCACGATGAACGGCGGCATTTGTAGTCGTGTGACCAGGCTGCCGTTGAGCCAGCCGCAGGCGACGCCGCAGAGCAGGCCAAGCGGAAAGGCGAGGATGACCGGCAGGCCGTCGATGACGGCGAGCCGCCCCATCACGACCGAAGAAATCACCATGATGACGCCGACGGAGAGATCGATACCGGCGGTCAGAATAATCAGGGTCTGCGCGATGCCTAGGATGCCGATGATCGTCACCTGCGTCAGCACCGTCGACAGGTTGCTGCCGGTAAGGAAGCGCGCGGGATTGACGGTGACGCCCAGAAGGATGCCGAGCAGCAGAACGACGAAGGGGACGGTGGTCGGGTAAAGGTGGAGGAAACGCTGCACGCGCTTGGCGACGGAGAGGTGTTCCTCTTCGAAGGAAGCCTGCGCGGCGGAGGCCGCCGTCAGGACGCGCTCGAACTCCTGTGGCGTAGGCCGGCCGTCTTGCGAGACTTCGCTCATGGCGCCTTCCCCTCGTTTCCCCTTATGGGCTTGCGCCCAGATATGAAGCCGGCGTCCACGGGCTAGGCCTGCGGGCGCCGGCGCTTCTTCTCATTAAGAGGTTAGTTGGTCAGGAAATCAACCCCAGCAGAGCTTCATGCCCTCTTCGACGCTGATCGACGGCACGCCGGGGACAGGATGGTCGGTGACCAGCTTTTCGCCGGTGTCGATGCTGACCGGCTTCTTGCCGGTCTTGATGAACTCGGCGATCGCTTCGACGCCGTCGGAGGCCATCAGCAGAGGATATTGCTGCGAAGTCGCGCCGATCACGCCTTGCTTGACGCTCTTGATGCCGTTGCAGCCGCCATCGACGGCGACGACCAGCACGCCCTTTTCCTTGCCGGCCGCCTTGAGGGCCGCGTAGCCGCCGTCGGCTGAGGGTTCGTTGATCGCATAGACAACGTCGATCTTGTCCGCCTTCTGCAGGATCTTCTCCATCGCCTTGCGGCCGCCCTCGTCGGAGCCGGCGGTTACGTCGGATCCTACGATTTGCGGACTATCGGCCATCGCGAAGTGCTTTTGATCCTTGACCGGAATGCCGAAGCCGGTGAGGAAGCCGTTGTGGCGGAGATAGTCGACCGTCGGCTGGTTGGCGGCCAGATCGAGCGTCGCGATCTTAGCGCTGCCGGCCTTGTCGCCGAGCGTGCCCTTCGCCCACTGGCCGATCAACTCGCCGGCCTTGAAGTTATCTGTGGCGAAGTTGGCGTCAGCGGCGGTGATCGGATCGAGCGGCGTGTCGAGGGTGATCACGAGAATGCCGGCCTTGCGGGCCTTCTCGACGGTCGGCACGATTGCGGTCGAGTCGCTCGGCACCAGCAGAATGCCTTTGGCGCCGGCGGCGATCAGCTGTTCGATGGCGGCGACCTGCCCGTCGTTGTCGCCATCCGCCTTGCCGGCGAAGGATTGCGGGGTGAGGCCGAGTTCCTTGGCCTTCGCCTCAAATCCCTGCTTCATCTTGACGAAGAACGGGTTGGTGTTGGTCTTGGTGATCAGTCCGACGATGGGTCCGTCGGCGAACGAGGGCGCGCTGGAAAGCGCGATAGCGAGCGCCGCGGCAGCGGCGGTCGAGAACATGGATAGCTTCCTGGACATGGGATCCTCCCGAATCAGTTGATAGGGCGACGATGGCGCTTCGCGCCTTGGTTTGCCGAAACGCCAACCCGACCCTTGGCAGGGCCGAATTCACGCCGTCGCTACCCCATAGGGACAAAAATCGCGGCGAGAGTCAATGGATAAATCAATCGGTCTGAATTATTATTGACATCGGACCCGATGGCGCGCCATTCTCTGCACAAGAAATAGGCTTGGCCGTCTCGGCGGGCCGGGCGCGGGTTTGCATCCCGCGTCGTGGGATGGACGATTGAGGGGGGAGACATGCCGGAGGCGGCCGAGTCTAACGCTGCGCTGTCGCTCGATGTGTCCGCGATCGCCAGCGGCGCCGACCAGACCGGCGTGCGCCTCTACAACGAACGCCTGCTGCTTTCGCTCGTGCGACGGTTCGGACGCCTCTCCAAGGTGGAAGTCGCGCGCATGACCGGCCTCTCGGTCCAGTCGGCCTCAGCGATCATGAACCGGCTGCAAGCCGATGGCCTGCTGCGCCGCGAAGCGCCGTTGCGCGGGCGCGTCGGACAGCCGACCATCCCCGTTTCGCTGGAGCCCGAGGGCGCCTTCGCGCTCGGCGTGAAGATCGGGCGCCGCAGTTGCGATCTCGTGCTGATCGACTTTTGCGGCGCGGTGCGGCGCCGCGCGCACAAGACGTACGGCTATCCGACGCCCGATCTCGTGATGGATTTCGTCGCCGAGGCCTTGCCCTCGGTCACGTCGTCGTTGAGCGCGGCGCAGCGCCGCCGCATCGCAGGTCTCGGCGTCGCGTCGCCGTTTCAATTGTGGAACTGGGCGGCCGAGATCGGCGCGCCGAGCGGCGCGATGGAGGCCTGGCGGTCGTTCAACATTGCCGAGGAGATCAGCCGCCTCAGCCCGTTCGCGGTGACGCTCTGCAACGACGCGACCTCGGCCTGCGCGGCGGAATTCTTCTTCGGGGAAGCGTGGCGTGAGCGCGACTTCCTGTATTTCTTTCTCGGCGCATTCGTCGGCGGCGGGCTCGTCCTCGACGGCGCGCTTTATACCGGCCGCACCGGCAACGCGGCGGCGCTGGGCTCGATGCCCGTCGCGACGCCGGGCCGCGGCCGCGCGACCTCGCAACTCATCGCGCACGCCTCGATCTATCAGCTGGAGAGGCGCCTCGAGGCGGCGGGAATCGACCCCTCCTCGATCTGGCGCACGCCAGATAAATGGGACGATTTCGGCCCGCATCTCAAGCGCTGGATCGACGAAGCCTCGATCGCGCTCGCCCATGCCTCGATCGCCGCGATCTCGGTGATCGATTTCGCCGCGATCGTGATCGACGGCGCAATGCCTCTCGCGGTGCGGCAGGAGCTTTGCCAGCGCGTCGCAGCGCAGGTGGAGGCGCTCGACCGGCGGGGCCTTTCCGACGTGAAAATCGTCGCGGGCGCGGTCGGGGCGGACGCCCGTGCGATCGGAGGCGCCGCGCTCCCGTTGATCAAGAATTTTGCGCGCGACCGAGAAGTGTTGTTTAAGGACGCTCCCACCGGATTGGGTTGACCTGTGTCGCGCTCGCGAAAGGCGCACCCGATCTTTCCAGAGACTTCACGAGGCGGTCATGGCGGCGAAATTCATCAAGGTCGAGCCCTTCGACCTCGTCGTTTTCGGCGGCACTGGCGACCTCGCCTATCGCAAGCTCTACCCCGCGCTTTACAACCGCGAGAAGAGCGATCAGTTCACCGACCCCACCCGCATCATCGGCGTTTCGCGCCGGCCGATGGAGCGCGAGGCCTTCCGCGCCGCGGTGCGCGAGGCCTTGAGCAAATACGGCGACGGCGAGCCCGCGAGCCCGGAGATTCTCGAGCGCTTTCTCAACCGTCTCGATTATGTCTCCGCCGACGCCTCGAGCGATCTGGGCCCGTTGAAAGAGCGGCTCGGACCCGAGGAGCGCATCCGCGCCTTTTATACGGCGACCGGCCCCGACCTCTTCGGCCCGATCGCCAAGCGGCTCGGGGAAGCCGGCCTCGCGACGCCGCGCTCGCGCATCATCGTGGAAAAGCCGATCGGCCGGGACGGGGTCAGCGCGGCGGCGATCAACGACGCGATCGGCGCGGTGTTTTTGGAAAAGAACATTTTCCGCATCGACCATTATCTCGGCAAGGAATCCGTGCAGAACCTGATGGCGCTGCGCTTCGCCAACGCGCTGCTCGAGCCGCTGTGGAACAACGCCCATATCGATCACGTGCAGATCACCGTCGCCGAGACGCTCGGCGTCGAGGGGCGAGGCGACTATTACGACAAATCCGGCGCGATCCGAGACATGGTGCAGAACCACATGCTGCAGCTTCTCTGTCTGGTCGCGATGGAGCCGCCGTCCTCGCTGGAGGCCGACGCGCTGCGCGATGAAAAGTTGAAGGTGCTGAAATCGCTGACGCCGATCAACGATTCCAACGCGTCCATCGTCACCGTTCGCGGCCAGTACCGCGCCGGGTTCGCCGAAGGCGCGCCCGCCCCGTCGTATTTGCAGGACATCCATAAGGAGGCGAGCGACACCGAGACGTTCGTAGCCATGAAGATCGGCGTCGCCAACTGGCGCTGGGCGGGCGTTCCCTTCTATCTGAGAACAGGCAAGCGGCTGCCACAGCGGTTTTCCGAGATCATGATCGGGTTCCGGCGGGTGCCGCATGCGATTTTCGATATCGGCTCGGACGGCATTCCCCCCAATCGCCTCGTGATCCGCGTTCAGCCCGACGAGGGGATCAAGCTCTGGTTGATGATCAAGGAGCCGGGTCCCGGCGGCATGCGGTTGCAGCACGTGCCGCTCGACATGAGCTTCGCGAAGACGTTTTCGATGCCCTCAGCCGACGCCTACGAGCGCCTGCTGATGGACGCCATCCGCGGCAACGCCGCGCTGTTCATGCGGCGCGACGAGGTCGAGGCGGCGTGGCGCTTCATCGATCCGATTCGCGAGGCCTGGAGTCATTCGGAAGAGCCGCCGCGTCCCTATACCGCGGGCACATGGGGGCCCGCCGCGTCGATTGCGCTGATCGAGCGCGACGGGCGCACCTGGAACGAGGAATACGAGTGAGCGCGACTTCGCCCGACCGCCGCGAATTCGCCGACGGCGCCGCACTCGCCATAGCCTTCTCGGCCTGGACGGCGGACCTGCTGCGCGCCGCGATCGAGGCGCGCGGCGCGGCGCTGCTGATCGTCTCCGGCGGCACGACGCCGCTGCGGTATTTTCAGGCGCTGTCCAACCAGCCGCTCGACTGGTCGCGCGTCGCGATCACGCTCGCCGACGAGCGGCGCGTTCCCGACGACAGCCCGCGCTCGAATGCGAGGCTGGTGCGCGAGGCTTTGCTCGGCAATCTCGCCGACGCGGCGCAATTCGCGCCGCTCGCCGATTCCCGGCTTCCCGCGGATAAGGAACTCGCCGCCGCGAGCGCGCGCATCGCGCGGCTTCCGCTGCCCGCCGACCTCGTCGTGCTCGGTATGGGCGATGACGGCCACACCGCGTCGTGGTTTCCCAATGCCGATGGCCTCGCCGAGGCAATAGACCCCGCCGCGCGCGCGCTCGTGCAGCCGATCTCGGCGCCGGGCGCCGCGGAGCCGCGGCTGACCCTGACGGGCCGGGTTATCCTGCGCGCGCGAAAAATTGCATTGCAGATCGAGGGCGCGGACAAACTTGCAACTCTCGCGAAGGCTTTTGAAGACGGCCCGACCGAGGCGATGCCGATCCGCGCGGTGCTGCGCCAGGCGACGGACCGGCTGACGATCTTTTCCGCGGCGCGATCCTGAGGGACGCCCGAAGCGCATCCCCTTTCGCAACAACCGGTGGACCGACTCATTTTCTCGGGGCATCATGGCGCCGGCGCGGAAAAAGGCGCTCCAGCGGCGGGTCAATCATGTTTTGTGCGCGAAGTCTTTTGTGGATCGGCCTTGCGAGCCTCGCGATCTCGACGGCGCCGGGAACCGCCGCCGCGCAGTTGTTCTCCTTTCCCGGAGCCTCGCCTCCGCCGGCGAAGGGCAATATTCCGCCCGACGCCGATCCCTATTATTCGACGCCGGGAGGCTTCGACAAAGACGTCGACATGAGCCTGACAACCCGGAAAGAGGTCGTCGATCCCACGCATGAGCCGCCGGGCACGCTCACGATCAATACCGGACTGCGCAAGCTCTATCTGTCGTTGCCCGGTGGGCGCGCGATGGAGTACGGGATCGGCGTCGGTCGCCAGGGCTTTACATGGAAGGGCGTCGCCGAAGTCGGCCGCAAGGCGTTCTGGCCGGGCTGGACCCCGCCTCCGGAAATGATGCTTCGCCGCCACGACCTGCCCCCGCATATGGACGGCGGCATGGACAACCCGCTCGGCGCGCGGGCGCTCTATTTGTTTCAGGACAAGAAGGACACGCTGTTCCGCATCCACGGCACCAACGAGCCCAACACAATCGGCCACGCCGTCTCGTCCGGCTGCATCCGCATGCTGGACGCCGACGTGATCGATCTTTACGGGCGCGTCGCGAAGGGAACGCGGGTGGTGGTGCTGTGAGCGTTGAGGCCTATCTCACTCCCCCGCCCGATTCGACAACCCAAGCTCCCTGAAAATCGCCTCGTTGTGCTGCCCGACGCTCGGCACCGGCCCCATCGCGGGGTCGTCGTCCGGCTCAAAACCCGGCGGCAGCAGCGCGGGGATTTTTCCGGCCGGGCTATCGACAGCCGTCCAGCGGCGGCGCGCGGCGAGTTGCGGGTGACGCCAGACGTCCTCCATCGCGTTAACCTGCGCATTGGCGATGCCGGCCGCGTCCAGCGTTTGCACCACCGCCTCCGCTGACAGAAACGCGAACGACGCCTCGATGATTTCGCGCAACGCCGCGCGGTTTTCGCTGCGCGTCGGCCCCTGGTTGAAGCGCGCATCGTCAATCAACTCGGGGCGCGCGAGCACGCTTTCGCAAAACTTCGCCCATTCGCGCTCGTTCTGGATGCCCAGCATCACTTGCCGCCCATCGCCGGCGCGGAACGGGCCGTAGGGAAAAATGGTCGCGTGCTCGGCGCCGACGCGCGGCGGCGGCGACGCGCCTTCAAACGCATAATAGAGCGGAAAGCTCATCCACTCCGTCAGGCTCTCCAGCAGCGAAATCTCGATCCGCCGCCCGCGCCCCGTCCGCCCGCGCTCGATCAGCGCCGCGAGGATGTTGCTGTAGGCATACATGCCCGCCGCGATGTCGGCGATCGAGCAGCCGGCCTTCACCGGCGTCTCCGGCGTTCCCGTCACCGAGAGGAAGCCCGCTTCGCTCTGGATCAGAAGGTCGTAGGCCTTCTTGTCCCGATAGGGCCCGTCCGGGCCGTAACCGGAAATATTGCAGACGATCAGTCGGGGATAACGCTCCTTCAGCGCGTCATAGGAAAGGCCGAGCCGGTCGGCGGCGCCGGGCGCGAGGTTCTGCACCAGCACGTCGGCCTTCTCCATGAGCCGCGTGACCGCGATCCCGCCCTCCGCGCTTTTGACGTCGATGGCGAAACTTTCCTTGCCGCGATTGGTCCAGACGAAATGCGACGCGAGGCCGTTGACGCGCGAGTCATACGCGCGCGCAAAGTCGCCCTCGCCCGGCCGCTCGATCTTGATCACCCGCGCCCCTAGATCGGCGAGCTGACGGGTGCAGAACGGCGCGGCGATGGCGTGTTCGAGCGAGACGACGAGAATGCCTTGCAGCGGACGCAACGCGGCCTCCAGACGGGAGCGGATCAGGACTTGGACAAGATCGCGCGCTCATGCGCTATTGTCGATTCGCCCCGCCCGAGGCGCTTAGGATGAGCGAAGCCAGAGACGAGACTTT
>Ga0182030_10023050_pt1 | contig 11544 bp, 6 predicted proteins | sample 812S3MmetaG_FD_121299 | JGI IMG/M metagenome (GOLD analysis project Ga0182030, IMG submission 121299) | Permafrost microbial communities from Stordalen Mire, Sweden - 812S3M metaG (Illumina Assembly) | ecosystem: Environmental > Terrestrial > Soil > Wetlands > Permafrost | place: Sweden... | reverse complement strand
GGGAGCCAAAGATGGCTTTGTGAAATTGCTGGCTGATCCCGGTTCCGGCGAGATCCTGGGTGGAGCGTGCGTCGGGCCGCTGGGCGGTGAGTTGATCCATGAAATTCTGGCTGCCATGTACCGGCGGATGACCGTGGCCGAATTGGCGGCCATGCCGCATTATCACCCCACTCTGGCTGAGATTTGGAGTTACCCCGCCGTGGAGTTGGCAGGGAAAACCTCCAGAAAATGATGCGGGGGAGTGCTGTTCCCATCTTAATCCTAATCTTAATCTTAATCTGAGTTCTAAGAGATTAAGATTAGGATTAAGAGCCGTTACTTTCTCTTCATTTTTTAGCCCCTTGATTGGGCGCTTTTCCGTCGAGGGATTCGCGCACGACCTGGGCCAGTTTGCTGGGCGGGTAGGGCTTGGCCAGAAAGTTGAAGCCTTCCAGCAGGGCAATGTCCTTTCCCGCCATGCCGGGACTGTAGCCGCTGGTGTAAATGACTTTGAGCCCCGGATCATCCTGCTGCAAACGCTCGGCCAATTGTCGGCCCGACATCCCGCCGGGCATCACCATATCTGTCAACAGCAATTTTATCTCGTCCCGGTGTTCCTGCCAGACCTTGACCGCCTCCGGCCCGGTCCCGGCCTGGTAAATGCGATAGCCGCAGAATTCCAGGATGTTCACCACCAAATCGCGCAGGACGGCTTCGTCTTCGGCCACGAGGATCGTCTCATTTCCGGTCGCCATGTTTCGCCGGCTGGTCGTTTGAGTGTCGCTTTGCCGCGCGGCCACATTGGCCGGTCCTTTGCCGGCGTCTGGCAGAAACAGGGTGAAGGTGGAGCCCACGCCCAACTGGCTTTCCACCACAATCCAGCCCTGATGCTGTTTCATAATGCCATAGACGGTGGCCAAGCCCAGTCCGGTGCCTTTGCCGATTTCCTTGGTGGTAAAAAACGGCTCGAAAAGATGGCTCAAAGTCGCCGCATCCATGCCGCAGCCCGTATCGGTGACAGTCAAACATACAAAATGGCCCGGCCGCGCCTCGGGATTCAGGACCACGGCGACCGGATCGAGGGTTTGTTGCGAGGTGCTCAGGGTCAGCCGTCCGCCCTTGGGCATGGCGTCGCGCGCGTTGATGATGAGATTGAGCAAAACCTGCTCGATCATGCCCACATCGACGTAGAGGGCGGGAAGATCGGCGCCGGGAAAAAATTGGAGGGTGATATTCTCACCCAGCAATCCCTGCAGCATGGGAGTGAGATTGCTGATGATTTCGTTCAAGTTCAAATAGCGCGGCTGCATGACCTGCTTGCGGCTGAACATGAGCAATTGCTTGATGAGCTTGCCGGCCCGTTGCGCGGCGGCGGAGATGTGGCGGACAGATTTCTCGTTGGTCTCCAACAGGGTGCGGGATTGGAGCATCAAATCAGCATGGCCCTGGATGATGGTAAGAATATTATTGAAATCGTGCGCCACCCCCGCGGCCAATTGGCCGACGGCTTCCATTTTTACGGAATGCCGCAATTGCGCTTCCAAGTTCAATCGATCCGTAATGTCGTTGACGTAGCAATGAACCGTGTTGCTGACTGCAATGGGAATAAATGACCAGGAAAGAGTGTGCTTTTGCACGATCGCGTGCAGGTTCGTTTTGCTTTCGCCGGTCAAAAGGCATTGCAGAACGATGGTCCTGTTGTCTGCCGGCAGAATGGAAGCCACCGCTTCGTATCCCAGTGCCAGGGCCAACTGCCGCGCGGCCTCGTTGTAGTAGGACAGCGTGCCGTCCGAGGCGAATTCCAAAAGCGGATTGGGGCTGTTGCGAGTGAACGCGGCCAGTTTTTGAATGCGATGCTCGGTGTTCATGGGGCTACGGCTTGGGAGCGGCCGTTGCAAGCTGGGCGCCAACAGCGTTGTCCAGCGAGGCGCGCACAATCCGGGCCAGTTCCGCCGGCTGATACGGCTTGGGCAGAAAAGTCTCGGACGCGCCGGCCGGTTCCTTGCGCTGGAGGCTTTCCTGCGTATAACCGCTGCTGAAAATAACCGGCAGGCGCGGATTGTCCTCCTGCAACTTGGTGGCCAAATCCCGCCCTGACAGGCCATCCGGCATCGCCACGTCTGTCAGTAATAAATCCACGTTCCTGCCCTCTTTCTCCCATACCGCCAGCGCCTCCCGACCGGTGGCCGCATCCAGGACGCGATAGCCATTGGCCTTGAGGATCTCCCGCACCAATTCGCGCAGGATGGTTTCATCCTCAACTACCAGCACAGTTTCCCGGCCTCCAACCGCCCGGGGCGCGGGCGTTTCGGGCGCGGCCTTTTCAGGCGTCTCTTCGGTGACAGGGAAAAAGAGGTTGAATGTGGTGCCCTTCCCGACGGTGCTTTCCACTTCGATCCAGCCGGAGTTTTGATTGACCATGCCATAGACCGTGGCCAGCCCCATGCCACAGCCCTTGCCGATGTCCTTGGTGGTAAAAAACGGTTCGAAAAGGTGGTTGATCACGGCGGTGTCCATTCCCGCCCCGGTGTCCGAAATGCTCAATCGGATAAACTGCCCGGCCCGGCGGTCGGGTTTGCCGGCAAGGTCAGCCGCGGAGAACGTGACGCGGGCAGCGCCAATAGTCAATCGGCCGGCGCTGCTCATGGCATCCCGCGCATTGACAATCAGGTTGGCGATAATCTGCTGCAACATTTGAGGATCGGCCATGATGGGCGGCAGTTGCGGCGCAATATCATAACGCAGCTCGACATGTTTGCCCAGCAACCGGCCCAGCATGTCGGCAATCTGGCGCATGGTTTCCTGAATATGCACGACTTGCTGTTGCATGACCTGCTTGCGGCTGAAAACCAGCATTTGTTTCACCAGCGCCGCGGTCCTCTCGACTCCTTCCGTGATATGGTTGACGGACTTGACCGCATCCTCGTCCATACTCGGATTGTCCACCAATAAAGCCGCGTAACCCTCGATGATGGTGAGAATGTTGTTGAATTCATGCGCCAAGCCGGCGGCCAATTGGCCTACTGCAGCCAGGCGTTCCTGGCGCAGGGTCAACTCCTGACTTTGCTGCAAGGCCCGCTGGGCCTCTTCGCGCTCGGCCACTTCTTCGCGCAGATCACCCACTAACTTCTCCCGCTCCCGTTCTGCGCGTTTCCGGTCCGCAATGTCCCGGGCAATGGTCGAGACGCCGACGATTTTTCCGGCATTATTCCTGACGGGAGACAAACACAACGAAACCTCCACCAATTCGCCGCTTTTGCGCTGCCGCGTCGTCTCGAACTGGCGGATGTGCTCGCCCCGCCCCACCCGTTCCAGCAGAAGTTCAATCTCTTTGCCGTGTTCGGGCGCCACGAGAAATGTTATCCGCTGGCCCACCGCCTCGCCTTCGGTGTAACCATAGAGTCGGCATGCTCCAGCGTTCCAGCTCAGGATCTTGCCGGTCAGCGATTGCCCAATGATCGCGTCCTCGGACGATTCAATGATTGCGGCCAACTGGCTGAGGGCCGTTCGGGCCGATCGCTCCCGGTGCAAGGCCCGCCGCGCCCGGACCGAAAAGAACAGCACGACGAAACAGATTATAAAATAAAAGGCGGCATTAAACTGGAGGAGAGGATCGTGAATGATCAGGGTGTGGCGCGGCGGCACAAAAAACCAGTCGCCCAACAGAAAGCCGGCCACAATCGCCAGGAGGGACGGCACCACACCGGCGAACTGGGTAATGATGATCACCGCCACGGCAAAAGAGACATAGGGCAGACGATCCTTCCACAACGGGTCCATTAAAAACCGCAGCAGCCAGGCCAACCCCATCAAGAATACTGTCAACACATAAGCCCGAACCGTGGCTTGCACCCGTCCTCCAGCCTCTTCCTGTTGTTCCCATGTCTCTGCGTTCTGCATCATTCTAGTCCCGGTGGCGGCCAGCTTTTTCATCATGGCGCCAATGCCTTCCTGCCGGCCATGAGCTTTAGAAATTTAACGGCGGCATCTTACGGGAATCGTTCAATCGTTCAATCTTAATCGAAGTATTTCTCCGGCCCGCCTTCCGCCTGCGCCGCGCGATTGGGAAGCGTTTTTTTCATCTGCTAATTGATTTGCCGTTTTGAACCGAAACGGCTAATAAGTGGGCATGGAGTTTAGAATAAATAGACGCTCATTTATCAAACGTTCCGCGCTGGCAGCAGGCGCGACGTCTTTCCTCGGCTTTCCCAATATCGTCTCGGCCGCACCGGGCAAACCCGCCAAACTCAATTGTGTGCAGGTCGGCTGCGGCGGTCGCGCCATGCAGCACCTGGAACAGGTCATCGGTGTCCACGGTGAGAATCTCCTCGCCGTTGTTGACCCGGACGAAAAGGGCCACCGCCGGGCCGCCGACTATCTCAAACGCAACGACATCGACGCCAGCCACCTTCAGCGTTTTACCGATTACCGGGTGATGTTCGATAAAATGGGAAAACAGATCGATGCCGTATTCGTCACCACTCCGAATCATCATCATGCCAACGTGGCCCTCATGGCCATGCAGCGCGGCATCAATGTCTATTGCGAAAAGCCGCTCTGCCACGACATCGCCGAAGCCCGGCGATTGCGCGAAGAAGCCCGCCGTTACAAAAACGTTGCCACTCAAATGGGCAACCAGGGCCACTGCGAAGAGGGCTACCGCCGCCTTTGCGAATACATCTGGTCCGGCATGATCGGCAAGGTCACAGAAACCCATAGCTGGACCGATCGCGCCAACGGCGGCGTCGGGCCGCGTCCGCCTTCGCTGCCGGTGCCCGCCGGTTTGAACTGGGATTCCTGGATTGGCCCCGCCCCTTACCGCGATTTTCATTCCGACCTTCATCCCCACGAATGGCACGGCTGGTACGATTTTGGCAATGGTTCCATCGGCAACATGGCCTGTCATGTATTGGATGGCGTCTTTTGGTCGCTCAAAATCGGGCATCCGGACAGCATCGAAGTCGAGATGCTCCGGGGCGGAAGCGAGGAACGCTATCCCACCGGCAGCCGCATTCGCTGGGATATCCCGGCCCGGGCCGAAATGCCGCCGCTCAAAGTTTATTGGTACGAGGGCCTGAACGAAACTGCCGACGCCAAAGCCGTTGGACGCAACGATGGCGTCCTGGGCAAAGCGCGCAATTTCCCCCCGCTTCTGCTCGAGTTGCAGAAAAAATATCCCGACGATGAACTCGGCAGCAAAGACAGCGGAACATTGTACGTGGGTGAGAAGGGCATTATTTACACCGAGACTTACGGCAAGCGCATGCACATTGTCCCGATGGAAAAGATGGACGAATTGCCCAAACCGCCCATCCTTCTGCCGCGGTCCAAGGACGTGTTTTCCGATTTCCTGAGCGCCGTCCACGCCGGCAAAAGTGAAACCTCCGCATCCTTTGAATACGGCGCGCAGTTGACCGAATTTGCCATTCTCGGAAATCTGGCCCAGCACGCCGGCGCCGGCCACAAACTGCAATGGGACGGCCCCAACATGAAAGTGACCAATATACCGGAAGTCAATAAGTGGATTAAACGCGACAAACGCCAGGGCTGGATTGTTTGACAGCGCCGTCAAATACGTCCATTAGCCTCTTGGGTCTTATCCCGGAGTTTTCAGGCCAGTAAAATAATCTTCCCATGCGCGCCCGGCGCCATGACGAGCTCATGGGCGCGCGCGGCTTCGGCCAGCGGTAGTTCTTGTCCGATCACCGGTATCAGCGTGCCGTTTTTCAGACCCGCGCCCAGCGCCGCGTGAATCGCGGATTTTTCCGGGGCGGTCACGTTAAAAAGCAACATGCCGCGAATCTCCCCGTCCCGCATCATCGCGTCCCGCGCATCCACCTCCACCTTGCCCCGGCTGCCGATGACCACCACCCGTCCGTTCATGGCCAGAAGTCCCAGATCCTTGCCCAGATTAACGTTGGCCAGCATTTCTAAAATGACATTCACCCCGCGCCCTTCCGTGATGGCCGTTATTTCCGATAAATAGTCCGGCTTGCGGTGATTCAGCACAAAATGCGCGCCCAATTGCCGCAGCAACGCCTCTCCTTTTGGGGTGCCCGCCGTGCCAATGATCTTCAGGCCCTCGTTCCGCGCCAACTGAATTGCCGCCGTTCCCACTCCTCCCGAGCCGCCATGCACCAGCACAAATTCACCCGGCACGGCGCGCGCCCGCTGAAACAAGGCGCGATACGCCGTGGCAAAAGGGACATTCACCGCCGCACCCTGCGCAAACGACACCCCGTCCGGCAATGGATGCACATCGCTCTTCTCGCACAAAACCAACTCCGCGTAAGTGCCCGAGACACTGCCGCTGGTATAAACGCGCGTCCCCGCCGTCCAAGACCGCGCCGCGTCGCCCGCGGCCAACACTTCCCCCGCCGCGTCCGTGCCCGGTGTGTAAGGCAGGGCCAGTTTCGGATTTGCGCCTGAACGCATATAAGTTTCAACCGGGTTGACCCCGACTGCGCGGGTTCGAATCAACACCTGAGATGGCCCCGGTTTCGGATCGGGAACCTCTTCCCATCGCAGGACTTCTGGCCCGCCGAATTGGTGAACGCGTATCGCTTTCATTCCTGCAACTTGAGTCTTGCGCCCGCTGCCGTCAAGCCATCGTGTTTTTCAACGTTCCATGAATGCTCGCTATCCAAATCCCAGCTTTACGCGAAGCAGGTGTCTTGATAAAGGGGATGCATGAGATTGCCTTGGCCACACAACCCAGACTGGTTTGTTCTTCTGGACAACTTCTCAATAGAAGTATTATTGCTTGGTTTTTTTGGACTGGTCACTACATCGCGTTGGTATCTGTGCCGGGTTTGCGGTTCCTCACAAGAGAAACTTTATCGGTGGTTAGCATTTTGGCCACTCGTCATGTTTCTCCCTTGGTTTAGCATTTTGATTCCTTCACCGTCGGGACATACTGGCCTGTTTGCGCATGGCATAGCAGCGGCTTTCGGTTTGGCTTTTTCCATAGCCAATCTGCGAACACCAAGTCGGTATTCCCGTGGTCTTGGGATGGTGTTTTCAATACTGCATAGTTTTTGGTTATATACATTGTTTAAACAGTGCCAGGAGTATGCGCGCTTGCAGACGCCTTAAACGGCTTCCAACATTTAGAAACTGTCAACACCCTTCCAATCTACCACTTCGATGCGGGGCAGTCCCTTGTATTGGCCCGCCCGTTTGACGGCATGCCCCTCCGCATCCCAATGCAGCCGCACTGTATTTTGTTCCCCGGACTTAAAGGCATCCGAAATGCCATCATCTTCGTAAAGAGTGAAATCCGCCGGTTTCAGACCAAAGGCATAAACCGTGACGTCAAAGACGGTATCCGCAGTGATGTGCTCCACCGGTTTGGACAACGGCAGAAGAGTCCCTCCTTTCACAAACAAAGGAATTTGTTCCACATCGTTCGTGGCCGTAATTCTTTGGCCGCCGGTATATTTCTGGTGCGTCCAAAAATCATACCAGTCGCCTGCCGGCAAATAAACGGACCGCGTCTTCTGGTCCACAAACATCGGCGCCACCATGACTCCGGCTCCATACATAAATTGGTCGTCGATCTCCCGCACTTCGCGATCTTTTGGCCAGTCCAATACCAGCGCCCGCACCGGGGGAATGCCCTTGCGATGGTATTCGTTAAAGGCTGCATATAAGTACGGCACAAAACTCATTCTCAATTGCAACAGCCGCCGCATCCCTTCCGTGACCTGCGGCCGCTCCGGCATCCATTCGTTGTTATTGTTTTTGCCCCGGTTGGTCTGCCGCCACGGGGGATTTTTCATGAACCAGCAGTCAATCATCGCCAGCGGAGAAAAAATCACCGTTTCAGTCCGGCGATAAAGGTCTTCCACTGAATGGGCGTCCCTCACTTCCGGGGTCCAAAGCAAACCGGTAAAACATTCATTCACCAGTCCGCGCACATAACATTGGTGGTCGTATGAATCGCTATAAACCACGTAAGGCAACGGTGCGGCCAGGGCTTGGGAATTCCGCACCAGTCCCCAGGTGCGCTGTCCACTTTTGCGATATGGTTCCAGCATCGTTTGCTGATACAGCACGCCAAAGAGCGAATGCATCCTTTCCCCGTCCAGGCCGGAGGGAAACGCGCTCGATGCGGGAAAGGACCACGGCGTGGGCGACTCCGGCTGGTCATCGCATTCGTCGAGTTTCACCGCGTCCACGCCTTTGCTGAAAAGCGCCTCGTCATTTTGTTTTAAGAAAATGCGCCGTCCCTCCGTAGTCGCGAAATCGGGCACCAACCCTCCCCATACCATATAATCACCCGACCATGGACGGAGCGCGTCAAACATCGGCGAACTGGGATGGGTGAAGGCGTGCTCCCAAAAATTAAGCCGGTACCCCAGGCCATGCAGTTCCTTGATAAATCCGGCAGGGTCGGGATACCGATTGGTCTCCCAGAGAAACGAACAGGAGTAAGTCTTGGTTTGCCAGCCGGGCTCCACTCCCCAAACGTCGCAGGGAATGTGGTCCGCCCTAATCTCTTTTGCCAAAGCCAGCGATTCCTCCGCGCCGAACTTGCCATAACCCCGATATTGAATGCCCAAACCCCACAACGGCGGCACACAGCCTCCGCCGGAAAACAAATTATACCGCGCCACCGCATCCAGCATCTGCGAGCCGGCAAAGACGTAAACATCCACACCCGTGGCGGCAGGAATATCCGCCAGCAGCGTTTTTGTTTTTAGTTTCCGCGCCCGGTAAAGTTCGGTCGTGCTGGTGGCCACTTCCGAATTTCCGCCTTCTGCCTTGCCTTGGGCCGGCGCGACGTCCCCCGTGTAAATACTCACAAACCTGGCGGAATCGATAAACACGCCATAACCGCGCGTCGAAACAAAGAACGGCACCGGCGCATGGGACTCGCCCAGGTCGTTTTCGGGGTGGTCCGTGGGCTTGAGGAAAACCCGCCGGCCCGGGTGCCCTTTTTCGACTTGGGTCATGTCGAACAACGCCGTGTTCAGTCCAAAACCATAGAGATTCTCGCTGGTTTCCATCGGCATTTGCATGGAGCAGCCCCGGCTCGAAACCTCAAAATGGATTTGTTCCAGTGGCAAAGGCGGCTTGTTAACCGAAGTCATGGCTTTCAGTTTTTCCCGGTCCATCGGCGCCGTTTGAAAATGCGACGGCGTGAGCTCTTCCGGTTTGCCGAATCGAATGCGCCAAATCCCCGGCGCGACCAGTTCCACTTTTGCCGCCTGCGGATTGGATGCCGCGCCTGAAACCGGCATGCCAACCCCGCCACAGATTATGGCAAGGACAACTCCGAGCTTGGCGCGTAAATTCTTAAAATTATCTGCCGAAAGACAAGGCCTCAGCCCTGCCGGAACAATTTTCATGATGTGATCTTATTATTGCGGACAGCTCACTGGCAAGATTGATACGTCCCCCGCGCGACACCCGAGGCGCATCTTCCCGCCGATAGGGTGAGACTCTGTCGGACTCTAATTCGATTTTTGGCCGCTTGTCAATAAAACATACTTGACAAAATCGTGCTCGACACGCATTTCAGCCAATGTTTACGGGCCTTTCGTCTTAAAAAGATTCTGCTCACCATGAGTTGTACACTGTTCGCCCTTTGCGCCATAATGCGGAAGCATAGGAACAGTTATGAACTACGAATGCAAAAAGCGAATGGGATCGCGAGCGTCCCGCTCGCCGTGCTTGGCGTCCCGCCGGGCACCACTTCGCCAAAAGAAAGATGGGAAGTGCCGCGCAAGACATCCCGCACCACGACTTCTTCGGTCGTTAACGTTAAACCCTGGTCAAACTGATGCTCTTGCAATCGTTCATTCCTCAATTCATTGCAAATTCCTTAATATGAACCACTTACAAAATAAACAGTCTAACTCAGTCAAACCCGGTCAAACCAGATCAAACCGATTTCCTGAAATGACGTTCGTCTTGCAACATCCGTTCCCCGCCGGTAGGCTTGGCCCAAGCATGTGGCGGCTGTTCAAGGAATTTTTACTGTTTTGCAGACAGGAGAAGAAATGGTGGCTGATCCCGCTGATTGTCGTCTTGCTGGTGCTGGGCGCCATTCTCGTTTTTACGGCCAGTTCGGGCATCGCCTGGGCGCTGTATCCTTTCATGTGACCTAATGCCCCCGCCGCGCCACGTTCTGGGAATTTCCGCCTATTACCACGACGACGCCGCTGCGTTGCTGCGCGACGGACAAATCATCGCCGCCGCGCAGGAGGAGCGGTTTACCCGGATCAAAAATGAGCCGGATTTTCCCCGGCAGGCGATCGAGTTTTGCTTGCGTTACGGCGGGCTGGATGCGGCGGATCTGCATTGCGTCGTGTTTTATGACAAGCCCGTTTTGAAATTCACCCGGCTGCTGGAAACGTATCTGGCGGTGGCGCCGGGCGGGTGGCGGACGTTTCCCGAAGTCGTTTCCAACTGGCTGGGAGGAAAATTGGACTTGCGCAAAACCATCCGGGAGGAATTGCCGGGCCTGCGCCCCGAGTGCCCGATTCTGTTTACCGCGCATCACCAGGCCCACGCGGCCAGCGCGTTTTATCCTTCCCCGTTCACGGAGGCGGCGATTTTGACCATCGACGCGGTTGGAGAATGGGCGACGACGACGATTGGACGCGGGCAGGGAAACACCATTGAACTTTTAAAGGAACTGCGCTTTCCGCATTCGCTGGGAATGCTCTATTCGGCTTTCACGGATTACTGCGGCTTTCGCATCAACTCCGGCGAATACAAATTGATGGGCCTGGCGCCTTACGGCCAGCCGATTTACGCGGAAACGATTTTTCGGGAATTACTCGACTTGAAAGCCGACGGGTCGTTTTGGATGAATTTGGAGTATTTCAATTTTCTGCGCGGCACAACCATGACCAACGGGCGCTTTCACCATTTGTTCGGCGGGCCGCCGCGACGCCCGGACGACGCCATCGCGCAACGCCACATGGACGTTGCTCGTTCGATTCAGGCGGTAACCGAGGAGGTGGTATTGCGACTGGCCCGGCACGCCCGGGAACTGACCGGGGAGAAGTATCTTTGTCTGGCGGGCGGGGTGGCGCTCAATTGCGTGGCCAATGGACGGCTGTTGCGCGAACGTATTTTTGAGCGTGTCTGGATTCAACCCGCAGCCAGCGATGCGGGCGGTGCGCTGGGCGCCGCCCTGGCCGTCTGCCATGCGCAGGCCCTTCCTGTCACCCCGATCCCGGCCAAGACTGACGCAATGCGGGGTTCGCTGCTGGGACCCGAATATTCGGATGCGGAAATTGAAACGACGCTAAGCCGGCACGGGGCCAAATTCCAGCGGCTGAGCACAACGGATTTGCTGGACGCTACGGTGGATTTGCTCCGCGCCGGAAAAGTGATCGGGTGGTTTCAGGGACGGATGGAGTTCGGGCCGCGCGCCTTGGGGAATCGCTCGATTCTGGGCGATGCCCGTTCGCCCGTGATGCAATCGGTCATGAATTTGAAGGTGAAATTTCGCGAGTCCTTCCGCCCCTTCGCGCCGATGGTGCGGGTGGAACGGGCTGCGGAGTATTTCGACTTGACTGTAGAATCGCCTTACATGCTGCTGGTCGC
>Ga0182030_10023049_pt1 | contig 11545 bp, 9 predicted proteins | sample 812S3MmetaG_FD_121299 | JGI IMG/M metagenome (GOLD analysis project Ga0182030, IMG submission 121299) | Permafrost microbial communities from Stordalen Mire, Sweden - 812S3M metaG (Illumina Assembly) | ecosystem: Environmental > Terrestrial > Soil > Wetlands > Permafrost | place: Sweden... | reverse complement strand
TCTCGTCCTCGTCGAACGATGACAAATAAATGTAGACCGACCGCGGCCCGTTTTCACGATCATCCATGCCAGCAAGTTCTCGAACGGCTGGGAGCTGGAGTCGCACAAGCGCCTGCTCAAGATCAGAGTGAGTCACCGCTCGGCGCCACTCGGCGGTACCTGCATGTGGAGCAACAATCAACATATCGGGCGCTTGGCCACCGGTGAAAAAGCCCTTTCCGTTGCTGCGCCACCACTCCCACATATTGATTGCCTCTAGTCCAAAAAACGGCGGCAAGTCAGCACGTGACATATCACGGCAATAGGTGAAGAGGTCAGCACGGGCGTCCGCGCTCGAATTCGCCCAACGGAGGTCATCCAAGGACATCGCAGGAAGGCCGGGCTCCTGTGGCGCGGCGATGTGACCGGGTGATGCCGCGATAAGGAGAGGAACCGCCTCGGTCCCTTCATCAAGCGTTAGCTCACCAACTGACATATCAACGGAAACAGCACCACTCGTTTCCCTGGCGGCCCGCAACGCTTCGGGGGGGTTATAAATCGGCAGGTCCGCTGTACGCAAACTCGAAATGACCTGAACTAGAAGCGCTCTCTGTGGCGTGAAGATGGAAACCCACTGAACGCCGTTGTGGCGACGTACGATAGGTGTCCCACCTGCGTCCATGGGTCCGTAAACAAGGGTGCTAAAGAGCCACAAGCTCTTTAGCACATCGCTGGCAACCGCCGTCGCAAATCTCTGCTCAGCACCGGGCAAAGCAGCTGCCGCATGTGCGAGCTCCACAACCGCGTAACTGAGTATCTCAGGGAGAAACGCGAGCGGAAGCCAGTAGATTTCACCGTCTGGTTTTCTCACGCGAGCGTAACGCCCAAATGGGCTTTGAGGGTGCGATGGTGCGTACGGAAGATCGGCAGAGTCACACGTCAACCATTCAAGTGCAAGTCGTTGGCGTTCCGTCTCCCGTAGATGATCGGGTGTACCCACGTCGAGTAGCTGCTTCGCGGCATCAAACTCAGCTTGAGCGAGCCTGACATCATCCCCACGAGAAGCGGTTACGCTTGATGGCCATGATGGCGCAAGAATCTGGATTGCTTCATCTGCAAACCCCAGCACCACGTCAAGCACGTCGTAGACACCAAATCCCATGTGCGCGAGCAGTAATTCGTCTACTGCGCTTGAAACCAGCAGTGCGCGACTGACGTCTGCGACAGGCCTCTCGATTTGTCCCGGGAATAGTCTGACGACCCGGGGCCCCAGTCGCACGAGTACAACATCGCGGGGGTCCTCAGGCAGGAAGTCCTCCATGCCGAGCAAGCCGGGCTCGTCTGCTACACAGTCCGCAAGAAGCTGTTCAAGTTGGCCCGGGCCCACTCGCTTTCCGGTGGCCCTATCTGCTGCAATCGCATGAGCGGCGAGATGTTGAACGCTGGTCCACCGGTGGCGGACACCCGGTGATGCGCCCGCCGCGAGTACGAGCGCCCACAGGTCCGCCCAACTGTAGCGGGCGACCTTGCGGCGCAGCGCTGCGCGTTGTTGACGTCGCTTGGCAACCAAATTCCTAGCCTCCGTCTACTAAGGCTACGGGGTGAGTGGGACGCACGACGTTGCGCAGGAGCAACTAACGACGCGGTTGCCGTCTGGGGTCGATAGCAGTAAAGGAAATTGTCACCACTGTTTGAGGCAAGTGCTTTGGGTGGCCACGACGTTCAGCTTGGTGCTCGGGTGTCGAAATGTTCTGGCAGGCAGCTAAAGTTCGAGACCATACGCACACTCGGCGCTGCGGCTACGTTCGCGTTCACGACCTTGTCGTCTGGCATCGGTGATGCGATCGAGTGAGGCTTCGCGAACGCGGGTTTGAGCCTCGTAGTGGCGCCAAGCCTGCGCGCGATGAGCGCGGCGTTGGTCGTTGCGGTCGAGTACCTCCGTCACGACCCCGGGCAAGCGCTTGCGGTCGATCCGTGCGGCGATGGTGTGCATGGTCCGCGGGCGGTCGTCGTTTGCGGCCACGATGTTGCGCAGGGCCTGCGCAGCAGCGACTCGGGTACCGCGGCGCATCTGATGCAGGCCGGAGTCATCACGTTGGTGAAGGTGGCCCTCGTTGACGGTGACGGGGTAGATGGCGAGGTGGTTTTCGTCACGGCCGCGGGTAATGCCGACGTAAGCCGTAGCGCGTGAAGCCCGATCGGACAGGATGGTCCAGCAGACGCCTGGGGTGTTGGCGTTGCCAATGGTCATGCCTTGAGCGGAGTGCACGGTACTCGCGTACCCGAGAGTGACGTGCTCGCGCAGGTAGTCGCCGTCGAAGACGACGCGGGCGTGATCGGTGATTCGTTCGGCGGCGATGCGGCCCCGTTGGGTGTCGACGCCGGCCACGCGCCAGCGGTTGCCGTTGCGGACCTGGTCGACCTGCGCCCCGCGGCGGTGCTGCGTGCCGGGTTCGACGGCCAGGGTGGCGTCGTTGTGGCGGCTGATGATGAGATCCCCGGGGCGGACCTGCTGATCGCGGGCCACCTGCACACTCGGAGCATGAGGATCAGTGAAGTGGTCGTGGAGGCGTTGGTTGATGGCGTCGGCGATTTCCCAGGTGTCGCAGAGGATGGCGATGTCTTTACCGTCGGCGCGGGCGTTGATGTAGGCGGTGGTGGCGTCGGCGGCCATGGTGACCTGGTCGCCGGTGTGCAGCCGGTCGTGGTTGCGGTACCAGCCGATGGCCTTGCGTAGCCGGTTGCCGCGCGCGGACCGCAAGGCTAGCGAGGCGTCGCGTTCCGCCGGGTCACGCATCCGCCACACTTCGGAGAGTCGCTGCGACCAGGGCAAGTCATCGCAAAGCTGCTCGAACATGCCGCCGCGGGCCTTTACCGGCGCCAGCTGATGCGCATCGCCGACTAGAACCATCTTGGCTTGTCCGGACGTGGTGGCCTCCAACAGTCGTCGCAGTTCGGGGGTACCGACCATGGCGGCCTCATCGACCACAATCACCGTGCGCCGATCCACCTGCAGCCCATCGCGCTCGATCAGGCTCAGGGCTTTCGCCACGGTCAGGCCGCGGTCGGCGGCCCCGCCGCGCATGGCCTCATCGACGGCCTTGCCGGTGGGGGCGAGCAAAAGGATCTCTCTGTTGGCGCGGTGCGCACCGGCGCGCAGCGCTTGCAGCGAATGCGTTTTGCCGGCGCCAGCCGGCGCCTGCAGCGCCTGCACCAAATACGGCGAGTGCGCGATGTTGGTGATGACGCGCGCCTGGTCCGCCGATAGGTGAGCGAGGTCCTCGTACCGCACATCCAGCCTCGCGCGGTTATCGACCGCATCCACAAGGTCGAAGATGCGCGCTTCTTCCGCGATCACCGCATCCACGGTGAACATCTCGTGGCCCTCGCGGTGATGCGCGGCGCGCGGGGCGCTGACCCGGATAGCGACCGTGTCCACGATCTGCTCGATGAGCGCGCGCGCATCCCCGGGCGCATCCACCGGTAACAGCGCGCCCACCAGCTCCACCAGATCCGCGCGCGTAAAAGCGGCCTTGTCAATGGCCGCCACCATGCGCGCCAGGCGCGTGCGGTACCGCGCCGCTGCGCGGCGCGCCTCGCGCGCCGCCAGATGCGCGCCGCGGTCCAAGTGCACACTGCGCGCATCAGCGCGCCACTCGTCTTTGAGCGCCGCCCACGATGTCGATTCCGGTTTGGCCGGCCGCGTGGCTTTCTGCGCGGCCGCGAGCTGCTGCGCGCTCGGTGCGCCATCGACGATCACCAGATTCTGGTGGGCCCACTCGCGCAGCCGCGACGAGCGCCGCGACCACGCCTTGATGATCTCTTTGGAGACGGCGGCGATCTCGGCCATCCCCGTGAAGGGATCCACCGGAGCCCATTCCAGCATCAGCTCGGCGTGCAGTTCGTGACGCAGCTCGGCTTGGTATACGACCCCGGCGGCTTTGGCTTCGTGGAACAGCGACTTGGAATCCAGCGACACCAGCGCGCCGTCGGCGCGGGCCTGGCGGTTGGGCACGATCACATGAGTGTGCAGGTGCGGGTCACCGCAGCGAGAGGTCTCGTGCTGGTAGGCGATCCCCACCAACCCGGGTAGCCGCTGCAAGTCCTTCATCCCTGTGAGCGGGTTGTGGACGCGGGTGTATCCAGCGTGCTGGGCTAGATAGGTCATGGCTGCGCTGAGGGCGCGCTGATGGGCGGCCTGCATCGCTTTTTCGGCGCGGTCATCAGTCAAAGCCCGCAACAACGACACGCTTTTGGGCGCAGCGAAAGTCAGATCAAACCCGTGGACACTGCCCTTCGAAAACCTGCGTCCGGCAGCGCCGTTAGGCGCGATGCCGTCGTCGAGCCAACGCTGCGCCAGGTCAGGATTAGCCGCACCCCCGTCAACCGCCCGCCCGTCCAGACCAACCAGCTCAACAGCGCGGGCGGTGTCGCCAGCGATCAGCCACGTCGGTACACGAGTGTCGCCTTCGGAGTAGTACTCCCCTAGGCCTCCGTTGGCTCGCTGGCGATCCCGGCCGTCCTGTGTGGCCTGGCGGGCGGTGTCGTTGTAGTAGTTGATGCTCCACCGCGACAGCCGCGAGATCGTCAACACAAGGGATCACCTCACAGCCTTTGCGATTCAAACGAGCTGTAGCGGACCGGATTTGGGGGCGTGCGCAGCGCGCCCACAAATCAGTATTGCACCTCTGTGCCAATGTGCCGTGCAGTTTTTGGGGCGGTGAGAGGGGACGGGACGCGGTGATACGGGTGAGTGTAAGTGTAACGGAGGCAGTGTTTTTGGGATGTTATGGGAAGGATTGAGAATCTGGATTGCTAAGGGACTGGGAGCGGCGGGGAGTTCGAGTGCGCCGGGTCTGGACGGACGGTATGCGCGGCCGCCTCGCTCTGGGCGAAGGCGCTCCCCAGCGACCCAGCAAGCGGCGCAAAAGTTCTGCACGGAGCATGACTGCAGAGAATTACAGTGATGTTGGGAGCTTTGGTGAGACCAAGGCGATCAACCGCCCACCGACGCGCGAAGCCGACTGGGCGACAACCCTACACAGCGCGTGCGGCGCATCCGGCAACACTTATCCGACACGACTCTTCGGAGGGTGGTGATGAAAATGGAAGACAACGTGTTCAACGATCTGCCCCTTCTGCTCGCAGTGCCCCGGGCCGCGCAGCTGCTGGGAATTAGCCGGGCCGCGGCCTACCGACTGGCGGCCTCCGGAGACCTGCCGGTCCGCCGACTCGGCGGCCGCGTCTACGTGGTGACCGCCGGCCTTCGTGAGCTAGCCTCGTGAAAGGCTCTGCGTGCCAGCGGAGTCTCAAGTGGTTGCCACGTGACTCGGGCACCACGACCGAGGAGACCGACCGATGAGCGCCGAAACCGCCGCCGATCCAACGCCCGCCGATCGCGAGAAGACAACGCGCACTCGTCGCGCACTGCCGATCACCAAGCACGTCGCTCGCAACGGGAAAATCAGCTACACATTCCAGATCGACGCAGGCACAAAGCCGGATGGCTCCCGCGACCGGCGGCGCTACACCTACGCGACGCAGGCTGAAGCCAAACGTGAATACGCCCGTATTATGACCGAGGCGGCCGCGGGCACGCTGGTCCGGCGCGACAAGGTGACCTTGGGTGCCTTTTTGAACGAGTGGCTCGACAGCCGCCGCGTGCGACCCAACACGCTCGATGGCTACCGCGCAGCCCTCAAACCAGTTATCGACCAGCTCGGCACAGTGCCGTTACAGCACCTCGACACCCCACACCTCGACGAGCTGGTGACGCTGCGCCTCACCGGCGAACCAATTCCTCAGCGCGCCAAGCGTGGACGCCGCGCCGCCGAGGTGCTGGCCTACCTGCGAGTGCGCCCGGAAGGCGCCGGGTATTCCGAGCTGCTGACCACGTTCGGCGAGCCCGGCATCAAAGCACTCGACCGTCTGGTGTCATCCGGTGATGTGCTGCGCCCGCGGCGCGCGCGATACGTCGCCGCGCTGCCGAGCGAACCCGAGCGCCCGAAAGTACCTGGCGGCGTGAGTAACCGGACCGTCTGCGCCATGCTGACCGTCTTGTCGATGGCGCTCACCACCGCCATGAAACGCGGTCTCGTAGCCCGCAACGTTGCCCAACTTGTCGACCGCCCGGCCATCGAGCATCGCGAGATGTCCACGTGGACGCCGCAGCAGGTCGAGCGGTTCCGCGAGCATGTGCGCGGCGACCGCCTGTATGCGTGCTGGTTGCTAACGCTGGCCGGCTGGCGACGCTCAGAAGTGCTTGGCCTGGCGTGGTCAGCGGTGGACTTCGATGCCGGGACCGTCAGCGTCGCCCAGGGCCGCGTTGTCGTGCGCGGTGCGGGAACCACGACCGGCGCACCGAAGTCCGAACGCTCGCGGCGCACGCTGCCGATGCCCGCCGACGTCATGGCCGCTTTGCGAACGCTGAACGCACACCAGAAGCGCGAAAGGCTGGCGTTCGGCCCTACTTGGATAGACACGGGGCTCATCGCGGTCAACGAGGACGGCTCCCCGATTCGGCCCGAGACCTACTCGAAGGCATTCCGGCAGCACTGCACCGCCGCGGGCGTGCCGGTGATCCGGTTGCACGACACCAGGCACACCGCCGCAACGCGGATGCTCGACAGCGGCACCACGGTGTCTGCGGCGGCGAAGTGGCTGGGCCACGATCCGGCGATGACGCTGCGGGTGTACGGCCACGTGTACGACGACGCGCTAGCGTCGGCGGGTGATGTGCTACTCGGCGCAATGTCCTCCGCCAACGGGGAGCGCTGATCCCCAAATCTTCGGACAGCCCGTAAGGGGATCCCCTTACGGGCGGCCGCTCGCCGCTGATGCAGTGTGGCTGGCAGCATTCTGCGCACGGCAGTGAATGACCAATTGCCGCGTATTGGTGGCTCTTCGGACATAAGAGTCCACCGGTAGTTGGCGTTATCGTCGTCTTCGCCGGCATACGATCGAACGCCGACGACAACCGCCTTGGGGTTTTTCCTACGGCGGAAGCGGGATGGCTTGGTCAACGATTTCGCGCGCGACGGAGATCGCGTCACGCACATCGGCTTCCGGAAAGTGCGTCCCGGCGTGGGTGGCGGAGTTTCGTCGATCAATGAGTCGCGACTGATAGTCCACGGGCAGAGTTCCTCGACAGCGACTGACCCAGTACTGGCACCGACGACTAAGCATGGCGTTCGCTCGCAGCTCCCCTGGGATATCGGCGGACCTGCCGACAGCAGTGAGATGTGCGGTGATGAGGTTTGTGACGGCGAGCTCGGCGGCGAGGCCGGCATCCAACATGGCCCGGCGGTAATCCTGTCCTGCGCATAGCGAGTTCGCGTCCCGGATGAGCAACCACTCCGTTCCCGGGGGCCCAAATTGCTGAGCGTGGTCAATGCATCGCTGCAATTGCGGGGCGTCGATCGATGCATAACTCGGCCACACCAGGCTCACAGCGCTTGACCCGACAGGCAGAATCCCACCATCGCGAATCGGGTGGCCGTGCAAGCTATACAGCCGCGCCCACAAGGTGGTGCCAGTGAACTTGATACCCGGCTGGACGGGCCCCAACTGGGACAGGTCCTGGCCGTGTCGCAACTCGATCCAGGCGCTCACTGCCGCCCACCATGTCGGCATCGCCTCGGCGATATGGCGACCGCCGTCGCGGACCTGGTCGTCGTCTCCTGCGACCTCGAGTGAAATTCCGAACCGGCGAACGCTGGCCGCTTTCGGAGCGCTGAAGTTCTCCGCCCAGTGCACGATACGACCCCAAAACGGCGCCAGTTCCGGCCTGCTGCTGAGCAAGTCCTGCCGCTCCGAATAGTGCCACGGCGGTGCCGACAACTCGTCACTATTCCTATCCACGCCGTCTTCCGAAGGCAGCCGTATCACCACCGCCCGGCCGCCCACTACCGCCGAGTACTCGACCGCGAGAGCCGAAACCCCGACGACAAACGGAACTGGGCACTCGTAGTAGCCCTCGACCACGCGCTTCAACTCCTCCGACACGCATCGAGCGTAAGTCGCAACTGCACCGAACAACACGTTGCCGGCCATGGACAGTCATTTCCTATGGGCCCCACGAGGCTGGCGATCCTGCCCGGGTGGTCTCGTGCAATCTGGTCCGAGTTTGGCGGCGTGATCGGGCTGATCGAGGGCGACGATAACGTGGCCTGTTTCTCGGTCTCGGATCGACATCGTGTTATGTGAGCTGCTGCCCTCTTTCATCGGATACGGTTTCCGTCGAGAGGAAATTGCTCTTTCGTCTGTAGCCAAACGGTCGGAGGGTTCGCAGGTGTCACACCCAACCGCATCACAATCTGGGCCGACCCCGAGCGAGGAACAGCCTGACGGAACACCTACGGGATTCTGGGACGAAGAAAGTCGCTGGCGGATCGTGGCCGCACTGAAGAGACTTTGGGCTTACTTTTGGCTGCTGGTAGCCGTGGTCTTTGGCGGGTTTTTGGTCATGCTGGGACTCGGTATTTTTCCGTGGAAAATTGCCTCGATCGTGCCGTGGACCGTTCCGTCAGACATTGAATCCAGTTCGCCCGCAAGCGTTGCACCGACGACAAAGCAACCCGTTGGGCCGGGCCTGAACAATGCTCCCCACCCGACTGACTCCCAGACCACGGTCAAGGTCACGATTCCTGAGGACCCGGACCATCCGCTTGCTCCCCAATATCGGACATATGATGTCCAAATTCCAGACACCGTCATTGACAGGCTCACACCAGCCCGCGAAGCCGCGCCCGCCCCCGAAGCCGCACCGGCCCGCGAAGCTGGGCTCACCTCACCGAAGGTCGCGTTGATTGCTGCCGGCGTAACCATCGTTGTCGCGCTCATCACCTTGAGCGGCGTTTGGAAGACCGTCAAGGATAAATGGACTACTGACCGGATAGGCGATGTATGGGATCGATTCATCTGGTTGGTCGATCCAGCTCGGGCGAAGTTTTTGAGCAACGACCAGAGAAGAGAAATTCTCGCGTATCTAGAACGGAACGCGGGAAGATTAAGAGATATTGACCTTAAGAAGGTAGTCGATCATTGGCGCAGCCGCCTGGTCGACAGCGCCTACGACGATTTAAGGAACGCCACGGAAAAGGCGATCCCACTGTTGGCAATTATCCGTGACGATAAATCCGTGCCTGCAGCACAGCGGCAGAGGGCCGACGAGCTCCACCATAGCCTCACGCGTAGCTTGGAACCTTTCACACAGCAAGAGGAACCCGGAGGAACACGAACGTCAACGCCAACGTCGCGATCCCCAGCACCGCCACCGGCGGAAATGCCTTCTGCCCCACCGAAACTAATACTGCGGGCCAGGAAGCCGATGGATGAGGCGACCGCGGCGAAGCTGGCGGTTGATGAACCAAGGCTTGCAACGCTGCAGAGCGAAATCAAACAGCATATTCAGACTGCGCTCGCTGCAGTCGCTGAGACCATCCCGGATCATGTCGATGACTACGCCAAAACAATCGCCTACCAACAGCATGAGATGACGAACTACCTTGCGGGGGCGAACAAGCTCCAGGACCTTCGCGATGAATTGAAGACAACAGCTGAAGCGCTCGCCCGCCGTCTCATCGAGGCAGCCCCGCTGATCCGCTGGCGTGCTGTGCAGCCGGCCTCCGCCGCGGTATCCGAGTTCCTGACGAGTCATGTTCGACAGTTTGATGACATCTTGAAGAGCCACGGCTACTACATCGGTCCACGCGCCGGTATCAGCCCAGGAGACTTGTTCAACTCGCAGGATCTTGACCAGGTTGGAAGAAAACTGGATGACCTCTTCGCGGCAGAACATGCAGCTGATGATGCCCGGGCCGCGAAAGCCCGGGCCACTGTCGGTTCGCTATGGCCGTGATGGGCGCCGCGGGGGCTCCAAACACAAGCGGGAGCTACTTGTCGAAACGGGCCGCGGACGCGAAACGGGAAGCAATCCCAACTCGTGGCTAGACTAAGCTGCCACTACCACGGCTGAGGGCGTTGGGAATTCAGTCCCACCGGGCATCTTCTTGATTGATTGACTCATCAATGCGCGGGCCGCGCTGTTTGGGCAGTGTGTCGCCGTTGGTCTCGGTGCTCATCGTTCACCCTCTCCTCGGTCTGTGATCCTGGGTGGGTCGGTTGGGGCCTGTGCGCGTGGGCCTTGGTAGAGGTCGAGTTTGCGGGCCCGTTTCAACCAGCGTTCGACGGTGGATAGGGGCGGTGTGCCGCCGACGTCGGTCCATAGCGCCGCTCGCGACTGGACGCCGCGCGCGATGCTGCGCCGGTCGGGGTCGGCTGCAGCCTCGCGGGCTGCCTCGGCAACACGACGATAGAACTCAATCGACTTGACCGGTCTGCCACGCCCTCGCCTGACGGCGGGCACGAGCACCGGGCCGGGAGCCTCGTAGCTGTGCACTATGACGTCGCGGCACTCAATTCCAAACGCTGCTGCCAAGCCCGCCCGCAGCCGCTCTGTGGTCGCGCGGTCGTGAGTGGGGATGTCGCGCCGGGCGAACTTGGCGGCGATCGCAGCGAGCCGGTCGGCATAATTGCTCGCTGTTATGAGGTCGCGCTTCTCGATCGCGGTCGCGGGATTGAGGGCGACTAGTCGGAGGTCCGACAGCGCGGGCGGATCGCTGCTGTCAAGCAGTGCGACGTCATAGGCGAACCGGTGACCCGCGAGAGTGATGCGGTAGGGCTGTGGCGAGTCGTGTTGCGCGACAACAGACACCACATCACCGCGTGCGGACCCCAATTTCTCGGTTGGCAATTTAATGACCGTTCTAGAGTATTGAATTGCAAGACGAAATTACGTTACAACACAACAACACAACAACCACAACCATCACCCCGTCGAACCTTGACGATCTGCGGCACGGACCGACCAACAACCGGCTTCCAGGAAGGGCACACAATGCCGTCGTCTAACAACAAGCCGCCAATCCTGAGTCTGCGCTCAGCCGTGCTGGTGCTCTGCGCACTCCTGGTAGGGCTGACCGCCGGCGGCCTCACCTATGTGACCACCAAGGAGCTCGCTGGCACCATCCTCGCCGGCGGTACCGCCTTCGGCGCCGCACTGCTGTGGTTGGACAAGATCGTGGCCTAACGAGGTGTCCCAAAATCCTTCGTTTTTGAAGCGTGGCAAGGTGTCGATTGGCGGGTCGTAAGCCGAACCTCGAACGGCACGCTGTGATCGAGCCGCGTCCCGCGAGCGGGACTGACCGCCGTCCGTCGCACAAGATTGGTTCGATGACCCTTCCCGGTGCAGGGGGCTAACCGGAGCACCAGTTCCACCGCCATGGGCTGGCGCCGGTGCGTGCTCGCCGGCGACGATCGCCCTACTGCGTGTGGCAGCGCCCCAGGCGGCCCTAGCACGCATCAGACCATGTGCGCGAACCCCGCTGGCACGTTCTTGGCACAACGGGGGTTTGTCCGTCACGCCCGATTGGATCGCGATATGGCGTTGACCTGCGCTAATCCTTGGTGGGCGCGGACGGTATCGAACCGCCGACCGCTGGTGTGTAAAACCAGAGCTCTACCACTGAGCTACGCGCCCTTTGTCCGCGCCGCAGGCTACACGCTT
>Ga0182030_10023047_pt1 | contig 11545 bp, 14 predicted proteins | sample 812S3MmetaG_FD_121299 | JGI IMG/M metagenome (GOLD analysis project Ga0182030, IMG submission 121299) | Permafrost microbial communities from Stordalen Mire, Sweden - 812S3M metaG (Illumina Assembly) | ecosystem: Environmental > Terrestrial > Soil > Wetlands > Permafrost | place: Sweden... | reverse complement strand
GTAGCTCAGCTGGATAGAGCGTTGGTTTCCGGTACCAAAGGTCGCAGGTTCAAATCCTGCCAGGCGCACCATTAGGCTTATGTTAATATGATTTTATGAAACGATTTCTATCGGTTTTGCTTATGATAGAAATTGTTGGTTTATTGTCTGTTTCATATAGTTTCCACAGAGCAATTTCATCCTATAATTCTTGTAATAATTTCAATAATGCTGGGAATGGCGTTTATTTTACAGTTGGATGTGACCTTGATAAGAAGTTCTTTTATACGATTATATTTATAATCATAGTGGCAATACTTGCGACTGCATTATACCTATTCATTAAAAGGGATAAGAAGTAAGGTCATTCTGACTTGGTCTAGTATGCTGCGGCGTCTTGTTTATGCTTTATAAAAATTTGCATTTATGCTATTTTTATATTATGAGTGAAATGGATTTGAGTATAGAGCGCCTAAGTGAATTCTCCGAAGCTGATGCTACTGGGATTGGCAGGTTAATGCCTTTTTTAAGTGAACGGCTTAGCGGAGACCCCATAGACACGAAAGTGTTAAAAACGATTATCAGCTCACCGTACCATGAGCAGCTTGTGGCAAAATTGGACGGAAGGATCGTTGGCGCCGCCACAATGGATCTATTAATGGGGCCAGGTATGATCAAAGAAGGATATCTGGAAGATTTCGTTACGGATCCGGCGGTCAGAGGCCGCGGGATTGGAGATAAGGTATGGCAAGAAATGCTAGCATGGTGCCGCGAAAATGGCGTCGACCTTAGCTTCACTTCCAAACCAAGCCGTGAACTTGCGCACCGCTTTTATAAGAATCATGGCGCCGATGAGCGTAATACTACCGTTTATAAAGTACTTGTAAATTAAATGCTCAAACAAAATAATAAACTTTATATTGTTTTACGATAACTTATATCTTTACTGATTATTTAGTCTTTTTGACTCTATTAATCTTGCGTAATCTTGCTTCATTTTTAGCAAAAGTATCCAGCCCGACATTTGCACGACGTTTATCAACATGCTCCGGATCTTGAATTTCATGGACTTTTATATCTTTCCCGAATCCGTGAAATTGAGTACCATAAATTTGTGGTTTCCCGTTCCACATTAATACTCTATCTTTCAAGTAAGCAATATTCGCTGGTTTTACCTCGCCAAGCGGCAATCGTTCCATAAGTTCTAGGCACTTCTCTTTAAATTTCAGATCGGGGGCATGTTGCACTATCAGCCAGGCAGCATTAGATGCTCTTTTACCGACTAATGATATTGTCGGCCAACTATATTCAGCTACGATTTGTTTTAAGCGTTTCTGATTTGCTTCATCTACTGCCACGTCCCATACAGCGCCATTATTAATCCACTTCAGGCGCATCTCCTGGTCAATATTGGCCATTCGGATAAGTTCTTGCGCTAGCAATTTGTTGATGATTGCCATTTATAAATATTATATGCTAATAACATTAAAACTGTTCAGTAACTACCCAGCCCAGAATTGAGTGACTTATAATATTAGGTCTTGCTGAATTGTCTTATATTTTCAGTTAACCTACAGTGCTAAATGGTAAAACTACATAAATGAAAAAATATTTTATTGGCATTGCCATTGGCGTAATATTCCTGGCTTACAGCACTGTTTTGCGTCATCAACATTCAGAACCGGTTGTTGCGTCCGTTTCGATGAGCCAGAACAATTCTGCCGTAAAAACCACTGCCCCATCAACTGTTGGCACTGCGCCAAGTACTCAGTATAAAGACGGCACCTATAAGGGTAGTGTTGAAAATGCATTTTATGGGAATGTACAAGTTTCGGCTGTGATTCAGAACGGTAGAATAACAGCCGTTAACTTTATCCAGTTTCCTAACGAAAATCCTAACTCGATATATGTAAATCAGACAGCAATGCCATATCTTAAACAGGAAACCATTCAGGCGCAAAGTTCCAAAGTCAGCATAGTTACCGGTGCGACACTTACCAGCCAAGCATTCATCCAGTCACTGGCAAATGCCCTAAGCCAGGCGAAACAAGGCTGATGAAACAAACCGAACTTATTATGGGTATGCCCATAACCATAGAAATCGTTGATAGGCGGGCAAGCAAGTATTTCGAAGATCTGTTCAATTATTTCAGAGAAGTTGACAGTAGGTACAGCACATATAAAAAAGATAGTGAGATATCTCAAATTAATAATGGCTTACCAAAATCAAAATGGAGCAGTGAGATGAAAACTGTTTTGGGTCTGTGCGAACAAACCAGAAAAGACACTTTCGGGTATTTTAACATATCCAGCAACGGCAAACTTGATCCTTCTGGTCTAGTAAAGGGGTGGGCTGTAGCCAAGGCCGCCAAGATGCTGTCAGTAAAGAGAATATCTAATTTCTATATTGAAGCCGGCGGAGATATCCAGGTTAAGGGTAAAGACGTAAACAATAAGCCTTGGACGATAGGGATAAGAAACCCGTTCAATTTTGACGAGATAATCAAGACCATTACGGTATCATCAGCTGGCGTCGCTACCTCGGGTACTTATATCCGCGGCCAACATATTTATAATCCGTTTTACCCGGAAACAGCACTTGAACGCGTCAAAAGCCTGACGGTCATCGGCCCGGATATTTATGATGCCGACCGGTACGCTACGGCCGCATTTGCTATGGGAGAACAAGGTATCGGATTCATTGAGTCAATACCTGCCTTTGAGGGCTATATGGTAACTGCTGATGGCATCGCGACTTATACCAGCGGCTTCGAAAGGTACGTAAATGATGTTTAGTTTCATCGACAACCTGCTAGACCATATTACAATGTACCGGTTGCTGCTTTATTACCTGATTGGCTTAATAGCGGCAGCAATAGGTTTAAGCCTAACCGGCGTACTGCATTTTAGCGCTATATCAATTGCCGTATCAACTATCACAATAGTAGTTGCCTGCTGGATTATTAATGAAATCTTTGCCACTATTTTTAAGGCCCCAAAGAACGTTGAATCAGTTTATATCACGGCTCTGATATTGGCACTGATTATCGCGCCGTTTGCCAGTTTTCAATTTGTTAATTTAACTTTCTTGTTAGCGGCATCGGGACTGGCGATGGCATCAAAGTATATCTTGACTATCCGTAAGAAACATATATTTAACCCGGCGGCAATTGCCGTTGCCTTAACCGCGCTTGGTCCGCGCCAGAGTGCCAGCTGGTGGGTTGGTGCGACAGCTCTGCTTCCCTTCGTGTTAATCGGCGGGATACTATTAGTCCGTAAAATCCATCGCGGACGGATGGTGCTTACCTTCTTTGTCACAACTCTTTTAGCAACTACTCTGTACTCATTAATATTAAAAGGAGATGTGTTTTCGTCGCTGCACAACACCTTGTTTACTTCCGCCATGTTCTTCCTGGGTTTTGTAATGCTAACCGAACCGTTGACCACTCCGCCAACCGCCAACAAACAAACCTGGTACGCCGCCCTGACAGGATTGCTATTCCCGCCTCAGTTCCATATATTAAGTCTCTACTCGACTCCGGAACTAGCCTTAATTACAGGCAATGTATTTTCGTACATCATTAGTCCAAAAGCGAAATTATTCCCGAAACTCAAACAAAAACTCCGGCTTACCCCAGATTCTGCAGATTTTATCTTTAGTCCGGAACGCAAGAAATTTTATTATCTACCAGGGCAATACATGGAATGGACTTTTCCGCATGATGGCGTAGATAGCAGGGGGAATCGTCGGTACTTTACGCTGGCATCTTCGCCAACCGAACCAGACATCCGGATCGGTATAAAATTTCATAATCAAGGCAGCAGTTTCAAGGAAGCATTACTAAGAATGAACCATCGGACTCCGATAGTTGCCTCCCAGGTCAGCGGTGATTTTGTATTACCAAAGGACCCTAAGCAGAAGTTAGTGTTTATTGCCGGCGGCATAGGAGTTACACCATACCGAAGCATGGTAAAGTATTTACTCGACACTAACGGGATAAGAGATATAACCATGCTTTATTCGGCAAGAACCGCTAAAGATTTTGCCTATCAAGATGTATTTGAGGAGGCCAGAGAAAAAATAAGACTGAATATGGTTTACGTCATAACCGATGAGCCAACTAGCGCCAATGACTCTAGCCGGACAAAACAAATCAATGCCGAAATGATCAGAAAAGAAGTACCCGATTACCGGCAACGCTTATTTTATATATCCGGAACGCACGCGATGGTAGTGGCTATACAAGCTGTGTTGGCCAGTCTGGGCGTACCAAAACATCAGATAAAAGTTGATTACTTCTCCGGGTACGCCTAAACAGTGATACCGCTGTTTATGCTAATTCTTACAGTTTTATCACCTAAATAATTGGATAATTACATCCGCAAAGGAAATATTTTAACCAATGTCAAAGCAGCTATTAAGCTCTGACACTAAATCTAACCGCACCAATCTGGCATTCCTGATTGTTTTTGGCGTGGCGTTCGGATTTGTCGAGGCTGCCGTGGTTTATTATCTTAGGGATTTATTGAATTTTCATGCCGGATATGCAATTACCAGCTACCGGACACTATTAAACCTTGGATTTATTACTTTCGTCTTGCCAGGACATTCGCTGCTGATGAATAGCCGCATATCTTCCATAGAAATAATCCGGGAGACAGCTACAATTATCATGCTTATTTCAATCGCGTTCATTGCCGGTAAAAATAGGAAACAACGTGTTGGCGCGTTCCTGGTAAGTTTTGCCTGTTGGGACATCTCATATTATGTTTTTTTAAAGATACTGGCCAACTGGCCTAGTAATTTTTTAACCAAAGATGTTTATTTTCTAATTCCGGTAACCTGGATCGGACCCGTTATTACGCCTTTAATAATATCTCCCATAATGTTAGCCATGGGGGTCAAGCTTTATCTGCACCGCCCGAGGAGGCCTAATCTTAACCAAAGCAAGATCTATTAATTATAATTATCTGAGTCTTTTCTTATATTTCTTTGGTATGCTTAATTGAGATATGAATAAAATTAAACCGCATCAAAAAAGCTTTAGGCTATCTGACATTATACTTGGCGGCCAAGACGGGTTAGTCACGATTTTGGGTTTACTATTGGGCCTAGCTGCCGCGACTAAGTCCTCACGAATTATCGTAGCCGGTGGGCTAGCTACAATCTTTGCCGAGACCCTGTCAATGGCCGCTGTGGCTTATACCTCCAGAATGGCAGACCGCGACCATTACACTGCCCAAAGAGCCCAGGAGATTAGAGATATTAAAGTAATGACCGAGTTGGAGAGACAGGATATCGTCGACATTTACGCGGCTAAGGGTTTTAAGGGTAAACTGCTCGATGACATTGTGGCCCATATCACTGCGGACAACAAGTTATGGGTAGATACCATGATGCGCGAAGAAATTAATTTATTGCCGATCGTAAAAAGCGATGTCAATATCTACAGCCTGACAGTCGGTCTTTCAACTTTTGCGGGTGCGATATTACCGCTCATTCCGTTTTTCTTTCTGGGCATTCACCCAGCAATAGTAATCGCACTTATCATATCCGTAGCTGTCTTAGCCGGTATCGGTATTTATAAAGCTAAGATGACCCTGGGCAAACCGTTAAGAAGCGCTATACAGATGGTCATTATCGGTATGGGAGCCGCTATCGCCGGATACTTGATTGGCTTGGCCTTTAAATCCTAGTGACCAATAGCATAAATAATTGATTTAACTTATTATTATGTTATTATACTTTAATGCTAAAGGTGGGTGATTTTAACCCCCATTCCGTGCAACCCTGGGTCCGTAGTCCGGAAGCCTGGATAAAACGGGAAAGGAAAGTTATTATCGCTTTCAGCCTTTTAAATCTTATCTAAATGTAATATATTAATGAGTCCAACCTTGGAGATTATGAAAGAGAACCGTAATCGATTATTACCATTTCTACCGGCATTCCTGGCGCTAGGCATTGGCGCCAGTGCTTGTAATTTCACACACTGCGGAACTTCTCCATTAGATGCAAAAGTTGCAGCCACGCGCGGCGGATCCTTGGCGGTAACTTTACTTAATGGCGGAAGAGCCGATTTAGTAAACGGTACCCGAGTATCAGCCGAGTGTCAGGATGGGCAACCATTGGACTTATTGGTAGTCATCGATAGCGGCAAGTATGCAGGCGATGCAGCGGTAAAAGTTCCTAGCATCGATCTCATGAGTACTGTGCGGATTGAACATCCTTTTATGTCATTAAGCAATTGTTAGTTAATTTGCTATTATTACTTTATTATGCTAATATAATTTTATGCCTACATCGCCAGAGTCAGATCAAAAACCATTTGATAACCCTTTTGAAAGATTAGAAGCGTTCCAAGGGGCCAGAGGTTTCTTCCCAGCTAGCTATAGAGAATTATCCGAGGCTCTGGCGTTGGTTGATCCTAATTATTCCCCCCAAAGAGGCGGCGCGGCCAGACATTTAAACGAAATATTATTTCACCAACAAAATGAAACTCAGTCCGAAGATCCGTCTAAAGCAGTCCGGGCAGTTACCCAGGAGTACGTGGCTTACTTCAAGTTAGCCCGAGGAAGTTATAATTACTTAAAAAACTTGGGTGAAGAAGTAGAAAATGTAAGTGACAGCATTAAACCGACGCTAAGTTTAGCCAGAGCCGTCGGTTCGAATGCCGGTTTTGGGGACTTAGTGCATTTTGTCGATCTAAGACGGCTGGCTATAGAACAAACAATTGTCGAGGGGGGAATCGACCCATTGGGCAATGAATATTTAACTAATCCGACCCCCTTGGTAAAAGACTATATTGCCGAGTCTGCCCAGAAATTACGTATAAAAGAAGTGCGCAGCCTTATGCCCTTGTCAATTGCCGACCAACGGGAACGTGCCAGTTTTTGGAAAGCCCGGTTAGAAGAATGTCAGAGACACACTTTGGCAAGACCCATTGCCAAGGCCGCGCTCCGGACTAATATTGTCGCCGGTTCAGAGAATTAAGCCTTTACTTTATTCTTTTTAGACTTTCCAGACGGATAATAAGCAACCAAAGAACTTAAAACAAAGCATACTACAATCCAGAAACCGATGTCCGTTTCCAAGGCATAACGATTGGTTTTAAAACGGACGATATAACAACTACCGTGATTCACTGTGGTGGCCGCGTAGCCAGTGCAAAGGCCATTATCATTGATTGTCTTTTGATAGACTACCGGCCAACCCTTCACCGAATATGCATAAATTCCGTCACTGGATTTATAGCCGACAAATGACGAAACAGCCATCAGCGGGATAAAAAAGACCATTGTAAGTAGTAGTATCCTCTTCATAAAAAATACAATAGCACATTATCTAACCACCGTATGTGACAATAAATAAATTAGATAGTGCCCCTAATCTGTAGTAAACATCCCTTTAAGTAAGTTATAATTGTCACTGATTGGCGCGTTGGCCGAGGAGTTAGGCACGACTCTGCAAAAGTTGTTACACCGGTGCGATTCCGGTACGCGCCTCCATATAATTTACAGCCAATTAAGCGCGGGTGGTGGAACTAGGTAGACACGAGAGACTTAAAATCTCTTGCCCCAAAGGCGTGCGGGTTCGATTCCCGCCCCGCGCACCAGCTTAAAACATTTTTATATTTTTATCTTCATCGCTTTCGTTAAATAGTTATATATGAAATCTCGATTTAACAATTTTGCCGCTGTTGAACAGTATTTGAGCCAATATTGGCCAACGGCTAAGACCGCTTATTCATTATCCCGGATGACCAGACTAACGGACTATCTGGGCAATCCCCAGAATAAGCTGCGGATTATCCATATCGCCGGCACATCGGGCAAGACATCGACCGCTTATTACTGCGCTTCGCTCTTGGGACTTACCGGGCAGAAAGTCGGTTTAACGGTTTCGCCGCATATCAGCTGTGTCAATGAGCGGGTACAAATTAACTTGGAACCATTGCCTGAAAAAAAGTTTTGCCGGGAGTTTTCAATATTTACAGACCTAGTTAAAGAGATTGATATTCTGCCGACCTATTTTGAACTGATGATGGCTTTCGCCTTTTGGTTTTATGATAAAGAACGTGTTGACTATGCGGTTGTCGAAGTCGGCTTGGGCGGATTACTGGATGCTACCAATGTCATAGACCGGGCCGATAAAGTATGCGTCATTACCGACATAGGCTTGGATCATGTCACTATCCTGGGCAAGACCTTACCCAAAATAACTGCCCAGAAAGCCGGGATCATCCAACAGCATAATGATGTATTCTGCCATCAGCTGGAACCGGCTGTGATGGCAGTTATCCAAAAAGTCTGCCTTAAAAATCAGGCCCAGCTTCATATTGCCGGTTCTCCAGTCACGGATAAAGGATTAGCTTTCTTACCATTATTCCAGCAGCGTAATTTTAATCTTGCCAAAAACGCTATCAACTACATCCTTAATCGTGATAACTTACCGGCCATAAACCAATCACAGTTGATCCAGGCCGCCCAAATCAAGATCCCGGGCCGAATGGAATTACTCCGTTACCGCCAAAAAACCGTAATCCTGGATGGCGCCCATAATTACCAGAAACTTCATGAATTAGCCCGTAGTATCAAGCACCAGTTCCCAGGTCAAAGGATAGCCGTCTTAATCGCCTTCTCCGGTGGCCGTGACTACCGTTATAAAAATAATGTTAAAGAGATTGTCAACTTGGCCGATACCATTATCATCAGCTCTATGCAGCAGAATATATCTTCCGTTCACCCGGCCCAAGATCCCCAAAATATAGCTAAGCTATGCCAGGCCGCCGGCGCCCAAAAAGTAATAGTTACTAAAAACTTAAAGCAGGCCATCGAACAACTGGTCGGCAGTGATGAAAATCTGTTACTTATTACCGGCTCCTTTTATATTCTTAGCGATAGCCGACTTTTACTTAATAAAATATCGGCAAAACATTCTTAATTAGTCCGGTTTGGTATACAAAATAATCATTTTTTTAACCTGGACGATCTTAAGCCTATGTCATAAGTAAATTGTATGCCTCAATAGCAATGACAACAGCTAACAAATCTGTTGGCTCATTGTGATTATGCTTTTCCATTGATAGGATAGAGATAGTATGTTTACAAAACGGCATAGCTCTTTTGGTATTTTGAATGTGAGCAAGTAATGTCTAACCTATATAAAAAGTGGTGGGTTAGCCTAGGAATATTGTTTCTTATTCTTTACCTGTGGCCAAACTCACAAACATTAGCCATATTATTTAGCTGCTCGGCAAGCTCCACACCGAACCAAGTAAACCCGGGGTCAACAACTACAATCAACTTTACATTACAGAACTAAAATGGCTGGCGGATAATTGTTTTTAATTTGGAAGGGGCTGAACGTCTTGGGTCACCTAAATATATTTCATGATGATGTTTGTTGCTATCATCAAGTCTTCCGCCCTGCTCTTTTATAAAATCGTGTAGCTTAAGAATTGTCGGTCCTTCATCAGCATAAGGCCCAACATACATTACCTGTGCCACCCGCCCCTCGTCATATGCTTCAAAACGGACCTTATCCAAAGATTTTGGATTCTTTTTCTCGGCAACCTGTTTTAGAGCCCGCCTATAAATATCTTTGTTAACGATACCAGGTTGCATGATCATGGCGGTCCATAGCCAATTACTCTTGTCCTGAGGATTGAAATTATGCATATCTTCAGTCCACCATAGTCCCTCAAGCGGCATAACACCGAAATCTTTCTGTAATTCTTTCTTGCAAATGAACTTGATGGTGTAGGCCATCGGGTATAGCGTTTGGATCGCATCAATATATTCTTGTGACTTATTGGGGTCTCCCTTACCATAAATTATCAAAAAATTCATTGAAGGAACATTTGCTACAACCGGTTGCCCGGTTTTACCGTTATAGAACTCGCTTAACTCCTTCTTATAGTCAACTTTAATCATAATTTTATTTTAACAAACCGGCCTTAAATAAACAGTTATTATTAATAAGCTTGATTACAGCAATACTACATTGTCTATCTGTTTGTAATCACCGTGTTGGGTCACGATATATAAGCTGTCACAGCTGAAGCTGTCGCCCTTATTTACTCTGCCGGAACTTTGGGCTGTCACATGCGGCCGGAAGTCTTTTGAAGAATTGTCGGCTTCATCCACAACCCAAGCTTTATAACCATGCAATAAGTGCCTGGTTTGGGTTTCGAGTCTCATGAGCTCAGGTGCACCTACCAGGTTAATCATTTTGCGTTTTTTATAACCGAATTGCGCTTCATCCAGGACAGAGACGCTAAAAGCATCAATAGCAGCATATTGTCCCTGCAGTTGTCCGGCAAGTTGAGTCGAGTTAATATCTAGCCGGAACCAAGGCACAATAGTTATATGCATCGGCCAGTCTTTAAATATATAGCCTGCCAGTTGTTTACTGACAAAGGCGCATATTAAACGATCATCCGGCAACATATTTGTTATCCCTTTAGCTGAAACGATGTAACTAAAAATTTTACGCTTTTCTCGATAATCTCTTCCGACTGTTTGTATGTCCATGTGCTATGCTTGTAACCTTCAAGGTTATCAATTGTCTGATGAGGTTGTGCATTCTTTATAAATATATCCCGATTTTTTTGATTGACATACTCATCGGCTGTACATTGGACGATATACATCGGAGCCTTAATACTAAATAACCGTTCACCAATCTTAGCACCGTGCGCTTCCTGCCAATACAAAGCTTGCACAATTTGGCCGTTTTCTTCAATTATCCCGTTTTCAGGCATATGGAAATCATCAGCGCTGGCATCAGGTACCCAAGCAACAATTGCCGTCAGGCCGGCAATTTCAGAACCCGCCGCTACAACTGTTGACCCGCCCATGCTTTGGCCGAGAAGAGCGACCCGGTAACCCTTTTGTAAATAATCCTGGACGATAACTTTTGTCGTTACTACCCAGTCATTAAAGCTTGAATTAAAGAAGTCTCCCTCGGAGTTGCCACTGCCATACTGGTCAAAACGCAAGCTTGATAAGCCGTATTCTGCCAATTTACGGGCTGCACGCACGAAGAAACGGTTTGGTCCAATTGTACTGCTCCGATAACCATGGCAAAAAATAACTATATTTTTACTCTTTGCGTCATGCAAAACAGTTGCAATGTTATGGCCATTATAATTTTGGGCTTGCATAATTTCCATGTTATTTACTATAGCAAACACCACAGAAGCTAGCCCGGTAGTGCATTTAATCTATTAAGGTTGATAGTAACTCCGGGAATTCCCTAGCTCGGTAGCAATTGTCGATTTGCCTGAACCACCGAAGCCCTCTATTCCTATGATTATTATCTGCTGGTGACTGACATCCAGTAGTATCTTGTTTGCGATAGCCTTGATTGTCATAGACTCATAATAACAAAAAAGAAGCCATCGAGGCTTCTAGCTGCAGCAGTTTATCACTAGGGATAGAGTGGAGGGGCTATGTGGAAGCTATTGCAACCAAGCTCAAAGAAAATCCAACCGTGTTTATTGCATCTTTTTAGGCCACGGTGCTTTTAATATCTACCAGCTTCAGAGTAGTTTTAAGCACTCAG
>Ga0182030_10023045_pt1 | contig 11545 bp, 14 predicted proteins | sample 812S3MmetaG_FD_121299 | JGI IMG/M metagenome (GOLD analysis project Ga0182030, IMG submission 121299) | Permafrost microbial communities from Stordalen Mire, Sweden - 812S3M metaG (Illumina Assembly) | ecosystem: Environmental > Terrestrial > Soil > Wetlands > Permafrost | place: Sweden... | reverse complement strand
GTATAGAAGAGATAAACCCTATCCGCTCATCCCGTTTGTGGATCTCATTCCACCAAGTGATTGAACGAAAATGGGTCATTTTAAAAGGCCCTGTTCCTTTGAATTCATAAGGTTGTTATTTTGCAAGGGTGGATTGCTCTTTAGTTTGGATCGCCACCTTTGTTACGCCCGCGATCCTGACTGTGTCTAAAACTTTAACCGCGCTATCAAAGTTAGCTTTAGCGTCCCCATTAATAAAGACTTTAAGCCCTGGGTCTTGGGCTTTTAAACTTTTAAGTTCTTGAGATAATATAGTCAAATTAATCTTTTCTTTATCAAGATAAACATCGCTCGTTTCCGTCACTGTAATGGTAACTGATTTGCTGCGATCCTCTGATGCGCTTGTCCGGGCAGCAGGTAAATCCACATTAATGCCCTGGTTTTTGATCATGGATAACGAGATCATCATAAAAGTGGCCAATAGAAAGAAAATAACATCGATCAAGGGAATGATCTCTATCCTTGCTTTCCGCTGGCCGGTTGGGTTTGGTATTTTCATTTGTTTTTTCCAGATTTTAAGATCAGTTCCAAATGAGTGACAGTATCTTCGATTTCATGCCTAGCTTCTTCTAGACGAGCATTAAGATAATTAAACGGTAAAAGTGCCACAATGGCAATCCCCAGACCGCAAGCAGTCGCAATCAAAGCCTGGGCAATGCCCCCCGTAATCACGGTGGGGCCTGACAATTCACTGTTCCCTAGCAATCCAAAAGCGTGGATCATACCTGTCACTGTTCCTAAAAGACCCAACAAAGGAGCCAAGGTAATTGCGGTATCAAGAATTGGCAAACCTTCGGCGAAACGCTGTAATTCCGTATTCGCCGCCTGCATCAGGGCATTGGCAAGGGCATGGTCACGATGACGAAGGCCATAGACCAGAGTAGTCACAACAAAATCCTTACTTTTGTCTCCTAAAAGAATGGCTTGTTCAATGTTACCAACCTCTACTTCATTAAAGATTTTCTCAATAATTTTCGGCTGCCTCATAGCTCGCTCACGAAGCAAAAATATAAACCGTTCAATGACAACTGTTAAAGTGATAATAGATGTGATCAAGAGGGGCCACATGACCGGCCCCCCTTTTAAGAAAAAACTAAACATATTAATTCTCTCCTTTCAGACCCCCGCCGCTCCCCGCCAAAGGTGCTAGTGCGGGAGCCTTATTAATAATCTTTAAAAATCGTACGTCACACCGCCACAAAATCCCCGGCGAGGGCCATATTGAGGGGCGTAAACTCCCACTCCTGAACCACTTCTTAATTCATAAACCTCATCAAAAACGTTGACCACATCAAAGCGAACCTTGATATCATTCTTATTATTGATCTTGATGGTGTGTTCTACCCCAAGATTGACCGGATTATAAGACCCCACCCGTTTACCATTTGGAATATTGTCGGGTTTACCGGGATCGCTATCTGTCCGTAACCCGCTGCCAAAAAGGATGTCAGCATAGACTTTGGTATTATTCAACGGTGTGTACCCGGTATTTTCAAACTCATACGTCAACCCAGAGGAAACCGTCAAGCTCTGGTCATGGTCTAAAGATACCCAGTGATTGGCAGTATAATTGTAATCAACCTGGGAAAATTGAAACTGACTGGAAGCCCAGTTCTTACCTACAGCGTGGCTGTAGGCTGTGTTCGCATAACCGGAAAAGCCGCCTTTTTTATAATTGATCGTTAATTCAGATCCACCTACTTGACCTTTTGAATAATTAAAAGGCGTAATTATTGGGGCTGCCCCAAACTGTCCATCATCCAGTTGGTGTGTAGCCGCTTTGTAATAATTATCCCAACCGACTTGCAATTCAGGTGAAAAATTATGGGCCACTCCTAAATCATAATAATTTGAACGTTCTGCCTTGGTAGGTAAATTTTGGTCAATCTCTGCCTGATTGGTTGTGCCATCAAAAATAGCAGGATTGATATTTTGTGCCAACTCAAGCGGCGGTGGAGTGAAATAACGGGCATATCCCGCGTGCACCTTGGTGGCTTGATCAACATCATAGACGGCATTGGCACGTGGGCTGAATTGATACTCATTAAGATATTGGTATGATTGATCAAAACGGCCGCCGTAATTAAGAGTTAGCTTATCCGTGACCTTCCATTCATCCTGTAAATAAAGGCCGTACTGCTCTCCCTGCTTTTGATTATGATAATTGATTGATTCTTCAGGCCCCCCAGTGAGGGCGCCACTGCTGGGCTCTGTAGGAAACACAGATGAATTATTCTCATTAATAGCGTCACTAATCGTAAACATCGACCCGGCACGCAAAGTATGATTCTCGTTTAACTCGTAACTGCCATCCAGTTCAAGGCCGTTGGTCAGAACACTGTCATTGATTTTGGAGGCAATTCCGTTATATTCCAAATCGCCGATAGGATCCGGAAGGTAATTGACCTCGCTGAAACGGGTAAAGGCAGATAGCTGATAATTAAGTTTGTCTTCAGCCTTTTGGTATGAAACAACGCCATAAAAATTCTGTTCTATCTGACGGTCATTCACATCAGCGGAGTTAATATATGGCAAGGGAAGGGTATTTCCTTGACTGTCAGCGAACGGGGTCCCTCCTGGGCTATTAGGAATTTGAAAATCACTATGTGAAGCGCTCAGCATAACGTTGAGGCGGCTGGTATCATCAATAATCTTGGATACATAGGCAAACATCTTGCCCTGTTGTGTTTGGTCATGGATGGCTGATGTACCACCCGTCGTATTCTCAATCCCCAAGTTATCTTCCAAATAAGAGCCGGTGGTAAAATAATTGATCCCACCCGGTGCAGAGCCTCCATAAGTAAAGCTTGGATTAACTTCACTGTGAGCCCCCCCATACATAGAAATAGACCCTCCATTGGTAAATGCCCCACTCTTGGTATGGATATCTACAATACCTGCCGTATGAAAACCGTATTGGGCTGGCAGAGATCCATCGATCAAGGAAACATTATCCACAAAACGCGTATTAAGTTCCTCTCCAAAACCAGTAAGACCCTCCGGTAACAAAACATCATTAATCCGGTATTGCAGGTTGGCGTGTTCGCCCCGAATGTGCAATACCCCAAATGAATCCTCGGCAACACCGGGAGCTCTTAACAAGACCTGATTAAACGAAGCATTATTCCCTTGAGCCTCGTCATCGATTTGATCACTGGTAATGTTAAAATCAGTTGCCCCAAGGCTGGGTTGAATGCTGTTGCGGGCCTGGTCTAATTTTCCGATAACATCCACTTCGCTCAGTTGAGTTGACGGCGCGTTGTCCGCGTAACTGTTCATAGAGAATAACCATAAGAAACAAGTCAAAAGCCATACCAACATATATAACCCCTTTCATTATAAACAGAAGTTGTTTCTGTTTATTGCTTAAAGACACGCCCCTCTTGATATGATCGCAAGGGGCTTGCCCTTATTTTAAGTATTGTTGAAAAACACCAACATTATGCTTTATCATTTTTATGTAGGTTTCTCCCTCACTTCCGATAGGACCCAAAGCATCTGTGTACAACTCAGGACCAACTGCGACGCCAGCTTCTTTGGCAAGCGTTTGGGCTAATTTAGGATTAGCCATATTCTCTGAAAAGATAGCGTGAACACCATTGGCTTTAATAATGCTCAATAAATCTGTAATTTCCTTAGCAGAAGGATCTGCGGCTTCAGTTGTAGCTGAAGGAATAACAGCCCCGATAATTTGAAAACCATACCGTCTGGCAAAGTATCCCAAAGCATCGTGATTAGTGACTAATTTATGTTTATCGGCAGGAATTAAAGCCACTTGAGCCCTGACCCAAGCGTCCAATGATTGCAGTTTTTCTATATAATCCTTGGCATTGGCGGCGTATTTATCTTTATTCGCGGAATCCATCGCAATAAGTTCATCACGGACATTCTGAGTATAAAGAATAACATTGGTGACATCCTGCCAAGCATGAGGATCAGTTTCCTGTGAATTATCTTCAAAGATTCTTGGGGTTACTCCTTGTGACACGACAACACGTTTCGCTTTAGAACCGCTGGCTGAATACAATTTATCAAGCCAATGTTCCAGGTGTAAGCCATTCTCAAAAATAATGTCCGCATGGGCCAAATTAACGGAGTCTGCGGGAATTGGCTCATATTCGTGAGCATCCCCATCCGGACCGACTAATGTAACCAAATTAACAGAATCACCCGCTACATTTCTGACCACATCACCGATAATACTGATTGTTGCGATAACATTAACTTTATACGCTCGAGCAGGCGTCAACCCCATGCCCATCATAAACAACCCCAGCAATATCACCTTCCCAACATCCAACAACCTTGTAAGCTTAGCCATAGTCCTTCTCCTTTTGTTTTTATAAACAGAAACTGATTCTATTTATATATTAAAAAAAACTATACACACTTAGGACATAGCCCTTCAAACTGCACTGTATGTTTTAGGACCTTGTACCCTCCGGCATTTTTTACTCCTGTTAGGACACAACCTTCCACGTCATCCACCTTACCGCATTTAATACAAACAATGTGATGATGGTGCTCATGACCTTCGGGAATGTTGCACAAAGCATAATACAAACGCCTGTCATCCCTCTGAATTTTTGTCAAAATACCGCAATCCCTAAAAGATTCCAGGTTTCTATAAACGCCGGGATAACCCAACTGCTTAAAACCCTTCTTTAATTTTTCCCACACCTGTTCTGGTGTCAAATAACGGCCTTCCTTAATAAAGCAGTCCAAGATTGCTAGACGTTTGGGGGTTATTTTTAATCTTTGCGCTTTTAACTTTTGGGTGTATTGTATATTCATAATAAGAAATGATTTCTATTTATACAGCAATAATAAAAAAACATCAAGGGATTTTTTAAATAAAGCTATTTTAAATTTGAGATAAGTCTTGGCGGAGTTTTAAATCGTAAAAAGATGGGCTCTAAAAAAATCTGAAATAACGGGCAGCCATGTAAGCCACAGCGGCAATGGCTGCTGAGCAAGGGATCGTAATTATCCAGGCCCAAACGATCCGGCCTGCCACTCCCCAACGGACCGCGCTTAAACGCTTGAGTGAACCGACACCCACAATGGCCCCGGTGATCGTGTGGGTTGTGCTAATAGGGATACCAAAAAGTGCGGTGATCCGTAACACTAATGCGGCGCCAGACTCAGCACAAAAACCATCCACCGGCCGCAATTTTACGATCTTTTGCCCCATGGTCTTGACAATGCGCCATCCCCCGCACATAATTCCCAATGACAATGTGGTGTAACAGGCAATCACGACCCAAAGAGGAATATGGAATTTATCTCCTAAAAGCCCGGCGCTAAAAAGTAGGCTGGCAATGATACCCATGGTTTTCTGCGCATCATTACCGCCATGACCCATACAATAAAAAGCTGACGACACAAGCTGACCCTTACGAAAAAAACCGTCAACCTTTCTTGGAGAAGCACTTCGAAATATCCAATGGACTAAAACGCCAAAGAAAAAACCAAGAAGAAGCCCGACAAAAGGGGCGATAAAAATGAACATGACAACTTTAAGGATTCCTGGCATGATCAAAGCGCTTTGACCGGCTTTTACCAGCGCGGCACCTATCATACCGCCAATAAGCGCATGGGAAGAGCTTGTCGGAAGGCCAAAATACCAGGTAATGATGTCCCACCCGCAGGCACCTACAAGGGCACCAAAAACAACAGTTTGGTCAACGACATGGATGTCAATGATGCCTTTGCCAATGGTATTGGCCACATGCAGACCGAAGAAAAAGAAGGCGCTGAATTCGAAAAAGGACGCCCAGAGCACCGCCATCCGAGGAGACAATACCCGGGTGGAAACAATGGTGGCAATGGCATTGGCTGAATCATGAAAACCGTTTAAAAAGTCAAATACCAGTGCCAAGCAAACAAGAAAAATAATACTGGCAGGAATATGCATTAGGTTTGTTTTATTAAAATAGATTCCACGACATTGGCGACATCTTCACAAATATCCAGGACCGTTTCCGCATCCTGGTAAACTTCCTTCCACTTAATGATCTCAATGGCACTTTTGGATTCAAATAGTTCCATTAAAACGGCATCCCGCATGGCATCCCCGACGTTTTCCAAACGGTTGATCTCAACACAGGCGGCCATGACCATTTTGGTCCCGTTCTTGACACGCATGCCTTTGACAGCCTTGGAAACTGTAACAACGGATTCTTCAATGACCTTGGCAAATTCCATCAAATGCCGGTCACTGCCGGGTATCTTGTAGACCTTGATGCGGCCCACCATGGTATTGATCATGTCCGTAATATCATCCAGTTCCTTGGTCAGGGCATAGATATCTTCACGGTCAAAAGGAGTGATAAAGGACTTGTTGAGCTGTTCAATGACGGCATGGCTGGCGGTGTCGCCTTTAGCCTCAAGGTGCAGGATCTCTTGGTAGGCTGATTCTTCGATAAGACCGGGCGTGGAAGCTATTTCTTTAAACTTGATTGCCGATTGCACGGCGCAATCAACCTGCTCTTCAAAAAGATTAAAAAAGTTAAACTCTCGCGGAAGGAAATTAAAATTCATGGCCTGTCCTTATCTTTAGGAGCTGTTAACAATTTTTAATCATCATACCCTAAAATAAAGGTGACAGGTACAATTTCTAAAATTTTCGTATATCATCATTACTTCCATTGTCCTTTGCCTGCTGATTTATAGTTTAGTTTCTTGTGAAATAAATTCCCCTTTAATCTGATTCGATAAAAAAATCTACTTCTTTGATCAATGGAAGCTCTTTCAGAAGGACCTTTTTTATTTTGTCTAGTTGAAGAATAGCTTCATGCGCCGTCACTGCCATAGAACATTGAAGGCTGATACCAACCCAGAATTTCTTTCCAACCCTTTTAAACTTGATAACAGCAGGCCGCCACCCAGGGAAACCCCGGTAAATGAGCCGTTCAATATATTGGGTAAACCCCGCAGAAGGGACATGGTCAAGGATGTTTTGTATGCTTGTGATCCAGTGGTCCAACGAGTCTTTAACGATAACGATCCCAACAAGAAGAGCTGCCATCTTGTCGCAAACGGCAAAATTCGGTCCCAATTGCGATAAAATAATCCCTCCGACCACGGCTCCTGAAGAAAGCACATCAGCTCCGGCATGATAGCCGTTGGCGATCATGGCAGAGCTTTCAAGTTTTTCTCCGGCACAAAAATTATGTCGTTGAATCATATACGTGACAAAAATAGATATCAAAGCGATGGGAAGCACCATGATATCCGGTTGGACAAAATCGCGCCTGAGAATTGCCAAAATGCTCGAGAGCGTAATAAATCCCCCTATACCCAACAGGACGCTAAAGGCAATAAGGGTCGTCAAGATCTCAAGTTTGGCATAACCGTAAGGAAACTGCTCATCATTGGCCCTTCCTGTAAAGGACAGCGTCACCATGACCAGGATGCTTGTGACTACACAGGAGACAGACTGAATCCCGTCGGCGATCATGCCGGAACTGTTGGCCAATACCCCGCCGACAAGTTTCAGGACAACTAAAAAAGCATTGCCGATGATCGTCCAGCCCAAGGTCTTTTTAGAACACTCAAGGCAGTTATCTTGGCAAATGATGGATATTTTTCGTTTTACAGTCATCGTTTTATTAAGGGAACAATACCAATAAACATTTCATGGGGCTTTGTAAAGTCTGCCTTTAAACCATCCTTGATCTTTCCAACCTTAGTCATGATTTCTTTTATTGGCATCTCAGAAGGAACCGCTAAAAAGACAATGATCTCAATGATGTGCCCGACTTTGTTGACGCGTAACGACTCCAACACATGTTCCGGCCCAAATTTACGGATGTATTTCTCTATTGTTGAAATGGTCTGTTTATCGCAGGATACATCCATAAGGCCCTTAAATGCCGTGTAAAGAAACCTGGCACAGTAAACAATAATAAAAAAAGAGGCAAAAATGGCACAAGCATAATCGAGAATATATGCCCCCATCCTTGAAAATACCACCGCAACAACAGAAAGTATCGAAAGTACAAAATCTGTCTGAAGGACAAAAATGATATCGTCTCCCTCTGTCTCAGGAACGCTGCTTATCTGGGAGCTGATCCATTCAATAAAACCCAGACTTCCGGCCGCCGCACTCGCCGCTACCCACGCTGCCAGAAGTTGGGGAGGGAAAAGCGTATGAAAGAATACCATGTGCCCCACCGAAAATATGAGCATACCTGTTGAAATGGCAATAATTGCACAAATCCCGAAAATAATGATCGATTCCAGCTTCCCCTTGTTAAAAGATTTGGATGGATTTCCTACACCCAGCCGCATCAAGGTTACGATAGCGACCAAAATACCGAAAAGCGAGAAAATGCCGGAAACGAGCAGAGTTTTTGATCCTGTCATGAACCCAAAAACGGTCTTTAATAAAAAAGTTATTATAAAAAAATAGAAAAGAGCATAGATGGTCCGCTCTTTTTGTTCTTTAACAGGATTTGGTTTTAATCTTTTCATTGTATCAAATGGCAATTGGAACAGACCCCTCGATAAACGTGAGGCATCTGGGCATTTATTGAAATAGCGATATCCGGCTTAACAATATGGCAGAGTTCACACACGCCGCGATACTCGTGAGGCATGAGAGCATCACGAAAAATAACCGGCGCGATCCCAGGAATTGGCTGTGCCGCTTGGGCCCCAAAAGCAATGGGCTGGATCGCGTTGCCGGAATAATTTTGTGTCCCATAGGGACGGATGGGGCAATTGGGTCTCGTAAAAGCAGCTTGCTGGGCCGGCGCTGCAGCGCCTGGAAAACAGTTGGTGACACTGGGACATGTGGAGCAATTGGGGTTCATAAGAGCGATCTGCTGGGCAGAACCTGCCGCACCAGGAAAACAGTTGGTAACAGTCGGACACGTGGCACAGCCCGGTGGCACAAATGCGGCTTGTTGGATCCCAGACATAGCCATGACTTCCTGGGGCATTTCCTCCATGGACGGAATCTTTTCGTGTTTACTAAATAAGGCATAACAAAAGAATATAACAAGTGCTACAACGATGGTCCCAATGATCCAAAGGTTTGGCGCATTACGGTTAGCGCATGAAGCATGATGCCCTGCATGAGGTTCTTTCTTTTCTATGGTCATGATAATTTCCTTCCTGTAATAAATTCCGGTTTTATGGCCGGATCCCCACATTAATATAAATAAGGACCGGGCTATTCAGCCGGTCTACGGTCAATTTGACCTGCTCATTGTTTTGAGAAGTCTGTATCAGCCTTTGCAATTCTTCAAGGCTTGTTATACTCTTGCCATTCCAACGCCTGATGATGTCCCCTTCCTTAATACCTGCCTGCTGAGCCGGGGAATCCACAAAAGTCCTCGCGACCAATACTCCGCTCGAAGACTGGATATTAAATTGTGTTTTAATTGATGGGGTCATTTCAACGGCTTCCATACCAATCCATTGTTTTGCCTCCATGGCTTTAAAAAACATCGGGATAAATTTGAAATAAAGGACACAAACCGCTGCACAAAGGATAAAAATAAAAAACATATACGCATCAACATTCCCCTGATTTCTTTGTCGCCCCATTTTCTGCAGTTTAATCATGCTATCTTTTCTCCGGGCCGATTTGTACCCGCACATTTTCACATTTCAGGCAGTGAAAACATCTGACACAGGTAGATGCGCCAGGATCATCACTGATATTGATATCAACCGGGCAGTTTGTTTTACATTTCTGGCAATCGGTACAACTATGTGTATCGACTTTCAACTGCAAGATGCTGTATTTATTAAAAAAACCAAATATGGCACCCAACGGACATGCCAGCCTGCAGAACGGTCGCTTGGCAATAATAAAAAAACCGAGGAAGGCCAGTGCTATTAAAATCTTGATGATGAATAACCATCCTAAGCCTCTAGTTGATACTGCCGATTCACCGTATACCGGGATAATCGGGTTCCATAAGACCCACGGAATAGCCGCCTCTAAGGTTCCCATGGGACAGACTTTGGAAAACCAAGTCTCCTGGGTCACTAATGGAAATAATATGACCAAGAAAAAAAGAATTAAATACCGCATAGATGAAAGTTTTTCGGATATACGAAGTTTCATACTTTTGATTTTATAAAGCAGATCTTGCATAAGACCAAAGGGACAAAGCCAGCCGCAAGCAAGAGAGCCCACTGAAATTCCGATAAAGGCAAGATACGCAGTTAAAAGATATGGGAACTTGCGAATGGTCATGAAGTGCTGGATCGTTCCAATGGGACATGAGAAAAATGCCGACGGACAGCTATGACAATTAAGTATGGGCACGCAGATGCTTTTAAGGGAACCCTGATAGACCTGTTTGGTATTCAAGAATCCAATATAAGCATTCGAAAAAATAAACGAACACCACTGGAATATCGATCGAATATTTTGTAAATCCATCTCCTACTCCAATCCTATACAGGCCATGCACATGGTGGCGCCATTATTCTGCGTCTCAAGCGGCTCATTATTACTGTTCCCAAGGATGAAAAAAATGAACGCCAGAAAGAAAACTATGATCCTGATTATTTTGATCTTCATGAATCACCCCTACATTGTTTCTATCCATATCATGTGGTGATTACACCTTGGACAAACAGGAAAACCGCTTTTCCCACAGGCCGGGCAAATAAATTCTCCCCGGTAGCCGTTCCAGTACATGGCAATATGGCATAGCGGACACAAGGGGATGCCTTTTGTGCCGCATATGGGACAAACACAAAAAACATTATGGGCTATGGCCTTCATAACCAGATTGCTTGCGACGAGCGTACTGTCTCCAAGGGCCTTATATTTTCCGACGGAATAAGCACTATACGCCGACAGGAAAATAATGAACATGGCTCCCATAATAAGAAGCCTGTTGCGGTCCCCTTCGCCCAAAATTTGCTTGCCCTCAACGATCATAAGACCCTTATCTGTGGTTTGACATTATCCCCTGCAAGCGGTGCTGTTACAGCAACCACCTCATGCATTAAAGCACCGCATCTTGGGCATTTTTTCGGCATGACACCACCGGCATTTTTATCTGATATATGGTACTGGCAATTAAAACATATGAAATACTTGCCCTGGACTATCCTGCCGGCGTTGGCCTGAGTATCAAAAGTTTTACAGGCAACCGCATTTTTGCTTCCGGTAATCCCAAAATGGGCAGGGACATTCTCGGCAGTCAGTTTGATGAGATTATCAGGATAATCCCCCAGCGCCTCCCAAACTGTTCCTTTTACATCCGTATACACTTCAATACGCGCCTGATCAAAGATCCGAAACGGCTCAAAACCGACATTGTTCCCTAATACAACATCAACATTCATCGAAACCAGCATTTGAGAGGCGCGAAGTCCCACGGCATGCTGGGCATCCATGAATTTGTTGGGGATTGCTTTATAGGTCCTCTTTGCGCGATCGCAAATTATAAAGTAAGGGGCACGGCCAAAAAGATAAGATACCGGGCTGCTAATGTCTTTGCCTGTCGCGGCAATGGCTACAATGACAGCC
>Ga0182030_10023044_pt1 | contig 11545 bp, 9 predicted proteins | sample 812S3MmetaG_FD_121299 | JGI IMG/M metagenome (GOLD analysis project Ga0182030, IMG submission 121299) | Permafrost microbial communities from Stordalen Mire, Sweden - 812S3M metaG (Illumina Assembly) | ecosystem: Environmental > Terrestrial > Soil > Wetlands > Permafrost | place: Sweden... | reverse complement strand
CTACACGCTGAACCGGACGACCGACCATCCGACGCGGTTCTCGGTGGATGCCATCCTGCAAACCGGGCTGCGCGCGAACACGCCGACTATTCCGAACGGCACCGCGACGCCGACCTACGGGGTGGTCAACCTGTCGGTAGTGCAGAAGCTGCGCACCGGCACCGAGCTGCGGCTGGACGTGCTGAACGTGGGGGACGTGATCTACGAGATTCGTAACGGCACCGGGGTGGGAGTCGGCGCCCCGCAATACGGGCTGCGGCGCACAATCCTGGCCGGGCTGACGCAGCATTTCTGAGGCCTCGCCAGATAAATTGCCGGTGCAAGTGAATCTTGACCTCTAGAGAACCGCACAAAGCACTCAGGTCTGGATCAGTGGTTGACGGCGTGGTCGCCGCCGGCGGGGTGTCGCTCGCAATTGATGCGACACTCTATCCGCTTGGCCGTCTCTATTAGCCCCGACGCGGCGCGGCATCAGTAGTGGTGTGCGTGCCCGCCCCCGACCGCGAGAGGGTGCGCGGCAATGTCACGGATCACGGCGGCCAACGCTGTCGGATCGTTCCAGTCCCCGGCATCGCCCGGACGCCAGCGCGTGCGCAGCCAGCCGTTTTGGTCGGCCAGCGCCTGGGTGCCTGCCAGCATGTCCGGTGTTTCCCCCAGCAACACTGCGAACGCACTCCACGTCGTCTGCTCCACCGTGGCACACGCGCTGCCCACCGGCTTTACCGAGCGATCGCGCGCCAGCAGGATGGTAGCGACATCGAATCTCGGGGAGCTTGCCGGCGGCGGGGGCAGGGGGCCGGACGCGGCGATGATGTGCACGACGCGCCCATGCAGATCGTCGAGGTTGATGGCCGAACCGTCCGCGCAGATCGCATCGAACTGAGGCAGCGGGATTGGGTTGTTCCACCGCCCGGTGGTGCGCATGCTGGTTCCGGCGTTGTTCGCCTTCAGGAAGTCGATCAGCGCCCAGATGTCGCCATTGGAGAGGGTGCCGCCAAACGCCGGCATCGCCGGCGCGCCCGATGGCGCGTCGATGCCGTGCGAGATGTACCAGAACAGGTCGCCCTCGGTGTGCCCCCAGAAATGCGGCGCGGTGAGGTCGGCCGGCGGCTCCGGCAGCGACTTTGCCGCCGGTCCGTCTCCGCGCGCATCGACGCCGTGGCAAGCCGTGCAGTTCGCCGCGAACAACGCCTGGCCGTGCACGATGGAGCTGTCGGCGAACTCCGTCGGCGAGGTGACGAATGTCGTGGGATAGGCATCCACCGTCAGCAGCGGGACCAGATCCGGGATGACAAACACGACTGTAACGACAAACGCCGCCAGCGCCGGCCAGAACAATGGACGCCAGAACCGACTGGTCACAATCAGCGCGGCCGCAATGAGGCTCGGCGCCATGGAGCGAAGCAGCAGGACGCGGCCGTAGGGATCGTAAACTAATTCCAGGCTGGGTTGTCGCGTGAACGGCCAGATCGGCGTCTCGTGCGTTGCCGGTGTGCCCGACGCCAGAAACGCGGCGACTAGAATCACCAGGATACCCAGCACGGTCTCAGCCGCGAGTGACCCGCGCAGCCATCGGTTGGTGATCGGCCGTGCGCTGTGGTGCAGCCGCTCGGTCAGGACGAAGCGGTTGATCATCGCGAGCACCAGCAGCACCAGGAAGATCGCTAGCTTCAGCAGCGCGGTCCGGCCATACGCGGTGCCAAACAGGCCACCGAGGCTGCCGATCAACTGCCACGCCTGCACCACGGCGGTGCAGGCGATCAGCAGCACGGCGCACAGCCCGACAGGTGTGAAGCTGTGGCAGGTGGTGGATGCGGCGCGCGGCGGCAGGGCGCCGACAATCACAAACAATGGCAGCAGCCCGCCAAGCCATGCTCCTGCCGCCAACAGGTGCAGCCCTTCCGAGGTCAGCAGCACGGCACCCACCGTGCCGCCGGTTGCACCAGCGTGGCCCACGCCCCCTTGCATTGCCAGCGCCGCGCCGAAGAGGACCAGCGCCACCCCCAGGCGCCAGCCCCTCCCACTGAGCAGCGGAAACGAGACGAGCAGCATCAGGAACCGCAGTACGACGACGTGGCCGAACTGGGTGCCGTGCGCCACCGCCACCAGCGCGGCGAGCGTGCCTTCGATGCTGGTGGTGCTGGCGATCACCGCCGACTGCACCACCATCCAGGCGACCCCGATCAGCAGGGCCAGCGCATCTGACCACCTGGCAAGACGCACCAGACGTTGTCGCGCCAGGGTTGCCACCGCGGCGGAACCGTCCCGATGCGCCTCGTTCAGTCCGGACGGAGCGACCAGAACCAGCGAGACCAGCGTGCCGAACAGCGACGCCAGTGCCAGCAAGTGGCAGCCGCGGAGCGACGCAAGGATAATGGCCTGAGTGCTCAGGCTCAGGGCACGACGCTGAAGGTGAAGCGTCCCTCCGTCTTGTGGGTGTCAACCGAGGTAGCGTGCCAGATCACCGTGTATTCGCCGGGGGGCAGTTTCGGCAGGCTGACCGACAGCTTCGTCTGGTCGCCGTCGAGCAAATGCGGATCGGCCTTATCCACGCGCGTGCCTTGCGCGTTGTTCACTTCGATCGTGCTGAAGTCGGGCTCGACGCCCTCGGTATAGGTGATCGTCACGGCGGACGGGGAAACCGGCAGTTGGCTGCCGACCGGCGGGCTGGCGCGCTGCAAGAAGGCGTGCGCGAAGGCCGGCGATGCGCTGCACAGCATCGCCGGCAGGAGAAGATGGGTCCATCGCATGGCGATCACCACTGCGAAATCGGCTTGCCGAGCGAGTGCGGCAGCAGGTCATCGAAGTAGAGATGGAATTGTCCGATCGCGCCGATCCCATGGCCGGAAGCGCCATTGAGCGGCCACAGAAGCTCGGCGGAGATCGAATAGTACCGCCCCGTCCAGACGGCACCGGTGCCGAGCGTGAATGTCGTCGGATTGTTGGTCGGCCGCAGCGCCGAGGCTCCCGCGGCAGAACTCCAGGCAAGTTCGATCACCGGCGTCAGGTTGGCGAGGACGGCCGGTAGCCCATAATCCTTGATCTGCGACTGTAGATAGGGGATCGAATATTGCAGCGAGAGGCCGCCCGACCAGGTGGTGATGCTGCCGCCGCGCATCGGCCCGGTGTTCGGAATATTGTAGTCCAGCTCCCCGGTGATCGCGAATGGACGGATCGGCGCCCAGGGGATGTCGCCGAGACCCTTGCCAAAAAATCCGGAGTCGGTGGTGGTATCGTAGCCGGAATCGATCCCGGTTGTGCCGGCGCGGCCGAAGCTCTCTCCCACTTGCACCGAACTCATGAACTCATGTTCCGGCAACAGGATCCAGCGGTATTTCAACTGCACATAGGGATCGTCGAACCCGCCGTGGGACTTCTTGAAGTCGCCCAGGTCGTTGCTGATCCAGTTGTAATCGGTCCCGGCGCCGAATCCGAGCGCCGGGGTGATGGTCTTGTCGAACTCGAAGTTCGCGTCGGTGACCCAGCTTTTGCCGTCCGGGCTTTGTAGCGAGATCAGCGGCAGGTTGGCCTCGTCGCCGACGCCGGGATCGTCGATCAGGTCGGTATTGACGAAGACGCGGGCGCCGGCGACGGCGTGGGCAAAGGCAGGCTGGGAAAGCAGCGACGCCACCGCGGCAAGCGCGGCCGGCTTGATGAATCTGGGCATGATTGGACTCCTGGACGTGAGTCGCGCGGCGCGCGCGGCGCCGCACAGGGCGGTGTGGACCGGGGACTCAGACCAGGACGGGAGGAGCACCGCGCGGCTGCGCGGAGAGCAATGACGCGACGGGCGGCGCGGTGGCGGGCGGCGGCAGGCCGGGCCGGCGGAACGCCGCAACCTGCGGCGGCAGCGGACGTGGCGGCGCTTCCGGCAGCACGATGCCGGGCGTCGCGAGCGACAGGCACAGCGGACAGAACTGGCAGTCCGGCATGTGATGGTGATGTGCCGGCGGCGTGGTGCTGTCCGACGCGGCGGGCGCATGGCAGATGATGCCGGCGTCGTCCAGCATCAGCGCAATTTCCGGCCGCGGCACCACGGCGCCGAAGGCAAGCTGCGCCACCAGCGCCAGCAGGGCGAGGAACAGGCCGGGCGCGTGGATATGGCGCTGGGTCATCACGATGCGTCACCATAACCAGGTAAGCCGAGCGGTGCCAATCCGTTGCCGTGTGCGTACGCGGCGTCGGGTGCCGTAGTCATCAGGTCCCGTTGCGACCCCAGCTGAATTGGCGCGTGATAATGAAGAGCGTTTTTCGCTTGGCGGCGAGGTGCTGTCGCAGTGCCGCAGCAAGCGTGGCGATCATCGGCTTCCGATGGGAGGTTCCATCGCTTGCCTTTTCCGCTGATGCGGAAACGATACCCCCAGGACCCGATGGTCCGAGGTCAGCCACCACCGCACAAATTGCCGGCCCCCCAGATCACGGACCGGACGGCCAGGGCAGTGGCTTCGGACCGTGTCATACCGAGCTCGCTCATAAGAAGTCGGGTCCGAAAATGTGCCTTGCGCAGAGCAGCGTTTGAGTCGCGGCCAGTCAGCAGGGCTGTGTAATAGACGGTTTCGTAGGATGCAGTTTCCGCGGCCGGACGGCTAAAAGCTGTTTCGGCGAGCAGGGGAATTCCGCCGCCAAGTATCGTGATCACCGCAACGCATAGCAGCGCCCGACATACTTGTCCGCGGTCCTACGCGACATGCCAATTGAAAACTGTCCGCACGTGACAGCGATCTCCGTACCGGAAGATTCTGGTCGAAGCGGTTGAAGCAATCGCTTGGGGCTTATTACCCCCCGATAAGGGGTCGTGCAAGGATTGAACATCAGCCAGGAACTCTCGCTTCGGCCGGCGGCCGTCAGTTGCCACCAGCAGTCACGATGGCTTAGTCTATATATGATAACGTAGAGCGTTTTTCGCTTGACGGCGCGGCGCACAGGCCCCTCTGCGGGGCCTCCGCAGTTGGATCGCGCCGTTGAGCGAAAAACGGGTTGGACTAAACCGCCCGCTCCGACGCCGGGGCTATGGGCATTGAATGTCGCCGGCCGCCCTGACGGTGTGTCAACGGGCGGGTCTGCGCGACGGTTCGGAGCCAGTGATTGCGCCAACCAGGCCATCGGGCGACCGGGTTAGACCGGGTCTGGCCATTTGACCCCTGTTCAAACGCGGCCGGGGACACGTTCGCGGCGCTTGCGGCCACAGCATCCCCACCCCGATCTGGCGGGCGGTTCGGCTTGGCGCAGTCGGGCCGTCGATCCGGCGTCATGATGTGTCCGGCCCGGGCTCGCAGATCGTTGGCCGCGCGATGCAGTCGACCACCACCATGAAGCCGGTATGGCAGTGCGGGCACGCCCGCAAGGATCGTCCGGTCAATGCCTCATAGCGGTCGCGATAGTCAGAAGGCGGGTCGGCCGCCGGTCCGGCCGGTGCCATCGCCAGCAGTTCCCGGCAGTGCGCAAGCTTTCGCGCACGGTGGCAGTTGCCGAGGAAGCCGTAATAGCGGATGCGGTGAAACCCATCCGGCAGCACATGGATCAGGAAGCGGCGGATGAACTCCCCGCCGTCCAGGGTCATCGTCTTCTGGCGGTTGTCGTCCCGGTAATCCTTCCAGCGGAACGAGACCTTGCCGTTGTCCATGGACACAAGGCGGTTGTTGGAGATGGCGACACGGTGGGTATACCGCCCGACGTAGTCGAGGACCTGTGCCGGCCCGGCGAAGGGCCGCTTCGCATAGACCACCCAATCGGTGTTCCAAACCGGCGCCAGGTAACGCCGGAACGCCGCGGGTTCGTGGAGGTGGCGGTGCTCGGAGAAGAAGTGCAGCGCACCGGTGGCGAACGCCTTCTGCAGATAGTGCAGGAACAAGCCGCGGAACATCCGTGACAACACCGGGACCGGCAGGAAGAACCCCGGCCGGCAGGCGATCCAGCTTTCGCCGTCGGGTGCAATGCCGCCGCCAGGAACAAGAAAGTGCAGGTGCGGGTGGTGTTGAAGATTTTGTCCCCAGGTGTGCAGCACACCGAAGAAGCCGATCTCGGCGCCTAAATGCTGTGGGTCGGCCGCGACCTTATGCAGCGTCTCCGACGCCGCCCGGAACAGGATGTCATAGACCACGGTCTGGTTCTGGAACGCGATGGTGGCGATCACGTCCGGCACGGTGAACACGACGTGGAAGTAGGGCACGTCGAGTAGTTCCGCCTGACGGTCTTCCAGCCACTGCGCCCGCGCGAGACCCTGGCACTTAGGACAATTGCGATTGCGGCATGAGTCGTAAGCGATACGTTGATGCCCGCAGTCGCCGCAACGCTCGACGTGACCGCCGAGAGCCGCGGTGCGACAGGTCTCGATTGCGGTCATGGCGCGCCACCGCTCGGTGGACAACGACGCGCCATGCCGGTCACGGAAAGCCGGACCGAAGTGGCGGAACACATCCGCCACTTCCAGCCCTTCGCGGGCCACGGAACCCGTGTCTCAGGCGGGCACGAGGTCCGGCGCAGCTGGCACGATGACGTCGAGTGACTCCAGCGGACTGGCGGTGGCACAGACCTTGGTGGTGGCGATCATGAGATACTGCGCCGTGGTGCTCAGATTGCGATGACCGAGCAGCAGTTGGATGGTGCGCAGATCGGTGCCGGCTTCCAGCAGGTGAACGGCGAAGGCATGGCGCAGCGAATGTGGGCTGACCGGTTTGCCGATGCCACATTGCTCTCTCACCTCCCGGCAGGTGCGATCGATCGTGAGCGGCGAGATCGGCTGACCAGGCAGGCGGCCGGGGAACAGCCACTTTCCGGGATGCGTGCGCTGCCAATAGTCGCGCAGCATGGTCAGCAGTTTGGGCGGCAACATCACGTAACGGTCTTTGCGGCCTTTGCCCTGCTCGACCCGAATAACCATGCGCTTGCTGTCGATTGCGGCGGGGGTGAGGCGGACGGCCTCGGAAATCCGCAGGCCGGTCGCGTAACAGACGGTCAGGATCACGCGGTGCTTCAGGTTATCGACGGCACCCAGGAAATGCGCCACCTCGTCCTTGCTCAGCACGACGGGCAGCTTCTTCGCCTGGCGGCCGGTGGGGATCTCGTCCTCGACCACCCAGCGGCGCTTGAGGGTGACGGTGTAGAAGAACCGCAGTGCGGACACTGCGACAATGACCGAACTGGCGGCCAAGTGCATGTCCTGGACGAGGTGGAGCAGATAGGTCCGGATCTCGGCGGGTCCGAGGTGGTCAGGCGATCTGCGAAAGTGGCAGGCGAAGCGGAAGACCTGGGCGATGTAAACGCGTTGCGTATTCGGCGTCAGGTTGCGGATCTGCATGTCCTCGATCATGCGACGGCGAAGCGGACTCATCGACAACTCCTCTGCGAGATGAACAGCGCCACATGGCGCCGCCGCATCGTCTCGCAGCCGGGTTGTCAGACCAGGGGGCAGAGATAGACCGCCGCAATCCGCAGTACTTCGCCAGTTGGGAACTATGTAGATCGTGTCGCAGAACTACCGCGAAGCGGTTTAGTCCAACGTCCTTTATGTTACACTAGCTATCCGTGTCGGTAGCAGGACGATGGCGCGCCAATATTCCTTGCGTTTTCCTTTCCTGAGCTGTTTGCAAAGCCACCTCTCATAACAAAGGCCCGTGTCAGCCGAAAATGGCTGACCGGCAGCCTCCGTGCATGGGAAGGACATGAACATTATCGCGGTTCGGCAATCTCAGCATTGACACGCTCAGCGAATGCCGGATCTTGGAAGACACTGTTCGGTTTCAGCAGTTGCTGCACTTCGGTGAAGAGGCGATGGACCTCGGGGTCGCGCGCCGCGAGGCGAAACAGCGCCGCGGTGAATTCAAGCGAGTTTTCCAGATCGGGCGGGCGAACGCCGGCGGTTTCGGGGTATATGAAATCGAGGATGGCCGTCGACCACGGCGTCTTAATGAGGTCCGAGGCCGCCGCAAAATAGACGGGCGCCAGAGTGTCAAGCACGTTGTTTTCGCGCGGGCTCTCCGACAGAAGTCCGTGCAAAGTCACCGCCTCGAGCGCACCGACGCTCATGCCCTGGCCAAAGATCGGATTGAAGCGACACATTGAGTCGCCGAGCGGAAGCAGTCCGATGGGAAATCGCTCCAATCGCTCGAAATGCCGCTGCACACTTTCCTGTAGTGCATAACGATGGATTTCTCCCACCCGCTCGGCATCGCGAATCACGTCATAGACAGTGCTTGTACGCAAACTCCTGGCATATGCGAGAAAGTCGCCCCATTCGCCGGGCGGCTTGTCGCCATGCATCCCCAGAAGTGAGACAATCCAGCGATTGCCTTCGCAGGGCAGCATGACCGCGCCCCTGCCGCTGTCAGGCGCTGTAGCGAAATGGTTGACGCCGAGGAAATCGGGCGGTGCGCCTGGGATCTTGAAGATCGTGGTCGAGTAACCGGCGTCCATGCCAATCATTGTCTCCTCCGGCGCGTCGTAGCCGTTGGCCAGAAGACAGTCGCGAGTGAGATTGCCGCGGGCAGACGCATCGACCACAAGGTCAGCATCGAGCGTTTCCGTGACCCCTTCGGTCTCGCAGCGTACGCCGGTCACCCTCGCGCCATCGGGCGAGGCGAGGATAGCCTGGGCGCGACAATTCTGTCGGAGCACCACGTCGCGTCGCTCGGCGAGCCGCCGCCGGGTCACGAATTCGAGGAGCGGGCGCGTGGATGCGAGCATACGGATGCCGAATTCGCGTTGCGGGAAGGGATCGAATCCGGGACGCTCAATGCGGAAATCGCGGTTGAATTCGATAGAGACCGCTCCTGCTTCGGTGAGGCTGTCGGCGAAGCCGGGAAACAGTTCGGCCAAAGCGCGCAACCCACCGGCGAGCAGCACATGCGCGTGCCGCGCTTGCGGAGTTCCGGCCCGATGCGCAGGCTCAGTGGGGATTTTGTCGCGATCCAGAACCAGGACTTGCTCGAAATGGCTCGAGAGCGCCGCCGCCGCGGAAAGCCCAGCCATCCCACCGCCGATAACTATGGCCCTCGTGGCAGTATAGCTTGACATCATCCGCCCCCCTTTTGCACGCGTCACGTGTAAATCTTTCGTCCCTTACCCACGCCCGTGTTGCCCCGTCGACCCATCGTCGCGCAGAATATCGACGTACGCCAACCGTCCCGCCTCGAACGAGCAAACGCAGATTGTCTTCGCTGGCGGACCGGTTGTGTCAGTAGCTCATTGGACTCTGATAAGGCCGGTGCCCGCGGATCGTGACAAGGCGGTATCGCGCGCCCAGTTACCATAATTCGCGTTACGCGGGTCCCGACACCGACCCCGACGCGACACGGCATCCCAGGCCCTGCGCCACGGTTCTGTGGCCGCTGCAAGCGTCGGTCCCGGCACTACCCCCCTGCCCTTCCGCCGCGCTCCACGGGGGGGCCTGCCGTCCTGAGAGGCATCAGGCTGGCGGCTTGCCGTTGCGACCAGGCGGCTTGGGCTATACGGACGGCTACAAGCCCACCCCGCTGGAGTCGCGCCTTGGCCGCCAATGCCAGCATGACCCTCCTCAATACGGAGCCGCTCCGGTGAGCGCGCCGCAATTCGGCCTGCTACTGGACGGACTTGATCCGCCCGCCGACCCACCACGCCCTCGCAGTGCGGCGCGCGCGGCGCCAGCCCGGCCAATTCATGTGTCGGCCTTCGAACGTGCGGGCGATGACTTCTATGCGACGCCGGCCTGGGTGACCGAGGCGCTGGCCCGGCACATCCGCTTTCGCGGCCAGATATGGGAGCCATGCTGCGGCGACGGCGCCATGTCCACCGTACTCGGCCGGCACGGCACCCAAGTGGTCTCTACCGATATCGCCGACCGCGGGTTCGGCACCTCCGGTGTCGATTTCCTGGCTTGTCGCACGGTGCCAGAGGGCTGCCGAAGCATCGTGACCAATCCGCCGTACGGCGATTCCGGCTTGCATGCGGGACAGTCACGGTCACCCACGGCGATGCTGAATTTTCTCCGCCATGCGTTGATGCTCACCGCCTCCGTGCAGGGCCAACTGGCGCTGCTGGTGCGGCTACAATGGATCGCTGGACAGCGGGCGGCCGAGGTGATGTCCGCCGCGCCATTCGCCGCTGTCGTGGTGCTGACGCAGCAAATCCTCTGGTTCGAGCGGGGCGAAGACACCAAGCCGGCGCAGCATCACCATGCCTGGGTCGTCTTCGACCACACACACCCTCCGGGGCAGCCGCCGGCGATGCTGTACGCCTGATCTGTACCGCGGCTCGCACCCGCGCACAGGCACGCAATCATCGGCGATTCCAGCGCATGCTCGATAAGACGGACCGGCCGGCTGGGCCGATGGCAGCCGGGAAAATTCACCCAGCTTATCGGGCACCGACACGACTGTTGGGAGCGGGCCGAGACCGTTGTTTAAGGCGTTGCTACGTTTATGCTAGACCCCAAATCTTGCGTGACGGCCAGCCGGCCGGAAATCCCGTGCTGACGAGCGGAAGGGCAGGATGTTCGGCCAGCAGGTCGCGCAGCTTCTGCGCCCAGTGATTGCCGGGCGCGATTTTCGCCAGCATGATCTGCATGACGACGAGCTGGGCATAGATCCGCTGGTTGGGCGTGAGATCGGCCTTGAATGCGCGCGCAATCATCGGCTTGATCCGGCACTCCCGATTCCACAGCCGCGCATGATGGGCGCAAATGTTGCGGATGTAATTGATGCTGTGCAGCCACGAGACCAAGACCGGATGCGGCAAGCCGTAGCTCCCGCACACGGAGGCAAATTCCGGAGCCGTCAGGTTCATATAGGCGAACGAGATGGTGCCGAATGAGACGGACTCGAACACCATCCATGATGGTGGCGGTTCGGGCGTGCTGTAGGTCTGGTAATAATGTTCGATGTAGATATCGCGGCGGCTCCGGTTTGCCGGTGCGTGACCGATCTGCCGCTTGATATCGTCGATGAACCGGGCGTGATCGAATCTAGGATTAAACAGCATCGGGTTCAGATACCAGTGCGCCCCGTGGCGGGCCGCAATGGCGTTCGACAGCGCCGCGCGGACGGAAATCTCGATCCGCTCCACCGCATCCATGACGAGCAATCGCAGTTTTCTGTCGAACACGTAGCGGTCGAGAATCTTGTCGAACGTGGCGCCGGGCTTGAAATTGTGCCGGTCGGGTCCGGTGCCGCCGATCTGAAAGGGCAGTGCATAGCCGGAGAAGCGGTAATAGCCGATGTGCGTGAGGTAGTGGGTTGCTTCCGCCGCATCGCTCACCGCCAACCCGCGGGAGACGAGCAAGGCGAGCTGGTCGGGAACGCTCAGAGGGGGTTTGCTGAATGGGATGCGCGGCAGGGCAGACACCAAGGCATGAAAAACCCGCCCATATGCGCATCGTTGAGAGGCGGGGCGGGTGCGTTGGACGTAATATAACCCTCGCCGCCTAAGAATTCAATAAGCTCGCGGAGTGTGTAATAGGGGCAAAAGTGTGGGTAACCCCTCATTTTTTCCTTGCGTCGATTCGGCGCGGTCGACTCTTTGCATCATGTGCCGCCGCCATCCAACCTTTCCGACCTGAGCCGTCCAGAGCTTG
>Ga0182030_10023043_pt1 | contig 11546 bp, 8 predicted proteins | sample 812S3MmetaG_FD_121299 | JGI IMG/M metagenome (GOLD analysis project Ga0182030, IMG submission 121299) | Permafrost microbial communities from Stordalen Mire, Sweden - 812S3M metaG (Illumina Assembly) | ecosystem: Environmental > Terrestrial > Soil > Wetlands > Permafrost | place: Sweden... | reverse complement strand
GCGGTCGCCCACGGCCACAGCCTCTTTTTCACCACCGCCCTCAACTACCCCGACGGGGTCAACCTCACCTACAACACCCAGATGCCGCTGCTCGGCCTGTTGGCGACCCCGCTCACGCTGACCACCGGGCCCGTCTCGAGCCTCAACCTCCTGATGTGGGCCGCCTTCCCGCTGTCGGCCACCTCGATGTTCCTCGTCCTCCGGCGCTGGACCACGTGGGTGCCGGCCGCCTTCGTCGGCGGCCTGGTCTACGGCTTCTCCCCGTACATGGTCGGGCAGTCCACCGCCCACCTCCACCTCATCTTCGTCCCCCTGCCCCCGTTGATCCTGCTGGCGACCTTCGAGCTCTTCGTCCGCCGGTCATGGCGGGCATGGCGGGCGGGACTGCTCCTCGGCCTGCTGGTCGCCGGGCAGTTTCTCATCTCCTCGGAGATCCTGGTGACCACCGTCCTCGTCGCCGTGGTCGGTCTGGTGGTGTTGGCCATCGCCCGGCCACGAGAGGTCGTCCCCGCCCTCCGGTTCGCCACGACCGGCCTCTTGTCCGCACTGGCCGTCACCGCCGCCGTGCTCGCCTACCCGGCGTCCGTGTTCCTGGGCGGCCCGGAGCATTACCCGTCGACCGTGGGCCCGGGCAGCGGGCTCCTCATCCGGTCCGACCTGTTGGGTCCGGTGCTGCCGACCTCGTTCGAGCGGCTGGTTCCCGCCGCGTGGGCGTCGGCCGGCAACTCGCTCACCTCCCTCCACGTGACCTCGGAGAACGGCGCCTACCTCGGGGTGCCGCTCCTCGTGGTCCTCGTCTGGCTGGTCCTGCGGTTCCGCCGTCTCCCATGGATGCGGCTCGCCGCGGCGATGGCCGTCGTCGCCTTCGTGCTGTCGCTGGGCTCGCCGTTGAGCGTGGACGGCCGCTCGACGGGCATCCCCCTGCCCGGCGCCGTCCTCGGCCACCTCCCCCTCGTCGACCAGCTCGTGCCGTCACGGATCTCGCTGTTCTGCTGGCTCTTCGTCGCCGTGGTGCTGGCGCTCGGGACCGACGCGCTGCGAGCGGCACCGAGCCCCGGCCACGACCGGGTGCCGCGCCCGGTGCAGTGGGCCGGGCTGGGACTGGTCGGGGCGCTGGCGATCGCCTCCCTTCTGCCCCGGTGGCCCAACCCCACCGCGCCGACGGGCGTCCCGCCCTACTTCACCTCGTCCGCCGTCGAGCGGATCCACCCGGGCACCGTGGCCCTCACCTACCCCTACGGCGCGCCGCTGCATGCCCAGCCGATGGTGTGGCAGGCCGTGGCGGGCATGCGCTTCTCGCTGATCGGCGGCTACGCGCTGGTCCCCGACAAGGACGGCGTGCCCACGCTGTTCCCGTCCCTGCTCGCGCCCCCGGCCGTCGAGCAGTTCCTCCTCGAGCAGGACGGTGGGGTCCCCTTCTACTTCGCTCCGGCCATCACCGACGACGCCGAACTGGTCACGGAGGTGCGCCAGTTCCTCGTCCGCTACCACGTGGGGGTGGTGCTCGTGGACCCCACGGTGCGCCAAGCCGGTGCCGTCGAGCGCCTGGTGAGCCGGTCGCTCGCTCGGCCGCCGGTCACCGGGGACGGGATCGACGCCTGGTACGACGTGCAGGGGGACCCGGCGCTGTCGGCACCGGTGGCTCCCTCGGCTCCCTCGGCACCGGCGACATGAGGCCAGCGGCGTGATGAGCACGCTCACCGACACCGGGGCGGCGGGAGGAGCCGACCGGACCGTCGTGCCCCGGGGACGGCCCGGTCCGGGGTCCGAAACCGGCCGGGCCGCGGGGCTGCGCCGGTGGTGGGACGCGTCGCGGGTGGGGATGGGGATGGCCCTCTCCCGCATCGTGGTCGGTGTCCTCATCGCCCATTTCGTCGTGGTGCTCGCCCCCCAGGACGTGCTCCACTCGAAGCTCGGCACGCTGAGCAACGGCTCGTGGCTCGGGGCGTTCGACCGGTGGGACGCCTCCTACTACACGACCATCGCCGCCCACGGCTACCCCGCGCACCTGGCCGATGCCCGGGCGTTCTTCCCGGGCTACCCGCTCGTGGTCCGGGTCGCCCACGTGGTGACCGGCGGGTTGCCGAGCTACACCCAGGCCGCCTGCCTCGTGTCCTTCGCGGCGTTCGGCCTGGCCGCCGGGCTGCTCCACCCGCTCGTGGGGCGACGGTTCGGGGGTCGTGCCGCCCTGGTGTCGACCGCCCTGTTCTGCTGGTTCCCGACGTCGGTGTTCTACCTGGCGCCGTACTCGGAGGCGCTCTTCGCCCTGGAGATCGTGACGGTGGCCGTGCTCCTCGACCGGGGTCGGTGGTGGTTGGCCGCGCTGGTCGCCGGGTATGCCACCGCCACCTCACCGGAGGCGGTGGTGCTCACGGCGGCCCTGGTGGTCGCGGCCATCGTCGCCCGTCGGGGGATCTGGCGCACCGTCGGCTACGCCGTCGTCGGGTCACTGGGCGTGGCCGGGTACATGGCCTACCTGGGTGCCAGGTTCGGGCGCCCACTCGCCTTCGCCCAGGTGCAGACCGACTTCCACCGGACCGTGGTCTTCCCCTTCGTGGGCATGGCCGACAACGTCGACGCCGTCGTCCACGTGCTCACCGCCCACCGGGCGGACCCGGCGATCCTCCCCAACCTCAGCGCCGACGCCCTCTGGTCCAACATCGCCTTCATGTGGGTGGTCAACGATGCCGTCCTGGTGCTGGCCGCCGTCGCCCTCGTCGTACTGGTGGTCCGGTCCGTCGGCGACCACCGGGGCCGCCGGCCGGCCGGGGCCCGGGTGCCGGCCGCGTGGATCGTGGTGCTGGGGGGCGTCGTGCTCATCGCCTCCGGCACCGTCATCCACCAGGCCGGGTACGCCTCGACGGAGTCGGCGGCGAGGATGGTCAGCGTCGCCTTCCCTCTCTACGTGGGCCTCGCCCTGGTGCTCCGGCGACGGCCGTGGCCGCTCGTCCTCGGGCTGGGCCTCTCGATGGCGGCGGCCATCGTCGTCCAGGTGCTGTTCAACCTCGGGTACTGGGTCACGTGAGGCGCCGGGTCACGTGAGCGGCGACAGCGAGGCGATACCGTCGCCACCCGAACAGGCGGGCCCACCCGCCGCCGAGGGCCGCCTGTCCTCGCGCCCGCCGACGGGGCCGCCCGCCACCGACGGGACCGGCGAGCCCACCCGTCCCGTCGCCAACGGAGCGAAGGGATCGGCGACGGCCACCCCGTTCCGACTGGGCAACCGGCCACCGCTCACGGGGATCCGGGCGCTCGCCCTGTCCACCGTCCTCGTCTACCACTCCAACTTCAAGACACTGCCGGGAGCCTGGGTCGCCCTGCAGATCTTCTTCGTGCTGAGTGGCTTCCTGATCACCGCCATGCTGTCCAGCGAGGGGATGCGCAACGGCAGGGTGAGCCTCAAGCAGTTCTACGGCCGGCGGGCGGTGCGCCTGGTCCCGCCGCTGGTGCTGACCGTGGTGCTGCTGGCCATCTATGCCTCGTTCGTGCACGTGGCCGACGCCTCCCAGCGCCTGTGGGGGGACAGCGCGGCGGCGATGTTCTACTACGCCGACTACCGCCAGGCCTTCGGCCACGCGCCCTTCTTCGGGTACCTGGCCCAGACCTGGTCGCTCTCCGTGGAGGAGCAGTTCTACATCATCTGGTCGATCCTGCTCGTGGTGGCGGTGGCCGTGCACCGTCGGCGCCTGGCGTACGTGTTCGCCGTCGTCGGTCTGGTCGCCAGCGTGGGCGACCGACTGTGGCAGGTCTACAGCGTCGCCCACTTCTACACACCGAAGAACGTGGCCTTCACCCGCGTCTACTACGCGTTCGACACCCGGGCCGACGCCCTGTTCATCGGGTGCCTGCTCGGCCTGCTCGCCACCGACGGCCTCCTCCAGCACTGGAGGCCATGGGCCATGCGGACGCTCACCGTGGCCGCCATCGCCTCGACCGGCGTGCTGGTGTGGACCCTGCTGGGCGCCCCGCTGTTCCGCGAGAACGTGGTGGTGTGGTGGCTGCCGCTCTCGACGGTGGCGTCGGCGGTGGTGATCACCTACTTCGTGATGCACCCGACGAGCATCGCCTCCCGGCTGGTCGGGATCGGTGTCCTGGTGTTCATCGGCGACCTGTCCTACACGGTCTACCTCCTGCACTTCCCCGTGTACCTGGCCATCACCCCCGGCCAGTACGGGACCCACTGGTCGTACTGGCCCACCCAGCTGGCCCGCCTGGCCGTCATCTTCGGCATCGCCATCGCCAGCTGGTTCCTCATCGAGAAGCCGTTGGCGCGGTGGAGGCAGCGCTCGGCGGCACGGTGACCCCATTGGCGCCGCTGGCGCCGGTGACCCCATTGGCGCCGCTGGCGCCGGTGACCCCATTGGCGCCGGCCGAACCGTCCGTCACCGTGACGGCCATGTCCCCCACCCGGCCCACGTAGCCCGGCCCGCCTGGCGACGAGGGATCCCAGGTGCCCAGTTCGACCGAGCGGTCCTCCGAGCCGGTCGTGAGGTAGCCCGGACCGAACTGGGCCTTCCAGAAGTGGTTGACCGTCGGCCGGTAGCCCGACTGGTCGAGCCGGTTGACCAGGCCGACGAACCGTTCGACGTCGAGCAGTCGGCCGGCACCCGTGCCCGCGCCGTTGTCCCCGACGAACACGCTCCCCTCGCGGTCGAGACGCGGGGTCACGAGCGCGTAGAGGCGACCCACCTGCGGATCGCTGACCGTCCCGAGCGGTGGGATGGCCGCCACCCTCACCACCGCGAGCACGCCGGCGACGAGGCCGAGGGCGCACAGCCCCAACCGGAGCGGGGAGGGCCCGGCGGCGGGGCGCATGACGCGGCCGACGGTCCCGGCGCGCCCGACGGCCGGCGGCAGGTCGAGCGCGCCCACGGCGACGAGGACGGCGAAAGGCAGGGCCACGGCCCACACCACCAGGTAGCCGAAGACCGGCCCGACCACCCGGGTGACGGCCACGGCCGTGGCCACCGTGCCCACCAGTCCGAGGACGCCGAGCCCGGCGGCGAACCGGTTGCGCTGGCGCACGCCCACGACCACCACCACCGAGGCCAGCAGCACCACCAGGACCGACACCACGACGACCGAGACCACGTGGTGGGGCGTCCGGCCGAGATAGGACCGCATCACCTCCGCCGGCCCGTGCACCATCACCCCGTAGACCGCAGCCACCGACCAGAGGGCCGCGCCCGCCGAGTGGCCCGGGTGGGGGGCGCTGAAGAACCGCACGATGAGGGTCAGGTTTCCCGGATGGTTGGTCAGCTGTTGGACCATCGGGGGCAGCCACATGAGCGCGAAGGCCACGGCACCGGCTGCCGCCCACGCCCACTGTCGCCTCCCCCACGGGAGCGGGCCGCCCCTCCCCCACCGGGTCACACCCCGGGGACGCCCCGGCGCGTCGATCACCGGAGCGCCGGCCCGGTGCCTCCGATCGGCGATCGCCGTGACCAGCCAGGTACCGCCGGCCACCGCCACGAGGGCGACGACCGGCGGGAGGGCTGAGATGTTGGTCTGGATGACGAAGGAGGCCACCAACACCGCACCCACCAGCGACAGGGCCGAGCGGTCCATCGCCGCACCGCACAGGATGACCAGGAGGAGCAGCGGGAAGATGATCACCATCGGGTTCCACGGGCTGACCAGGCCGCCGAGGTCACCTTCCGAGTAGGTGGTGCTCGCCGGGCCCGCCGCGGCCAGCAGCCAGGCCAGCAGGCAGATCCACAGGGCCGCCCACAGGGTGCGCGTCGGGGTGGTCCAGCGGCGGACCACCGCCAGGCAGGCGACGGCGGACAGGGCGTTGATGAGCGTCGCGCCGACGAACAGGGCGCGGGCGCCGGACCCGAGCACCCGGTAGGCCGGGGAGAGGAGGTAGAAGTAGGTCGGCCCCGGGTGGTTCCACCCGTTGTGGTCGAACACCCCGAGCTGCTGGCTCCACTGGAGGGCCCGCCGGGTGTGCAGGTCGATGAGGGCGAGGTCGTCCGGCAGGTAGAGGTGCCCGCCCGGTGCGGCCAGCAGGCGTCCGACCGCCACCGCGAACGGGGCGACCACGATGGCGAAGGCGATGACCGTGACCCAGGGCGGCGGCGGGAATGCCCCGGTGGGCGGCCGACGCCGGCGGTGACGACCGTGCGTGCCGCGCCCCGGGGCGTCGGTCACCGGTGGGGGTGCCGGGCCGGGTTCGTCAGCCTCGATGAGGCCGTGTTGAGGCTCGCCACCCATGGACCGCCGATTGTACGGCCCTACCGTTGTACGGCCCTACCGTCGGGGCGGCCCTGCCGTCGGTGTGGCCCTGCCGTCGGTGTGGCCCGACCGTGGGTGTGGCCGCGGCGGGGCGGGATCAGAAGCTCGGGACGTAGCCCCCGCGGCCCATCTGCTCGCTCTCGAAGGGGTCGACGGACTCGTCGACGCCGCCACGGACCTCGGTCACCCACGCCAGCCGGTCGCGCAGGATGCGATCGACCCCGCCCTGGAGGGTGGACGAGCTGACCGCGCAGGAGCTGCAGGCCCCTTGGAGCTGGACCTCGACGACACCGGTGGCGACGTCGGCCGACAGGAGGGCGAGGTCGCCGCCGTCGGCCTGCACCGCGGGGCGCATGAGCTCGATGAGGCTGTTCAACTGGGACAGCCGCTCACCCCGCTCGGCGTCGCTCAGCTCGGCATCCGGGACCTCGTTCGACCCCGCACCCGGGACGTCGTTCGACCCCGCAGCCGGGGCGCCGTCCACGGCCGCTACTCCGTCCGCCTGATGGTCAGCCTGTTCTGGGTCCATTGCACTTCCCTCACGGTGTGGCCGTTCGCTCGACGTGGCCGTCGTCCCCGTCGCCCCACCAGTCTGCCGTGTCTGGGCCGGCGTTCGAACATCGGGGCCGAGGACAGCCGGCCGGATGCCCCCCTCCGTGTCTGCGATCATCGCCGGCGGCGGTTACGATGCCTTGTGCCCATGGTGCGACCCGCCACCCGTCTCGGGCCGATCGGACTCGTCCTACCGACCTTCGTCCAGGACACGGTGCCCCCGTGGGCAGCGGCATACGGCCCGAGCGGAGCTCCGACCCCTGCAGACGCCGATCCTCTGGCCGAGCTGGCCGACGTCTGTTCCCGTGCCGAGGAGCTGGGGGCTGACGCCCTCTGGGCCTGTGACCACCTGTTCTGGCACGGCCCGGCGCTCGAGTGCGTGGTGGCGCTCACCGTCGCCGCCACGGCCACGACCCGGGCCACCCTGGGGACCTGCGTGATGCAGCTGCCCCTGCGCCGGGGGGCCGACGTGGCCAAGCAGGCGGCGACGATCCAGAGCCTGTCCCAGGGCCGGTTCGTCCTGGGCGTCGGGGTGGGCAGCCACCCCGGCGAGTACGAGCAGGCCGGCGTGGACTACGCCGGCCGCGGGCGCAGCCTCGACGCCGGCATCGCCGAACTGAAGCGCTCCTGGGCCACCGGGCAGGGACGGGCCCGCGGCGACACCGGGCCGGCCGCCACCCTCTCGGAGCGCTACCGGCAGCTCCCCGAGCCGGCTTCCGTGCCGGTCTGGGTGGGTGGGAGCTCCGAGGCCGCCCTCCATCGGGCCGCCACCCTCGCCGACGGATGGATGCCGCTCTTCCTCAGTCCGGGAGAGTACCGCGACGCGGTCGAGCGCCTGGCCAAGGAGGCGGACCGGGCCGGGCGGCGGGCCGACGAGGTGACCAGGTCCATCGTCTTGTTCATCTCCATCGACGATGATGCGGACACCGGGCGCCGCCGGGGTAGCGGATGGATGTCGTCCCTCTACGGGATTCCGGCCAAGGCGTTCGAGCGCCACCTGGTGAGCGGCACCGCTGCCGAGGTGGCGGCCACCGTCTCCGCATACCGGGAGGCCGGCGCCGAGCACGTCGCGGTCTATGTGACGGCCGACGAGCCACTGGAGCAATTCGAGAGGCTGATCGCGGCCCTCTCCGATCGACGCGCCCGGGCCGAAGCCGCGAGCGCAAGAGGATAACGAGGACCCCATGGACCGAACCGCGCACATCGCAGGCATGTCGATGACCCCGATGAACCGTCGGGACCGCACCGCCGAGGAGATGGCGCTCCAGGTGGTGGGCGAGGCCCTCGCCGATGCCGGGGTGGATCCCGGCGACGTCAACCTCGTCGTCTTCGGCAACGCCACCGCCGGGAGACTGATCGACCAGGCCTGCCTGCGCGGCCAGTCGTTCCTGAGCGAGGCCGGGCTGCGCAACGCCGGCATCGTGAACGTGGACAACTCGTGTGCCGGTGGATCCTCGGCGCTGCACCTGGCCACGCTGGCCACGCTGGGCGGCACCCGAACGGTGCTGGCCGTCGGTGTCGAGAAGATGTGGACCGGTGACCGCGCCGGCACCCTGGCCGGCATCGAGGACGGCGTGCCGCTCATCGACCGCACCTACCTGCACACCGAGCTTGAGAACGCCTCGGGCTCGGTGCTGATGGCTCTCAACGCCGGGTGGGCACAAACCCTCATCGACGAGCGGGGTGCCACCGTGGAGCAGTTCGCCGCCGCCGCCGTGAAGGCCCGCCGGAACGGCGCCCTCAACCCCAACGCGCAGTTCCAACAGGAGGTCACCATCGACGAGGTCCTCGGCTCCCCGGCCATCGTGTACCCGCTGACCCGGCTGATGTGCTCCTCGTTCACCGACGGCGCGGCGGCCGTGGTCCTCTCGTCCACGCCGGCACCTGGGGCCCCGCGGATCCGGGCCAGCACCATCCGATCGGGGAACGGGGACATCGACTACCACGAGCGCCTGGGGGAGACGGCCGCCGCCGCCTGGGAGGACTCGGGCATCGACCCGGTCGACGTGGACATCGTCGAGCTGCACGACGCGACGAGCCCCGAGGAGCTCTTCGCCCTCGAGTCCCTGGGGTTCTTCAAGCCCGGGGACTCGGGACCGGCGACGGTGGCCGGGGACACCTCGATCGGGGGGAAGGGCCTGACGGTCAATCCCAGCGGGGGCCTCGTCAGCCGGGGTCATCCCCTGGGTGCCACCGGTATCGCCCAGGTGGTCGAGCTGGCCACCCAGCTGCGCGGCCTGGCCGGGCCGAGGCAGGTTGACCGGGCCCGATTGGCGGTGGCGGTCAACACCGGTGGCATGATCGGGACCCATGCCGGAACAACTGATGCAGGGTTCATCGGGATCCACGTGCTCGAGGCGGGCTGATCCATGATCGCCGCCCGAGGTGGGATCGTCACCGGTTGGGGTATCGCCGTGCCGGACAAGATCGTCACCAACGACGACCTGTCGGTCACCATGGACACCAACGACGCCTGGATCCGGGAGCGGACGGGCATCCGTGAGCGGCGTATCGGAGGCACCACCTCACAGCTGGCCATCGAGGCCGGACTGGCCGCCCTGGCCAAGGCGGGCCGGCGGCCGGACGAAATCGACGCGGTCATCCTGGCCACCACGACGCCGGACCAGATCGTCCCCGGCACCTCGGCCACCGTGCAGGACGGGATCGGCGTCACCGGCGGCGCCTTCGACGTCAACGCCGCCTGCTCGGGCTTCGTGTACGCACTGGCGGTGGCCCACGGGATGCTGGCCATCGGGGCCGAACGGCTCCTGGTGATCGGGGCGGAGACCCTGAGCCGCATCACCGACTGGGACGACCGATCGGTCGCCGTGCTGGTCGGGGACGGTGCCGGTGCCGTGGTGCTCGAGGCGGTCGACGGTCCCGGCCAGCTGCTGTCGTACAAGCTCGGCGCCGACGGGTCGCTCCGCCATCTGCTCAAGTGCGACCACGGCGGATTCCTCTACATGGACGGCAAGGAGATCTTCCGGAAGGCCGTCCGGGTGGTGGTCGAGTCGGCGGAACAGGCGATCGCCGAGGCCGGGCTCACGACCGCCGACATCGACCTGATGGTCCCCCACCAGGCCAACCTCCGCATCATCAAAGCCGCCTGCCAGCGGCTGGACATCCCCGAGGAGAAGGCGGTCGTCGTCATCGACCGCTACGGCAACACCTCTTCGGCCTCGATCCCCCTGGCGCTGGTCGACGCGCTGGAGACCGGGCGCCTCCGAGAGGGCCACCATGTCCTGCTCACCGGATTCGGTGGCGGCATGACCTGGGCCAGTGCCGTGCTCCGCTGGGGCGGGTGACCGAACCGATGGATGGGGCAGCAGCGCCCTCGCTGGTGGTACTGGCCGCCGGCATGGCCCGACGGTACGGCGGTTGCAAGCCTCTGGCGCCCATCGGGCCCGGCGGCGAGGCGGTCATCGACCTGCTGGCGAGCGACGCGGTGTCGGCCGGGTTCGGCCACATCGTGCTGGTGCTCCACCCCGAGACCGGACCGTCCATCCGGTACCACGTCGAGCAGTGCTGGCCGGCGTCGGTGCCGGTGAGCTTCGCCGAGCAGCGCCTCCCCCTCGGGACGGTGCACGCGGTGCTGGCCGCCCAGGGGAGCCTCGGCACCGACCGGTCCTTCGCGGTCGCCAACGCCGACGACGTCTACGGCGAGGTCGCCATGGGCCTGCTCGCCGCCCACCTGGGCGGCACCACCGCCGAGCACGCCCTCGTCGGCTACGAGCTGGCCTCCACCGTGGCGACCGACGATCCGGTAACCCGGGGCATCTGTGAAGTGGACGACGAAGGCCTGCTGGTCGGGCTGACCGAACGGCGCAAGGTGGCCCGCCAGCACGGCGGGGACCGCTTCGTCTCCGAGGACGGCCTGGTCCCGCCCGAGCTCGACGGGAGCGTGCCGGCATCGGTCAATCTGTGGGGGTTCCAGCCGGGCATCTGGAGGACCTTCGAGTCGGCGATGGCGGAGTCGGGCCTCGACGAGGAGGCGCTCATCGCCGAGGTGGCCAAGGGCGCCGAGCTCCCCAAGGCCGAGGTGCTCCTGCCCGAGGTCGTGGCCGGCATGGTCGCCGGTGGCCGGGGCCTCCCCGTCCGTGTCATCCCCACCGGGGAGAAGGTGGTGGGCGTGACCCACGCCGCCGACCTGCCGGCGGTGAGCGGTGAGCTGGCCAGGCAGGTTGCCTGGGGCATCCGGCCGAGCCAGCTGTGGGGCGCCGCGGGGTGAACCGGGGCGGGGCAGCCGGCTGAACGCCGCGACCGACCCCACTGTCTACGACGACCAGGTCGCACTGGACTTCGCCCTCCCCGGCGAGGGCGTGACGCTGGTCACATTCACCCCGAGATCCTGACCAGCGGTTCAGGTCGGGGGCTTGTTGATCACGACCACGTTGACCGGGGCACTGGATATGGTCGCACCGGTCCGGTGCACGAGGACACTCTGCAGGGTGTAGCTGCCGTTGGGGACGGTCCTGGTGTCCCACCTGGTCACCCAGCCGTACAACCTCCCGCTCCCGACGCCGATGACGGCATCGTGCAGGTTGGCACCCGAGGCGCGGAACTGGACGGCGGTGACCCCCTCGGTCACCTCGGCCGACGCGTCGAGCACCTGCGTGCCGGACAGGACGGCGCCATCCTTGGGCAGGAGCAACACCGTGAGCAGGTCGGGGTTCAGACCCTGGCGCCTGTCCTCGGTGGCCAGGGAGGTGTCGAACAGGCTGAGGTGTTGGGCTTGCGCGAACAGAGCCATCTGGCGC
>Ga0182030_10023041_pt1 | contig 11546 bp, 8 predicted proteins | sample 812S3MmetaG_FD_121299 | JGI IMG/M metagenome (GOLD analysis project Ga0182030, IMG submission 121299) | Permafrost microbial communities from Stordalen Mire, Sweden - 812S3M metaG (Illumina Assembly) | ecosystem: Environmental > Terrestrial > Soil > Wetlands > Permafrost | place: Sweden... | reverse complement strand
TTCTCGCGCTTGCGCTGGGCCTTCTTGGCGTTCTTTTCGGCCGTCGACAGCGACCGCATCTTGGTCATGCTCTCGCCGCCCGCTCCCGGCATGCCCATGCCCGGCATCCCCATCCCGGGAAAGCCCATTCCAGGCATCCCCATCCCGGGCATCCCCATCCCCGGCATGCCCGGAAAGCCGCCCATGCCGGGCATCCCGCCGCCCTGCGCCATCTGCTTGCGTAGCTGCTTGGCCATCGCGACGTTCTTCATGCCCGGGATCTTCCCCATGATCCCCATGTTCTGGCCGAGGCCCTCCATCATCTGCTTCATGAAGAGGAACTTCTGGACGAGCTCCTGCACCTGCGGCTCGGGCTGCCCGGAGCCCTTCGAGATGCGGGTCACGCGGGTGGGCTCCCGGATGAGGGCGTAGGGGTCCTTGCGCTCGAACCGGGTGAACGACTGGATGATCGCCTCGACCCGTCCGAGCTCGCTGTCGTCGAGGTTTGCGCCGGGCGGCAGCATGTCCCCCATGCCCGGCATCTTCGCGATGAGGTCCTTGATGGACCCCATCTTCTGGATCATCCGGACCTGATCGAGAAAATCGTCGAGGGAAAACTGGCCCTCGAGCATCTTCATCGCCTTCTCGGCGGCGTCCTTCTCGTCGACGACCCCCTGGAAGTCGTTCATCAGACCGACGACGTCACCCATGCCGAGCACGCGGCCCGCCATCCCGTCGGCGCGGAACTCTTCGAACTTGTCGAGCTGCTCGCCTACGCCGGTGAAGCGAATGGCCGCGCCGGTCACCTCTTTGATGCTGAGCGCCGCCCCGCCGCGCGCGTCGCCATCGAGCTTGGTCAATACGACGCCCGTGAGGCCGAGGCGGTCGTGGAACGCCTTCGACGTCTTGACCGCGTCCTGACCGATCATCGCATCGATGACGAGGAGGATGTTCTGCGGCTCGACCGCCGCCTTGATGTCGTGGAGCTCCTGCATCAGCGGCTCGTCGATCGCCAGACGCCCCGCGGTGTCGTAGATGACGACGTCGTGCTTGCCGCCGCCGCGCGCCTGCGCCAGCGCTTGCCGGCAGATGTCGAGCGGCGTCGCCCCGGCCACGTTGAACACCGGCACGCCGAGCTGCTCGCCGAGGATCTTCAGCTGCTCGACCGCCGCCGGCCGCTGCATGTCCGCCGCGACGAGGAGCGGCTTGTGCCCCTGCTTCTGAAGCCAGCGCGCGAGCTTCGCGCACGTCGTCGTCTTGCCGGAGCCCTGGAGGCCCACCATCATGATGCCGGTCGGCTGCCCCTTCGGGGCCATCACGAGCGGCGGTCCCTCGCCGGGCGACATGAAGGCGATGAGCTCGTCGTGGCAGATCTTCACGAAGACGTCGCTGGCGGCGACCTTCACGGCCTGCCCGTCCTGCTTCGCGCGCGTGCGTACGACCTCGCCGAGCGCCTTCTCCTTCACGCGCGCCAGGAACGCCTTCACGACGCCGAGCTCGACGTCGGCCTCGAGAAGCGACAGGCGCACCTCGCGCAGCGCCGACTCGACGTTCTGCTCGGTCAGCTCCGTCAGCCCCGCGAGGCGGTTTCTCGCGGACTTGAACCCTTTGGCGAGGGCGTCGAACATGGGTAGCCGGGCTTAGCACAAGCTAGGAGGCCGTAGTGGATTGCCCTTCGGGCTCCTAGACCCCGAAGGCGACGCGGAGGTCCGTGAGCCTCGCGTCGCATCGGGCCATCCCGGCGCGACCGTCCTTCAGCAGGCGTTCGGCCTCGTCGAGCTTTCCCGGCAACGCGGTCGCCTCCGGCGAATCCGGCGCGAGACGCTTCTGTTCGAGCTCGACCAGAAGGCGTGCGACCTCGTCCTTCAGGGCGAGCCCGCGCGTCGTCGGATCGATGGCGGCGACGCACGCCTGCTTCGCGTCGCAGACCCGCGAATCGGTGCACGCCACGGCAGCCACCGCTTTGCCCTGGGTCTCCTTCGAGGCGTCGTCGGCGCGACGGTAGCGATCCACCGCGTCCACCAGGGTCGCCGCCTCTTGCTTGCCCGGGCCGCTGCACGCGCCGAGCGTCGAGACGAGGGTGACGGCGAGAATGTGCCGCAGGGCGATCACATCGTCGGCTGAAGCTGGGCCCGGATCGCCCCGGCCGCCCGCATCCTCAGCCACCCGTCGAGCCCCATCTTCGCGCCGAGAGAGGCCACGGCCGCCACGGCGAAAAGAGCCGGCGCGGCGATGCCCCCGGTCATGGCCACGAGAAGCGCCGCGGTGGCCGTCCCCGCGGCGGTCGCCAGGGCGCCCGTCCCCGCCTCGCGTGCGACGTACACCACGGCGTCCCTCTGCGTCATCGAGCCGGCGCGGACGCCTTTCACCGCCTGCATCGTGGCCCAGCCCCCATCGACGAGGGCCCCCACCGCAGCCGCGGCGCCGACGCTACGGAAGATCTGCCGGCCCGCTGCTCGCGCGCCGTGGAGGGCGACCGTGCGAGCCGTGTTCCCCTCCATCACGCGACCGGCCGCCGACGCGTGCTCGAGAAGGCCTGCGCCGGTGAGCAACCGCGACGCGTGGCGCTCGACGGTGGAGCGGACCGCGCGCTGCACCACGACGGGAAGCACCTTGTTCCCCCCCGCGTCGAACAGCGCCTGCGCGGCGGCCCGGACCGACGTGCCCCACCAGCCGGCAACGGCACCACGGACGGCGTCGACCCGGTGGATGCGTAGCTTCATGTCTCCAAGCCTAGCAGCCGCCAGGCCGCCTAGCGCGTCACAGCCGCCGCGTCACAGCCGCGTCGACAATGCCTCGGTTCCCTTGACGACCACCAGGTTCCCGCGGTCGAGGCCATGCTCGACCGGAACGAACGGCGCGTCACCGCTCTCGTCGACCACGAGGGGGAGGCGCTCGAAGCGCACCCGACCCTCGGGAGCCGGCCCCTGCTCCACGAACACGAACGCCTGACCTGCCAGGTGCAGGACCGCCTCACGCGGGATCGCCAGCGCCTGGACCGGCGCGACGGCCACGCGAACGACGCCGTACATCTCCGGCTCGAGGCGGTGGGCGGGGTTCTGGATGGTGCAGCGCAGGCGCGCCGTGCGGGTCTGCGGATCGAGCATCGCGGCGACGTAGTCGACCGTCCCCTCGAAGGGCTTGCCGGTTCCGACGACGGACACCTGGACGTTCTGACCCGCGTGGACGCGCGCGAGATCCGTCTCGTAGATGTCGGCGAAGACCCAGACGTCGTCGAGATCGCCCACGGTGAAGAGCTCCGGCATGGCGCCCCCGGAGTATGTTCCCTGCACTTCGAAGCCCGGGGTCACCGTCCGGGCGAGGATGTTGCCGTCGATGGGGGACGTGAGCGGGTAGGTCTCGGTCACGCTGCGGCCCGCGTGGAACAGCCCGACCTTCTCCTGCGCACGCTCGACCTCGGCCTTCGCGCTCCGCCAGGCGTCCTCCGCCTGCTCCACGACCATGTCCGACGCACCGCCGCCTTCGCGCAGCTGCTTCGCCCGACGGAACGCGTGCTCGGTCGTGATGAGGTCCGCATCGGCCTTGGCCAGGATGGAGGTGGCGTCGCCCAGATCCGGCGAGCGGATGACCGCGAGGATCTGCCCCCGCTTCACTTGCTCGCCCAGCGCCCCATCGATGCGGACGATCCGTCCGCTCACCGGCGAGCTGACGTGCGCGACGCGCTGCTCGTTGAACGAAATGCGACCGGAGGCCACCAGCACGTCGTCGATGCCGTGCTCCTCGACCGGCAGCGCCGTGATGCCGGCCCCGGCCATCTCATCCGCACGAAGCCACACCTCGCCGGGAGGCGCCCCGGCCGCCGTGGCGGCACGGGAGGGCGTGCAGCTCGCCCCCAGGAGAAGGGTCAGGCCAAGGAGGGGGGAACGAAGCATCGCGGGCCTGCACGCAACACGCACACCAACGGTGACACCCTGGTCCAGGGGCCGTGGATCGCGCATCGTCAGCCGGAGAGGGGGCGCACCGTCGCGAATGTCACGGGAAGGTGGGACTGGAAGTCACGCCGCCTGACAACCGTCGCACACCGTCTTCTTGCGGGCGCCTACCCGTCCCAGCGGTTTCTTGCAGCCGGTACAGAACGCAACCGCCGGACCGCATCCCTCGCAATAGAAGACGCCCCAGCGCTCGAACGACTCGAGCCGCGTGGAATCCTCCTCGCAATGCCCGGGCGTGTGGCACGGCCGCGGGACCTTCACGCCACAGCCGGCGCACACGCAGAGCGGATGCTGCTGCACGAGGCGCGTGAGGTCGTCACTCACGCCGGTGAACGGCGCGATCCCCGTTCCGCGGCAGAGGGGGCACGCGGTCGAAAGCTGGCGCGCCACCGCGTTGCGTATGAATTCGCTCTTGTTGGGCATCGCGTCGAGCAGGGCGGCGAGATCCGGCTCGACCTTGAAGGCGACGATCTGCTTGTTGGGCTTGGGCTTGCGAGGCACGGCGGCGTCTCCCGGGTATGACGAATTAATAACCCATCGGCGGCCCGGGTCGAGGCCGAGCTTTGCTTGAGCTATGAAGTCCGGGTGATCACCAACGAAATCAAGGCCCGGATGCTGGCGGCGATGCAGGCGCGCGACGCCGTGGCGAAGAATATCCTCGGGCTGGCCCTCGGGGAGATCCAGACCGCCGAGGCGCGCGCCAACAAGGCGCTCGGCGACGATGAGGCGATGGCGGTGCTGCGCAAGCTCGTGAAGTCGAACGAGGAGACGCTGGGGCACGCGAAGGACGACGCGGCGCGCACGACCGAGCTTCGTCGCGAGATCGAGGTGCTCTCGTCGCTGCTGCCGAAGGCGCTCTCGGCCGAGGCCGTGATGGAGGCGCTCGCGCCGGTGACGGAGGCGCTCCGCGCGGCCAAGAGCGACGGGCACGCGATGGGGGTCGCGATGAAGCACCTCAAGGCGAACGGCGCCGTCGTCGAATCGGCCGCCGTGCAGGAGGCGATCAAGAAGGTGCGAAGCAGCCCGTGAACCGAGGTGAAAGCGCGTGGTGGACAGAGACCCGTCCACCTCACGGATCGTCACCGGATCGACCGTGCTCGTCCGAGCCGGAGCACGCCTCGTCCGACGAGTAGGCGACCGAGCGCAGAGTGAGTACGCTGCCCCCGTGCGGGACGGACGGTAAGATGTCGCGATGGAGACGCGTCGGGGGTCGCTCCCTGGCGGGCCTGCGCTTCACCCTCGGCGCCGCGCTGGGGCTCTGGCTCGGCGACGCGCTCGTGCTCCTCTACAGCCGGGGCGGGGCGACGTGGACGCAATGGCTCACGGGCATCGGCGCCGCGCTCTTCGTTGCGTCCACGAGTGCCGTGGTGATCGGCGGCCTCCTCGGACCGATCGTCGTGCCCATCCTCGAGCACCTGAGCGCGACCGTGCGCGACTGGTGGACCCGACTGGACGGAGAAGGCGGCGACCGGAGTCGAGCTCTGGCCGCCGTGGCGCTGGCGCTCATCGTCCTCACCTCGATATGGAGTGTCGTCGCCAGCCGCGTCATCTCGGCCATCCTGTTCGGCTTTGCCCGGCCGGACACGACCGAGATCGCGCTCGTGTTCTCGCACGTGGCCTTCACCGCGACGATCGTCCTCGCCTTTCCGCTCGGGGTGCGCGTGGCGCGGCTCATCGTCGACCAGGCCACCAAGGTGCGACCGCTCCGCTGGCTCCTCGAGCGGACGTGGCGCGTGATCGCCTGCTTCGCGGTGCCTGTTCTCGGGCTCGCGATCGCGGGGGCGATCGTCTACAGGCAGGAGCTCGCCGCCATTTCGTGGCTGGGGATCGCGCCGCTGGCCCTCGTCATTCCCGGCATCGTACTCGTGAAGGACCTCCCGCGCGTGCGTCCGCCGTGGGGACGTCGTCTGACGCGCGTCGGGCTGGTCGTGCTGGGGCTCACCGTCGCGGGCGCGGCGTTCGCTGCGGCCAAGCTCCGCCCGGAGTCGACCACGGCGCAGATCATCGGCTTCGATCGCGCGTGGAGTGGTCGCCTCGGGTACTCCGCGTGGGTCTTCGCGCTCGACTTCGACCGCGACGGGCAGATCAACGTCCTCGGCGGCGGCGACTGCGCGCCGTTCAATCCGCGTCGGCACGCCGGCGCCACCGACATCCCCGGCAACAAGATCGACGAGGACTGCGACGGGGTCGATTCGACGCCGCAATCGATCCGTCCGCGCGGGAGGACGTCCATCGCGCCGGGCAAGGTGCCCGACCACGCGAACGTCGTGCTCATCAGCGTCGACGCGCTGGGGGCGCCTCGCCTCTCCGCCCTGGGCAGCCCCGTGGCGCTCATGCCCAACGTCGACAAGCTCGTCGGAAGCTCGATGCTGTTCTCCCACGCCTTCTCGCAAGGACCGTCGACGCGGCTGTCGTTCCCGTCGATGTTCACCTCGCGCTGGGACTCGCAGCTCGTCTTCAGCTTCGCGCCGCGCATCCCGTACTCCGTCGGCCCCAAGGAGAAGCTGGTCCAGGATCTCATCGACGACGCGGGCTACGACACGGTGGCCGTCCTCCCCAACGTCTACTTCGACAAGCCACGATGGCCGAGCATGACCCGGGGTTTCCAGCAGGTGGACACGTCGGCGCTGTCGGCCGGAAAGCACAACGCGGCCCAGGTGACCGACGCGGCTCTGCGTGTCCTGTCCGAGCAGCGCGAGCGACCCCTCTACTTGTGGGTCCACTACTTCGACGCCCACCCCCCCTACGGCCCGGTCCCCGGCGCTACGTACACCGAGCGCACCGACCTCACGTACTACGAGGCGGAGCTCCGCTCCGTCGACCGCCAGCTCGGGCGGCTGCTCGACGCTCTCTCGCAGCGACCCGATCCCACGTACATCATCTTCACGGCGGATCACTCGACGGTGTTCCACCCGAACCCCGAGTCACGCAAGTACCACTACGGGTACGATCTCTACACGGCCACGCTGCACGTGCCTCTCGTCGTGCACGGACCGGGGATCGTGCCCGGCCGGGTCGACGATCCCGTCTCGACGATGGACATCGCGCCGACGATCCTGGACCTCATGAAGATACCGGAGCCGGCGCAGTTCAACGGCACGAGCCTGGCGCCCGAGCTCTTCGCGGGGCAGCACGACCCCAAGAGATATCTCTTCCACGAGTACTACCTGCCGGAGTTCATCCTCCGCGGGAAGGACCCGCTGCAGATCGTCTCGGTGCGCGACGCCCACTGGGACCTCATCCTCGACCGTGACCGCGGCATCTACGAGCTCTACGACTGGCCCGCGGACTACTACGAGCAGCACGACCTCTACGAGAGCATGGCGCTGACGCAGGAGGTGGGGCACCTTCGCTCGATGCTGGGTGCCTTCCTCCTGCAGTTCGACAATCGACCCGACCTTGCCGCTCTGGGGCCCCCCGTCCCCCCGCCTGGCGAGAAGATGGAGCCGTGAACCGCGTCGATCGCGTCGCTCTCGCCGTCGTCGTCGTCGCCACCGCGTGGCTGGGATTCACCGCCGTCTGGGGCATGGCCGGGATTCCGGGCGGAGGGCACATCGGCGCCGGCAACGCGGGCACCTTCATGGCCGGCGAGCAGATGATCCGCTGGCACAGCCTCTATCCGGGACGGTCCTGGTACACCGGCATCCGGCCCGAGGGCGCGGCGCTCATGTGCCACCACCCGTACGGGCAGTACTACGTCCCGGCGCTCCTCTACCTGGTGTTCGGGCATCACGACGTCCTCATCCATCTCCCCGCGGTTCTGCTCAGCACCGCGATACCGCCGCTGCTCTACGCCATCACGAAGGAGCGGTGGGGGCGGCCCGTCGGGGCGGTCGCCGCCGCCGGGTACGTGGTCGTGCCGATCGCGGTGGGCTTCTCGAGCTACTGGAACCTCGAGACCATCTGCATCTTCGGCTCGCTCCTCTTCTTCTGGGGGCACTCGCGTCACATGGCGACGGGGCGCGGGCGCTACCTCGTGGCGAGCCTCGCCGGCCTCTGCGTCGTCGTCTCGGGCGACTGGATCGGCTACGTCCTCGTGGCGCCCACGATGGGCTGGGCCTTCCTTCGAGCATTCATCCTGCCGGCTCGACTGACGCCTCGGTTCCGGTCCGGGCCGTACGCGCGATGGTGGGCGCTGGGCGTGGTCATCATGGCGGTCTCGCTGATGTGGTGGGTCGGCCTCTTTGCGCGCGTCGACCAGATCCCGCAGTGGCTCGGAGCGGAGGACTCGCGTGGCGGGGGCGGCATGGGGACGCTTCACGACGCGCTTCGGTCCCGCAAACCGTGGATCGATTTCAGCTTCACGCCGCTCGCCATCCTCATCGGCAAGATCGCCGCGCCCCTGTGCCTGCTGCGCCTGCTGGTCGTGCGGAGGGACGAGGAGACGTACGCCCTCGGGATCCTGTTCGGCGCGGTCGTCCAGTACGTCGCCTTCCGGAAGGGCGCAGACGTGCACATCTACTGGCCGCACTACTTCGCCGCGTACTTCGCTCTCGCGCTCGCCCAGCTGGCCGGGACGCTCGGGATCGCGGTCGCGTGGACCGCGAAGCGCGTCCGTCCCTCCGGCATGTCCCGCGTAGAGCTCGCGGGGATCGCGGGCCTCGCGATTGGTCTCCTCCCGGTCGTCGCGATGGCGCACGACGCCGTGAGATCCCTGGGCGTCTGGCGACGCACGGGCGGACGTTACGACGAGCACGGCTCGCTGATGCGCAGCCACATCGACCTTCTCTACGTGATGCAAGAGGTCGTCCTCCCGCGGACCCGACGCGGCACGTCCATCGACGCGCACAAGAGCGTGCAGTGGGGCTGGGAGTTCCAGTGGAAGTCGCAGGCCGTGGGCAACGGGGTGGAGGCGCCCACGGTGGGGGCGACGGATGTGGCCGGGCACCCGTTCTGGATCGCGCGCGCGAGCGGGCTCACGGGCGACGAGCAGCGGAAGATCGCCGCGACGGCTCACGTGCGGATCTACGGGGACGCGTGGGTGGTCGATCAGCGTGAGCCCGCCGCGTCGGTGGACGCCTACTCGCTGAACGAGCGCGAGCCGAACGCGTTCGAGTGGCTCTTCTACGGCGGCACGGAGCCCATGCGTTCCATCGACGCGACGCCGGATCCGTGGCTGACCTGGGAATGGCGGACCCACCTGGGGCAGCCCGCGATCGTTCCCACGGGCACGCCGGGCACGCTCGACGAGATACGCATCGCCCACAACGTCGCGATCGCATCGGGCGATCAGGCGGCCGCGAGGCGATGGCTGCAGGCGCTCGAGCAGCCGCTCGATCGGGGCCCCGCCACGTCGTTCACGTCGGGGCTGCACCTCCTCGGGGTGCGCGTCACCGGGGGCGTGCAGCCACGCGTGGAGAGCTGGTTCGAGGTCGCGGGGGATGCGCCGCTCGGCGACGCGTCCTTCGACGTGCGCTCCATGGTGGAGGCTCGCGATCCGCTGAGCTTCATCCCGCCCGATCCGACGGATCGCGAGATGGCCTACCCGCCGAGGATCCCGACGAAGCTGTGGCGGCCGGGGTTCGTGTACACGACCGACGCCGTGCTGAACCACCGCATCGGCCGCGAGCGGTACCTCGGCCACTGGCGATCGCGTGACGGCACACCGGCACCGCGCAGAGTGGACAATCAGGCGCAGACGACGCTGGTGACGCTGCCGTGATCCTCGGCAGCTAGTGCTTCCGACGAACGGTCCTGTTCACGTAATGTTTCGGCCGAGGCGGCGCATGCGTGTGGCCGGGCGCAGCAAACCGGGGCGACGCGGCGCCGCTCGGGATCGCGGAGGACGACGCCGAATCGGTCGGCACGTCATCCTCGTCGTCGGTCGCCATGCTGGCCGACGGCTCCGGGACGACGTCGAGGCTCGGCATGGGGAGAGTCGGCGGAATCGCGGACTCCACGGCTGCCGTCGCACTGGCGACAGCCGAGCCGACGGCAATCGCGGCGCTCTTCACCGGCCCGCGCATGCCGTTGATGTCGATCTTCCCGGTGTAGACGCCGACGCCGAAGACACCCGCCGCCACCAAAGCGAGCAGCATCAGCGGCCCTCCCCGGCTGCGCCTGCGCTTCGGGTCGTCGCCCCAGGATGCCTGCGTGCGCGCCACCTCCACGGCGGTCGGCAGCGGCAGGGGCACCGACGCGTCCTTCGCCCGGGAAGGCGGCGCTCCGAGCACCGCCTCGACCCTCTCGAGCGACGCGCGTGCCCTCGCCGGCGCGTGGCTCACGAGCGTCCGCGCCAGGTCCACCAGCGTCATGCGCGTCTCGGCTTTCTTGTCGAGAGCCGAGAGGATGGCGCGCTCGAGCGCGGACGGGATGTCCGGGCGAAGGCTCGAGAGAGGCGCCGGATCCTCGGCGCCGATCATGAAGCACACCTGCGGGACGCTCTCGCCGCGAAAGGCGGGCTTGCCGGTCATCGCCTCGTAGAGGACCGCGCCGAGCGACCAGACGTCTGCGCGTGCGTCGACCTCCTTCGTGGAGCGGAGCTGCTCGGGCGACATGTACGAGGGCGAGCCCATGATGGTCGCCGTCGCCGTGAGGGCCGGGTCCATGCTCGAGTCGTCCGGGTGCACGGTGAGCTTGGAGATGCCGAAGTCGAGCAGCTTGACGCACGGCGAGCCGTCGGACCGGCGCGTGACGAAGAGGTTCGACGGCTTGAGGTCGCGGTGCACGATGCCCGCGGCGTGCACCTCGGCCAGGGCCTCGCACGCCTGGAGGCCAATCTCGCAGGCCTCGTCGAGGGGGAGCGGACCGCCGGCGGCGATCATGGCGCCGAGATCGCTCCCCTCCAGGTACTCCATCACGATGAACGGGGTCCCCGGCTCGCTTTCGCCGGCCTCCCGGGCCGCGCGACCCACGTCGCTCACGCGCGCGACGTGCTCGCTCTTCACCTTGGCGGCGACCTTCGCCTCGCGCAGGAACCGCTCGACGACCTCCGGGTGGCGCATCGCCTCCGGGAGCAGGAACTTGATGGCGACCTGCTGGTCGAGCTCGACGTGCGTCGCGGCCACCACGACGCCCATCCCCCCCTCGCCGATGACGCGCTCGAGGCGGTACTTGCCCGCCACGACGAGCCCGGGCTTCGGCTCGAATCGCTCCGGCGCCGGCCCTACGCCTGCTCCCTCGCGTCGGGTCGGAGTCGGCGTGCGCACGGCTCAGCGAGTGTAGCGCGCTCCTCACTCCTCGTCGGCGCGGAGCTTTGCCAGCACGCTCAGGTCCTCGAGCGTCGTCGTGTCGCCCGTCGCCGTGCCCGCGGCGACCTCCTTCAGCAGTCGCCGCATGATCTTGCCGCTCCTCGTCTTGGGCAGCGAATCGGTGAAACGGATGGTGTCGGGGCGCGCGAACTTGCCGATCTCCTTGTCGATGTGCGCCGTCAGCGCTTCCTTCAGCTCCTTACCCACCGTCTGTCCCGCCTTGACCGTCACGAAGACGCAGAGCGCTTGCCCCTTCAGCTCGTCCGGACGGCCCACGGCGGCGGCCTCCGCGACGGCCGGGTGGCTCACGAGCGCGCTCTCGATCTCGGCGGTGCCGATGCGGTGGCCGGCGACGTTGAGCACGTCGTCGATGCGACCGACCACCCAGAAGTAACCGTCTTCGTCGCGCCGGGCGCCGTCGCCG
>Ga0182030_10023040_pt1 | contig 11546 bp, 9 predicted proteins | sample 812S3MmetaG_FD_121299 | JGI IMG/M metagenome (GOLD analysis project Ga0182030, IMG submission 121299) | Permafrost microbial communities from Stordalen Mire, Sweden - 812S3M metaG (Illumina Assembly) | ecosystem: Environmental > Terrestrial > Soil > Wetlands > Permafrost | place: Sweden... | reverse complement strand
TGGACGGAGCGGAACACCTCATTGACCAGCGCCTCGTCCGACGGATCGCGTTCAAGCTTCAACAGGCCGGCGGCGGCGTTTTCCAGGTGTTCCCGCGCTTCCGGGATGAAGCGTTCCAGCAGCGTCGTCATCGGATCGCCGTCCCGGTCAGAAGCCGCGCCATTTCCTCGAGGTCTTTCGGCCGGACCGGCTTCGTAATGTAAAAGTTGGCGCCCGCGTCGTAGGCTTTCAGGGCATCCTGCTCCTTGTCCTCGGTGCTGATGGTGATGACCGGGACACGCCACAAAGCCGGGTCCTCGCGCACCGTCCGGATGACCTGATAGCCGTCCATCTTTGGCATGTTGATGTCCACCACCAGCAGGTCGAACGATCCGGTCATGGCCCGTTCGACGCCCTCCAGGCCATTGACGGCTTCCTCCACCTCGAAACCGGCCCCTTCCAGGACGTCGCGGTAGAACATGCGCATGGTGATGCCATCCTCGACGACGAGGACGCGTGGATTGCGTTTTGGTACCGTGATCATATCCATCACCGCGAAGGCTTCTGATAGACGATGGAATCGGCATGTTTCCGCGGTTGGAACAGCGACGATATGCGGCTCATGCTTTCCGAGTGGCCGAGGCAAATATAGCCGCCGGGCGACAGGCAATCGTACATCGCCTCGATCGTTTCGCGCCGCGAGCGGTCGTCGAAATAGATCAGCATGTTCCGGCAAAAGATCACATCGACGTCGCGGAACCGGCGCATGAACTGAGGATCGACGACATTGCCCTGGGAGAAATCGATGGAGCGGCGGAGATCCTCGGAAATCCGGTAGCCGCGGTCCTTCACGCGGCTGAAATACCTCCTGATCAACTCCGGAGGCAGCCGTTGCAGCGACCGCTCGCCATAAACGCCGGTGGCGGCCTCGGCCAGGATCGCGGAGTCGATGTCCGAACCGAGGATCTCGATGTCATGGCGATCCGCGTCGGGCCAGTGTTCCAGGATGTAGATGGCGAGGGAGTAGGGCTCCTCGCCCGACGAGCACGGCACCGACCAGAGTCGGATCGGCCTGCCATCGTTCCGGCCCGCCGCGAGTTCGGGCAGAATGCCCGCGACCAATGCCTTCAATTGATAGTCCTCGCGGAAGAAATAGGTTTCGTTCACCGTCATCTGGTTGACGAGGCGCTGCATTTCGTCGCCGGAGGCTTCGAAGCGAATGGTCGCGAAATACTCGCGGAACGTCGCGCAGCCCAGTTTGTCCATGCGGTCGATGATGCGCCGGCCGGCGAAGTATTTCTTCTGCGCATCGAACATGATACCGGTTTTCCGGTAAAAGAATTCGCGGAATTTGGCGAATTCCTCATCGGAGATGACCGTTTCCGTCTGCGCCACGGGCATTGTCATGTCGTCAGCGGCCGCGGATGCGCCGAATGGCGGCATCGACGGCGAACCGGATGAACGCCACGTCCGAAAACCGTTCCGCCAGCCCCTGCAGCGCCGGTATCACGTCCGGCTCCCCCGCCTCAGCGAGGGCATCGAGCGCGGCGGCGCAGACGTTTACGTGCGGGTCATTGGTCACGACGCGGCGCAGCCATTCCGGCACCATCGGGTGCGCCAGCGCGGCCAGCACATCGACGGCGAATATGCGAACGTCGCTGTCCGGATGCGCCAGCATCGATTCCACATGGGGCGCCACCTCATCCGGCATTTGTTGCAGCGCCTCGATCGCGCTGTTCCGCAAATTGGCGTCTTCGCTGGCGAGCAGCGGCAACAGGCCGTTCACCACGGCGGCCGACCTGTGAACGATCAATCCGGTCAGGATGATGCTGCGAACGCTGAGGCCTGGCTCGTTCGCAAGATGGGTGCACAACACCGGCACGGCATCCGGCATTCGCGACAGCGCCCGCGCCGCCCGCCGCCGGATCGACGCGTCGCCTGACGTCAGATCGGCGATCCAGTCGTCCCGGTCAGGCGGGACATCGTCGGCGGTCGCGACAACGTTACGCCTAACGAGCGCCACGGCGGGCCTCCGCGGTTGCTCGCGCCGCCGCGACGGGAGCCAGCCACGACACCAGTTGGTTGGAAATGGCATGGGCCGGCAGAACGGCGTCGGCGCCCCGCAGGCGGACAAGCTCACCCGGCATGCCAAATACCACCGACGTGGCCTCATCCTGGGCGATCGTGCGGCCGCCGCGGCCGCGCAGGTTCGCCATCGCCTTGGCGCCGTCATCGCCCATGCCGGTCAGTTGCACACCGACCAGCCGCTCGGGCGGCATCGCGTTCATCGCGCTTTCCACCATGCGGGTCACGCTGGGGTGCCACAGATGGTGCGCGCTCGCCGGCGCCGGCAGCGCCATCACACCGAGAACGGTCTTGGTGAAGACCAGGTCCGCGTCACCCCGCGCGATGTACACAGTGCCGCCCTCGAGCACGGTCTGGCGCGTTACCTCGGTCACCGGCACATGGCATAGCGTCGCCAACCGGCGGGCGAAGACCCCGGTGAAGCTGCTCGGCATATGCTGGGCGATCACCACCGGCCATGGAAAATCGGCCGGAAGTCGCGGCAGTATTTCCTCGAGAGTGCCGGGGCCGCCGGTGGACACGCCAACCAGAACGATCCCCAGTCTGTCGCGCGGCAGCGGGGCCATCGCCGGCTCGGCTCTCGCGGTACGGATCGGACGACGTTCCACCAGCCGCGATCGCAGCCCGCGCGACCGCCGCACCGTCGCGGTCGCCGCGGCGCGAACCTTCAGGATCAGTTCGCGCTCGATCCGGATGATATCCCGCGACATGGTGCCGTCCGGCTTGTGGACGAAGTCGACGGCGCCAAGCTGGAGCGCCTCGAACGTCGCCTCGGCGCCTTGCTCGGTCAGCGAGGACACCATCACCACCGGTTTGGGCCGCTGCACCATGATGCGGGAGAGGCAGGTCAGGCCGTCCATCTCGGGCATGTTGATGTCCAGCGTGATCACGTCGGGATCGAATTCCTCGAGCGCCCGCAACGCTTCCACGCCATTGCGGACCGCCAGCGTCTCGAAGTCCCGCTCCGGCTCGAACAATTGAGCGAGATGGCGGCGCATCAATGCCGAATCCTCGACGATCAGCAGCTTAATCATGTCGTTACGGCTCTGCCCGGTCCGAAACTGACCACCGGTCTTGGTGTCTGTCCGGAAACAAATGATAAGGCAATGATGTGTTGAGTCGGATTGGGAACGGTTCTAACCGCGTTTGCCCATCTGCGTGAATCCGCGTTCATCCGCTTTCTTATCCGCGCTAAAATTCTTTTCGCCGGCCAATCTCTGGCGTTTGAACCGCCAAAGGAATTTATCGCGGATAAGAAAGGGATGAACGCGGATTCACGCAAATGCTTTCGGACCGTGTTCCGATCCGGGGAAATACCGATGCGACCGGAATTACCATTGCCTGATTCCGGACGGACACTGAGGCAACACACAGAAATTTTCGCTTCGGGTAACGATCCCCCCTTATCGTCATCCCCCGGACAAGCCCCCGAACAAGTCGGGGGAGGGGGATGACGATAAGGGGTCAGTGCGACAGCCGACTCGTCTGATGCCGGGCGTCGCCATGGGGCCGGCGTCACGGCCTTCAGCCCCCGCCGTCCTTCAGTGCGTCAAGTTCCATCACGTTGAGCAGCTGATTCACGTCCAGCAAAAGAATCATTCGCTTTTGCGTTTCAAGGTTGGCGACACGGCGGATCAACTTTTGCTGTTCGGCGGAAAGCTTTGGCGCCCCGTCGATGAAGCGGGCACCGATGCGCATCACCTCGGAGACCGAGTCGACGATGAATCCGGTTCGCACGCCGGCGATGGTAAACACCATGATGCGCTGGCGATCGTTTCGCTCGATGCCCTCCAGGCCGAAGCGCCGCCGCTGATCCACCACGGGCAGCACGCTGCCGCGCAGGTTGATCACGCCCTCGATGAACGCCGGGGTCCTGGGGACGCGGGTGAGTTCATCCGGCACGCGGACGATCTCCTGGACCGAGTCGATGGGCACGCCGTATTCCTCATTCATCAGGCGAAACACGACGAACTGCTCCTCGTCGTCGTTCTCGCCGGCCGCGACGGCCGCCTTTTCGTTCGCCATCGCTTCGCCTTCCTCGGTTTCGCCAATCAACTTACGTACCTCGGTCACGTTGAACATCTGACCGGAGGACAGAATGGAGACGAGGCGCTTGCCGTCATCCAGCCGGCAGATCGATTGGATATCGTCCAGCGAACGGTTCTGACTCAGTAACGACGGCATGGCGTCGATCGCCGAGCGGCCAACGCGCAGCACCTCCTTGATGCTGTCCATCACGACGCCGACCGAAGTGCCCAGGCTGTCACCCAGTGATACCACCACGACTTTGTTGGCCTCACGCACCTCGGCCGGCGGCAGACCGAACATCTCGCGCAGGCTGACCAGCGGCAGCAGGCGATTGCGCAGCGTGATGACGCCGAGGACATGCGCGGCGGTATTGGGAACCTCGGTGATGTGCTCGGGCAATTGCACGATTTCCTGCACTTCCTCGATGGGGAAGGCGTATTCCTGACCCGCCACCTCGAAGCTGACCAACTGGTTCTCGTCGATGGTGCCCTCGGCCGGCTTCGCGGCGGCGGCTTCGGTGTGCTGGCCGGCCAGCGCCGTGCCACGATCGGTGTCGGTCTTGCCGCCGAAATCGCGAAACTCGCGCTTTATGAGGTTGGCGGCGTCCAGGATCATCACCATCGAGGCACCCGCGTGGCCTTTGATCATGCCAGTGACGACTTTGGTATCGACGGTGGACTGGATCGTATCGGCGGCCTCGATGTCGGCGGCCTCGACGGTCACCACATTGGCCATGCGATCGACCACCAGCCCGATCGGACGGCCCTGGTCGAGCACCACCACGCGGGTGGCGTCGTCGTGGCCGACCTGCTCGAAGCTGAACACGCTGCGCAGATTGACGACCGGCAACACGGTGCCTCGCAGGTTCGCCAGCCCTTCAAGAGAAGCCGGACTCAACGGCATCCGTACCACGCCCGGCATGCGGATGATTTCCTTCACCTCGGCCAGCGGCACCGCGAACATTTCGTCCTTCACATGAAAAATCACGAACTGCCGGGCGTCGCCCGTTGTTTCGTCGCCGGTCTGACCAGCGGGGCCGATGAGGCCGCCGCTTTCGGCGACGACCTCTCCCGTCGTGACGCTGCTGACATCGGACATCGCACTGCCTTCCGCTGGTGTTGCCCGCTGGTGTTGAACCCGCGACCGGGCCATTACGCGGCGGCCTGCAGTTCGTCGGCCAACGAGGCGATCTCTTCGATCGCGGAAGCCAGTTCCACGGTGCCCTTCGCCTGCTCCTTGGCCGCGTCGGTCGCCTCGGCCGTGGCCTGCCCTGCTTCCTGCGCGGCGGCGGCGACCTGCTCGACACCGGTCTGGACCTCCTTGGTGACCCGCAGGATCTCCTCGCTGCCGGCCAGGATTTCCTTGTTGCCGGCGAGCACGACCGCCATGTCCTTCGCCACCGTCTCGAGACTACTGGCGATCTGCCGGTTCTTCTCCACCTCGACGACACTGGCCTCGACGATTTCCGCCAGATCGCCGCGCACCGAGACAATCTGGTCCTGGATCGCCTTCACCGTGTCCTTGATCCGGTCGGCGTTCTCGGCGGACTCGCGGGCGAGGTTGCGGATGTCGGTGGACACCACGGCGAAGCCCTTGCCGAACTCGCCGGCGCGCGCCGCCTCGACCGAGCCATTGACCGCCAGCATGTTGGTCTGGATCGACACGGTGTTGATGGCATCGACGATTTTGTCGATGCGGCGGCTGATCTGTTCCAGCCCGATGATCTGCTCGCGGCTCTTGCGCCCGGCCTCCACCGACAGCGTCACTCCCTCGACCAGTTCATCGACCGCCACCTTATTGACACCCAACAGATCGCTGATCGCCTGGCCCTTTTCCAACCCCGCCTGAGCGAGTGTCTGACTTGTCTGGGCGCCTTTTTCGATCTGCGCGATGGCGGCGGCCGATTCCTGACTGGCGGCGCTTTGTTGCTGCGCGCCCCTGCTGATCTGGTCCAACGCCGTGGTGATCTGGGCCGCGGCGCGGTTGATCTCCTCGACCGCGCTCGACAATTCCTCGGCCGCCGAAGCCACTTCCTCAGCGCTTTTGGCGATATCGGTGGAGTTCTTCAGTTCCTCCGCCAGTTCCGATAGTTCCTGCGCCGTCTGCTCGCTCTGGGTCAGTGCCTGGGTTTGCTGCTCGACGGTTTTTCGGGTTTCCTCGCAGGCGGAGCCCTGCTCCTGCGCCGCCGCGGCGATCACCTCCGCGCCCTTCTGTGCTTCCCTGGCGGCGACGTTGGACTCCTCGGCGCCGCGGGCGATCTCGCGGCCGCCGGCGATCACTTCCGCCATGTCGCCGCGGACCTGCTCCAGCGCGTCGGTGGTCTTCTTGCCCTTCACCACCTCCTCGCGAGCCGCGGCGGCGGAGTTCTGGATCCCTTCGGCGATCACTTTGACGTCGCGCTGGATCTGCACGATCAGTTCCTGGATGTCGCGGGCACTCTTTTCGCTGGTTTCCGCCAGCGTGCGCACCTCATCCGCGACCACCGCGAAGCCCTTGCCATGTTGACCCGCGCGTGCCGCTTCGATGGCGGCGTTCAACGCCAGCAGGTTGGTCTGGTCCGCGATGCGGGCGACCGCCTTGACCACCTCGCCAATCGTGGCGGCCTGTTTCTCCAGTTCCTCGATCATCCTGACCGAGCCTTCCTGCCGCTCCGTGGTACGGCCGATGGCCTGAATGGAATTGCCGATCTGCCGCGCCACGTCGGCGATCACGGCCTGTAGCGCCTCGGTCTTGGCGACCGAGGCATCGGCGTTCGCTTTCGCCTTCATGATCAGCGCGGCGCCATGGTTGATCGCCTTCAGCGACTGCTGACTGGCCCCCGCGGCCTCTTCGGCGCCCGCCGCGATCTGGTCGGCGGCCTTGCCCATCTCCGTGGCGGCCGAGGCAGCCTCGGTAATGCCACTGGCGAGTTGCGAGGTGGCGGCGGCGATCCGCTCGGCCGCCTTCTGCTGACGCGCGAAGGTCCGCGCCTTGCGCTTCTGCGCCTCGGCCAGCGCGGAGTTGGCGGCGAGGGATACGACGGCGCCGTTATCGTGACCGTTCGCGTGCCCGTTGGCGGCTTCACGCAGCACTCCCATGGGCGGGCGGCGATGCGGCGGATCCATGGTTTCGTCATCGTGACCGGTGGCCGTCCTGCTGAGATTGGTCCGTTTAACGAGCGCCATGTTCGTGACTTCCCTTGCTGGTTGCGTGAACGCCGAATCTCTGCCTGTCGCGCCAGCCTGAGGTGAGTCACAGGAACCGCCGCGCGGCTGGCGCGGACACGCTTCCAGCGATTTTGTGACCCCAAAACGTTAAGAATGCCTTTAGCGGCGTTGGGAAAATCACATCCGCCAAGGACCAAGATCATCCACGTCCCGGCGAAGCCGGATCTCCGGTTTCCGCCCAGACACTGGACCGGCGGTTTGGTGGCATGGCACGCTCCCCACCCTAACTCGGTCCGCGGGCGCCCGGCTTTTGGGTTGGGCCTCGCGCTTTGATGCGCGGGGCGCGCATAGCGGCCACTTCAAGCCATTGCCGGAGGTTCTCGCCAGGATCAAAGCATCGCCTGTTGGCGACCGGCTTGCGGGCCCGCGGCGCGGTAAATCGGCTTCAACAGGGGAGATTGGAAGTTTGGGAGGATGGGAGGGTACGGGACCTCGGGACATCCTTCCCGCATCGGCGTCATTCCCACGACCCCACCAAATGCTGTCCCGATCGGATGAGAGCGACAAACGGGACGCGAGGGAAAGCAGATTTCCCCCTGTCACCTCCCAATCTTCCCACCTTCCACACTCCCAATAAAATGGGCCTGGATACCGCCCGCCTACCTGGCCGGTGAAAAGGCCGGCCTTCCGCCGCGCGCAATCGCCCATTCCGGCGCCCGGCCTGGGAATTCCATCCGCGGCGCTCGTGGCCTATGCTCGCGCGCCATCCGTCAAAGGAAACGCGGCATGCTGACGGACCGTTACGACCTGGCCTTGTCCACCACCTCGTCCGCCGCGCGAGACGCCTACGTCCAGGCGTGCGAGCGGCTGCTGACCATGTATCCCGGCGCGATCGACCTCTTCGACCAGGCCATCGCCGCCGATCCCGGCTTCGCCCTCGCGCATGCCGGCAAGGCGCGATCGCTGCTGGACCGCGGCAACGCAGCGGCCGCGCGAGACTCCCTGGCGGCCGCCAAAGCCCTCGCCGCCGGGGCCACGGAAAGGGAAACCAGCCACATCGCGTTCTGCGAGGTCTACGCCGCGGGTCACGTCGAAACCTCGCTGGCCGCGTTGCGCGTCCACCTTGGCTCGTGGCCGCGCGACGCCCAGGTGCTATCCACGGCCGCGTTCACCAACGGCCTGATCGGCAGCTCCGGCCAGGCGCGGCAAAAGCGCACGCTGCTGGAGTTTCTGGACAGTCTTGCCCCAACCTACGGCGACGATTGGTGGTTCACGGCGCATCACGGCATGGCGCTCTCCGAGAACGGCCAATATGACGACGCCGCGGCCAAAATCGAGCGATCCCACACCCAGAACCCCATCAACCCGTGGGTCGCGCATGCCCGCGCCCATTTGAATTACGAGTCCGGCGATCCGCACGCGGCGCATGACTTCCTGGCGGCGTGGCTCACCCTCTATCCGCGGAACGCTCCGCTTTACAGCCATCTGAGCTGGCATCTCGCGCTCTGCGATCTCGGCGTCGGCAACCCGGACGCGGCGTATCGGCTATTTCAGGAAGCGTTCTCTCCAGGCGTGCACAGCGGCCCACCGCGCGCCAAGGTGACCGACGCGGTGTCTTTCCTGTGGCGCTGGGAACTGGCCGGTCATCCTCGAGACGCCGACGCCTGGCGCATGATGCATGACTTCGCCACCAACTCCTTGCCGCGCGCCGGCATCGCGTTCTCCGACATGCACATCGCTTTGGCCCAGGCGGTGGCCGGCGACGACGCGGCGCTGGAGGACCGCGTCCGGCAGATGGAGGACCTGGCGCGCGACGGGCGTTATCCGTCCGGCCCCTTCGTTCCGGCGCTGTGCCGCGCCTTCGCCGCGTTCGAGCGGCGCGATTTCACCGCCGCGATCGATGCGATCCAGCCCATCGCCGAAGAACTGGAGCGCATCGGCGGCAGCCGGGCGCAACTCGACCTGATCGAGTTCACGTTATTGAAAGCCCGTCTGCACGCGGGCCACCTGGGCGATGCGCGACGATTGCTGAGCCAGCGCCGACGGGGCCCGACAGGTGTTCCGGTCGCGGGCGTGGCGGCGTTGGGATGATCAACGGCACGGCGAGCATGGATTTTGTGAAACGCGAGCGCGTTTTCCGAAATCCTGATTTATGAATGCCTTTCGGCGCCAATCAACGTGGGAGACTTCCGCCTCACTCCTGGGAGAGTTTTCAATCCGATCGACGTCCGTCGTGATGGTGGATCGCAACTGATCACGCGATCGCGATATCCGTCAGAGGAAAGTCGTTTCCCTTGCACAGCAAAGGGATATTGTGCGTCACCGCGCACGCGTAAGCAAAGCAATCGCCCAGGTTGAGGGCGGCGGGATGACGGCCTTTGCCGAAACGCTCGAACGCCACGATCGCTTCGCGACCACAGGGAGCGTCGATTGGCACGACAGTGGCATCGATCTCAGCGAGAAATCGATCCAGCACAGCGGTCGCGTTCGTGATCGACGTGTTGCCGGCCCGAGCAAGGCCAAGCACCGCCTCGTACATCGCGATTGGGGAGGTCACGACACGCGCTGCCTGCCCAAGCCGAGCCGCGAGGCTCCCGGCGTCGCTCTCGGCGGCGATCATCGCGATGATCGCGGAGGCGTCGAGGAACATCATTGGTCCCCGGAGAGGGAATCAAAGAACGCCTTGTCCGCGGGTTGGCCTCCGGGACGCGAGACAGCGGCGAACTGTTCCTGAATTGGTCGCAATCGTTCTATCAGCGGAACCCGGGCACGCTCTCGCTGATATTCGTGCTCCACCGCCTCCCTGATCGTATCCGTCAGAGTTTTTTGCTTGAGCCGCGCCAGCCGTCGAACCGCCTCATCCGTTGCGCGATCTTTCACGTGAAACGCCATTGGCGCCACCTTTCAGTCTATACAGGTACACAAAAAAGGGTACATAAAACCGGCGGACCCGTCCAGTATGCCCGTCAGACAGCACCAGTTCTCATTTTGACCGACGCGCGTCCCACATCGTCCTGCCCGGGCTTGACCCGAGCATCACTCAACTCACATCCGTTGTTGATTTTCCACAATATTTCCGTCGTTCGCGTGTCGGCATATGCTCGGGTCAAGCCACGTCAAGCCCGAGCGTGACGTCGAACGGGCAACGATCCGCCAAAATGAGACTGCCCGTCAGACAGGCCTGGCCGCGGCCTTGCCCCCCACTCTCACGTGTCTCGCTTTCCGCCCGGTACGCCCACATATGGAAAGGCGACATCGAACCACGCGGAGGCATCCTCCGGCGCTCGCCTCGCCCGGATCATCGTCGCGCGGCACACCGCGATCCCCAACAGGACCATCTGAGCATGTTCGACCCGACGCGACCCACGCGCCTCCTGCCCAACTTCGCCGGCACCGCGTGCGAAAACCTATCGGACTCCGACCGCGCGAAATTGTGGGACGCCGCCACACGCCTGGTCAACGCCCACGGCATCGCCGTCGGCCTGACCGCCCGGCTGTCGCGGAATGTCGCCCGCGTCTCCGGCCGGGTCAGCGCCGCCGGCCACCGCGTGTTCGGCCCCTCCTGGGACGGCATGGAGACCAAGATCCAGGCCGCCGTCGAACGTGTGCTGTGGCGAGCGCACGACGTCGCCACCATCGGCGTCGGCCGTCCCGGCGCGCGCGATCCGTCGATCCGCCTGCACCGCCTTTCGGCGTCATTCAGCGGCGCGCTGTCCGGGTTCGCCGGTTTGCCCGGCCTGCTGCTCGACATTCCGGTGACCACCGGCCTGATGCTGCGCTCGATCGCCGAGATCGCCCGCGACCACGGCGAGGACATCGCCTCGCCCGAGGGCAAGCGCGCCTGCCTGGAAGTCCTGGCGCAAACCGATCTCACCCTGGGCGATCCCGCGCACGACGAGGACGAGGCCGAAATCGGTTACTGGTCCGCGCGCGCCGGCCTCAGCCACCTGACGATCGCCGTGCTGATCCGCACCGCGGCGTCGCGTCTTGGCGTCACCCTGTCGGAGAAACTGCTGGCCCAATCGGTCCCGGTCGCCGGCGCTGTCGCCGGAGCGGGCTTGAACTGGGTGTTCATGCGCTACTATCAGGAACGCGCGCGGGTCCACTTCACGATCCGCGGGGTCGAGCGGCGGACCGGCGATCCGGACGGCGTCCGCGCCTGTTTCGATCGCCTCGTCGCGCAGGCGCGCCTTCTGAAGCAACCTGGCGCGCCCGTCGTCGAAGCGGAGCGAGCGGGAGACGTCGAAGCGGAGCGAGCGGACGGCGTCGAAGCGGAGCGAGCGGACGGCGTCGAAGCGGAGCGAGCGG
>Ga0182030_10023039_pt1 | contig 11546 bp, 15 predicted proteins | sample 812S3MmetaG_FD_121299 | JGI IMG/M metagenome (GOLD analysis project Ga0182030, IMG submission 121299) | Permafrost microbial communities from Stordalen Mire, Sweden - 812S3M metaG (Illumina Assembly) | ecosystem: Environmental > Terrestrial > Soil > Wetlands > Permafrost | place: Sweden... | reverse complement strand
TCATCCTAGCATACAATCCCCGAGACACAAACGTTCCCCCCTATTATGTCTACGTGGGTTCTGCAAACTTGTCCCAGTCTGCGTGGGGTGCTCTCGAGCAAGACAAGAAAGCCAACGAGGCAACCTGCAATACAAAGCTTATCAAGCTGAGTAACTTTGAGTGTGGCGTGGTAATTCCTGGTCACCTGGTTGAGGGCTTACTAGAGCCGGGAACAGAGAACTGGCAGAGTGGGATCGTGCCTTATGTGCAGACTGGAAAGCGATACGATCTGTCCAAAGATAGGCCCTGGAACGGTACGTTTTATTTCCACATCAATATTTTATTCTCTTTTATAGGAGCTCCGGAGCTGGGAACTGTGGCGTTTTTTAAGGGCTAGCCGCAGCACATCAAGACAAACTCTGAAGCTCTGTCCGAGCATTCAACAAACATATGCTAAACAATCGGCAGATCCGAGGTGGGTTCAGAATTACCAAGAGGACTATCGAGGCACTTCATCTCAAAATTTCTAGTACTGGGGTGATATTCGGATTTGGGTGATGTAGAAGGCTCATTATCCTATTTCTGGGAGAGCTGTCAAATGCAAGCGAAGCCAAAGAGAACTTAGCGGATATCTGTTTTAGGCTCGGCCCAGGGAGTCTAAATTCAGAATTATCACCTTAGTGCCATAGCCTGGTGACGCTGCGCATATCAGCGGGCTTTCAGCCTCAAATCGACTAGGTAGGTGCCGAAACTTTGATCATTAGAATTCTGCAAAGATACCCTGTTGAATTGGCAATATCAAACCAAAATACCTCTAAATCTTAACGCTCCCTGACTAAATTCGTTGAAGTTTCGACAACCAGTGAAGTTGAAAACGCTGCTGCCAAGTTAGTACTGACATTTCGGTTTTAGCAATTTGATTGCGGTTTGAGCACAAATGCTATGGACTAGTGGATCTAGTTTTCCACACATATTTCATACATCATTATGTTATTCTAACTGTGACAGTGCCATCATCAAAGCATTCTTCATATTCACCAGACATCAACAACGGTTTATGAGCCATGAAAGCCAGGAAGTCCGCTTTCGGTGTCTTACTCTGCTCAAAAATGCCCCGTCGCCGGTATTGGCCCTTCAGCCCACTATGCTCAAGGATCAGCCCAACAACCTTCTCGTCAGTCTCACAAATACTCAGCATCCAAAAGTGTCTACCCCCTATCGCATCACATATGGGATACATGTCCGGTCTCCATTTCCGTCGGTACGGAAGGTAGACATCAGCGAATATCGTAGATTTAACGATCACTCTACCTTCTTTTAAGCCGGAATGTAATGCATTCTGTGTAATAGGAGAAGCTGTAGCTGTATCCCCCGTGTATTCCCAAAGGCTAACGATGCCAGACGTGCCTTCTCCTAGGATCTTGATACCTTTCCATTGTGAACCTAGGCTTTTCCCGAAAAGATAATCCTTTGTTAGTTCCAGTGCCATGTTGCGAAAGCAGCAATGAAGGGGCTCACCAATGCTTCAAGTGAAGCGTCAAATCATTATTAGAAGATCACGAGTATAATTAAAATCCGAGGAAGTTCCCAAACGCACAAATAAACTTCACAATTTTTTATTCCTATCCTTTGTTTCTTAAAGCATTTTGAAGCGTGTTGGCATCACGAGAATGTTGGTCAACAAAGGGAAGTAAACTCTTTGTGAGACTATGAAAAATGTTTTCGTCTCTTACACAACATACAATCCAATAAGGCTTTATGTTTCATCTGAATCAAATAGCGAAGATTGATAAAATATAGGAACCTTCCAATCACTTGGGTTTTTCCCAGTCGGGCTGTGAACCCGCAGGTTCCAGATTTCTTTAAAATAATACATCCAGGCCCCTGATTCATCAGATTCATTTCACATAACTAGAAATTTAGGGTGCAGTTCTAGAATTGTTGTATTGGTTAAACATTTACTACACACGAAGAGAGCCGGCCTTCCCCCTTTTTAAGCTATTTACCTCAATTTCAAATCGCCCCACAATGATCTAGCCTAGAGCAGTGTGAAGCGCGCTCCCCCCATCGCGAATCGGAATATCTGTAAACGATCATAGTGGATCGGGGCTCCGGTTCTAGCGGAGATTTTAAAGGATGACATCCACAGAACAGCGTTCCCTGTACCGGTTAGGCTTGCATATTGGCACTGTCAAGTAACACACTAGCATCGAGACCGCGGCGGATACTTGCAGCATAGCTTCCACTTGACAGCCCGTGCCATGTTGCTAACAGACAAATCTCTTAAGCCAGTAGTAGCGTGCCAGGGATTTCGTCATGAGAAGCCGGAGACATCTCCTAAAAATTGTTCATTAAGTACTTGTATCCACTTGATTCGGAAAGCTCCCAAACCGTTCAGGTACTTTGGCCGATAACCAAAACCGTCATTTAATATCTAAAAAAGCCTCATCGCCATTTTCTAATGATAATAATTCAGTGCGGATGTTGGCCGGGCTCATAGAGACGAAGAACCGCGTATAGAAGCCGGGCGAGGTCATATCAGAGCTCCCAGTGAAGCTTTGACGGCGTTTGAAGGGCTCTCTAGGCATTTTCAAGCGCATTTCTCCCTTGTAATAAGATTATGGATATCCCTTTATTGCACCAATGTTGTAAGTTACGTTTCAATTTATCTCAGCCAATATCAACCTGTCAGGATGCGGTTCATTCTGCCAGCCCTCGTGGCTTCTGTGATTTCAACAGTTAAAGCATCGCCAACTACAACAAAGTCACATATCTCTTCTGCAAAAGAAATCATCGATGGACAAATTCAAGCCCCATCAGCCACAGAAGTACATAGTACGGGCTCTTCAAGAGCGGCAGGCCTCTCCAACTCTACTGCATCGACAGCCTGGAACGGACGAAATGGGACATTTACAAACTCAACACAATACCCAGCAGCAACAACTTCCATATCCACTACTATTTTTTACACTGAGTGCCCCGAAACGACAAGTTCCGAGCCCGTGTCTGTCGTTACAATTGCACCATCTGTGCAGGTGCAGAGCAAACTACGATCTACTACGAAGAGACCTTCACTATCACTCAGGAAAGTACCACCAAAACCTTCGCGTTTTATATGCCTAAAACAACTGCCTACCCTACAGTCACAGCTACTTCTTATGTGTCGTACTGCCCCACCAGCGATGCGGTGGTCCACTCAACCTGCTGCTGGAAGCACACCCCCAGCCGAAGTTCCAACACAAATCACCAAAACTTTAACCATTATCGAGACAATACCAGCTGTTATGACAAATACCGCTGGTCTGACCATTAATTCAGTCCAAACTTCGACGATACTGTACACAGTGACAGCAACAGAGCCAGGCCAAAGCCTTACCCAAATTTCGACCGCCATATCAGAGATACCAATTATGACAACAGACACAGCCGGCTCAATTATTACATCGACATACACATCTGCGAATTTGATTACAAAAACGGAGAGCGAGTCTATGCAGACTTTTACCTATCCTATAGCCAGCATACAATATATCACCAAGACAAGCACGAATACCGAAGGATCTGCAACCATACTCACATTTACTTCGACGAATTTGATTACAGTGACGGAAGCTGGTACGGTTCAAACAATTACGAGCCCAGTAATGAACACGGAGTATATCACAGAGACAATCACGAATTCTGCGGGTTCCACAACTACCATCTTGCAGACTTATACCAGCGTCGTCACTATAACCGAGACCTTCACCTTCACAAAGCCAACCGCAAGCCAGCCGTCTGCTACGGGGGCGCAGAGTTCTCCAGTCTCTGGAGAAACCCGAAGCCATTCATCGGCCCCCGCTTCAGGCCCTCCAGAGCCTGTATCCCCCGGTACTATCTTCATCCAGCACCTCCCAAACATCTACCAGTATCACTTCTTCGTCGAGTTTCTCTATTTCACACGCGATATATACGGATATAACTTCCGCGTCAAGTCTCTCGCAAAGCTCCTCCACGAAATTCACATCTTCATCAAGCTTATTGCAGACAAGTTCCACTTCGCTGTCTTCTTCATCTTCCCCCCACGCCAACGCCACATCAGCAATATCTTCGACTTCACCAAAATCGGCCTCAAGTACGTCAACTGGTATACCAACATGTGCCCCAGCATATGCAGGCGCACCCATCCCACAGCCATCCTGTGGACTCAATCTTCTAAACGTAGGACCCAACGACGCGCCCTACGACCTAAGCCAATCAGCCCTCCTCGACTCCATTAGCTTTCCCAACTGTCTCGAATGTCGTAAGAACCTCATGATCCTATTCCCCGGCACAGCTGTCCCAACTCCAGATACTTATACAAATACATTCATCCCTGTTTTCAAAGATCAAGATGTTGCAGGCGCAGATGTCATGCTCATCACCAATCCCAGTATATCTCTTGGGGATGCTCAAACAACCGCAGAATACGCTGTTTTTGCCTTCAACTATGCAGCGCTTGTTCTCAGTCGCAAAGCAACTGTGATCTCATGGTCTCAAGGCAGTTTAAATGTACAATGGGCATTCAAATACTGGCCCTCGACGCGAGAGAACGTGAAGAACTATGTAGATATGCCGCCAGACTTTGATGGGACTTTGGATGCTAGTTTCTTGTGCGATCCGGAGAAGTTGTTGACGAGTAACCCGGGTACTTTGGTTGCGGATTCTCTTACAGATGATGCACTTCCGATGGATCTCGAGGATATTCTTGGTATTGGGAGGCTCCCTACTGATCCTGATCAGTTTAAATTGTATTTACTCGCATTAATGTCTGGTAACCTGACGAGTTTCATGCCTTCAAGCACGACGTCGACTTCTGCGACTGGTGTCGCCACTTCATCGGGGCTGGACTTGCCCACCTCTCTTTCCTTGCCGGACCTATCGAGCAAGAGAGCAGTCCCATTTGGCACACCACAGAAACTAGAAGAAGTGCGCACTATCGAGACAGTCATCAACAGACGTGCACTTGACCTCGCTCGAAGACAAGGCGCCGGCGGAAGCCAATCTGCTCTCGCACAACTACTCGCTGGCCTCGCCGGTCCAATCGCCGAGGCTCTTACATCTTTAGCCGCTCAACCCACATCTGTTTTCGAAGAAGTATTATCCAATCTCGGGGGTAATCTTCTGAATCTCCATCTGCTAGCCGTCATCCCACAAGGATGTCTGCCCTCAATCTGGCAACAGGTATACTTTAGCAACTTCGTCAATGTCCTTGCGACAGACTACGGAAATGGAGTCGGTGATTCGGCATTCGTTCCTACGACTACGGTCTTCAGTTTGACGGATGAAGTCGTGGAGCCGCAAGGTGCGACTGGCTTCGAGTCCGCATCGGGGTATTTGAAGAACGCTTCGAATATTCTGATTCAGGGTAATGGAGGATGTCCGATTGTTGAGCCCACGGTTTTATCTGGTTTGCCGACTGTGATTACTCATGAAGGTGTTCTGTACTCCGGTATGGGTGTTGGTGCTGCAGTCATCGCAGCACAGATGGGTGGTGAAGTCACTCCGGATATGATTGATGCTTCCGTGCGCTGCGCCGACATTTCGCCCCTTTTGACACCGCACGATACACTTGCTCAAGAAGCTACGATTCCTGGTGCTTTGGCGAGAGTCTTGTTTGGCGGAGGAGATGAGCCGTTGGGGGAGGGCTTCTTGCCGGCTGAGCCAGCTATCAAGGCATACGCGACGCGTGAATTTTAATTTGTATAATGCTGTAGTAATTGTTGTATTCTATCAAGGGTTAGTGCCTTATCGTTTTCTGTCACTGTTTTAATATTTAGGTAATGACTAAATGACGGTAATGAAGATGGAAGATGTAGATCCAATCATGGCAGGAGAGGATACAGGACATAGGATAAAATGGAATAGTATACACTATCACTGACAAGTGTTTGCATGCTCGGTCTGAATCTAGGTCGTTCTTCAAAGGTCAGCATCAGGTCTAGCAATTTCTTGCTCAAGGAGTAGGGCGACAGGAAGATACTCAGCCTTTCATGAAGAAAGTTGAATCACGTGGGTTTCACACGTGACTCTGGTTCTTCCTTTGCTGCTCTTTGGATCTCAAAATCTGAAGCAGGAGAAGTCTGAAGATGAAACTTATGGCTTATATTATTAAGCCACAAATCGCATAACCAAGATTACCTACTTAAGACAGACGGTTTCAGATGAGAAAGATCACGTGGTTTGAGAATGTTCCGGTTCGCGCGCCCAAGGCAATCTGTCTGGCAAAACTTATGCCAACACCAACTGCTCATCAAGCCAAGAACAATCGTGTGTGCAACGACAACGTTCGTAATGAACAAGACCTTCAACAGATAATTGATATTGACATGGTTCGGGCACCTTCTCTTCCAGAGAGATCTTCCAATCCTCGTCGCGGTGTCAAGTGTAGGTTTCCCGTCGCCATAATTATTGATATCAAGATCATCTTAGAGAGTTCCAGAAAAGGCCAGTGTCTACTATCGATATAACATTCTCGCCATCCCCTTTCTGCTGTGTTCTGTCTGGCTGAAATGTTGTTTCCCAAACTTTCCTAGGAAATTGGCCGGAGCATGGGCTTGCCGGTGCTAGAGGGTCGATCCTCCCTGCTACATGCCGCCACTGTAAGGCTAGGCCTGTAAGCCCAGTTGTATTTCATCTCTACCCTCTAAGGTCCCCTCTATCTTCTATCCTCTGCCCTTGTTTAAGGTTCAACATCTGAAGATTCCCTTGTAGAACCGCAGGGCGGATCGTTTATACCCGAAGAACTGCATCCCTTGGCTCCTGCTCAGTATAGTTACACAACCTAAGAACGGAGCATTTTCTTTGCGTAACTAGTCGACAAAGCTCCTGCTTTTGGAAAGCTTCATGTCGGCTTTGAGCTTTACCGTTCACCCAAAGTATATTTTCCTAGCGACAAGCAGTTGCATGCTATGACAGTCGCAATGTCTATCCCAACCATGATGTACTTGCCCTTCGTGGCTTTTAACGCCAAGAACTTCGAGGCTTCCTCTCCTTAGCATTTTCTGATTTCGTTGATCATGGAATGAATTCTTTCAATCAAGACAAAACCTTTCTGCCCCCAATTCCGGCAAGTTGAGGTCACATACCGTCGAACATGACCCGAATAACACCGCGAACCTGCCTATGGCCTCTAGCAGGAAGCTTAGTCGTCACCTTCTGTCTCTCAATCGGTCTCACATTTCGATCTGATCACCACTGTTACGCCGGCACATGCGGAGAATGGCTATTTCCACTCCAAGCCAGGCTGCACGTCGTCGTGTGGTATTGTTGGCTGTCAATATCTGTCACAGTCCTTGCCATTCGAGCTTTCCAACCAACCATGAGGAAGATACTTCAGAAACCACTTTTCGAGCGTAAAATACCTTTCCTAGGTAAACATCTAGGAGTGGGTGGGTTGTTGGTTGCCCTCTGGATTGTTGCGTTGTACGGCATCGTCACGGGCATTTGGTGGATCCGACTCAGAGATTACTTCACGCAACGAGGGTTGGAAGGTGGCGTTCTCTCTGGAAATGGAAGACTGGCAGCCATCGCTTTGACTGGTCATATGTGCGACATCACAATGGGAATGGCCATCATCCCAATCTCGAGACATAGTGCCCTGGCATCATTCTTCAAAATATCAGTCGCTACCACCTTGACATTCCACATGTTCACGGCCTACACTTTGTTTGTTCTCGTAGTGACGCATGGATTTCTTTATGTGTCCTGGATTCCAGTATTCAACTCACTGTCCCAGAAACTTCGATTGGTCTATCCGGTTCTCAATCCAACCTATCTCTATAATGAGGCTTGGCCAGGCAATTCTTCGAGCCTTGGAGTTTGGAGAGCGTCTTTGATATTTACTGGAATCACATCATCCTTCATCATGTTTCTAATCTTCATCACGACTTTGCCATTTATCAGGAATCGTCACTTCAATATCTTCTACTTCACCCATCTACTCGGCATCATTGCTGTTATAGTTATCTGCCTTCACGCAAGCACGATGTTTTATTGTACATCACCAGGACTAATGATGTGGTTACTCGATTGGGCGATGCGACTGTACGAGCTTCGAGCATCTTTAGAAGGAAGTATCAAAGCTTTGGGGAAAGGCTGGTACCTGTAAGGCACCTTATTGTCTCAATTTTGTTTGTGCTAACCAATTCAAGTTTATCAGCTCCTCTGCCACGTCGACGACTCCATGGCTGTGCTTGTACCTCACCCCTTGCGCATTTCTTCATCTACCATTCAGATTCCTCAATTCGAGAACTTCATCCTTTCACTACCATAACACATCTGGCTTCTCAGAACACGATCACACATTATACCAACGATTATATCGAGATACAGTTCCTTTTCCGAAAACGAGGCGCAACTAGTTCCGCATCCATAACTGCTCCAGCACCAGTTGCTTTTGTACCATCATTCTTCAACCTCGTTAGGAAATGGGGACAGAAAAACCATCGTGCTCAATGGACTGAAAAACTGGCTGGATTCTCAAATGAGCCAGAGACTCCAAAGGGCTCGGATTTGACATTGGTAGAGAACTCAGAAGACTCCTTACCTACGTATTCTCGAGCAGTGCCCGTTGCATTACGCCTTGAAGGACCATACTTTACCACAGCTGACCCATCTCGCTTCAATACTGTTGTATGTATTGTTGCAGGCACCGGCGTGAGCGGTGCGCTTGCCATAGTTGGTGCGTTCAAAGAGCTTGAGAGGCAGTCGGCACTCTTAACAATGCCTGGAGAAACATACCATCGACCAAAATGCACAGGAGGCGGTCCGGCAAAGAAACAACCGAAGGCAGAAATTGGAAGAGCAGATTCGATCATTTCTTTTCGGAAAGATCGTGTTTGGACGAGATGCGTTGTGTTGTGGAGTGTTAGAGAAGAAAACTTTATTGAATTAGCTGGATTGGAGTGTAAGTTTAGGAGCTGATACTACTTGCTTTCGTCACTGACCATACACGATAGCAACATCATCATCAGGCCTCGAAGTCCGAGTCAACCTCACTGGTGACGGCCGGAAACGACTTGACGTCGGAAATGCATTAGATGATATTCTCGAAAACGACGCAGCGAAATCAGCAAACTCCGCTTCTACGTGGGTATATATCTCCGGGCCGAACGCATTCATCGAAGCAGGAGAAGTGGCATGTAAGGCACGTCAAAGAAGAGGTGTTGAGTGGTACGGAGCAAAGTGGGATATATGAAGGCTACAATTGCGATGCTATCGCATACGAGGACCTCATCCCTCTCCTCAGCTGGCCCAACAAAAAAGTCACTTTGTCCGAGCTTCCCAAAAAGGGATCACGCAGGAGGGTCATCACAAAATACACCCCCACCAAATGCGACAGGCCAATGGCAAGGCTATCACCATCATCAGCAACCACTCAAGTACACATCATCTTGGAATTTGCTGCGAATGAAACATACATTATGGTCAATAGTGCAATTATGCTGACCCCTTCCGATCGTTCCATCCAGACCTGCTCCTGCAGCACAGTTTGTCATTAATCCCGCAAGATCAGTGGGAGTAGTGGTATTGCATGTGTTTGTTGCTAGGATACAGAATCCTCTCGCAATTGTAGTTTGTCGCTCGGTGATCGCGGGATCAGCGGGTGCGGCTGCACCGAGAGTGAGGAGGGTGAGGAAGAATATGGGGAGCGTGGTCTTCATTGCGGTGCTTGGTTTTGACTTGCAGGCAGAAAAGTTGAGCCTTAATGTGAATAATCGACAAAGGAGTGTCTGAGTCGGGCTGGGAAATCGAGGAAGGTTTTATAGCTCTTCATGGCATTGATTATCAAGTCAATACGAGACAGCAAGTCACCCGAGCAGCAAGCTTTCCAATTTTCTGTCCGTTCTGGGAACATCGCGCTGATATACGCTTTTTCGCTTGGTGAGTAAGCCATTGAGACTACTGATAGTTCTTACTTGGCGGCTTATTTCAAAAGACCTTTACCAATCATTTAGTTTCATTTATCTCGTTTCTCCACCCAAAAAAAATTTTTATGCAACCATGATGGCTTGGGGCTGACGTGGGAGACCTTTCCGGCTTCCGGTCCGAGCTTGCGGGTATCTACTCTTGTACCCGAACTGATCGTATGTCCCTTGAAGTTCAGATGATTCACTTGACTCTTGAGAGACCGAGCTAAGTTTGCTAACCGGAGACATGCTTGTGCCATTTATTCTGCGGGTAGCGTACTTTCCCTAGGATTTTCGAAAGTCGAGGAACGAAACAATGGCAACACCTGGATTTAATATTGGAAACCCCAGAATAGTACGGCGATTATGCGGTATAAGATCTGGGGACAGGTAGGGAATGGCTTTTCAAAACTTCTGTTGCTAAGCAATGTCGGACAGGACGTGGAAGGTACAGGAGGGTATTTCTTGAGATTTCAATAATCCTCCTGTAAAACGTGACTTCTTCACATTTGAGTGAATTTTTCCAGCAATTGCCTCAAGCTTGGGAACCGGAATACAATTCAAATACTTCTTTTCAACTACAAGGAATCTATCGCATAATACCCCGTGAGAACACCGGCCTTCCTCTCGACATAGTAGTTCTTCAAATCAAAAATCGAACACACGACGTTGAACACCAATTTCGCAGCTGTGCCACCACTCTCACATTCGGAGCTCATGGCCCGATAACAATTATACAATGCGATATCATGTGCAACACAAACACCCATCTCACCCGATCGTATCCCGCTCTTCACCCGAACTCAAGCTCCGAACTCCTTCAAACAAGCAAAATACTATCTCATCATTCGCACCTCATCCGAAATCATTCAAATGAGATGTCGAGCCTTACATGGGATCACTCATCACATGCTGGCTCCTTTCATTACTGAAAGGCATGTGGAATAAGGAAGGCTTGAAAGTTAGGTACCGGCCATAAACACGAATAACAAACACGTGGCTATAGTACAGGAACGCCACAAGCACGGGCAGGGGATTTCGCTCGGAGCGGGAAGCTTTCGTTTTCACAGAGAAAACGGGATGCTTGCTCGGCTGGCAGGTCCGTTTGTCGATAACGGTTGAACTTATACTAAAATAACCGTCTGTGGTCGTACTGCTGAGTATTTGCTCTCTCTTGGCAATGGCAGAAGTTTCTTCTCGAGCCTTTTGCGTTCAAGAAGATGTATAAAAATGCTTTTCTCACTTGCTGTCATTCTCTATTCACTCCCGTTCAACATCACTCATTTCCTTCTACTCAACCCGTACCTTGAGATCTACACCCCATACTTGACCCGCTTAAAAATGAAACTCCTCTCCATAAATACCCTCACCATCCTCCTTTCTCCCCTTGCCACCGCCGCACCCGCACCCGCAGCCTCAGAACCACGCCAATTCCACGCCCAGATCACATTCATCGGTGCCGCCGATACTTCCTTTTCCCTCTCTGTTCCTACCGATGGATCGGTCTTCACTATCTGTATGTAATGTACCTATATCATTTCTTATACCAATGCTTCAGCTGACTCATAAACAGCGAACCCACTAAGCGTCTCCCAGATCAGCTCTCTTGGTGGCGTGGCCTGTGCTTTTGAGGGTGT
>Ga0182030_10023038_pt1 | contig 11546 bp, 12 predicted proteins | sample 812S3MmetaG_FD_121299 | JGI IMG/M metagenome (GOLD analysis project Ga0182030, IMG submission 121299) | Permafrost microbial communities from Stordalen Mire, Sweden - 812S3M metaG (Illumina Assembly) | ecosystem: Environmental > Terrestrial > Soil > Wetlands > Permafrost | place: Sweden... | reverse complement strand
GAGGTGACGGCCAGCAGCGTGAGTCCGTCGCCGATTTTTACGTTCATTGACTTGGCCAGCCCGGTGCCGATCAGCGCTTGCACATCGCCGCCGCTCTTCGTGCTCAAGTCGTTTCCGGAAGACAGGCGGGGCGTAAAGCCGAGCGAGCTCTCCGCGACCGGATCGACTGCAGACCCTACAAACACGGAAGATTTCGATCCGTTCGAGACCATGCCATAGAACTCAATACGCGGTGCGACGCCGCGCACATGGGGGCCGGTCTTCACGGTTGCGGCCACCTGGCGCCAGTTGTCGATGCCGGTATCGAGCACGCGCACTTCGTCGCGGCGAAAGTGTTCGGCGGTAAAAATCTGCAGATGGCCAAGGCCCTCCTGGATGGTGTGCTCGCGGAGGCCGTTAATCATGAAGGCGAAGAAGCCGCCGGAGAGCAGCAGCCCGGTTACGCCGCCGCCCACCATCAGCAGCGTCATCACCGTGCGGCGGCGATTGCGAAAGACATTACGAAAGGCTAGAAGCAAGAATTTGCTCACGGACTCCTCCTTCATTCGTCTGGCTGGTCATGTCGGACTGGATCTCGCCGTCGCAGAGGCGCACGATGCGTTCCGTGTGCTCCAGGAGCCGCGCGTCATGCGTCGAGAAGATGAAGGTCAGGCCGAGCTGCCGATTCAGTCCATGCATCAGGTCGATAAGCTGGGTTGCGTTGTGCGTGTCGAGGTTGGCGGTGGGCTCGTCCGCAAGCACCAGCGCCGGGCGATGCACAATGGCGCGCGCCACGGCCACGCGCTGGCGCTCGCCGCCGGAGAGCAGATCAGGCCGCTGATGGGCGCGCTTCGAGAGGCCGACGCTGGCCAGCGCTTCCGCCACGCGCCGGCTGCGCTCGTGGCTGCTCAGGCCCTGGATCAGCAGGGGAAACTCGACGTTCTCCGCGGCCGTGAAAACCGGGATGAGATTGAAAGTTTGAAAGACGAATCCGATCTTTTCGCGTCGCAGCACGGTGAGCTGCGACGCGCTCAACTTCGATGTATCCACGCCATCGATGAGGATGCGGCCCGTGGTTGGCTGGTCAATGCAGCCAATGAGATTGAGCAGCGTGGTCTTGCCGCTGCCGCTCGGCCCGGAGATGGCCAGAAACTCTCCAGCCTGCACGGCAAGCGTTGTAGACTGCAGCGCGGTGACCAGATTGTTGCTCTTGTCGTGATTCAGAGGGAACGTTCGCGTCACCGCTTCAACACTCACGATCTTATGCATGGGTTCTTTCCTTTCCATCGATCTCTGCACTGCCTGGAAGATACGCAGGCTGATGACGCTTGCGCGCGGGAAATCGGATGAAGGGTTCAAATTGCGGATGAAAGGCCGGAACAGCCAGATGAGTCGTGGAAGCATTGGTGTTGCCGAAACAGTAGTCCACCATCTATCGTGGCTGCGTGACGGAGCGGCGCGAAAAACGGCCCGAATTTCGCACACTATTAAGGGAGCAATCATGCGCGCACTTGTATACACGGCCCCTCATCATGTGGACATGGAAGACCGTGAGCGGCCGCAGACCGCGCCCGGCGAAAGCGAAATCGCCATCTCTGCCGCCGGTATCTGCGGGTCAGATATGTCGGGCTTTCTGGGCCACAGCCGGCGGCGCATTGCTCCCCTGGTGCTGGGCCATGAGCTGGTGGGCCGCAGAGTTTCCGATGGCGCGCGCGTGGTGGCCAATCCGCTGATCAGTTGCGGGCGCTGCACCGCCTGCCTGAGCGGCGCGCAGAACCTGTGCGCAAGCTGGCGCCTGCTGGGCATGGACCGCACCCCGGGCTGCTACCAGGAATTTGTCAGCGTGCCGGAGACGCAGGTCTTCGAAATTCCTGACAGCCTGACCGATGCTCAAGCCGTGGTCGCCGAGCCGCTCGCCAATATCGTTCACCTGTTCCGCATCGCCGCGCCGCTGCCGTTCTTCCGCATGGGCATTGTGGGCGGGGGCACCATGGGGTCGCTGGCGCTGCTCACGGCCAAGCGCCTGGGCGTGCGTGAAGTGCTGGTGGAAGACATGAGCGATGTGCGCCTGGCAACGGCCCGCGCCATGGGCGCCACAGTGGCGGCCAACGTGAGCACAGAGGACGGCCGCAAACTGGCCAGCGAGTTTGCGGGAGCCGGGCTTGACCTGGTGCTCGATGCATCCGGTGTGGGCGCGGCGCGTCAGGCTGCGTTCGATCTGTGCCGCCCCGGCGGTCTCGTCGTGCTGCTGGGCATGGGCCATGAGCGCAGCGAGATTGACTTTGTGACCAGCATCCGCAAGGAGCATCGCGTTGCCATGTCGTTCGCTTACACGCCGGCTGATTTTGCGCGCGCGCTGAAGCTGCTGATCGACCGCGAGATTGACCTTTCGCCCTGGACCGTGGAGATGCCGCTCGAGCACGGCCAGCAGGCTTTTGATCGCATGACCGGCGACCCCGGCGAGACGCTGAAGATGATGCTGCGCGTCAACTGAAGGCCGCGCTCTTCAGAGCGATCCCCCGGAAATCCGCCCCCGCTGCAAAGTTCATGTGAGCGCCGAGCGGGATTGTGCGCATCCAATTGCAGCAGTAGCTGAGGATTGGCACGGCGCAGCGGAGGGCAACTCAAATGCTGGCAATATCGAATCGGTGGAAGAACTTTGTGGCCATGGCACTGCTGGGCGATGCGGTGATGGCCATCGTGCATCCGGAGCGCGATCTGTCTGCGTGGAGCGTGGGCCCGCAACCTTGGCGCAGCCTGATCAAGGGCCTGCGTTCGCATCCCAACCTGACGCGCGCGCTAGGCGGTGTGCAGGCCGCCGCGGTCATGTACTGGATCGTCAAGCACGATCATGATCGATAGCGCGGGTTGAGCGCATCTTCGTGATCGATGTGGTGGGGTTTGACTGGAACTGCTCGCAGCACATCACGCCGCGCTACACGCGCGAAGAGATGGAGGAGTTCTTTCCCGCCTTGTGACACATCAAGAACTGTCCTCACCTATGCCTCATGTGGTTGGCTTCCGCCTACGATGACGGCAGTGGTGGGGAGATGTCATGCGTTTGATTCTGCGACCGGTATTTTCTTGGGTCCTCTGCGTCCTGTTAGCGGCGCAAGTTGGCGGTGCTCAAACTCCGGTTTCCGAACCAGCTTCCGGAAGCAAGCCGCTCAGGATCGAGCGCGACAGCAAGTTGATACTTGTGCTTGCCGAGCCGATCTCATCGGCAACCGCAAAGAGAGGCCAAAGGGTGCGGATGGAGTTGGGTGAACCCTGGGTGGTGGATGGGAGGGTCTTATTGCCGAAAGGGACTTCGGCTGTGGGCATTGTGCGTCGTGTGCAACGCTCCATTCCAGGGAAAAGAGATGGACGGGTAGTCATCACCACCGGCTCGATCAAGCTCCCTTCAGGCAAAACGGTGCCCTTGGCCATCACTCTGCCGGATGGTGAGGACTGTGACGACGTCGGACCTTGCGTATTCGTGTACGGTCTCTGGGCACTCTTGGCGTCACCCATCCTGCTTGTCGAGGCGCCGATCCTTCTCGTGAAAGCGCCGGCAGCGATTAAGGAGCAGCGCCGAGCAGAACGCACGAATCCATACCACGCCATAGAGAGCGAGTTGTTGGTTGGAGATCGAGTCGATGCGGCGACGAAGCGCAGGATCAAGCTACCCTGAACCCGCCAATCCGAATCGAAGCTGCAAGTGAACTTGAAATTGACGCAAGAAGGCCGCCCGTGAGGGACGGCCTTTCTGTCGCAATCAAATAAAGCGAGGCAGAAATGGCGCCGAAGGCGCGTCTGCCGCACCGCAGGTGCTTAGAGCTGGTTCATGTTGGCGAGGAACTCAGCGTTGTTGCGCACCTTTTCGAGGCGCGAGACGAGCAGTTCCATGGCTTCGACAGGGGACAGCGGGTTGAGCACCTTGCGCAGAATCCAGATGCGCTGCAGGTCTTCCTTGGGAATGAGCAGCTCTTCCTTACGCGTGCCGCTGCGCTGGATGTCGATGGCCGGGAAGACGCGCTTGTCGACGAGCTTGCGGTCGAGGATGATTTCCATGTTGCCGGTGCCCTTGAACTCTTCGAAGATGACTTCGTCCATGCGCGAGCCAGTGTCTACGAGAGCTGTGGCAATGATGGTGAGAGACCCGCCCTCTTCAATGTTGCGGGCCGCGCCGAAGAAACGCTTCGGCCTCTGCAGCGCGTTTGAATCCACGCCGCCCGAGAGCACCTTGCCCGAGGGGGGCACGATGGTGTTGTAGGCGCGGGCCAGCCGCGTGATGGAGTCAAGCAGAATCACGACGTCGCGCTTGTGCTCGACAAGGCGCTTGGCCTTCTCGATGACCATCTCGGCCACCTGTACGTGGCGCGCGGCGGGTTCGTCAAAGGTGGAGCTGATGACTTCGCCCTTGACGCTGCGCTGCATGTCGGTGACTTCTTCGGGGCGCTCGTCGATGAGCAAAACGATCAGGACGACTTCAGGATGATTGGTGGAGATGGAGTTGGCGAGCGACTGCAGCAGCATGGTCTTGCCGGTGCGTGGCGGCGCGACGATCAGGCCGCGCTGGCCTTTGCCCACGGGCGTCAGCAGGTCCATCACGCGGCCGCTGACCGCTTCGCGCACCGTTTCCAGCTTGATGCGTTCCTGCGGATAGAGCGGGGTAAGGTTGTCGAAGAGAATCTTGTTGCGCGTCTCTTCGGGCGACTCGAAGTTGATGGCCTCGATCTTGACCAGGGCGAAGTATTTTTCGCCTTCATGCGGCGGGCGCACGTTGCCGCTGATGGAGTCGCCGGTTTTGAGATCGAACTTGCGGATCTGCGACGGCGAGACGTAGATGTCGTCGGGGCCGGGCAGGTAGTTGTAGTCGGGCGAGCGCAGGAAGCCATAGCCGTCGGGCAAAATCTCCAGCACGCCGTCGGCGAAGATGTGGCCCTCCTTTTCGCTTTGGGCCTGGAGAATCTTGAAGATCAGATCCTGCTTGCGAAGGCCGCTGGCGCCCGGGATTTCCAGGGTGCGCGCGATGCGGCTCAGTTCTGTGATGTTCTTTTCTTTGAGTTCAGCGATGGTCATGATCACCTTGCGGTACGGAGGGATGGGAGTGGGTGGTGCGGAAGGGGGGTGTGCTCCAGGAAGAGAAGAAGAGATGGGGCGGGAATCTACGAGTGCCGCAGGCGCAGGCCGCGCCGGAAGCAAGTCCCAGATGCAAGAGGGATTTCAAAACGCCGGGAAATGCGGCCGGCCTGGACGGCCAGCCGCCTTGGAACCGTGGTCTGAATCAATTCTAACCTGTGCGCAATACGCTTAAGCCGCGCGACGCCGCTCAAGGTGTTCCGCTGCCTGTGCTGCAAACGGCGCGGCAGAGCCTGGATTGGTGGTCTGGAAACGGCCCAGAACTTCGTTGGTGGTGTCCTGCAGCCGTGTATTCGGCTTGTGGAGTTTACGTGTAGCCTTGCTAGCCAGTTGACAGAGCTGGTAGCGATTGGACACATGAGAGAGTGCCCCAAAAACTAAATCAGAACGCATGATACATGTCTCCTTGCTTGAATTGCCTGTACCCGCGGCACTTGCCGTGCTCCGCCTGTCCAGGAGGGCCAACCGTTGTGGACCGTGACTCGATCCGCGAGTGCCCTTTTTTTATTTCCCAACTCTTAGACGCACGAAGCGTGTGTCCAGTTCAAAAATGTTGGCGCACTTTCGCGCGCCGAAAGAAGCGTTGTGACTTTTCTGTGATACTGATTGCCGCCCCTGGAAATCCACGCCTGCTGTCGTCCCATTTCTGGCGCAGATGGAAGCGCACCAGTGCATCGAAGAAAGAGCCCCAGCTCAATAGGATGCGGGAAAACCACGGATGGGTGCGCAGAATCGCACTGCGCAAACTGCCCTTGAATGGATGGCACTCATGAATGTATACCCAGTCCGGTTCCGGGTCAACTGTTTTCTGAGTTTTTTTCGAGCCCAAAGTCATATCCGGAAGCGTTGAATCGTTGAAAGCTAAGCTTTTTAATATCATATGGTTAATGTGCTCTATCAGCGCAGGGCTGGCGGCCCGGCGGCGATTCACCTGGACCCTGTGGATCGTGGGGATCAAGAAGGTGAACCGGGACTGCGCCAGAATTCGCGCCCAGCAAAAATCGCCTGGAATCCACCTCCTATTACGGGATTCCGTCAAACGCAAACCGACCAAATAACCCGCGAAGCCATCCTGCCGGATGCCGCAGCCAGTTTTTACTTCCTACTCCCTCGTGCCTGGTCCCTGCCTTTTTCACGCCCAGTAGCTGCGGTCGAGCGTCCGGTATTGGATGGCTTCAGCCAGATGCGATACGGTGAGCCGTTCCTCGCCGGCCAGATCGGCAATCGTGCGCGCTACTTTGAGGATGCGGTCGTGCGCGCGCGCGGTCAGGCCCTGCTGCTGCATGGCGCGCTCCAGCAGACGCTCAGCGTCGGGGCCCAGCTCGCAGTGGGCGCGAATCTGGCGCGTCGTCATTTGCGCGTTGGCGTAGATCTTGTCGCCGGACTTCTGGAAGCGCCGGCGCTGCTGCTCACGCGCGGCCATCACGCGCCCGCGTATCTCAGCCGAGCCTTCGGCTGCCGCACCGCCGCGCAGCTCTTTATACTGGACGGCAGGCACCTCAATGTGAATGTCGATGCGATCGAGCAAAGGGCCGGAGATCTTGGCCACGTAGCGCTGGATCATCGGCGGCGTACACATGCACTCGCGCGACTTGTCGTTGAAGTAGCCGCAGGGGCATGGGTTCATGGCCGCGGCCAGCATGAAGCGCGCCGGGAAGCTGAGCGACATGGAGGCGCGCGCAATGGTGACGGTGTGATCCTCAAGCGGCTGCCGCATCACCTCCAGCACGTTGCGTGGAAACTCCGGCAGTTCGTCGAGGAACAGCAGGCCGTTGTGTGCGAGCGAGACCTCGCCCGGACGCGGAATGATGCCGCCGCCGATCAGGCCTGCGTCGGAGATGGTGTGGTGCGGCGAGCGGAAGGGCCGCTGCGTAACCAGGCCCGCGGCTGCGTCCAGCACGCCGGCGACGGAGTGAATCTTGGTGGTCTCCAAGGCTTCGTCAAACGTGAGCGGCGCAAGAATCGAAGGCAGCCGCTTGGCCAGCATCGTCTTGCCGGAGCCGGGCGGCCCAATCATGAGAATGTTATGGCTGCCTGCCGCGGCTACTTCGAGCGCGCGCTTGGCCGTCTGCTGGCCGCGCACGTCCTTGAAGTCGACAGCGAAGTGCTGCAGCTCTCCCAAAAGCTCCTGCGTTGAAACTCGATAGGGCTCGCGCTGAATCGTTCCCACCACCGACGTGTTGAGCAGCTCCAGCACATCGAGCAGCGACGAGACGGGATAGACATTCACGCCCTCGACGACCGCGGCTTCGGCTGCGTTGGCCGCGGGCAGAATGAGATTCGCGATGCCTTTCTCGCGCGCGAGAATGGCGATGGGGAGCATTCCAGGGACGCCACGCACAGCTCCGTCCAGGCCGAGTTCCCCGACCATCAGGAAGCGGGCAACATTATCTACGCGCAGGGCACCGTAAGCGCCGAGAATGCCAACGGCGATGGGCAGGTCGAAGCCTGCGCCTTCCTTCTTCATGTCGGCTGGCGCCAGGTTGATGGTGATCATCGTGGGCGGAATTACGTAGCCGGAGTTCTTGATGGCCGCGCGCACGCGGTCGCGGCTTTCGCGGACCGCGGCGTCCGGCAGGCCGACGGTGTGGAAGACATCCTTATCCATCATGACGCCGCTGTAGTCCACCTCGACATCAATGAGGTTGGCGTCAATGCCATAGACTGCGGCGCTAAGGGCTTTGAAGAGCATGGGTGAGTTAGCAGCGAGTGTAACACCGCAATGCAAAGGTGGGCACATGACGTTGGTCGTGCCTTGACTCGGGCGCTGGTTTGGTTGAGGTACCCCCCAGCGACGCCAGGTGAAACGACGCAAGCATCGATTCGCGCGATTTTGAAAGTTATGGTCGCGATTGAACCAGACCGCAACACTGCGCTCGCGCTACAATTCATCCGTGACTACGAGCCTTTTCGATCTGTATAAAATCGGTGTTGGCCCTTCAAGTTCGCACACCATGGGCCCCATGCGCGCAGCCTGCCGCTTTGCGCGCGAGCTCACTCCGGAGAAGCCGGGCGAGAACGCTCTGCTTGATCGCGTGGCCCGCGTGCGCACCGAGCTTTACGGCTCGCTGGCGCTCACCGGTATTGGCCACGCTACGGACCGCGCCGTGCTGCTGGGCCTGACCGGCCACGAGCCTGCCACCATTGACCCTGCGGCCATTGAGTCTACCGTTGCCGCCATCCGCGCGGAGAAGAAGCTGGCTCTGGCCGGAACGCGCGTCATCGACTTCAACGAGCTGCACGACCTGGTCTTTGAGCGGACCATCATGGTTCCGCCCGGTGCGACGATGCAGCATCCGAACGGCATGCGCCTCACCGCATACGACGCGGCTGGCCAGATCCTTGTCCAGCGCATCTTCTTTTCGATAGGCGGCGGCTTCATCACGGAAGATGGCGCGGCTCAGTCAACATCAAAACCGGAAGCGCTCATTCCGTTTCCCTATCACAGCGCGGCTGAGCTGCTGGCCATTGCACATGCGAATGAGCTATCCATCAGCCAGCTGATGCTTGAGAACGAGTGCGCACTCGCGCGTTTTGCTTCGCCGGAGTCGGATCGTGCGCCCGTTGAAGTGGTGCGTGCCGGCATCGAGCGCATCTGGCAGACCATGCAGGACTGCGTCGAGCGCGGCATTGCCACCGAAGGCATTCTTCCCGGCGGGCTTGAAGTGCGCCGCCGCGCGCATCGGCTTGCCGCGCGGCTCAAGCAGAAGGAAGCAACCGGGCTGCTCGGCGATCCGCTGGCGCCGCTTGACTGGGTCACGGTGTACGCCATGGCCGTGAATGAAGAGAACGCCGCCGGCGGCCGCGTGGTGACAGCGCCGACAAATGGAGCGGCGGGCGTGGTGCCCGCGGTTGCGCATTATTACGAGCGATTCATTCCGGGCGCCGACCATGAAGGCATCCTGCGCTACTTCCTCACCTCGGCAGCCATCGGCATCCTTTATAAGGAGAACGCATCGATCAGCGGCGCTGAAGTTGGTTGCCAGGGTGAAGTGGGAGTTGCCTGCTCCATGGCCGCGGGCGGCCTTACTGCCGCGCTGGGCGGGACGAATGGGCAAGTGGAGCACGCGGCGGAGATCGCGATGGAGCATAACCTTGGCATGACGTGCGATCCCATCGGAGGGCTGGTGCAGATTCCATGCATCGAGCGCAACGCGATGGGCGCGGCCAAAGCGGTGCAGGCCTCGCGCATTGCGATGAATGAGTCGGAGTCGCACAAGGTCTCGCTCGACCAGGTGATCCGCACCATGTACCTCACCGGCCTCGATATGCAATCGCGCTACAAGGAGACCAGCCTTGCCGGTCTGGCGTTGAACATCATCGAATGCTGAATGTGCGTGGCCTCAAAGTGCCCGAAAGGATTTGAAACATGCTGCTAAGGCTCTTCACTTTGTATCTGCTGCTGTCTCCCATCGCCGCTGGCGCAGCGGATCGCGGGCCATCCACTGCAGCAGAACGCAAACAGGCGCTCGCATACATTCATCGCTTTCAGGCCGACCCACTCAACCCGGATCTGGGGCCCGAGATTCAGTGGGTCCTGAATTGGACAATGCAGGTTCCGGATATTCGCCTGGATCTTTGCATCAGCTTCTACAAGCTGCCCAAGGCTCAATCGAAGGATGGCTCATTGCTCTTCGATGCGATGGTCATGGCGCAAACCGCATTTGTGCTGGAGAATCCCGATCACCAGGATGAGGGGCCCGCACAAGTGGAAGCCGGTGTTGAAGGCGTGCTTCCGGTATACGAGCAGTTGCTGAAGGCCAATCCGAATGATCGCGAGCCCTACCTCGATAAGCTCATCAAGCAGCGCGATGCGGGAACATTGAAGCAGTTTGTGAAGCAGCATGCTCCCGCAGGATGCGGCAATTGAAGCTCGCTTCACCATGCGATGAGTGCCATGACTTCATCCGCGAATCGAGACTCAATGCAACAGGGAAAAATTGTTGACCTTTTTTCCACTCTCTATGTGTTTTTTTCTTGACACTTGCGAAGCATGAATCTATACATTCATCAACTGCAATTAACAATTGCAGCATCGATGCAAACCATCGAAAAGGGAGAATAGGCAAAATGGCAACCAAGAAGGCACCCGCGAAGAAGGCAGCCGCCAAAAAGGCACCCGCGAAGAAAGCCGCAAAGAAGGCCGCAAAAAAGAAGTAACTGCGGCAATCCAACCACAAGGCAACACTCAGAGGGGGACGCTCAAAGCGTCCCCCTCAGTGTTTGTGGCGCGTGCGTTTCAACCAGTGTTCATGCGGGTGCGCCGATCGAGCGGGCCGCGGGCGCGATTCAAGGGCTAGACTTGTTGAAGAACCAATCGCTTGAAGGAAGCAGATTCAGGAAGCTCTATGACACGACGCCGCTGGATTGCCGAGCACTGGGATGAAGCCACCGCCACCCTTACCGGCGCGCAGGCCGAGCACATGGCGCGCGTGCTGCGTGCGCAGCCTGGCACGGAAGCCGATGTCGTTGCCGGAGGCCGCGTCTTTCATGCAGAGGTTGTTGCGGTGAGTACGAATGAGGTTCGTTTCAATTTGCTCGCTGAGCTAGTGGCCGACCCGGCATTGCCGGTGACGCTGCTGCTTTCTGTCTACAAGTTCGATCACATGGAGTGGGCTCTGGAGAAGGCGACCGAGTTGGGCGTGGCTGCCATTGCGCCTATGATTGCGCGGCGCACGGAGATACATTTGGCCCGTGCCGCAGACAAGCGCATGGAGCGCTGGCGGCGCATTGTGCATGAGGCCGCGCAGCAGGCGCGGCGATCGGACGTGCCCCTGGTGCATGAACTGGCGCCGCTCAGTACGCTGGTTCGCGCTGCTGCCTCGTCAACGGCCACGCGTATTGTGCTGGCCGAGCAGGAGCGCACCACCACGTTGCGTACTGCTGTCGATGAAGCAATCGATGCGGCCGGAGCGGAGACGCCGACGCTTTCGATCGCGATCGGCCCCGAAGGCGGATGGGCGCCGGAGGAAGAAGCGCTCTTCGATGCGAATGGATGGCGCGCCGTTTCGCTGGGGCCTCGTATTCTGCGCGCGGAGACGGCGGCCATTGCGGCACTTGCAGTTGTGGCTTCATGCCTTGAATGATGGAGAAATCGTCCCAGACACAAATGAGTGGGTGCCCCACATCTCGACTCTGAGATGTGGGAGCGAGCGACCTCAACTCTTCTGGAATTCCTCGATAAGCAACGAGCGGCGCAATTACAAATGCGCATAGTGCAGCAGCACGCCTGCCAGCGCGGCGCCGGCCAGGTCGCCAATAATCGGAATCGGCGCATAGCGCCAGTTCGATGGCCCCTTGCCGGGGATGGGCAGCAGCCAGTGCATGAGCCGCGGGCCCAGGTCGCGCGCCGGATTGATCGCGTACCCTGTGGTGCCGCCCAACGACAGGCCAATACTCCACACCAGGCTGCTTACAAGCCATGGCGCAAGTCCGGGCGCGGG
>Ga0182030_10023037_pt1 | contig 11548 bp, 8 predicted proteins | sample 812S3MmetaG_FD_121299 | JGI IMG/M metagenome (GOLD analysis project Ga0182030, IMG submission 121299) | Permafrost microbial communities from Stordalen Mire, Sweden - 812S3M metaG (Illumina Assembly) | ecosystem: Environmental > Terrestrial > Soil > Wetlands > Permafrost | place: Sweden... | reverse complement strand
GTCGAGAAGGCCTACGAGGGAATGAAGAAGAATGCCATGGAGGCCACCATGCTGCCCTGGCGCCGAGGCCCGATCACCGAACTCGGCCGCATTTACCAGGAAAAGGGCTTCTTCCCGGCCTTAGCCAGAGGGGAAAAGGAGACCGTGAGGCAGGTGCATCCTTCCGAACGCCGCCAGGCTACGGGAGTGACGCTGGAGAACTGCTATGACGACTGGTGCGTCGCCCAAATGGCCAAGGCGCTCAAGAAAGACGACGACTACGACTATTTCATGAAGCGGGCGCACAATTACGAGAACGTGTTCGACCCGCGCATAGGCTTCATGTCGGCCAAGAGCGCGGACGGGAAATGGGTCGAGGGGTTAGACCCGAAGCTGGGCGGCGGCCAGGGAGGGCGCGACTATTTCACCGAGTGCAACTCCTGGATCTATACCTTTCAAGTGCCACACGACGTGGCGGGCTTGGCCAAACTGCTGGGCGGCCGCGAAAAGCTCGCCGCCAAGCTGGATGCGCTGTTCACCGAGCCCGCAGGGTCCAAATACACATTCCTGGGCCAATTCCCGGACATGACCGGCTTGATTGGAATGTACGCCCAAGGGAATGAGCCGAGCTTCCATATTCCATACCTGTACGACTATTGCGGTCAGCCCTGGAAGGCGCAACGCCACCTGCGGGAGATTATGGATATCTGGTACACGGACACGCCGTTGGGAATCTGCGGTGACGAAGACGGCGGGGCCATGTCGTCGTGGTACGTCCTGACCGCCATGGGCTTTTATCCCGTCACACCCGGACTCCCCGTTTACGCGATCGGCAGCCCAATCTTCGAGGAAACCAGGATCTCGCTGGAAAAAGGCAAAGTCTTCACCATTACCGCCCGCAACGTCTCGGCCAGGAACAAGTACATCCAGTCCGCGGTGCTGAACGGCAAGCCTCTGAACAAGCCGTGGTTCGAGCACTCCGGCATGGTAAATGGCGGGACCCTGGTGCTCGTAATGGGATCCACGCCCAATACGGCATGGGGCGCCGCGCCGGAAGACGCGCCGCCTTCGATGTCGCGCTGATCGTCGAGCCAAGGTTCGGAAAGGGCTCCCGGCGGGTGGTCAACGGGACATGGCCATGCTTGCCCCCAATTCCGCGCGGATGCGCCAGATCATGGCCCAGGAGATGGCGCGCCAGGGGAACATCGAGGGAGCCATCGCGCACTACCGCGAAGCGCTCAAAATGGACCTACGGCTTCCCGGGCTTCGCTTTGAACTGGCCGAGGCGCTGAACCTCTCCACCTCCGCCGCCGACCAGGATGAAGTGGAAAAGGAGTATCGCGCCGCCCTGGCCGATAACCCCTTCGATGAGAAAGCCGAGTGCCGGCTCGGCGATATAGCCCTGCGCGCAGCCGATTTGCAGCCTCCCAGGCGCACTACTCAAGGGCGTTGCAACTGCAGCCCAATGACTCTGAGGCTAACCTGCATTTCTCATCGGACCTTGCATGTTGCTTTGTGGCGCAGGACCTTCAGCCTGCCGCGTCGGCTCTCAAGCCGACGCATGGACCGGGAGCCGCTACAACAGCGTGTCTCGGCAGGAGTGCCGAGACGGCAGCCTAAGAGGCTGCGCCACGAACAGCTTGCGCAGTGTCGGTTGAAAGGCGATGAGAAATCCAGGCTAACCTGGGGATGGGGAAGACGCTTACCGAGTTGAACCGGCTGCCGGTATACTGCGCCTCAGGGCGCATCGCCGACGCGCAAAAGGAGCTGGCGGAATTCCAGCGGCTCAAGGAGATGAAAGAGCGGCTCAAGCAGGTTTACGAGGAAATGCGCTTGCAGCCCGTAAAGCAAGAGCGGCTCGACACAGAGGTGGCAAAGTAGAGCGAGCCGCCGCCCACCTGTAGGCTGGATCTCCCCGATCCGCCTATGGGAACTTCGTGACTTTGGGCGTGACGCGCGGGTTGCCCGCCGTTGCACCGCCGGTGTTATCGATGACGTTCTCGATTTCGCCGTTATTGCCCAATCGGACCGTGATCATGCTGTGGAACCTGACGTTCGGCGTGGTGGGAGCCTCAATGGCCCGGCTCAGCACCACGCCGCGATTCCGGAAGATGCTGTAGACGCCGAGGCCCCAGGCTTCGTGGCTGGTCACACTGTCCGCCACTTTGTAGGAAGCCCAGCCATTCGTTCCGGGCGCGCTGGTGTAGCTTGCCTGGTCCGGAGGATCGTAGGGGATCTCGGACTGGTAGAAGTATACGCGCCCGCCGTTACCGTTCCACAGAACCTGGAATTCCTGATAATGCTCCACGAACAGGCCGTAGATGGTAACGTCGTTGCCATTCACGACCAGCCCGTTGGCGCTGGTATTGCTCGTCCAACCCACGCCGGAGCCGTGGTCCGCCCGCCAGATCCAGGTGTGGTCCACGATCGTGTCGCTGCTGTTTATCCTCAGGTTCACCGACGCGCGACCCACCCCGGCGCCGCCCACCCGGAAGAAAACGTCATGCAGGGAAGCCGGGTTGCGGACGTGGCTGGCACTGCTTCCATTGGGACCGACTTCGAGCAGCACAGGAGAATTGACTTCGCCGGCGTCAAACAGCAACCCGGCGAGGATCACCCCGTCCACATCGGCAACGGTCATTGCCGTGACGCCGTTGTTTGCCCGCAGGGTGGCGAACCCCATCCCCAACACCACGGTGTTAGCCCGGCCGACCCGGATGGTGTCCTTGAGTTCGTAGATGCCGGGTGTGAAAAGCAGGTTCTTCCCCTTGGCCAACTGCGCATTGATCGTAGCGGCGGTGTCGACTTCCGGCCTGGCAATGTAGAATTCGCTCAGGGGTATCGATTTTCCGGGCGTGGACCCGGCTCGCCAGGTGATACCCGAGCTGTCGGTTCGCAGCGCAGGAACGCGGACCGAGTACTTCCCGGACTTATCGACTTCCAGGAACGGCTTTTCGCGAACGATCGGAACGCTGGCAATTTCGGTGTAGGGCGGGTCGGGCCATTCGCCTGCCGGCGGGTTGACTACGCCGACAAAGACCATGTTCCAGTTCGCGCCTGTCCAGCTTCCCCACTCGGTGTTCCTTGAAATCCACTGCTGTTGCGGGCCGGCGCCCACCTTGCCGTCGATCAGATCGTCCGACATCCAGCCGCCGCTCGCCCATCCGCCGTCCTGGTGAAGGACAATATCGCCACGAACGTGCATGCGGCGGAACGGTGCAGCTTGTGAAACGGCCCACTTCATGGCGCCACCCGTTGGCGTCACGGAGAATCCCTCGGCAGCCTTCCAGAACGTGCAGGTAGCGTTGTTCCGAGGCAGGGTGGCGTCGGAGTGAACATTGCCGCTGATATGAACGCTGTCGGGAGACGGTCCCAGCCCCAGGACCTGCGTGTAGTATCCAATCGGGACGTCCAGTTTGTACTCCCCGGGAGCGAATAGCAAGGCGTTGCGCGCGGGACCGAATTGATTGTTCCGCTGCGTGGCGTAGACCTTGTCGATTTGTTCCTGCATCGTGGCAGCCGTCATGGACGGATTGAAGATCATCACGTTGGGTCCGAAGTCCGGCTTCGAACTGTCTGCCGCCATTATCGGCACAATGGAGTACGCGAATAGTCCCAGAATTAACCGGGCCTTCATCCGCGCCCCAGGATCTCCGGTCCGACACAAACCGCAATTCATCGATGTCGCCATCGTGGTTCTCCTTGGTGGAACGCTTACCCTGTTCGGATCTTCCACACTTTCGAACGATCGCCTCCACCGCGCGGGCAGATCGTTTCGCAACCACACACGATAGCGCAACGCACGGCGCAACGACACTATCGCTCCAGGCTCATCTTGTGCTGGTGCGAGACAAGACTGGGTGCAAGTTGGTCCGCGATCCACATGCTATTTTCGGCGAATGGTCTGAGCCTCCTTCGTCTCGCTTCGCGAGCTGTTCGGCTTGGCAACGCAAAACGCGCCGGGTCCGGAAAGAATGCGGCGGTTCCTGGCGAAGGTGCTGCAATGTTTGAGTAACTACCGGCGAAAACCGCGCTCATCACGGGTGCCATGCTCGCCCGCGGTGCGTCCGACTTCAGTCCTGAGTTCCGGAAATCTGCTTTCTGACGATCGGTTTGTCGACGGTCAACTCGCCAATTGTGAGCTTCCCGTTTCGGCCCCGTCGAATGGCCACGCGCCCCACAGCGAGCGCGCCGATCGAAGCAGCGCCGAGTGCTAACCCTACCAGCGCAAACCCGATGCCCGGCGAATGCCGCGAATCTCTGAGGCCTCGCATTTAGCGATTCCAGCACTCGGTTGCTTGCGAATGACCGCTGGCCGGGCACTGCCGCAGTCCGCGCGGAGTGGAGATACAGGCCGGTAAATCTGGATACCGCGGTGAAACTACCGCCGGTCGACAGCGCCTTGGCCGCCTCTGCGCCGGGCGGCTCAAGTCCGCTCCGCTCTCACTGGCAGGGCGAGCCGTCGGCGGTGATGGCGATTACCGTGGTGTTAGCGGCCACGCCGCCGGCGGTGATTGCCACCGGGACATAGCATCCCAGCGTCGTGCCAGCGGGCACCGTAAAGTAGATGTTGTCCACCGCCGCGGTTTCCGGTTGGCGTCCGGCGTACAGGCGCGTGGCGGGAACGCCGCCCACGGTGATGCCGACCGGGACGCCGGTCATGTCGCCCGCGCCGGGCGCGTTGGCATCGGAAGCGGCGATGGCTCCCATGCCGGTGGCCCAGAGGATCACGATCTGGCCGGGTTTGGCCGGCACGGTGGGCAGATTCAGCGGGATATCGGTGGCGCTGTTGTAGTTCTGCGCGATGGCGAAATTCTGGCCGTTCATACTCTGATAGAAGACGCCTACGTTGGTCTTGGAGACGGTAATGGTGGCAGGGGCGCCGGTGGTGCCGTTGTAGGTGACCAGCACCAGCGCTGTGCCCACCGGGACGGTAGAGGGTAGGATGGCGTTGATCTGCCCCGCGGAAGCGAAGACCATGAAGGCGTTATAGGTGTTGCCGCCGGCGCTGATCTGCACGGAGGTGTTTCCCAGGGTGGTGGGCAGCGGGTAGCTGTCGGCCTTGGCCCATTGCGCGGGGCCAAGACTGCTGCCGTAGATGCTGAAGTAGGAGCCTTGCGCAAGGCTGCCGCTGGGGGGACCGCCGGGCGCGTAGTTGGCGGTATTGACTACCCCGCCCGTGCTCACCACGGGCGTTCCCGGCGCGGGGGTGGAACTGGCGGCCTGCACCACTGCTACGTATTGTCCGGCGATGAGAATGCCCGCGCTGCGGGTGCTGGTGGAGGTGTTGGCGGCGGCGCTGTACGATACCGCGCCGTTGCCGGCGCCGGTGGCGCCCGAGTTGATGGTGATCCAGGAGGCTGCGGTGCTGGCGGTCCAGGCGCAGCCCTGCGCCGTGACGATCTGGATAAATCCGCTGGAGGTTCCGCCCGCCGGCGCCGTCTGGGTGGTGCTGGACTGGATGAGGTAACTGCACCCAGTCGTGGTCCCGGTGGCGGTGCCGCTCTGGTACACGGTATAGGTTTGGCCGGCGATACTGATGCTGCCCGTCCGCGGGCCGCTGGTATTGGCGGCGACAGTGAAAGTCGCGGCGCCGCTGCCCGTGTTGCTCGACGGCGTGGTGAGTTGGATCCAGCTATCTACAGGAGCAGCGGTCCAGGTAGTGGAAGCTGGCGTGACGGTGACGGTCACCGAGACTGGTCCGCCGGAGGCTGCTACCGGTTGAGCGGTGGATCCCAGGGTGCACGTCCCGCTGCACGTGGTGGCGGGACCATTGAAGGCGTAGACCGCGATTTCGTCGATGCCCGGGTCTACGGCGGCGCCTCCCGGGGTGAGATTCCAGGCGTACAGCCAAACATAACGTGCGGTCACCCTTCCGTCGATATAAAAGGTCTGGGCCGTGGAACTGGTAGTGGCGGTGGTGAACATGGTCTGGTCGGAAAAAAAGAGGAGGTTGGCAGCCGTAGTGCTGTCGGCGCCGAAGCTTACGGCGAACGCCTGAGCTTTAGCGGGGGTCGCCACGATCTTGCCGATGCTGACCTGCTGGCCAAGGTCGAGCAGCACCCCGCCGGCGGTAAAGGAGTAGTCGTAGGAGGAGGAGTTTTTGTAATAGGTATCGTTGGTGCCATACCAAGCCGTGGATGTACTGCCATCGTCGACGTTGGCGGGCGGATTCGCGGCGGCGGAGGTGTAGCCGGTAACGTTCTGAACAGTCTTCCCCGAGGCCAGGTTGGTGGTTCCGTAGGCGCTGGCCGGCTGGGCAGCGGGGGGCGACGACAGCCACTCATACACGCGCATGCCTGCGAGGCCGACGTACTGGTTCCAGGGAGTGTGGCCTTCATACTTGATGTAGCGCGCCGACGATGCTCCGTTGACGGCGATGGAGACCGGGAGGCTGACATAGGCCGGCCATGTGTAGGAGGCGATCTGCGTATAATTGACGCCGTCGGTTGAGCCGTAGATCTGATAGTCGAAGGTCTGCTGCGGGTTGATTTCGATCACGCCGAGGGAGTAGCTCTGGCCGAGATCGACCACCAGCGAGCAGTAGCTGGGCGCGCCCTGGTAGGCGAACCACGCGGCGCCGAAGGGGTTGCTGGTGATGGCGGACGCCGTGCCGGAAACTGTGGGGTATTTGCTGTTGACCGTGACGGGTTTATTGAGCGCGATGTTGGTGGCGCCCAATCCGCCGCCCGTGCCCGTGCCAATGCCGGCGCCGGTGCCATCCTGATAGATCGTATATTGCTGGCCGCCGATAATCAGGGTTCCGGTGCGCGGCCCGCCGGTGTTGGGGGCGACGGTGAAGGCGACGCTGGAATTGCCGGTCCCGCCGGTAGGCGATGTGACGGTGATCCAGCTATCCACGGCGATCACGTCCCAGGTGGAGGTCGCGGTGATGTTGACGCTGCCCGTCCCGCCGGTAGCGCCAACGCTTTTACCCGGAGACGCCAAGGTGCAGGCGCCCCCACAGGAACCCTTGGCCCCCGGGACCCACTGGTAGACGTAGTTCCAGTAAAAGTACGAACTGGATGACACCTCGGTCAAGATGGACATGAGCCCGTTGGCATCCATTGAGGTGGCACTGCCCACCGGAATCTTGGTGGGGCTGGTTAGCAGCGCATTATTATAGGAAACCACGGTTCCCACGGGATTTGCGGAGCTCAGACCGGTGTCGGGGCTCATCTCGATTAAATAGGGGGAGGAATAAGGCGAGTAGTTGGTGAGGTCGCTGACCGATGCGTACGGGTACAGATTAGCGGTGAAACCGAAGCCCAGATACGGCGGGTTGTTGCCCGTGTTCTGAACGATTGTAGCGGCGGCTGGCCAGTATAACGCCGTACCGGGAATCAGAATTGCGGGCGGGCGGCTCCAGGCAAAGGAGGCTGCAAACCGAAAGGTCTGCTGGCCCGTCCCAATGGTCACGGTCAGCGCGCCCTCGCTGCCCAAATAGGTGTCGGGTTCCGGCTTGGCGGGGTTGCCGCCGGTCTGGTTGGCGTAGAGATTGATATATGTGTCGGTTTTGACGTACTGCCAGTATCCTGTTTGCGCTTCGCCGATGGCCGGAGCGCCGAGCACGATTAACGCTGCAAAGAACAGGCACGCGAGGCGGATTCGTATCATGGTTGTGGGCATATCCAGGTTTTCCCTGAGACTACGCTAGTGGATTGCATGGCCAGAGAACCAGTGAGTCACAGTGACTCACTGGGCGTTTTCCCGGCCGATAAATCGGATAATCGGGGCGTTTTACCCCTTGCTATGCGCGCGGCAAACGCCTTACACTCGCATTGGAATCGTGGGGATATTCGTACAAGCCGGTGAAATCTCGGCCGAGGAAATCGGCAAAGCCGTGGCGCGCGTGCTGGCTAGCGAGGAATTCGGCAACTCCAAGCGGATGCGCCGGTTCCTCAGTTACATCGTGGAACATTCCCTCGCCGGGGAAACCGGCGGTGTCAAAGAATACAACATCGCGCTGGCCGTCTTCGATCGGGAACCCTCGTTCGATCCGGCAACCGATACCATCGTGCGAGTGGAAGCCCGCAGGCTGCGCCAGCGGTTGGCGGCTTACTATCACGGGCCGGGCCGCGCGGACCCGGTGGTAGTGGAAATCCCCAAAGGCGGCTACCTTCCGGTGTTCCGGCGTTGCGAAGCGGTGCGCCAAAGGCAACCGAGGCTGTTGGCAATCGTGGGTCTGACGATCGCGCTGTCCATCGTCGCGGCGGGCTTGGCGCTGCGGCGCGCCGGCGTCCTGGCGGGGACCAGAGTGCCGCACGCCTGGACGCTGGACGGCTCTACCCTGCGGGTTTTGGATGTCGATGACCGGCTGTGCTGGGAGAAACACCTGGGACCGTTCGACGCGACCTACGCACTGATCACGGACAAAGCGCTGATCGCGGACATCGATGGCGATGGCCGCCAGGAGGTGCTGGTGAACCTGCCGCCGCGGAACGAAGAGGGCGGCTCGCTGTTGTGTTTCGAGCAGAACGGCACGCTCCGCTGGCAACATCGATACGGGGCGCCGAAAACATTCGGGGGACGGAGTTTCGATGGCAGCTATCGCGGCATGTTGTTGCGAGTGGTCCTGGCGGGTGGCAGGCATTTGCTGCTCACCGTGGCCAACCACTATGTGTGGTATCCCTCGCAGGTGGCTCTCCTCGATCCCCGGAATGCGCACGTAGTGGACGAATACTGGCATCCGGGATCGATCTACCACTGTGCGGTGCGGGATGGGAGCGGCGAAGTGGTCTTCGCGGGGATCGACAACCCGGGAACGGGGCTGGGACATCCGGCGGTAGGCGTGCTGGCACTGCCTTTTTCGAAGGCGCCCAGGCCCGCGTTCGCAGCGGACGATCCGCTGCGGCCCCTCACCGGCGGCGGCGAGCTGTTTTACGCGCTCCTTCCGACACCCGATCTGAACGTGGTCATGGGAACTCTGCCCGTCCCCACCAACTTCAAAGTGGACCGCGATCGCATCGTCGTGGAGACGCCTCTCCCGGAGGTGGGCGGCATCGTCTATACCCTGGACTTCCAGTTGAAGGTGATCGAACACCGCTTCTCGGACAATCTCGCGGCGTTGCACCAGCGGTACTTCCTGCAGCACCTGTTGGATCACAGGCTGACTGCGGAGGAGGAGCAGTCGCTGGGGAACGTAGTCCGATTTTCCGCCGCGCCCGACGGGAACAGCCAGGCAGTGCGGCGGTTCTGGAAGTTTTGACCAAGGTCTCACTCCCCCGCCCGCGAGGACGCGAACAATTGCGCGCCGCAGTTCAGGTCCGTGTTGGCGGTCAGGTTGTGCGCAAGGCCCCGCCACGTCGCTGACCAAGCAGGTTTCCAGCCTCCAAAGAGGTGGGAGGAAGTAGCGATGCAGGGTGAAAATCTCGTTCGAGAACTGCCGCAACAGGTGGGGATCGAATGGCTGGCTGGCTGGCGCTGGTTGCAAAAGTACGCGGTTACCAGGTAAAGTCCGTTGGCCAACGCGTAGTCGCTGCCGATTACCACCCGCAGCGCATCGCGCGTCGCAATGGGGATGGCGCCGGGCGCCGGGTGGCGCCAGCGGTAGGTCGCTTCTCCGCGCACGCCGGCGCCGCGCACCTGGCCGGCGGCATCGAACCCGGTGGTCCAATCCTGGCCCGCGCGGACGGTGGCCACGTCGAAATCGTAGTTGTGAATGGTGCGGCTGAGCCGGACCGCCGCGAAGAGCGCGCGCGGCGCAGATTGGACCCTTGAACTCTTGAACGCGTGCGGGCGCCGGGATGGGCGCGCCGCCGCGGCGGTACTGATCCGGCCGTGGAACGTCCCTCTGTCCGAGGGGCCGACCATCCGGACGGAACTGCCGGTAAACACTTCGGCGTTTGAACATGAGTGAAGGGCCATTTCCCAGAACCAGACTAGACTTGGGACCAGCGTAGCCGATACGTCGCCGGTTGTTGCTGCGTAGCCTCAGCATTTATCATCGAGAAGGCACCGAGAGACATTTGGGAGGTGATCCACTGGGATCCATAGCAGGCATATCATTGAAATGACCGTCCAGAAACTCCCAAACGGGTTCGCGTCACCCAAGCTGACCGTCAGAACGCACATCTGTTCCGTCGGCTTCGAATTCGAATGTTCGCCCGCAAACGCCCCGTTGGTCTACGGATTGCGACGGGTGAATCACCCACAACGACTTCACATTGCAAAACGAGTACCGCCTAAAGCGGCTCGAACCTTGAATTGGAACCTAGCTGGCAAGTCCCACATACGTAAAGAGCAACGCTAAGGAATCACTAAGACCATGTGCAAGAACTGCAACCCAGAGATTTCCCCCCGCCAGGAGATAGGCGGCTCCGTACACGATTCCGCTGACGACGCTGCTTACTACGCCTGCCGGACCTTGATACCAGTGGGCCAAGCCGAACATGATGCTCGACCATAGCAAACCAATAGCAAGAGCAGTACGGGTACGGCCTCCAAGGTCGGCGACCCTGTTCAACAGATACCCACGATAGCCAATCTCCTCCCCGAAGGCGGCGTAGGTCCAGATGATGCCAAGCCAGCGCAATACCATAGGACTTCCGTGCATGGTTTCCAGGGGATTCGCCCTCGCAGAATAGTGCAGAAACGGGTGCGTGAGCGGGTCGACGACGAATTGCCCTAGAGCCTGCTGGACGACGGCCGCGGCAACAGCCATGAGGGCCGTGCGGGTCCAGGACCTTGGCAGACCCAATCCCATGGCGGTCCAACTGCCTTCGCGCAACCGGAAGGAAATCAACCCCATCGCAAAGAGGAGAGGAACGGAATTTGGCAATATGTGCCAAACGTTGTATCCAAGAACGATCAGACTACCTGTGATGGCTTCCCCGGCCGAAATCCATCGCGCCCGTGAACGGTATGCGACATCATCGTGACTGCATGGGGAACGTTGATTGCGGTTCATGTGCCTGGGTTTAGAGTAAGACTATTCTAAGCGATTCTATCTCCTGATCGGTCAGATCACGCAAACGTGGCAGCATCGCTCGAATTTGTACCGCAATCCCCCCATTTGCCGAGCGATTGCGCGTTACCCGAAACGGACGGCGTTCGAGAATCACCTCCGCAAAGTCGCCAAGCGTTTACCGACGCCTTTTTGGGACCCGCCGTTGGGTGCTCTGGCCGTATCACGCGCCACTCGGAAAGAGGTCAGCTCCGGCCCCGGCCTGCCGGATTAGGAACGGGAAACGCGCCTGGATCGGCGTATCGACGGAATACCAAGTCGATCGCAGATCTTTCGAGCCAGGCGATTGTCAATTTCGGCATGGCGCGGCACTGGGGCTTTCGCGCCCCGTCATGGGATTTGAGAAAATCGAGTGACGTCCAGCTTCTCGGGAGAGACTGCATCCGTGCCGGTGGAGGTGGTCCAGCAGCTCGTGCCGTTTCACCTCGGCGCGGTCCCGGCGTGGACGGAGAGCGGCGCCAGTTCGACTAGAACTAGATCAGCCTCGGGACTGTGCGCGTCCTCCGACGGTACGGGGAGCGGCTTCCCCTCCTCGATCAGTGCCTGAGCGAGGTCTTCGAGAGCACTGGCAACCATCAGGCGTGCGTCCGGCAGGTCGAAGCC
>Ga0182030_10023036_pt1 | contig 11548 bp, 9 predicted proteins | sample 812S3MmetaG_FD_121299 | JGI IMG/M metagenome (GOLD analysis project Ga0182030, IMG submission 121299) | Permafrost microbial communities from Stordalen Mire, Sweden - 812S3M metaG (Illumina Assembly) | ecosystem: Environmental > Terrestrial > Soil > Wetlands > Permafrost | place: Sweden... | reverse complement strand
TATGGGGAGTGGCTTTGCGCCGTGAGGCCAAGCTCGACCAGCAATGCGCCCAGGATTGCCTCAACGAGAGTGAAAGCAACGCTGGCTACTGCTGCTCCGCGCGCCAAGTGTCCGCGCACCGTTCCGGCGAACGTCCATGCGAGCAGTCCAACGGCAGAAAAGAAAGAAAGGCCGCTAGTGAGGCGATGGGTGAACTCGATCATCGTGTCCACGCGCGGCGAGTGCTGCAACACGGTGCCGTTGCAGAGCGGCCAATGATCGCCGCAACCAGCGCCTGAGCCTGTCGCTCGCACCAATGCTCCCCACAGAATGACTGCGATGAAGTAGGCGAGCACGGCCCATGAGAACCTGCGCAAAGCGGGCGAAGGCAGTTTTTGTCCGACTATGGGAGCGGCTGTAAGGGACATTGATGAAGGTTCCGACTCTTCAGTGTAGATCAAGCGCCTTAGCCATATTCAACGTGCGAGAGCGTGCGGCTGGAGGCTAGTCGTCGGCTCTAGGCTTGGAACAGGCGCACAACATGATTCACGATGATCAGGTCTTCGGCGGGCGGAATCACGCGCACTGTTACGGCGGAGTTCTCAGCGGAGATTACGGCAGCGCCGCGGACATTGTTGCGCTTCGGGTCAAGCACAATGCCAAGCGCACCAAGTCCCGCACATATTTCAGCACGTGAGTCGATGTCATTCTCGCCGATCCCACCGGTTAAGACCAGCATGTCGAGACCGCCGAGTTCGACGAAGTAGCTGCCGATCCATTTTTGAATGGTCCAGACGAACTTGTCGACTGCGAGTCTGGCCTTGGCATTGCCGGTCTTGATTGCATCGCGCAGGTCGCGCATGTCATTTGAAAGCTCGCTGACGCCGAGTAGTCCAGCATTCTTACTCGCCACGACTTCTAGCTGGTCTGCTGCCGCTGAAGCGCTTTCGGTCTTTTCGGCAATTTTGCGCAGGATGAAGAGCAGTACGCCGGGATCGATGTCGCCGGTGCGCGTGCCGCTGATAATGCCGCCTGTGGGGGTGAGGCCCATCGATGTATCGAGACACTTGGCCTTCCGAATTGCGGAGATGGACGCGCCATTGCCGAGGTGCGCGACGATCAGCTTCTCTGGGACGTTGGGCTGAAGTTGATAAACGATCGATTCGTAGGAGATTCCGTGCGCTCCGTAGCGCCGCACGCCCATCTCAGCGTACTCGGAGGGGATCGGCATGCGCTTTGCGACTTCGGGCATGGTGCGGTGGAAGTAGGTATCGAGGACGACGAAGTTGGGGATTCCTGGGAAGAGCCTTAGCGCCTCGCGCATGATGTAGATCGCGATGGGGGTGTGCAGAGGGGCGAAAGCTGTGTAGCTCTCCATCTCGTCGATCAGTGACGGCGTGATGAGCTGGTTCTCGAGGACAGTGGGACCGCCGGAAACCATGCGATGGCCGATGGCTAGAGGGGAAGGGAAGTCTGCGGAGTGGAGCGCGTCGGCCACCAGCTTGAAAGCTACTGCGCGTGTGGGAAGAGCTGGGGTTTGATCCACCAGCTTTTTGCCATTGCCATCCTTGATCCAGAACTGGCCGAGATCGGTGCCGATGCCGTCGACGGCGCCCTCGTGCAATTTAGTACGCGCGCCGTTGGCGGCTTCGTAGATGGAGAACTTAATTGAAGACGATCCGCTGTTTAAGACCAAGACAGGCAAAGACGACATGAAAGAGAGCCCCTTACGAATGAATTGAGATCAACTTGTTTGGTCCGCGGGCCAGCGCCAGTTACGAATCTCGGGCAGGTCCTCGCCGTTTTCAGCCACATACAATTTATGGCGTTGAATGGCTTCGGAGTACCACTGCTCGGCTGCGCCGATCTGCGCTTTCAGCCGGGGTACACGCTTGATCGCGTCGAGCGTCAGTTGGAATCGGTCGATATTGTTGAGCACGCACATGTCGAAAGGAGTGGTGGTGGTGCCTTCCTCCTTATAGCCGCGCACGTGGAGGTTGTCGTGGTTGTGGCGCCGGTAAGTCAGCCTGTGAATGACCCATGGATAGCCGTGGAAGGCGAAGATGACTGGAACTCCGACGGGAAAGAATTGGTCGAACTCCTCGTCGGGCAGCCCATGCGGATGTTCGGAGGTGGGCTGGAGGGCCATCAAGTCCACTACATTCACAACGCGGATGCGGAGGTCGGGAATGCGTTCGCGAAGCAGGACGACGGCAGCGAGAGCCTCCATGGTGGGTACATCGCCACAGCAGGCCATGACAAGCTCGGCGCCTCCTTCGTCGTTCGAAGCCCACTGCCAGATGCCTAGCCCCGTAGTGCAGTGCGCCACGGCCTCGTCGATGGTGAGCCACTGCGGCTCTGGCTGCTTGCCGGCGACGATCAGATTGATGTAGTTGCGGCTGCGCAAGCAATGGTCGGTGACTGACAGCAAGGTGTTGGCGTCGGGCGGCAGATAGATACGTACCACGTCGGCCTTTTTATTCAGCAAGTGGTCGATGAATCCGGGGTCCTGGTGCGAAAAGCCGTTGTGATCCTGGCGCCAGACCAGTGAGCTGAGCAGGTAATTCAACGAAGCGATGGGCTTGCGCCAAGGAATCTCGCGGGTGGTCTTGAGCCATTTGGCATGTTGGTTCACCATCGAGTCGACGATATGGATGAAGGCTTCATAGCAGGAAAAGAAGCCATGACGGCCAGTGAGCAGGTAGCCCTCAAGCCAGCCCTGGCACATGTGTTCGCTCAGCACTTCCATAACGTGGCCGGTTTGCGACAAGTTTTCGTCCACAGGCAGTGTTTCGGCCATCCATGCTTTGCCGGTTCCCTCTTCTACTTCTTCGAGGCGATTGGAGGCGGTTTCGTCGGGTCCGAAGACACGGAAGTTCTTGGTACCCAAGTTGGCTTGCATGACGGCGTGCAGCAGATGCCCCAGGATGCGGGTGGATTCAGCATCCGTTTGGCCACGACCCTGAATCTTTACGGCAAAGTCGCGAAAGTTTGGCACCTTGAGCGGCTGAAGCAACAGGCCGCCATTGGCATGCGGGTTCATTCCCATGCGCAGGCGGCCCTTCGGCGCGAATTCGGCAAGGTCATCCAGAAACTTCCCTTTTTCGTCGAAGAGTTCTTCGGGTTTGTAACTGCGCATCCACTCATCGAGCTGGCGAAGATGTTCGGGCTTTTCGTGGATTTGATCGAGCGGGACTTGATGAGCGCGCCAAGTGTTCTCGACCGGCTTTCCATCGACAAACTTCGGTCCTGTCCAGCCTTTGGGCGTGCGCATGATGAGCATGGGCCATGCCGGCCGCACTGTTGATCCATTCTCCCGCGCAGCTTTCTGGATCTCGGCGATGCGGTCGAACATTGTGTCGAAAACCGTAGCGGCCTTTTGATGCATCGTTTCTGGATCGTCGCCTTCGAGAGTGAAAGGCTCGTAGCCGTAGCCGCGCATCAGGTTCTCAAGCTCCGCATGCGGAATGCGCGCCAGGATCGTTGGGTTGGCGATTTTGTAGCCGTTCAAATGAAGGATGGGCAGCACAGCCCCGTCGGTCGCGGGGTTGAGGAATTTGTTTGAGTGCCAGCTTGTTGCCAGGGGTCCCGTCTCGGCCTCGCCGTCGCCCACAACGCACGCTACGATCAGGTCCGGATTGTCGAAGGCCGCGCCGTATGCGTGAACCAATGAGTAGCCCAACTCGCCGCCCTCGTGAATGGAACCGGGCGTCTCCGGCGCGACGTGGCTTGGTATGCCGTAGGGCCAGCTGAATTGCCGGAACAGCCGCTTGATGCCGTCCTTATTTTGCTCGACCGGAGGGTAGATTTCGGTGTAGGAACCTTCGAGATAGGTGTTCGCCACCAGGCCTGGTCCGCCATGCCCTGGCCCGATGATGTAGATCATGTTCAAATTGCGCTCGCGGATCAGCCGGTTCCAGTGCACATAGAGAAAATTCAGTCCAGGAGTCGTCCCCCAATGGCCGAGCAGGCGCGGCTTCACATCGTCCAGCGTGAGCGGACGTTCGAGGAGGGGGTTGTCTTTCAGGTAAATCTGGCCGACCGAAAGATAGTTCGCTGCTCGCCAGTAAGCATTCATCTTGTTCAGTTCGTCCGGACTCAGAGGGCCATTGCTTCTTGCTTCTGTTCCGGTCAATTCGGCAGTCGCGTTGGTCATGGGGCACCTCGGGGAAGGAGTATTGCAACACTCAAGCCTAGCAGCCGCGTGTTAACGGCAGGAGTGATTCGAGTCACAAATAGGTGGGACGACGGACCATCAGGTGGAACAGGATACGCCCCGAGCAAGAGCAACCGCGCCGCAGGCTCTGATTATCGCGCGCGCAATGGAGCCGCAATTACCTTGACATTTCATTTATGTGATCTTTATCTTTTCATCATATCGATTGCGCTTTTCCCGCGCTACCGCCTTAATTCAAGCTTTCGCAGACAGGAAGAGGCCGAACAAAGGAGGAGCTCTATCTATGAACAATCTTGACCAATTCGCGGAATTTCTGTTGGTGGGCATATTTCTGTTTGCGGGGCTTAGCAAGATTCTTGCCTATCAACGGCAACCCCGAGCACAGGGCGGGCCAAGTTGGAGAGGCAATGGGATGGCAAGCGGGATGGCTTATCCAATCGCGCTAATGGAGATTGCCGGAGCCTTGGGTCTGGTGGTGCCGCTCAATCTGTGGCAGCCGGATATGATTGCGCGGCTGGCGGCGGCCGGACTTGCGCTTCTTACGCTGGCCACCTTCCTCTATCGCGTTCGCCGCAAGGAGTCGGGGGCACCAGTGATGGCGCTCTTTCTTCTGACGTTGTTCGTGATAGTTGGGCGCTGGATGTAAAGCGAAGTCCGTTGTCGAATCTGAACGGTACCGGCGAAGTTGGTTCGTCGCTATTAGTGGAGTCGTATTTCCTTCGGCGCTAAAGCGCCCTGCTCCCTCCAAAACTTCGAAATACATTGAAATCGGCGCTAGAAGTAGCGCTTGAGTTTCAGAATCTGCGATTCGAAGCCGTACCAGAGTGCCGTCGCACATGCTGTCGCCATGGCCAACCGGAAGGCGACGATCGCGAGGTTGCCGGAGATTCCGTATGGGTCCATCTTCAAATCGAACCAGCCGAAGTAGATGAAGACCATGATGTGAATCATGTACAGGCCATAACTGATACGGCCGTAGAAGGATAGCGGACCGCGCCGTAAGGCTGCGCTGATCGGATTTCGAGCGCCTGTGGAAGCGATGGCAGCGAGCACGGCTCCGGCAAAAGCGAGTCCGAGCGCGGAGTCGAGGAAGGCGGTTCCGCCGGCGATGGTTGCAGTCGCGGCGATGCCAACAACGAATCCTGAAATGCCAAGCCAGAGCCATACGATTCGGCGGAGACGAATGGTGTAGAGTCCCAGGGCCAACAGACTTCCAAGTGCGATTCCGTCCAGGTGAATCAGTGTGTGCGTGGGATTGGACCAGGCGGGATGCGCCATCCGCAAGAGTGGACAACCGATCAGCGCGGCAGCAAGAACGACAACGAGCATCCAGGGAATGCGCAGGAAGCGAACTACTGGCGCCCAGATAAAGTAATACTGCTCCTCGATTGCTAGCGACCAGGTTTGGCCGATGGCTGGTGGCAGCGCGAGATGAAACAGGTTTTGCAGGAAGAGCAAGTAGGCCCACCACGGCGCGGTCTTGATCGCTTCGACTACTGGAAGGCCGATGAACCACGGCGCATTCGCGTAGCAGATTGCGAGCACCAGGAGATAGACGGGCCAGATGCGCAATGCACGGCGCGCATAGAAATTGCGGAAATAACGTGGTTTGTCGCGCGCTTCCAGCAGGATCGAGGTGATGAGAAAGCCGGAAAGGACGAAGAAGAGATTGACGCCTGCCCATCCCCACAACGAGGCGTAATAGAACAGTGTACCTTGCAGGCGCGGGTGGCAGTGGTAGATGACGACGGCGAGAACCGCGAGTCCGCGCAGCCCTTGCAATTCCGGGATGTACTGTGGCAGCCAGGATGGGCGTTGAATGGGCAAGACTCGATCTTCAAATCTAAATGGAGCCTGATTCAAGAGCTGCCCTTGCCGAATCCTTCCACGATCCAGGCTGCTGCCCAGAGGGCGGCGCCCGGAATTGCGGAGAGGATGGCAGGGATCAGGAGCCGAACTCCTAGAGTCAGCCCGTAGGCGCTTCTGGTTATCACCGCATTCGCCAATGCAGTAGCCCAAATCACAAGGATAATGCTGAGCGGGATCAGAATCATCCACTGCCCAACGTGCCGCATTCTTCTCGCTCCCTCTCGGATGTTCATCATCCTCCTTGCGCGAGCGAAGTTTACATCACGGAATTAGCCTGCTGCCAGCTCTTTGGCGCGCTGTGTGGCTCGCATCACGGCTTTGATCAGGGTGACGCGAAGGCCGCCTTCTTCAAGCTCCAGAATGCCGTCGATGGTGCAGCCTGCGGGAGTGGTTACTTCGTCTTTGAGCAGGGCCGGATGATAGCCGGTTTCGAGGGCCATTTTTCCTGCGCCAAATACCGTTTGCGCGGCCAGCTGGGTCGCGATGTCGCGAGGCAGCCCAACCTTCACACCTGCCTCTGCCAGCGACTCAATAATGATGTAAATGTATGCCGGACCGGAGGCCGAGAGCCCGGTCACCGCGTCCATGTGCTTCTCATCGACCACTACGACGCGGCCCACGGTTTCTAAAATGCGCTGCGCCAGTTCCATCTGCTCGGGCTTCACGAAGCGTCCGCGGCAGAGGCCTGCCGCTCCCGCGCCCAGAGCGGACGGGGTGTTGGGCATGGCGCGAATCACGGCGATTTCGATGCCGGCCGCGTCTTCAATGGCACGCGTCTTGACAGAGGCTGCAAACGACACCAGCGTCTTGTTGCCGGTTAGAGCCGGGCGAATCTCCGCGATCAGGTCGGGCACCTGGAAGGGCTTCACGCCCACCAGAATCAGGTCGGCTTGCTGGGCTGCGGCGAGATTATCGGTGCTTACGTCAATGCCCCACTGTGCGCTGCGTGCTATAGCTTTTTCCGCGTGCGCCACGGTTGCATGAATCTGGTCTGGGGCAAAGAGATTGTTCTTCAGGAAGGCCTGCACCAGGATGCCGCCCATTTTGCCTGCGCCCAGCACAGCGACGCGAACGTGGGGCAACTGCGCGGGTATCTCGGTGGCCTCAACGGCAATTTCAGTCATTTCTTTCTTGTCCTGGATGAGAGTGATAGGTCAACCATCCAGAATACGCGTTTCGCTTGCGGTGACGCTACGAAACAGCCATAGTGGAATCGGAATTCTGTCAGATTCCCGAACTACTTCTGGCCTGCAATCCAGGCGTCGATGCGGTCGCTCAACACGTCGAGCGGCAGTGCTCCCGAGTCAAGCACCTGGTCGTGGAAGGCGCGAATATCGAACTTGTCGCCCAGCGCTTTCTTGGCCCGATCGCGCAGTTCCAGAAGCTTCAACTGGCCTACCTTATAGGCGAGCGCCTGACTGGGCCACGCGATGTAGCGATCGGTCTCGGCCTGCACGTTGGTCTCGTCGATCCCCGAGTGGTCATGGAAGAACTGCACCATCTGATCCCGCGTCCAGTGTTTTGAGTGCACACCGGTATCAACGACAAGGCGGATCGCGCGCCACATATCGCCTTCAAGCCGTCCGTAGTCGGAGTAGGGATCCTGGTAAAAGCCAACATCTTTTCCCAATCGCTCGGCGTACAAACCCCAGCCTTCGGTGTAGGCGGTGTAAAACTCAAACTTCCTGAATTGCGGGAAACCCTCGAGTTCCTGCGCGATCGAAATTTGCAGGTGGTGGCCGGGAATGCCTTCGTGATACGCGATCGATTCCGCGTCGTAGAGGTTACGCTGGGTTGCATTGTAGGTGTTGATGCGCAAGCGGCCGGGCCTGCTTCCATCGGGCGAGCCGGGTTCATAGTACGCCGCCGGCGAGGTTTTCGCCCGGTAATCTGGAATTGGCGTCACTTCGAATGGGGCCTTGGGTAACCGCCCGAAAAGCTGCGGCAATTTTGCCTGCATGGGCGCCAGGTCTTTGCGGTACGCATCGAGCAAAGCCTCACCCGACGTGGGATGCATCTTTGGATTGTCTTTCAGGCTGGCTTGGAAGGTTTTCAAATCCTGGAAGCCGAGTTTCTGCGCAATCGCAAGCATATCGGCTTCGTCTTTCTTTACTTCGTCGAGGCCAATTTGATGAATCTGGTCTGCGGTCAGATCGGTCGTCGTTGTTCTGTGGATGAGGAACTGATAGTACTTCGCCCCATCGGGCAATGCCGAGATGCCGGGCTGGTCGCGGCCGGCGGGAATGTAAGTCACTTCGAGGAAGCGCGCGAAACGTTGGTAGGCCGGCAGCACTTCTTTGCCGATTGCGCGCAGTGTGTCGGACTTGATGCGTTCCTGCTCGGCCGCTGAGATCGAGGCCGGAAATTTTTTCAGCGGCATGGAGAGCGGTGAATCTTCCGGCTTTTGGTTGGCGAGTTCCTTCACTTGATCGAGAGCTTTTTCGAGCAGAAACTTCGGAGGCACACGATGATCGTCGATGCCGATCGACATGTTTGTCGTGGTTTGCTCGAAGGCCTTGGGGAGGGCGTGCAAGCGCGCTATCCAATCGTCGTAATCTTTCACTGTGGCGAAGTTCAGCTGGGCTACCAGCTGCGGGTAGTCGGAATAGATGCCGTTCATCTGGTTCACAGGCATCTCCCATTCTTTGAACTCAGCGGCTTCTTGATCCTGAGCAAGGTCACGCAGCAGGATGTCTCTGCTGGTCTTCTCCTGGTCGGTCAAACCTGTGGGATCGATCGCTGCGAGGCGGAGGAGAAAGGCTTGCTCTGTGGCCAGCCAGTTGTTGAAGGCTTTGACGGAGAGGTCGCTGATTTTGTCATTAAAGCGGTTGTCGCCGATGGTGGAAGCAAACTCGGGAGAGTTTTCCAAGTTGGCGTCCCAGTAGTCGTGGAAGAGTACGTTCAGCGCTTTGCGGCGGTCTTCTACGGGAGCAATGGGTGTTGTCTGGGACCACAGTGCGTGCTGTCCGGCGGGAAGGAGGAGACCAAGAGCGGCCAGGGCAGGGAAGAGAGATTTTCTCAAGCGGAAATACCTCGACGCGAAGAAGTGCGTGGACACGGTTGCATCGAGTGTAAAGCAAGAGCCACAGTGTGGGCCCTTGGCTCAGGGTAATTGTCGTATGCACAGGCTGCTTCGCCGGAGCGGCATGCTTCTGCGCAGACGACGCAGATCGGACGGTCCGCGGAACTTCAGTGCGTGAGAGCCGTCTCATTCCCCAGGATTCGGTAGAGCGTCGAACGGCTGATGCCTAATTGGCGCGCCGCGCGCAGTTTATTGCCGTGATTGATATCGAGCACATATTGGACGTGATCGTGAATAACGGCATCGAGGACGAGATTCTCTATGCGAGGCGGCGCATTTGGCCCCGGCCTGCCAACCTCGATATCGGAAGAAAGCAGCAGATCTTCCGCGCGGATCATGCCATTTGCTGCTTCAAGCAAAGCAGCCTCGAGCACACTGGCCAGTTCGCGGATGTTTCCCGGCCAATTGTGCTGCAACAGGCGCGCAAGTGCACCCGGACCCAGCGTCACAGGCCTTTGCTGATAGCGCGCGCAAAAGCGGGACAGCAGCTCTTGCGCCAAGGGGGCAATATCTTCCCGGCGCTGCCGCAGCGGCGGAACGGCAAAGCGCACCGCGGTCAATCGGAAAGCGAGGTCGGGCATCAGAAGCCCCTGTCCCGCCATTTGCCGCAAAGAGACTTCCGAGGAAGCCAGCAGAACCGCACGGCCCGGCGGACGGTGTTGCATCGCCTTCAGAACCCCCAGCAACAATCCCTGGCCCGGTGAAGCAAGCAGATCGACACGATCGAGATAGATGAAACCTGCCATCAACGCCGGATCCGCCTCCGTCACCAGCCATTCGCGCGCATCGTGGCGCTGAAACGTAGATTTTGATAGGGGCGACCTGCTGTGCAGGAATCGCGCGATTGTTTGTTTTCCAGACCCATTTTCGCCTTCGATCGCGGCGAGTTGCAAATGGGGCGCAACCACTTCGGCCTGCAGAAGAAGTTTGCGCCAACCAGAGTTAATACGCACCATCTGGGCGATGACCTGCGTCTCAAGCTCGAGATGCTGGCCATCTGAAACAGGTGTGCTCGATTGAATTTGAGGGGCAGTATGCATTGCCATCAGCGCGCCTTGCCTCCGCAGAACCGGTCGGATCAATACGGCCGTTAGCACGTTCATCGGCGGGGGCGGCAAAAAACATGAGCCGGGAGAATCGATCTCCCGGCTCGGACTGAAGGGCTTGGCTTTTACACGCGTGCAGCGTCTTTGCGAAAGCGTTTCGACGGCTCGTCGGAAAAAATCTGACCGTCCCGGATATGCACCACGCGGTGCGCATAGTCGGCGATATCCGGCTCATGGGTGACGAGAACGATGGTGTTTCCCTTGGCGTGCAACGTGTCGAATAGAGCCATGATCTCAATGCCGGTTTTCGAATCCAGGTTGCCCGTAGGCTCGTCGGCCAGAATGATGGACGGGCTGTTCACCAGCGCGCGAGCGATCGCGACCCTCTGCCGTTGACCGCCCGAGAGCTCATTGGGCTTGTGATACATCCGGCTTTCGAGGCCCACATTTTTGAGCGATTCCTTGGCGCGCTCGATGCGCGCTGCTGCCGGCGTGCCGTTATAAATCAGCGGCAGTTCCACGTTGTGCAGAGAGCTGGCGCGCGCCAGCAGATTGAAAGTCTGAAATACGAAGCCGATTTCTTTATTGCGGATCCTAGCAAGCTCGTCGTCATCCAACTCGCTTACAAGCTGACCGTTCAGCCAGTACTTGCCCTTCGAAGGCGTGTCCAGGCAGCCGATCAGATTCATAAGTGTCGACTTGCCGGAACCCGACGGGCCCATGATGGCCACATATTCGTTGTGCTTGATACGCAGAGACACGCCACGCAGGGCCTGGACCTGCTGCTCCGACCCCATATCATATGTGCGCCAAAGATCCTCGACGACGATTACGTCGCTTTGAGGGGGTGAAACCTGCTGCGTGTCGACCTCGGTCATCCTCATGCTCTCCACAGCCATTTGATCCAATCCTCTCCGTGCTGCCGAAAGTCCGGCTATGCAACGTCGGTTTATGCATCGGGGGCTGGCCTAAATGTGCAGCTGTCCCTACGCTTGCCTGAATTGCGAGACTGCCTGAACTGTAAGATCAGGAATTCCCACTAGCCGGAGTGACAGGTTTCTCGGTGTCCTTTTTCAGCAACGCTCCATCTTTCAAGACGCGCAAGGTCTTGTAAGGTCCGGTGACAACTTCCTGGCCCGCGCTCAAGCCCGTCAGGACTTCAATATCGGTGGCTCCCGTTATACCCGTGGTGACCGGAACGAACTTCGCACGCTGCCTGCCGTGTGCATCCTTCTCGATCACAAATACACCTTGCTTCGCCGGGGTTGTCGCACTCGGGGCCGAGGTGGAAGCCGCTTCAACCTTGCCGTTGCTGCCGGGAACCGGAGGTGAATACATTGTCAAAGCCTGAATGGGTAGCGCGAGCACGTTGGACTTCTTGGCGGTGGTGATCTT
>Ga0182030_10023035_pt1 | contig 11548 bp, 7 predicted proteins | sample 812S3MmetaG_FD_121299 | JGI IMG/M metagenome (GOLD analysis project Ga0182030, IMG submission 121299) | Permafrost microbial communities from Stordalen Mire, Sweden - 812S3M metaG (Illumina Assembly) | ecosystem: Environmental > Terrestrial > Soil > Wetlands > Permafrost | place: Sweden... | reverse complement strand
CGGCAGCATCGGCAAGAAGGGCACGAAGAGGCTCGCTCCGAGGACGCTGAACATGTTGCCGAAGTTGCTGGACGCACCCATGCGCACGTACTTGATGATGTTCGAGAACACTTTGCGGCCCTCGACGACGCCGTCGTCGAGCACCAGCAGTGACTTCTCGAGCAGGATCATATCGGCGGATTCCTTGGCGATGTCGACGGCGGTATCGACGCTGATACCGACGTCGGCCGCGTGTAGACCTGGCGCGTCGTTGATGCCGTCGCCCATGAAGCCCACGGTGTGCTTGCGCGACTGGAGCGCCCTGACGATCCGCTGCTTGTGCGCGGGCGAAACGCGCGCGAAGAGGGTCGTGCCCTCCGCGACATCGGCGAGCTCGTCGTCGGTCATCTTCTCGACCACGTCGCCGAGGAGGACGCGGTCGGTCGCCAGCCCGACGTCGTGGCAGACTTTGCGCGCAACGAGCTCGTTGTCACCTGTGATGACCTTGACCGACACGCCGTGCCCCTGGAGGGCGCGCACGGCCTCCTTGGCACTCTCCTTCGGCGGGTCCAGGAACGCGACATAGCCCTCCAGGACGAGGTTGCACTCGTCGGCCTTGCCGTAGGGCGTGGCGTCCCCCTTCACCACGCCGCGGGGCTCGAGGTCTCTGGTCGCGATGGCGAGCACGCGAAAGCCCTCGGCGCTGAGACGCTCGTGCTCAGCCTTGAGGCTCTCGATGTGCGGGTGGTCCATGGGCCCGAGCGTTGCCGCCAGCCTGAAGCTCGCGCACCTCCCGAAGATCGCCTCGGGTGCCCCCTTGGAGATGATGCGGTCCTTGCCTTCGGGCGTGCGGACGACGACCGACATGATCCGCCGCTCGAAGTCGAACGGGATCTCGTCGACCTTTGCCAGCTGGGAGACGCCCGCGTGCGCGTGGGCTTCTTCGTGCGCAAGCACCGCCCGATCCATCACGTTCTTGAGACCCGTCTGGAAGTGGCTGTTGACGTAGGCCAGCGCAAGCACGCCCTCGTCCTCGTGCAGCGCCACGTCGCAATACCGTTCGAGCACGATCTTGTCCTCGGTGAGCGTGCCGGTCTTGTCCGTACAGAGCACGTCCATCGCGCCGAGGTTCTGGATGGCGTTGATGCGCTTGACGATGACCTTCTTGGCGCCCATCGCGACGGCGCCCTTCGACAGGCAGACCGTCACGATCATCGGCAGCATCTCGGGCGTCAACCCCACGGCGACGGCGAGGGCGAAGAAGAAGGCCTCTTTCCAGGTGCCCTTGGTCAGGCCGTTGATGAGAAAGACGAGCGGCACCATCACCGCCATGAACCGCAGCATCAGGATCGTGAAGCGGGCGATGCCGCGGTCGAACGCCGTCTCTGCGACTGGCGTCTGCAAGGACGCGGCCATGCCGCCCAGGTACGTGTCCTTGCCCGTCGCGACGACGATGGCCGAGGCGGAGCCGCTGCCCACGCTGGTGCCGAGGAATGCAACGCAAGTCAGCTCGAGCGGCGCCGCGTTCGCCGAGCTCCTCTCCACGGCGAACTTCTCCGCCGGGAAACTCTCTCCGGTGAGCGAGCCCTGGATCACGAATAGGTCTTTGGCCTCGACCACGCGCACATCGCCCGGGATCATGTCCCCTGCGCAGAGGTGAACCAGGTCACCCGGCACGAGGTGCTCGATCCGTACCTCTTGCACTGCACCGCCGCGAACCACAGTGGCGTTCACCGAAATCATCGCCTTGAGCTTGGCGGCGGCGCTGCTGGCCTTGGCCTCCTGGATGAGCTTCAGACCGACGCTGAGCGCTATCATCGACACCATCATCGCGCCGGCGCGGAGGTCGCCGGTCGCGAACGAGATCGTCGCAAGCACGGCCAGCAGGATGACGAGCGGGTTGAGCACCGCGTGCCAGAGCAGCTTGAAGAAGCTGGGTCGCTGATCCTTCTGGAGCACGTTGGGGCCGTGCTCGGCCAGACGCGCGGCGGCCTCGTCCGGCGTCAAGCCCGAAGGCCGAGTCTGGAGGCGCGTGTAGGTTGCGGCGACGTCCGCGGCGGCGCACTCGATGAGGATGGGAGAGGCGTGGATCGTCTGCTTCGTGCGCGCACCAGTCGCGAGCAGCGTCTTGGGCAGGATGGCGGCGGGGGTCCGGAGCATGCTCACACGCGTCGCGATGGCGATGTGGCGACGCTACCGCAAGTCGACGGGCGGGTGCACCGATCGGCGAGTCGATGCCGGTCGGCCCCGTTGGGTCGCCCGCCGCATGGGCTACCGTCGTCGGCTAGCGTCCCTCGGCTCCCCGGCCCGGCCCTTGCTCCGCAGTGCAGTATGAGCCGCTTCATGGCCATCCGTCCCGTGGACGCGCGCGGACTCGTCACGCAAGCCTTGCCGCACCCGGCGAAAGGTGCGCGAGGACGGCCCCTGGATTGCCGTCCATGAAGACGCGCCCATCCACCCTGCGGAGCGAGGAGATGCCGCTCGTGCGCTTGCGCGTGCGCGCGCTTCGACACGTCCGCCACGACGGCGACCGTAGTGCAATCTCGACCGTCTTTTGCCCCGGACAGTGCCGCTCGATCGACGTGGATACTTGTCGGCGCTGCCCGCGGCTCTTGAGCGCGGTAGAAGACACGATCGAATGCGCGCCGCCCAAGTCCGAACGCTTGCCGCGCGAGCTGCTCGCGGAGGCGCGCCTCGGTGGCGACGTCTGCGTCGGCGATGCAATGGGACACATTGCTGTCTCGGTTCACGCCGAGCTGAAGGCGGTCGCCCTCACCCGCGCACTGGAGGAGGAAGGGGCCATCGTCGCCATGGTCGTAGACGACGACGGGCGCCTCGTGGGTCTGGTCGACGCGGCGGATGCCGCGCTGGCGATCGAATCGGTTCGTGCGCGTGAGCTCGCGCGACGAATAACGCCGGTCCACGAGTCGGCGCCGCTCGCGCACGCCGTCGACCGGATGGTCCGCGAGCGCGCCCGAGCGCTCCCAGTCGTCGACGACGACGGATGTGCGGTGGCGGTACTGACCGACCTCGACGCGCTTCATTGGGTGGCGTTGCGAGGCGGCTCGCGATGAGCGGCCGTCACTCCGGCGCCGGTCACCGGGTGCGAATCGAGGATGTCGCGCACCTTCACGCATGCACTTCGTAGTGGATGTGCCCGCGCCGCACGTCGCCGCCGCCGTGCTGGTCGCACCAAAGGCGCTCACCGTTGGTCTCGCGCTGCGTCTGCAGGCAATCGGGGCAAGCCGGCTCGATCTCCGGAGGCACGAACGCGTGGTAGTCCTTCGGGCGCACGACGATGACGGGGCACGAGGCTCTGCGCACGACAGCCTCTGCGACCGAGCCGAGCACCATCCGCTTGATCCCGGTGCGTCCATGCGTGCCGACGAGGAGGATGTCCGCCTGAAGATCGATAGCGACTTGAAGGATCTGCTTCCAAGCGCTGCCGGCGGCCAGGTGCTCGACGATGCGCCCCCCGAACTGCCCACGCGCGGCCGACGCGACCTCGTCGAGATGCTTTCGCGCCGCGCCGACGATCTCCGCCGTGGTGACGCCCAGACCAGGGGGAGCGGGCACCACCGAGGTGGGCGGCGGCAGGTCCTCGACGACCTGGACGAGGTGCAGCTCACCACCAGGGATGGCGCGCGCGAAGTTTGCACCCACGCGCACGACTTCGCGTTCGTTCGGGGCATTGGCGACAGCGGCGAGAACGACGAATCGGGCGTTCGAAGGGGTCTTGGTCATGGCGAACACGCTCACTTGCGACGCGCGTGCCGACGGCACCTCCGCTGCACTTGTCCGGGCACGGCGATTCCCGGCGCCGAGACTGCTGAGGGCGCGGCTCCGAGAGCGAACCGTGCTGGCGCGCCGCTTGCGATGGGAGCCGGCGGGCCAAGCTCCAGCTGCAACTCGCCGCGCTGGAGAAGCGAGACCGCGAGGTCAGGGCGCGGCTCAGCGCCATGGAGACGAGCGCCGACGCGGAAGGCAGAGATAACGTGACGCGAGATTCACCGCGCGATAAGGGATCTGAAGATGGACGTGATCCAGCGCACCGATCGCATCCCGCGCTGACGCGGCCGCACCCCGGCAGCAAGTGCGTCACCCGACGCAAGAAGTGCCGCCGACAAGTCATCGGCTTGTGCCCAGCCGGAAGCCATGGACGCGGAGTTGGCTCGATACTCGCAGACCGCCAAGCGCCTAACAAGGAAGGGCCCCGATGCTCGTCTGCTGGGGCCGAGAGCTGAACGAGGCCGACCGCCCAGACCCATGGCCCAACCCGAAGGACCCAATCTGCGCTCTTCCGAGACGTCTCGAGTTCCGGAGGCCCCGGTCACCGAGACCCTCGACGTCCTCGTCGTGGACGACGATCTCGTTTCGCGCACGGCGCTCTGTGCAGCTGTGGGCGTCCTCGGGCATCGCTGCCGTGTCGCCGCGAACGGCCTCGAAGCACTCGCGGCCCACATGGAGTATCGCGCCGACGTCATCGTCAGCGACTGGACGATGCCGGGCATCGACGGGATGGAGCTCTGCCGGCGGGTCCGCGCGCTCGACGGCGGCACGTACACGTACCTCCTCTTCACCAGCGGCCATGCCCGGAAGCGTGACTTCGTCGACGCGGTGCGTGCGGGTGCCGATGACTACCTGCCCAAGCCGGTCGACCTGGATGACCTCGAGGCGCGGCTCATCGCGGCGGCGCGCATCGTCGGGGCATACCGGCAGCTGGCGGATCGCAACGTCGCGCTCCGCCACGACAGCCAGGTTTTCTTCCGTGCCGCTCGCGTCGATCCGCTCACGCAGGTCGCGAACCGCCTTCAGCTGGAGGAAGACCTCGACGCTCTCCAGGCGGAGATGTCCCGCTCCGCTCGCGGTGCAACGGTCGCAATGTGCGACCTCGATGGGTTCAAACGCTTCAACGACCGGTACGGCCATCCGGCCGGCGACCAGGCGTTGCAGCGCGTCGCGCACGCCATCCGAAGCAGTATCAGGCGAGCCGATCAGGTTTACCGGTACGGCGGAGAGGAGTTCCTCGTGGTGCTGCCGGAGCAGAGCCTCGCACACGCCACGGCCGCCATGGAGCGCGCGCGCGCGGCCGTCGAGGGGCTCGCCATACTGCACGCGCCGGGCGCGCGCCTCCGATTCCTGACCGTAAGCGTCGGCATGGCGTCGGTCGAGCCGGCCGGAGGGCGCTCCGTCCGCGAGGCCATCGCGCGCGCTGACCAGGCGCTGTACCGCGTGAAGGCAGGGTGCGGCAACGGTGTGCGAAGCTCGAATGACTAGTAGTCCCCGTGCGCGTCCTCGGTGGCCTCGCGATCACGCTTCGCCAAGGCCGTACGGTTCTTCGCCTCTCGAACGACGTGCGGCGAAATCGGTTGTCATGAACGGAACAGCAACGCGCCGCAGCATCCAACCGGCATGACCGCCTCAGAGTCCGCGCCGTCGTGAAGCGCTGGGTCGCGCGCGTCGCTCTCGTGTTCCAGGTTCTGATGCCGGGAACGGCACATGCCGAAGAGGCACCGTGGTCGGCCGCCGACACGTCCCCGACAGTCTCGCCGAGGAGGCCCGTACCCGACTACGACGGCCGTGGACCTGCACCCACCCGCCCGGGCGACGTGGTGCTGTGGGTCCCTCGCATCCTGCTGTCGCCCACGTACGTCGTCAGCGAGTACGTCTTGCGCCTCCCGCTGTCGGTGGCGATCCCTGCCGCGGAGCGCACCGACCTGCCGAGGAAGGTCTACGACTTTTTCACGTTCGGACCCGAGCACAAGGCAGGCTTCACTCCGATCGGCCTCGTCGAGTTCAACTTCAACCCCAGCGTGGGCGTCTACGCTTTCTGGGACGACGTCGGGCTCAAGGGCGACGACCTGCGACTGCACGTCGAGGTTTGGCCCGACGACTGGCTCGCCGGGTCAATCACCCAGCGCATCGTGCTTGACGACAAACGCACGCTACAGCTTCGAGTCTCGGGTCTTCGCCGTCCCGACAAGGTCTTCTATGGAACGGGCCCGGCTTCGCTGCAGGCCGACCAGAGTCGCTATGGGGTCCAACGGGTCGACGCGGGCGCCGCGTACGAGTGGCGCTTCTGGCGGTCGAGCCAGATCCAGACGATGGCCGGGGTGCGGGATGTGAGCACGTACGACGGCCACTACGGAGGGGATCCCACCCTGACGCAGGAGGCGGCCGGCCGCGCATTCGCCGTTCCGTACGGCTTCGGTCACGAGTACACGGCCGAGTACAACCACGTCCTGGCCGCCGTCGATACGCGGGCGCACGTGAGTCCGCTCGGCTCGGGCCTGCGGATGGAGCTCGCTGGCGAACAGGGGAGTGACCTCCGGAGCGCTCCAGCCTCCGGATGGATCCGTTACGGCGCGACCGCGGCAGGGTATCTTGACGTCAACGGGTTCGGCCGCATCCTCGGCCTCTCGGTCACGACGATCTTCGTCGATCCGCTCGGCTCCCAGCCGGTGCCCTTCACGGAGCTCGCGTACCTCGGGGGCGACCACCCGATGGCCGGTTACTACGAGGGGCGACTCCGGGACCGAAGCGCGGCGGTTGTGACCGCTACTTATTCGTGGCCCATCGGCCCGTGGCTCGACGGCAGACTCGAGGCCGCCGTGGGTAATGTGTTTTCGGCGCATCTGGCCGGGTTCGACGCGGGGCTGCTCCGGTTCTCCGGCGCGTTCGGGCTCTCCGTTGCGGGCCTTCAAGACGCGCCTCTCGAACTCCTCTTCGGCCTGGGAAGCGAGACCTTCGACCACGGGGGGCAGATCGACTCGGTGCGCGTGTCGCTCGGCGTGCCGCACACCTTCTGAAGGGATGAACGCGATGAGACGGACGAACAGGATTTTGCCCGCATGCGCCACGCTGGCAGTCATGGCGCTTGCGGCGTGCGCGCCCGTCGAGCGGCGCTTTCCCCTGCGGGAGCCGATCTGGCGCGACGCGGACCTGGACCCCGTCTCGGCCCGGTGTCACCTCGAGCCCAGCCCGAAGGACCGGCGCCACGTCTCGTGCGCCCCGGCCGCCGATCCCAGTCCGCTCATCTGGGACGGCGCCGACAACCTGCTGTTCCGACCCCTGTCCGAGTCTCTCGGCGTTGTCACCAGTGGCGAGTCCGTGGACGTCAACAGCCTGGATGAGGTCCCGGACTCCTCGTGGTTCACCAACCGAATAGGCGTCCACCCGATGTCTTTGGAGGAGATTGAGCTCGGCGCCTGCACGCCGAATCTGTTGCTGGACGGGACCAGGGCTGCCGACGGGTCGTGGGTCATCGACAAGGGGAAGGGCGACGGCTCGACCGATGGCTTCCGCGTCAATATCCCGGGCCACGGCAAGTACCTTTTCAAGGCGGACGACGCAGACACACCGGAGCACTCGAGCGCCGCGCAGACCCTGGGCTCCAAGGTTTACTACGCCGCCGGCTACTACACGACGTGCGAGCAGGTCGTCTACTTCAGGCCTTCGGCGCTCAAGCTCACACCGGGACTCCGGTGGAAGCACAACTTCGGCGACGAGGAGGACTTCGGCCCCAAGGAGCTCGCCAAGGTGCTCGGGCACTCTCCCAGGCAGGGTGAGTTCGTCCGGATGCAGGCGTCGGCCTGGCTGGCGGGCCAGAACGTGGGCGGCTTCGGTTACGACGGAACGCGCGCCGATGACCCGAACGATGTCGTCCGCCACGAGAACCGCCGCGAGCTGCGCGCCAAGCGCGTCCTCAACGCTTGGCTCGACCGGTTCGACGACCGCCGGGGCAACACACTCGACGTTTGGATCGCCGCCCGGCCGGGCGCGCCTGACGCTTCTCCGGGCCGCATCATCCACTACCAGATGGACACGAGCGAGGCGCTCGGCTCCGAGTGGAGCTGGAACGAGATCTCCCGGCGGCTCGGTTACTCGTACGTCTTCGACTGGGGTGAGATGGCGGGTGACTTCGCCCTGCTCGGCACGCGCGTCAACACCTGGGACACGGTAAAGAAGAGGCCCGGCAAGGAGCTCTTCGCCTACTACAACGTGGAGGACTTCGTCCCCGACGAGTGGAAGGACGAGTACCCCATCGCCGCCTTCAGTCGGATGACCGAGCGCGACGGAGCCTGGATGGCGCGCATCGTCTCGCGATTCACGCCGGACACCGTTCGCGTCCTCGCCGGAACGGCGCACTTCACGCACCACGACGACACGGCGTACCTGACCGAGGTGCTCGAGGGGCGGCTGCAGAAGATCCTGGTTCGCTACCTCACCCGACTCTCGCCGATCACCGACGTGCGCGTCGAGGGCACCGACGTCCTGTGTGGAGTCGACCTCGCCGAGTGGCGAGGGCTGCGCCATGCTGGTGCGTTCAGGTACTCGGCGCGGCTCCTCGGAGGTGGTTGGCTGGCCGTCGAGAGGCGCGCCGGATCGCAGATCTGCGTGGCGCTCCCACACGTCGCGCCCGACGGAACGATGGCCGACGATGCCCCCGCCCGCTACGTCCGGGTGCGCGTCGACGACGGTGTGGCGAGAGGCCCGCTCGTGGCGCACCTCTACGATCTCGGCCCGTCACGTGGCTATCGGCTGGCCGGGATCGAGCGCCCTGACAGGTGAGACCGCGACGCGACTGCATTCAAAGCGGGACTGTGAAGAGATCGAGCATCGGCGTCACCGCGCTCGGATCGGGTGAACACGGAAGCGCTTCGACGCCGAGCATCCTCTGCACGGTCAGCAGAAAGGAGCTCGTATCATACGACGTCCGCGATACCGTCCCGGCGGTGGTGTTTGGCGAGAGCGCGATGAAGGGCGGGTCGTCTCCCGAGCTGGCTCCCTCGTCCCACAGCAGAAAGAGTGCGCCCCCTTCCTGGAAAGCGTTCGTGGCGAGGATCTTGGGCACCTCGGTGGCCAGCCACGCATCGCCCATCGCAACCGTGCCATCGTGCATGTCGTGATCGAGATCGGGCGTGATGAACACGTAGTCCGGCAGGGCACCGGAGGAGATGTCGGTGTCGAATTCCGAGTAGTCGACGACGTGTTGAATGCACCGGGCGCTCGGCACGAACTGCGAGCCGTCCCAGCCGCTGATATCGCTAAAATACACGAACGGATCGTGCTTCGCCGCGTACCGGTCGTGTGACTGCAGACCGCACGGCTGACCCATGCCTTCCTCGTAAGCCCGCCACGTGAGACCGGCGAGGTCGAGCTGATCGACGAGATGGGACTGCGACGCGATCGTGTTGGACGGACCAGGGTCGTTGTCGTTGAGGATGCCAAAATTCTCGCCTGCGACCATCCAAATGTAGTTCGGCTCGCTCGGGTGCACGAACGAGTCGTGATAGCCGGCGGCTATGGCGCCCTGCGCGGCAAGGGCGTTGATGAACGGCGCGTCGTCGCTGCCGAAGATCTGATCACTACTGTGGTTCTCCATGACGATCGCGAAGACCGTGCCATGCCAGCCCGTCGGGCGAGCCGCGACGGTCTGCGTGAGGGCACTGCATGCGACCGAGGTGTTCCCCGAATCGTTCGGGAGGCCCGAGCAAGCCGCCGCGAGGGAAGCGGCAGACGTAACGAGAACGGCGCGCGCAAAAAGCCTGGAATCTGGCATGTCGTTCGCGCTGAACCCAGCGCAGTCCCGACGACAATAAGGCTCACTCGCCCGCGCGCAAGCGACCCGGCAAGGGCCCCACAAGAGATGGGCAACAGACCCGCCGCGGCTCATGCGCGGGCGCGCAGATTTTGCGCCTCCGACAGTCCCGCAGGTGTTGTCCGTCGGCGCGAGCGACGCGGGCTTTCGAGCCATCCAAGGCTGGTCGAACGCTGGCGATGGCCCGTCGCATGTCGGCGCTGAGGGCGGCGGTGCGATGGCGCGATCACTGCACATGCCGTTTGCTTCGACAGGAGGAGGTCCGCGTGTCCACGACAGTACTGCAGCATCTCCCGTCGTTGCCGGCCCTCCGAGCCAGCGACGAGCGCCTGCTCGCGGAGGAACTTGGCCTTGTCGCGACCAAACAGCAGATCGCGGTCGTTCGCACGCTCGCTGACGAACTCGAACGCTGTCTCGTGCACGGCGGCGCCGCAACGGCCCTCCAGGAGCAACTCGTGCAGGAGCTGGCACGCCTTGGCTGCCGCAGCATCGAGACCGCGGCGGCCATGGCGGAGAAACCCGCGGACCTCGCGGAACAGAGCGGGATCCACTGCGTGCTCGCGGTCGTGGATTCGTGAAGCGCGGTTCGCGGTTGCAGCGCATTGCCTCCTTACCAGCAGGCGGTCGCGCTGGTATGGAGGGGAGACGTCCATGATGGCCGCCTGCACAGACCAAGATCGAGGTAGCCTGGGGCGCGCCGACCAAACGCGCGATCGAGGAAAGACCGCGACGCGTGCGCGCGTCCTCGTGGTCGACGACGACGAGAACGCACTCAGGGCGCTCGAGAAGCTGCTGCACTCGGAGGGATTCGCGACATCGACCGCGCCGGACGGCGAGGCGGCGCTCGCCGAGGCCAAGCGCGCGCTGCCCGATGTCGTTCTCACGGACCTGCACATGCCACGGATGGGCGGCGTGGAGCTGTGCGCGCGCCTTCACGAGATCGACGACGACCTGCCGGTCATCATCATGACGGCACAAGCCGACATGCAGGCGGTGATCGAGAGCCTCCGTGAGGGAGCGGAGGACTTCCTCACCAAGCCGCTCGAGTACGAGGCCGTCCTCTGGCGCGTGGAGCGCGCGATGGCGCGCCGCACGGCAAAGCGCGAGCAGGAGGAGGTCCGTCGCACGCTCAACGAGCGCCTCGTCGAGCACGCGGAAGCCGAGAAGCAGCAACGAGCGCAGGTCAACGCGCTGCTCGAGAACCTGACCGATGGCGTCGCCATCGCCGACCTCAGCGGTCGCGTCGTCATGATCAACGATGCCGCTCGAGCCATCCTCGACTTCGAAGAAGGGGAGCCCACCGTCGACGCCCTCCACTCACGGGAGACTCTCGACCTCGAAGGTCGCTGCCTCAGTAGAGAGCAGCGACCTCTCTCGCGCGCCCTGAATGGTGAATCGTTCACAGACTACGAGGTGGTGCGGGTGCGGCCGAACGGCGATCGACGCCGCGTCGTATCTACAGGCACGAGCGTGAGGGATCGGGACGGCAATGTCGCGCTGGCCATCGTGGTGTTCCGCGACGTGACGGAGCAGAGGCACATGGAGCAGCAGCGTGCCGAGTACTTGTCGCTCATCTCCCATGACCTTCGCAATCCCCTCCATGTCGTCCTCATGTCCCTCTTGGTGCTGAAGGAGCCCACGGACACGAATGGAGGACCTTCGGCTCGTGCCTTCCGCATGCATCTGGCCGAGCGCGGCGAGCGAAACGCACGACGGATGACGGCAATGCTCGAAGACATTGCGGAATCGTCGAGCCTCGAGTCGCATGGCGCTCCGCTGCGACGCGTGGCCTGCGACCTGCGGAGCGTCGTCGCCGACGTCGTCGACAGCATGGACGACGCACGCGCCCGGCGAGTGACCGTCGAGACCGACGACGCCCCGTCCTACGTGGTGCACGCCGACGTGTCACGGCTCGAGCGGGTCGTCGCCAACTTCATCACGAACGCGCTCAAGTACTCTGCCGAAGAT
>Ga0182030_10023034_pt1 | contig 11548 bp, 5 predicted proteins | sample 812S3MmetaG_FD_121299 | JGI IMG/M metagenome (GOLD analysis project Ga0182030, IMG submission 121299) | Permafrost microbial communities from Stordalen Mire, Sweden - 812S3M metaG (Illumina Assembly) | ecosystem: Environmental > Terrestrial > Soil > Wetlands > Permafrost | place: Sweden... | reverse complement strand
GGCACACCACGGTGTGCGGCAGCGCCCCGGCGATCGCCAGCCGCCGGACCGTCTCCCGGGAGACTCCCAGCCGCCGGGCGAGCTGTGCGGCGGTCAGGAAGTCCGCGGCGTCCTGCGTTTCGGCCGGGGCAGGGAGGCGTGGTGGCGGGATGAGCGCCGCGGCCAGGGCACGGGCCACTGCCTCCAGCAGCTCGGGCGGGACGGGCGGGTCTGTGTTGTGGTGGGTGTTTAGCGTGTTAGGTTTCGTGGTGGGTTCCTAATTGCAGGGCCTTGCCCCCTGGGTGATCTTGGCGGATGGTCCAGGGGGCCTTATTTGTGCCCGGATTTGTCCGGGCACATTGTCATGGCGATGGTACGCCAATGCGCTCAGGCGCATCGGGCAGGAAGGCGGCGGCGGACGTGCGGCCGACCTCTCGCGGTACCGGTAATCGCGGCTGATCTGCAGGCGCCCAGCTTCGGTGGTGAGCGGGAGCCGGGAGTCGGCTTGCCGCGCATGCAGGGCATTGCCCAGTGGTGCGGAGCCAACCGAGGCACGCTGGCCCGGCCCCGCTGGGAAGGCCAGCTCGCCAACGCGTCGGCGGATGCGGCGCGCAAAGTTCGTACATTCCGATGCGGTCGGTCATCCATGACCAGGCTGAGTCCGACGGCGACAAGCAGCCAGCGGCCACCGGCCCCCAGATCCGCAAGCCCGTACCAGTCGAATGGTCCGGCCTGCCGTCCAGGTGCTGGGCGAGCACCGACGCGAGCAAGCCGACGTCGCGACAAGGTTGCCGAACATCCGGTCCTCAGTGATTGGGCGAAGCCGACCACTGCGGGGCTGGAACGCGCGGGAATCACCGATGTGAACCAGCGCGTCGCGGCCACCGGAGAACAGCAACGCGGTGAGCGTGGTGCGGTATGGCCGCCCAGGCCGTCGGCGACGGCGAACAGCCAGCGGCCACCCGCAGACGCCGCATCCTGATTGTCCTGCCGAGGCAAGCCGGTCTCGGGAGCTAGAGCGAACAGCGCCGCCATCTCAGCGCGCAGATTTCCGAATTCATGGTCCCGCCACGGCAGCCCAGGACGCCTTCTCCTTCTGGCGCGCAGACTCCCGTTCGGGCGCAGGTAAATCCGCAAAACGTGCGAAGTCCCCGCTTACCTTCGCGCCGTGATCGAAAAGCATCGGACACAGGCATCACGAACGATGAACGCGGAAATCAGGCGCAGGCGGTAACGGATCGTGTCCACTCTTGTGACGCTGCATGCGGGCCACGACGTCGCCTACTTCACCTCCGGGCAGGGCCGCGGCGGCTGCGCCGGGGCCATGTCGTACTACACCGCCGCCGGAGAACCGGCCGGGGAATGGGCTGGAAAAGGCGCTGCGGCGCTCGGGCTGGCCGGGCAGATCGACCCCGACGAGATCGGCCGCCTGTACCAGCACAACATCGGACCGGGCGGGGAACTTCTGGTCAAAAGGCGTCGGTCCAAGGCGGCCAGAGACCGGGAGCAGGCGGCGGTGACGGCGTACCTGGCCGGGCACCCGTACGCCAGCGCGACCGAGCTGGCCGAGGTTCGCACGGCCGAACACGCCCAGGATCCGCCTCAGGTGCCGTACTTCGACCTGACCGTCAGCGCGGTCAAGAGCGTCTCGGTGCTGCACGCCTCCTACCGGGTCTCCGCCCGGCAGGCCCGCGACCGAGGCGAGGACGACCAGGCCGCCGGGTTCGACGCCCGGGCCGATGAACTGGAGGACGCGCTGATGGAATCCGCGCGGGAAGCAGTCAGCTGGCTCGACCGGCATGCCGCCTACACCCGGACCGGGCACCATTCCGCCCGAACCGGGGAATGGCGGGACGGCAGAGGCCTGGTCGCCAGCTTGTTCCTGCATCACCTGTCCCGCGATGGGGACCCGCAGCTGCACGTGCACGTCGCGATCTGGAACCGCATCCAGCGCGCCGACGGAGCCGACGACACCTGGCGGACCCTGGACTCCCGGTCCCTGCACGGCCAGCGGCTTGGCGTGGCCCCGGTCGCCGACCGGATCCTGGAGACCAGGCTGTCCGCCCTCGGCTACGCCATGGTGCCGAGGGCCGACGGCAACGGCGCCGAGATCGGCGGGGTCAGCCAGGACGTGATGGACCTGTTCAGCTCCCGCGCCGTCGCGGTCACCGGAGAACTCGGACGGCTCGCTCGTGCGTACCAGGCCGTGCACGGCGAGCCGCCGTCCCGCCGCACGCTGTGGCTGCTGCACCAGCAGGCCGGGCAGAACACCCGCCGCACCAAGGCTCAGGCCCGCCGCACCCTGGCCGGGCAGACCGGCGCGACCGAGCCGACCGCGGCGCAGCGGCTCGCCGCCTGGCAAGCCCAGACCACCCGCCGCGAGATGCGCGCCCTGTCGGCGGTGCACGAGCAGGTCGCCCAGTACGCTGCGGCGCGCACCGGACTTGCGCCGGCAGTGCTGGATGATGCGGCCAAGCGCACCGCCGCGCGGATCGCGGTGGCTGAGGTGCAAAAGCATCATGCGGTCTGGTCGATGGCTCAGCTCCGGTTCGAGGTGCACCGGGCGCTCCCGGTGCTGCCTCCGGGCGCCGACGGCGAGGCTGTGGTCACCGAGGTGGCCAAGCTGGCCGTCTCCGGCCGGGCCGGAGCCGACGTCGTCCAGGTCACCGCCCCGGACATCACCGATGTGGCCAGCCTGGGCGTCCGCGCGTCGGACGGCGGCAGCATCTACAGGCCGCCGAACGAGGAACGCTACTGCACGCTGGCCCACCTGGACGCCGAAGAGCAGATCCTCGCCGCGGCCAAGCGGACCGTGCCGCAACTGGTCAGCAGGGAGCAGGCACGGACCGCGGCCGCACGCACGGATCTCAGCGCCGAGCAGAGTGAGGCCGTGGTCACGATGCTCACCGCCGCCACTACGGCGACGGCGCTGCCCGCCCCGGCCGGGGCGGGCAAGAGCCACACCATGGCCGCCTTCGCGCGACTGTGGACCACGTTCACCGGCCGCCGGGTCATCGGCCTGACCACCTCCACCAACGCGGCCCGGGTGCTGGCGCACGAGGGCCTGGCCGAGAGCTACAACATCGCCGAGTTTCTCGGGAAGATCGAGGGCTCCGACGAGCTGCGCCGTCCCGTGCCCTTGCACCGGGACGACGTGCTCGTCCTGGATGAGGCCAGCCAGCTCAGCACCTGCGACCTGGCCATGATCGGCGAGGCGGCCCGGCAGGCCGGGGCGCGGATCATCGCCACCGGCGATACCGCCCAGCTCGGCGCCGTTGAGGCCGGGGGAATGTTCGCTCTTCTGGCCCGGGAAATCCCCGCCGCGCAGCTGCACGAGGTCCGCCGGTTCCAGGCGCAGTGGGAGCGGGAGGCCAGCGTCCGGCTCCGCGCCGGCGACCCGGCCGCGGTCGCCGCCTACGACCGGCACGGGCGGATCCGGGCCGCCGATGAGGAAGCCGCCTGCGACCGTGCCGCGTCGATGTGGCTCGCTGACCACCTGCGCGGCAAGGACGTGCTGCTGCTGGCCGGGTCCAACGCCGAAGCCGCCGACCTGTCCCGCCGCGTCCAGGCCCGGCTCATCCGACTCGGCATGGTCGGGCCCCCGCAGGCCGCCTTGTCCGACGGGAACCAGGCCGGGGTCGGTGACCTGATCCGGGCCCGCCTGAACACCGAGATCGACGCGGGCGGCCGCACGCTCGCCAACCGGGACACCCTGCGGATCACCGGCTGGCGCGGGCCGGACGCGGAGGTCCGGCGGCAGCGTGATGACGGGACCTGGACCGATCCGTTCCGGGTCCCCCTGTGCTACCTCGCGAGCAGCGCCGAGCTCGGGTACGGCGGCAACGTCCACGTCGCCCAGGGCCGCACCGTCGACACCGCCCACCTGCTCGTCACGGCCTCCCTGACCTGGCGGGCGCTGTATGTCGCCTTGACCAGGGGCCGGGAAGCCAACACTGCGCACGTGATCACCGGCCCACCGCCCCGCCCGGGCACCAGCCCTACCAGCAGGCCACCCCCGGGTCCGTGCTCGCCAGCATCCTGCAGCGCGACGGGGACGACCTGTCCGCCACCGGGCAGCTCCGCCACGCCCAGGACTGGGCCACCGGAACCGGTCACCTGCTCACCCTGTGGTCCGCCGCCACCCGGCAGGCCCTATACCCGGCTATCGACGAGCAGATCACGGCCCGGCTCACCGCCTCCGAAGCCTGGCGGTACCAGCGGGAACCCTCCCGGCCCGTGCTGCAAAACAGGCTGCGCGAGGCCCAGCTCGCCGGGCACGACATCGGTCAGCTCATCGACCAGATCACTGCCGCGCCGATGGACGGCGCCCGGTCGATCGCCAGTGTCCTGCACAGCCGCCTGCACCGCCTCCAGCTCGTGTCGCGGGGCCACAGCGTGACATGGGCGCAGCGCACCCCGGCCAACGCCCCGGTCCTGGCCCGCGAGCTGGCCGCCGCGCTCGACGCCCGGCGCCGCAAACTCGGCGAACGCGCGCTGGCGAACCCCGAACCGTGGCTGACCCGCCATCTCGGGCCGCCGCCAGGCACGGAGGCCTCCCCGGTCCTGCGGGAGGACTACGCGCGGCGGGCCGGAACGGCCGCGGCGTACCGGGAAGCGCGGGGGATCACCGACCCGGACCAGGCCGTCAGCTTCGACCTCCATCCCGGACCCGAACTCGAAGCCCTGCGACACGACACAGTCCGCGCCCTGGAGATCGCCGATGAACACGCCGAGATCCGGGCCATGAGCCGGGGTGACCTGGAGGTCCAGGTCGTGGAAGGTGACCGCGCGCAGGCGGCAGCGCCGCCGGACGCGAGCAGCCAGCTGCGCCTGACCGCCCAAGCCGAGGCCGACGCCTGGCAGCAGTCAGCCGATGCCGAAGTACAGCACGATCAGCTGCGGGCAGAAAATGCCAGGTCGCTGGCTGCCGTGCTGGCCGCACAGGTGAGTCGCCTGGAAGCCGCGAACGCGCGGTTCGAGGAATGGTCCGCCCGGACCGCCAGCACCCGGGAGATAGCCGGAAAAGCCAAAGCCGAGCTGCAGCGCCGCGGGCACCAACCGCCCACCCGGAAAGGACCGGGACCGCAGAGCATGACTACCTGGTGGCGGGAATTCCAGGCCGACGCCGACGCCGTAGACCGCGCGATCGAGCGCGACCACCAGGCCGCCATCCGCGACGGCCAGCCGTGGCCGCCAGAGCGCAAGCCACAAGCCAGGCACGAAAAGCCAGACGCCGCTCCGCCCGAATTCGAACCGCAGCTTGGGCAGCTCCAGCCACCAATACCCGAGGCCTCGACGGAGCCCGAGTCCTCGGCATCCAAGTCGGGAACTCCGGAGTCCGAGGCCGCCGGAGTTGTCCCCGCAGATGGCGAGCGCGCCGCCCGACTCGATGAGCTGCAGGCCCGCACGGACGAGACTGCCCGCCGCATCGACGCGCAGCGGACAGAGCTCGACGCCAGCAGTGATTACACCGCGCGGATCGAGCGAGATGCCCAGGCTGACCGGCAGGCGGAAACGCCCTATGAGATGGAGTTGTAAGAGATCAGGCCGTGCTGGCATCGCGCGCACTAATTGCCCAGGCTGAGCGGGCCGTGATCTTGCAAATCTAGCGAGCCGCAGGAGCCCTGGCTTCGGCTTTGCTGCCGCAGGCTTCGACGAGATCGCTGCGGCCATCACCGCGAACTTGGACGCCACCTCATCATGTGCTGCACCCGTGTCGCATCCACCACGCGGCCTCGAATATAAAGCCCACGTCTCGAACGTCCCTCCTCGCCCTCCCTCCGCAGTATCGGCTCCGCGATTCGGGGCTGGACAGGACCCCGAAGTTACTTTACGGTAATCGCCTAAAGTTAACTTCTTAGACGGTTCGCGACCAGCCTGGGAGGCTGCGGGGTTGTCGCGACGGAGTCGGTTGAATACTGACGTCGGCTAGCGGGGGTAACGGGAATGAAGGCCTACATTGCTGGTACATACAGCGACCTGAGGGAGTACAGGGAAGCAGCCATTGATGCGCTCCTACATCTAAAATACGACGTCGTCGATATGGCGACCTTCAAACCGTCGGAGGGCACGGTTCTCTCGACCGCCCTAGATGCCGTCGGCGAAAGCGACATCTTTGTCGTGATACTTGGCTGGCGGTACGGCTCCATTCCCGAGGGAACTGATCGCTCCTTGACCGAACTGGAGTACCACGAGGCCGTTGACCTTGGCAAGGCGTGTTTTGGATTCCTTCTGGACGAAGATGTCCCATGGCCTCGCGGAGGATTCGACCGCGACCTTAACCGTATCGAGATGCTTCGCAACGACCTAAAAAATCGTCAAATCTGTGTTAGCTTCACTAGTCCGGAGGATCTCGCCCAAAAGGTCGCAATCGCAGTGCAGAGGTTCCAGATTGAGATCAAGCCCGATTACCCATCGACCGAAAGTTCTGTGTTCGATGCGACGACACTATTCAGGTACTACGAGCGCCTCCGGCAGAGATATGACGATCTGAGCGTCCAAGACCTCCGGCTTCGACTATCCGACATCTTCGTTGAGCCTTGGTTGACGGAGATGCTTTACCGTCCCGAGAAGACTTTCAATTCTCAAGAGGCACGGCGGCGCATCATGGAAATAATGGATCACACGGACGGGCAATCGCTTGTCATTCTGGGAGGACCGGGTATCGGCAAGACTGTGCTCGCGCGATATATCACTCTCAATTTGGCCGAAGAGAACCGCGCTGCACAGGGATCGCTAGGCAATAATATCCCGCTGTTTATTCAATTGCGGGATTATGTGATGGCCGTCGATCATGCGGACGGATTCATTGGCTACTGGGACTTCCTAGAGTCGTCCGGGGGAATAGGACTTCCCGCGGCTCAGCTGGCTGCATTCCTGCATGCAGGAGGGCGGGCAGTGGCTGTCTTTGACGGACTGGATGAGGTAACTGACCTCCGCTTGTGGCGGCAGATGGTCGAGGAGATAGCCGCCTTCGCGCAAGAGCATGCACAGGTACGTGTCATTGTCACGTCAAGGGTCGTTGGCTACTTGCCCGATGTGCTGCGTAGCGCAGGCTTCAGGCATTTTCGCCTGGAAGAATTCGACGAGATGCAGGTCCGGGACTTCTTGCAAAGATATGATCAGGCATGCCAGACAGGTAAATATCTCTACCGCACGTCCGAGTCTCGGTCGGCGCTAAGTGAGATACAGCAGTCCTCTTTCTTGAGTAGGCTGGCGGGAAACCCGCTCGTTCTGACGATGATGGCCAGCATAGTGGGGCGGTTTGGGCGCCTCCCGCGCAGTGGGTTCGAACTTTATGAGGAAGCGACCTCGCTACTCCTTGAAGATTGGGATAAGCGGAGAAGCATAGTGGGGCCCTCACGCCTTTCGCTTCATGACCGAAAATCCGCGCTCGGAGACCTTGCATTCGAAGTAATGTCGGAGTCGGCGAATAATGTCGATAATATCTCCGAGGATAGGGTGTTCAGGGTATTCGAAGGTAACTTTGTTCGCAGGCATGAGATAGATCCCGGAAGGGCTCGCCAGATCGCTGAAGAACTTCTCGATGGCTTCAAATCAAGGACTTCCGTCCTTATAGAATGCGCTCCAAATCTCTATCGGTTTGCTCATCGTGGTTTCCGTGAGTTCTTCTGCGCGCGCTTCATAATTGATGGGTTCCGAACGGATTCCCTGACTCGTGATCAACTACGAAGCATCGCGATCGATCACCGTAATGACCCAGCCTGGGAACCGGTCCTCGAAATGGTGGCGGAAGTCATGGGTGAAAATTTGCTGCTCTACGAACTCGGCGACGTCTTCAAGATGAACGGCGTGCCCAAACTAACGTTCGTCGAGCCAACCGAATTTACCCGCTTCCTGATGATCCTCCGCCAGTCTGGCAGGGGAGTCGTTATCGAGGGACCATCGGGCATCGGCAAGACCACGTTCATGCGCCAGGCCGAGCAGCGGGAGCTGGGCCGTGGCGTGGAAATAAAAATTCTGAGCGCCCGGAAGAAATCGGATCTGGCCATGATCCGCGCGCTTCCCGACGGGCATGACGGGATTGTCGCCGTTGACGATTTTCACCGGCTAGACCCCGGTATTCGTGACGAACTGTCAGACTATCTGAAGTTGCTAGCGGATGAGGAGTCCGAGAGTCGGCTGATCATCATTGGCATACCAGGCGTCGGAAGGAGCTTGGTCGCCCTGTCCTTTGACCTAGCCACTCGGATCGAGGTCTTCAGGCTGACTAGGGCTCCCGATGAAGCGGTCGAGGAGATGATCGAGAAGGGCGAGAAGTCGCTCAATATTTCCTTTGCTCATCGCGACAGCATCATCAGCATGGCCCACGGCAGCCTGCTCACGGCGCAGATGCTTTGCTGGAACGTGGCTCAGCGTAGCGGGATAGAGCGAACGGTAAGGCGCATGAGGGAATTGGATACCCCAACGGAAGACGCCCTAAGGCTAGTCCGAGCTGGCTTGGCGAAAAAATACGACGGGGTTATCAGGAAGTTCTCGCTCTTGGACGGAGACCGTGATCGCGTTTGTGTCTATCTGCTCAAGAAGCTAGCCGAAACCGAGGAGGGAATCCTCTCGCTGGACGCGGCGGCAAGGGAACGCCCTGACCTCGCTGCGGGCATCGAGACACACCTCCTTCAGATTTTTCCCGGCGGATTCGATGAAGATCACGCCGACGTCGAGCAGCATCTGTCCTTGGATCCCATAGCACGCCAGTTGATCGTGGAAGACCCGCAGTTCCTCTTCTACCTGCAAGGTCTTGATTTTGATCAGTTGGCAGAGGCAGTAGGTAAGAGGCCGCCGCGCCGCCAGGTATTCATTAGCTACAGTCATGCCGACGAGCTCTGGATGAAAAAGCTAAAAGTTCACCTCGACGGGCTTGCCGGGCGCGGGAGAATCGATTACTGGTGCGATAAGGAAATAGCTACTGGACACTCATGGCGTTACGAGATCCAGGCTGCGCTTGAGCGGGCCGCCGTCGGCGTCCTGCTAATAACACCTAAGTTCCTTGAGTCTCCCTTTATCCGGGATGTCGAGATCCGGCGACTGCTTGAACGGGCCAGCAGTGACGGCTGCGAGATATGGGCGCTCATCGTCAAGCCAAGCGTATACACGGAAGTTCCGGAGCTCGCGTCATTCCAGGCGTTCAACGAGCCCTCGGCGCCTCTGAGCGGCATGACGACTCACAAGCAGGACAAGGTACTCAGCGAGATCGTGCTAACACTCGCCAAAGCCTTCCCAACGCAGGAATAGCCTGGGAGTAGCCTAGTCGGAGCGGCGATGTAATGGGAATCATGTAGGGACTCCCTTCCCCTAAACCACGAGGATGGGCGGCTGCCTGAGACACCAGAGTCGGGCGGCGCAGTGCTCATAACGCAGGGAACGGCTGGCTGACAGAGCGCAGACCTCCCCGTCTGGGTTATGGTCGGCTCCCGGCCTTGCGAATCAGCGTGATGATCGCCGCGGGGGACGGGGCTCGATACGGTGGAGAGCGTGCTGGTCGTCGAGGTTCCGATGTCGCAGATCCACGACTGGGATACGTTCCACGACACGTTCGCGCAGACGCTCGGGTTCCCGGACTTCTACGGCCGCAACATGGACGCCTGGATCGACTGCCTGACCTACGCCGACGAAGACGATGGCATGCGCTCGATAACCGCCGGCCCAGAGGAGGTCCTCACGCTCCAGCTGGAGGACTGCCGCGAGTTCCGTGCCCGCTGCCCCGAGATCTACCAGGTCCTGATCGACTGCGCCGCCTTCGTGAACTGGCGGCGGATCGAACAAGGCGCGCGATCCATCCTTGCGCTCTCGTATCACTGAGCCAGCCCACCTGGTGATCGGGCGCACGTCTGACCTCCTACCCTATCCATGATCATCTTCTCCTGCCGCCGGTCCAACGCCATCAGCGGCGACAATAGGGAGAACGGGGACGGCTAGAGCGCCGGAGGCAGCCCCGATTGCTGCGGTGGCCAGCGGCCGTTGACGGCTGGGCTGTGGAACGAGTCGTGGAACGGCAGGCCGGGAAATTCCAGTGCAATCAGGGCTTTAGATGCGATCTGCCGTGTCATCTGTGCAGGTCATGCAATCAGTGCGAGGGAGCATGCCTCTCGTAATGCGCCGCTGGCCGGTTTCCGACTAGCGGTTGCGTCCTCGTTCCGGCCACATACTGGCACGCTGAGAAGTTGCCAGCCGTCGCTGGGTTATGAGCACCACCACGGCTGTCTCTGTGCTATCAAACTGTCTTCCCTCCCGGCGCTGGCACGGCAAAGGTTGCAGCGCGAGGTCGTCTCAGGTCCGCTGCATCTCCTCCGCCTCGGCGAGCTCGTCGCGTCGCGTGCACAATTTCGTGCACAAATCTGGCGTCTGACCTGCTGGTTCAGCAGCCCGAGACCGGCAGCTTATCGCAGACAGCCCGGTCCCAAGACCGGCGGTTTTACAGCCGTGACCCCTGCGGCTGGCGCACTGAATATGACCTGCACAGACGCTACCGTCCCATTGACAGGGTGGCGCGCTTACCCCACATATATCCCATGCTGCGCTGCTATATTTTGTTCCCTGCTCCTCCCCACCCTCGTCGTGGGTTGTTCGTAGTTCGAGCCCGGCACGGTGACGTTAGTCCCCAGACAGGTGCCTTTCGGCCCTACCGGCTCATCGCGACTACGGGCTCTGTTGTGACTACGAGTGAGTCGGCTTGCCCTTGACATCTCATAGTTCTGAGAGCGCACATTGCTGCGATCCTCAGCTCGCTGCGGTGCTGGAATGGAATTGAGGGTTTATGGGGTATCCGAAGCTGAGTCTGACCGCCGCCCGCCATCTGTCGAGAGGCACGCAGGGCGGCCGTGTTCGTAGGGTAATGCGGCGCCGCGGGCGTCTGATATGCGGCACCGTGGCGGTGGCCGGTTTCCTCTTCGGCGGGGCCGTGCTCCCGGTGACGTCAGCCAGCGCAGCACCGTCAAGGGCGGTACAGAGTACTCAAGTCGGGAAGCTGGTCGCCACGTTGCACGACCCTGCACCGTCATCATCTAGCGACGACGAGTACGGCAGCTCCATGGCGGTGTCCGGGAAGACCCTCGTCGTTGGCGCCGACGGCGCCAACGCGTTCCTTGGGTTGACGCACATCTATGTCAAGGGCGCCTCCGGCTGGCCGAAGCTGCCGACAACCACCCTGCATGACCCAGCTCAGACTTTTTACGACCTCTTCGGCGAATCGGTTGCGGTAGCGGGAGAGACGGTGGTCGTGGGTGCCCCCGGCGAAGGTGCGTCCCCTGGGGTGGCCTACGTCTACGTCAAGGGCGCCGCGGGCTGGCCGGCGACGCCTACTGTGACCCTGCCCAACCCAGTTGCGAACGCAAACGACGTGTTCGGCATCTCGGTGGCGGTGTCGGGAACGACCATCGTCGTCGGCGCAGGGGGTAACTCGGCCTACATCTACGCCAAAGGCGTCACCGGCTGGTCGACGACGCCGACAGTAACTCTGCAGGACCCGGCGGCAACCCCGAACGACCAGTTCGGCACTTCGGTGGCGGTGTCGGGGAAGACCGTGGTCGTCGGCGCCTATAACTTCAACTCG
>Ga0182030_10023033_pt1 | contig 11548 bp, 8 predicted proteins | sample 812S3MmetaG_FD_121299 | JGI IMG/M metagenome (GOLD analysis project Ga0182030, IMG submission 121299) | Permafrost microbial communities from Stordalen Mire, Sweden - 812S3M metaG (Illumina Assembly) | ecosystem: Environmental > Terrestrial > Soil > Wetlands > Permafrost | place: Sweden... | reverse complement strand
TTACCGGCTGCCATTTCATCACTTGGGGCCAGCGCAACCCTTCGGCCCCGGCCATCCACGCCAAGCGCGGAGGATTGACTGTGACCGCGTGCGATTTTATGGACGCGGGCAAGGCGCAAATCACGCTGGAACCGGAGGTGGACGCCGGAATGATTTACGGCAACCGACTGCGCGGCCAGGAGCGCATTGTTAACCGTGCCGCCGCTCGCGCCCAAATCGCGTTAAACGTGGTCACGCCAGCTTGAAAAGGCAGGTTGATTTTAGGAGGAAAAGGGCGTTGCATGACGGCCGTTGATTAAATTTAATATGAGCTTAAGGCAAATGATATTCCGCCCGGCTAAGGCCGGGCACTTCGCGTTGCTGCTGGCGACGGTGGTGGTCCTGTATTGCGGCTGTGCGACCCCTCCGCCCGCCGAGAACTCACTGGCCGACCTGCAAAAGCGCCTTGATGCGCAGTTGGACCAGCCGCGGTTTGCCCAGGCGCAATGGGGCGTCAAGGTGGTTTCTCTCGCCTCCGGCAAAACGGTTTTTGAACATAATGCGGATAAATTGATGAAACCGGCCTCGAACACGAAATTGTTCACGGCCTCCCTGGCCTTGGATCGATTGGGGCCGGATTATCATATTCAGACCTCGCTCTATGCCCCTGCCAAACCGGATGCGGGCGGGACAATCCATGGTGATCTTTTGGTTTATGGCCGCGGGGATCCGTCGTTTGCCGCGCGATTCAATGACGATCATTACAATAAATCGCTCCAACCAGTCCTCGACGCGCTTGGTGCGGCGGGAGTCAAACATATTGAGGGCGATCTGGTGGGGGATGACAGCTATTTTCGGGGACCGCCCTTCGGTTCCGAATGGACGTGGGATGATTTGCAGAATTCCTATGGCGCGCCGGTATCGGCCCTGACCATTGAGGACAATGTCATTGACTTGGTTTTCAAGCCCGGCAAGGAAATTGGCCAGCCCTGTCAGATCGTCACTATGCAGGACACGACTTTTGTCACGTTCATCAATCGGACCCACACCACTGCGGCGAAGACGCGGGCAAACATTCAGATTTACCGGCCGGTTGGCGAGAATACGGCTTATGTTTGGGGGCAGATTCCAGTGGGGACCAACACAGTGACGGATGCCGTTTCAGTGTCCGACCCGGCTCTCTGGTACGTCACGTTGCTGAAAGACGCGTTGGCGAAACATGGGATCACGGTGACGGGCGGCGTCCGTGCGGCAGGCTGGCTGGATAGGGAAGTGGCGCCCCTTGACTTGTCGAAGTGGGTGGAATTGGCGTCCGTGCCATCCCGGCCCCTGGCTGAAATCGTCAAAAAAACTCTCAAACCATCACAGAATCAATATGCCCAACTCCTGCTCTTACAAGTGGGGGCCAAAAGCGAACATAGCCGGGAAACCCGCCGGGACTATACGGAAGATGAAGGGTTGGCTGAGATGCGAAAATTTCTCGGTGAAGCAGGAATTCCGCGCGGCATGACTTTGTTGGAGGAAGGATCGGGCCTGTCGCGCGGTTGCCTGGTAACTCCCAGTTCGCTGGTTCAATTGTTGACCTACATGGATCGCCATCGTTACCGCGATGCCTTCCTGGACGCGCTTCCCATTGCGGGCGTCGATGGAACTCTGCGCAAGCGCTTCAAGGGGACGGCGGCAGCGGGGAACGTCCGGGCTAAAACGGGTTCGCTCGGGCATGTTGATACGCTTTCCGGCTATCTGACCACCAAGGGAAATGAGAAGCTGGTTTTTTCCATCATGCTGAACAATTACAGAGGCCCGGCCGGGCATACGGACGGCCGCGCGGAAATTGATACACTGGTGCGAATGCTGGTGGGCTTTAGTGGAAAATGTCCGTAAGTCCGTTTTTCGATTGAACACACGGACCGCGCGCCGGAGGGTTGGCGCATTCCGTCGCTTACACCAGGCGACTTTAAATTCTCACGCCAACGTGCTAGATAATTCGTTGCCATTCGCTGGTCAATCCGCGCCGTTGAATCCAATCATTCATGGATAAATCATGCGTGAGGCGCGGCTCTCCATAAAGCATCGCCGCGACTCCGATTTCCTCAGATTCCGCCGTCCACCTGCCAGCGGTGGACTGGATTGTCCTTCCGAATGGCCATGTTCCATTTTTTGGTTTGTATCACTGTGCATTTTACAAACCAGGCAGATTGTTCCGGCGACCAGACAGCTTCGCCCACCTCGAACACAGGCATCATTTTGCGAATGTCCATGCCCTGCTTCTCCGCCATCTTGGCTTGTGCTTTCGTTTCCTGGACGTCGGCTTCGGAAGTAAATTTGCGCATTTCCGTCCAATCCAACTTTGACTGGGCGTCGAAGTAAGCCTGCACCGTTTCCTTGGCCGACATCCGCGCATAGACATCATTGTTAGGCAGCGTTTCCGGCTCGGCCGTCAATTTTAAATCCTGTGCCAGCTTGAGTTTGCTGTCATAAACTCCCGTGAGGACGAACCGTTTGGCCGAGTTGGTATTGGCGACGCGCACATTGATTTCTTGCGGGCGAAGTTTGATTTCGTAGGGCACGAATCGCCCGCCATAAGCCTTGGAAGTGAACGCTTTGCCCAAATTGATAATTTGCAGTCCGCCGTAGGCTTGTTTGAGCTGGTCATTCACCGTGGAGTCGAATTTTGCCGCCTCCTTCCAGTCCTCGGTGCTGCACGCTTCGAGGAAGGCGCGAGCGGCTTGCTCGGCGGTCATGGCGGCGTATTTTTCGTTGTCAGGCAGCTTTTTCGGTTCTTCAAGCCATGTGACATTCGTCGGCAACTCGAGTTTCCACACGCTGGGATCGATCGGCTGGTCATATTCGATCCGGCTCAGAGTGAAGATCTCCTTGTCGCCGGAGGAACCGTCCAAGTAAATGCGGACGGACTCCAGCAATTTGCTCTGCACGTCGAAACGATAGACGCGGCGCGTATCGGCATTGTCCAGGAAGAAGTTCTTGGTGTAATCGGTTTTGGCCAGGCCGGATTTGACCTTGATCGTGACCACAGATTTCAATTTGCCGTCAGCGCCGGTTTCTTTGGCGATTTTGACTTTCCAACCTTTGGCGCGGGCGGTTTTGAGTTCATTGGTCAGACCGGTGCTGAGCCGGGCGATACGATGCAGCCACTCGGTATCAAAAGCACTGGGGGTTCGTTGCGGAAGCTTTACCCCGATGTCGCCCATCAGCATGACAGTCGATTGACCGTCCATGACCACCACGCGCGCGGGTTTCTCCACGCGCCATTTGAGTTCGGGGTCGAATTGCTCCCAAAGTTCTATGGTCTGAAAGGCGGTGTCGGCGTTGATTCCGCCAAAATTATCGCCGGGAAAAGTGCGGAGTTGGCCGCTCAGGTGAACGCTGGCCGGCCTGGCCGTTTGCGGACCTTTAAACGGCCAGTCGTTTGAGGCGCTCTGATAGTGGCCAATGACAATTGGAGTGGTTCCGGCAGCTAAAGCCACCACGCCGACAACGATCGCTGTTTTTGCTTTGGTCCAAGCCATAATTTTCAATGCTCCTTTAATGAGGGTTAATGATGATCCGCTGGCCGCCGCGCCTTTGGCAATTGCCACGGCGGTCACGGCTTTCGCCAGCGCCGCGGGCGCAACCTGAACGGAATTGGCCGAAATGGCTCCGGCGATAATGGCCGTGGTGGACGCAACGCCGCGCCTGGAAAAGTAACGATGCAGCTTTTCCAGCGCGCGCCCGACTCGTTTTGTCGCCGCATTCTCGCTGATGCCGGAGGCCATTGCCACTTCGGAAAAGCTCTTGCCGCCGAAAAAACGCAGCACGACGGCGGCGCGCTCTTTTTCATCCAGTTGCCCCATGGCATCTTCCAACAAAGGCGCGAGTTGAGCCCAAGTTTCGTCGGAAGTGCCGGAGTGGAGTTCGGTTTGCATATAGGCCTCTTGTTCGCGGCGGGCGCGGCGGGCTTCGCTTTTCAGGAAGCTGGACGCCGTCAGCCGCGCTGTCTGATACAGCCAGCCGGGCAAAATGGTTTTGGGAGAAATACGCCCTGCTTTTTGGGCGAGGATAACGAACACGGCCTGCGTGATTTCCTCGGCGGCATCCGGGTTGCCGGTTTTCCGCAATGCGGCGGAATAGACCAAATTCACATGGCGGGAAACCAGGGCGGCAAACGCCGTTTCAGACTTCCGTCCGGCATATTGCTGCAATAAAGCGATGTCGCTCAAGTTGTCCATCCATTAGATAATGTCCACCACCCGAAAAAAACAGCCAACTAATTAGAATTACGTATGCACGGAAATGACCTCCCGCTTTCGGAGACGAACCGACCATTGAAAAAGACATTTACGGCTTCGGCAGGACGGCGATTTCCCGGGAGGTCCGACCTTGCAACGCGGCCAGAAAACCACCCGCTTTGGCCAGTGTTTCCTCGTATTCCGCCTCCGCCACCGAATCGGCCACAATGCCCGCGCCGACTTGAAAATGAATTGCGTCCGCCTGGCACACCGCAGTGCGTATGGCGATGTTCAACTGGCTTTCGCGATTGAATCCCAGGTATCCAATCGCGCCTGTGTATGGCCCGCGCGTTAGCGGCTCCAACTCGTCAATAATCTCCATGGCGCGGATTTTTGGTGCGCCCGTAACGCTTCCGCCCGGAAAGCATGAGGCCAGGGCTGAGAAATGAGTTTGATCGCTGCGCAAGCGACCGGCTATGGTTGAAACCAAATGTTGCACTTGCGCGAAACGTTCAAGGCGGACCAATTCCGGCACATGCACTGAACCGTATTCGCAGACTTTGCCCAGGTCATTGCGCAGCAAGTCGGTGATCATGACTAACTCAGCCATTTCTTTCGCGCTGGTTTGCAGCTCGTAACTTAACTGCGCGTCGCGCGTCGCATCGCCCCCGCGGGGACGCGTGCCTTTGATGGGACGGGTCTGGATGTGCGGGCCGCTGAGCCGCAGAAAAAGCTCGGGAGAAGAGGAGCAAATCTGGAAATCTCCGCATTCGAGGTAGCCTGCAAACGGTGCGGGCGAAACGTCGCAGAGCTGTTGGAAAAAGTTCCATCCGCATAAATCGGTCCCAGCCGTCAGACGATGTGAAAGGTTCGCCTGATAAATGTCCCCCGCCCGAATGTATTCACGAACGCGCTCGACCTTGGCAATGAACTCGGCGCGGGAGAGATTGGAAGTGACAGGGCGGGTGGACGGGGCAGGGGAGGGAACGGTTTTTGACACATTCGGTTCGGCCCGCAAATGATCTTCCCAAAATTTGAGTTGAGATTGCGCCCGGGCGGGATTGCGTCCGCCGTCGGCCTGCAAGCCGGTGGAAATAATCCATACCTGGTCGATGCGGTGATCAAAGGCGACCAAACTGTCATAAAAACCTGTCTGGCAATCCGGCAGCTCCAAATCATTGACGGCAGTGTGCGGCAGTTGTGGTTCGACGAAATTCTTCAAATCGTATCCCCAAAAACCGAAGCATCCTCCCAGCGGAAACGGCAAATCAATTTCATCAAGCAATTCGTAGCGCGACATCAGCGCGTCGAGCACCTGCCAGGGGTTGCCGAAGCGCGCTTGGTGGGGTGTGTCCAACTCGCAACGAGACCCAAAAGAGCGAAAGGTCAGAAATGGCCGCGCCGCGACGAACGAATACCGGGCTTGCGGAAAATCGAAGGAACCGCTGCGCAAGAGCACTAGGTTGCGCTCACCTCGCAAACCTTCAACCAAAGATTCCGGCGAATGCCGGGTTTGGATTCGTTTCAATATAGGCCGCACGAGGGAAGATTCTTATCATGAGGCGAGCATTTTGTCCAAGCCCGCGGCTGATTTCAAGGGACTGACCAGCGCGAGGGTGAGATGGTCGGGACGGAAAATTTCGCGGGCGGAGGCGCGGATTTCGGCGGCAGTGACTGCGCGCAGACGTCTTTTGACTTGGTCGGGCGGAAAAATTTTACCGTAGCCAAGCCACTGCTCACCTACCCACATCATTTGGTTTTCGCTGTTTTCCAAACTGAGATCAATCTGGCCTGCGAGATAATCGGTCGCGCGTTTCAGTTCTGAGAGGGGAACCAGTTGTTCAGTGAAGCGCTTCATTTCGAGCCTAATGATGCGGAGTGTTTTCTCCAGATTGTCCAGATCAAGGCCGGCTGATATTACCACATCGCCGGTGTCGTCGAAGAAAGAGTTGGCGCTGTAAATGGAATAAGCCAAACCATGATCTTCGCGCACGGATTGAAAAAGGCGGGAGCTCATATTCTCACCCAACATGGCGTTGAGCACACGGAGGGCAAAGCGGCGTGGGTCATGCCGTGAACAAGCGCGAATGCCCAGCGCAATTTGCGTTTGTTCGGTTTCCTTGGTGTGAAGATAAATGGCCGGCTTGGTTTGCGCGCTCGTCGCTGGAACATACTGGGGCCGGGCTTTCGCTGCGAAGTGGCGCGCGTAAGGTTTGACGGCACTCAGCAATTGAGCGTGGCGCAATCGACCGGCAGCGGCAATGACCGTGGCGCCGGCGACGTAGTTTTTCCTTTGATAAATCACCAAATCGTCACGAGAGAGGGCGTCGAGCGTTTTAACCGTGCCGGTGATAGATCGGCCCAAGGGCTGGCCGGGCCACATGGCCTCGTTGAGCAATTCCTGCACATGCTGGTGAGGTTCATCCAGGCACATGGCCAATTCCTCCTTGATCACCTCCCGTTCTTTTCCAATTTCGACCGGGTCAAAAGTGGAATGCAAAAACATGTCGGCCAAAACACCGAGCAGCCCGGTCAAGTGGTCGTGGCGGGCTTTGGCGTAAATACAAGTATGTTCCTCGCTGGTAAAGGCGTTGAGGTAGCCGCCGATGCCTTCGACCGCCTGTGAGATCTCCCGGGCCGAACGCTCTTTCGTGCCTTTGAAAAGAAGGTGCTCGATAAAATGCGAAATGCCGTTGACGGGCGCCGGCTCATGGCGCGAGCCAATGCCCACCCAAATGCCAAGACTGACGCTGGCCATATGCGGCATTTCCGCCGATGCGACGGTCAATCCATTTTCCAGGCGGGTTACATTATACATGCGTCAATCCCTCTTCTACGGCGAATTGCCGGATTTCAGCCGAGCGAATGCGGGACCACGTCCGGCGGGCCTACTTTGCGCATATAATCCAAGATCAGATCGATCGCCGCCTGCGGGTCGTCCGTGACGGTGAGCAGATCCATATCGCCGGGGCTGATCAGCTTGTCCTTTTCGAGGGTGGCTTTTATCCACTGAAGCAGGCCGTCCCAGTATTCGTGGCCGAAGAGAACCAGCGGAAAGCGCGGAATGCGCCGGGTTTGCACCAGTGTGAGCACCTCAAAAAGCTCATCCAAAGTGCCAAAACCGCCCGGCATGAAAACAAAACCAACGCTATATTTGACGAAGCAAACCTTGCGGGAAAAAAAGTAATGAAAATGAAGCGGCTGATTGGCAAACCGATTCCCTTTTTGCTCGAAGGGCAGCTCGATATTCAGGCCAATGGATTTTCCGCCAGCCTCGGCGGCGCCGCGATTGGCCGCCTCCATGATGCCCGGTCCGCCGCCCGTGATGACGGGTAGATGGTTTTTGGCCAGGCCCTTGGCGATAGCCATGGCGGCTTTGTAATAAGGATCGGCTGGAGGTTTGCGGGCCGATCCGAAGATGGTGACGGACGGCCCGACCTTTGAAAAAGTTTCAAAGGCTTCGACGAATTCGGCCATGATGCGAAAGATGCGCCATGGGTCCTCCTTGATGAATGCTGTTGACTCGTTGTTCATAAGATTTGTTTCAGGAAGCGTTCGCGCGCCTCTGCCTGGCCATGAAGCCTGGCTGGCGGGAATTCAAATCGGCCCGGCGTTGCCCGGCGAGCAGACGGCCATAGACAGCGATGTCTGCCGCGGCCATGGCCAGGCGGCTGGCAAGGGCGGGGCTGATTTTCTTGCGATTCTTGACATCTTCTTCCGCCATAAAGGAAATGCCATAGGGCAGCGACCATGCGTAACATTGCCGCGCCACGGTTCGCAACTGATCGGTCACGGTCAGTCCCTTTTCGTGGGAAGCGACCACTGTGGCAAAAAGTTTGCCGGCAAATTCGTGCCAGAAATGGTCCAGAAAACTTTTCATGACGCTGCTGATGCAACCGTGGTAGTCGGGGGTGCCGAGCACCAAAACATCGGCTTGCTCGACCCGCTGTTGCAAGGCAGAAAAGCCCGTTGCGGCATGTGCGGTGTCGGGGTTGTAGAGCGGCAACGGCTCGGCCCGCAAATCGAGCACATCGACGACGCATTGGCGGGCGGTTAGCTGGCGGGCCAGTTCATTAACGATGACGCGGGTGGACGAATTGCGGCCCAAACTACCCACCACGGCAAGCACGGGAAGGGGCGTATTGGCTGGGGCGATTGAATTTCTGGGGGACATCGTTCTGCGAGGGCTGATGCTTATTGTTGACCCGCCCACTTGACGGCATTGGTCAAAAGGGTGGAAAATTCCGGCGAACGGCGCGGAAAACCGTCGTGGCCCAATGCGATGCAGACGATTCTGGCTTTGCCGTAATGGACCAGCCACACGCTGGCGTATTTTTGGCCGCCGGGTTTGGAAGCCTGGGCCAAAACTTCCATGGGCGAGCCAGCCGGGTCAGGGACGATGTGGTAGAGTTCGTCCGAAATATTGAAAGTTGCCGGCAGACCGTGAGTGACAGGATGACTCTTGATGATGGTTTCGGCGAACGGGCCCACCCCATCGTGATCGCGGGCGCCGCCTCCAACGAGCAGGGAATTCCACCAGTTGCCCCAATTATACCAACTGCCAGAATGGAGCAGCACCAGACCTTTGCCTGCGCTGATAAAATTGGTGATTGCCTGGCAGAACTCCGGCGTGTCAAATTTTGGTTGATTGCCGCTCAGGAGCAGAACATCCGCATGGGGCAATTCGCTGGCTGTAACGGCCGAGTCTTCCGTGTAATGGACGGAAGTGATCCCCGCTTTCTGTAAGAGGGCTGTGTCAAACTTATTATCCCAAGTGCCATAATCGTGCGCCCAACCGCCGCCCACAATCAGCACTTTGAGGCCGGTTCCCCATTCGAACGGGGCGACTGCGCGGTTGGTTTGTTGAGCAAGGCATGGCCGGATTTGCGCAGCAGCCAGAAGACCAGCCAGCGCGACCCCGGACATCCAGTAATTCTTCATGCCTTTCAGACTATACCGGCGGCATACCGGTTCAAAGGGCAAAGTATGTTCCTCGCAGTGGACAAGGCGGGTTGCATTCTTTCGCGTTTCAATCCAGAATCGTTTAGCAATTGTCGGAACATTCCATATCTTCTTCTGCGCCGCGCGACCCGGGCCGGGCTTGGGGGCGGCTGGCTTTGGGCGCAATGGTCATTTTCGCGCTGGTCTTTCTGGTGTACCGTCCGATTTTGCCGGGAAGCTTCGTGATGGACGACCGGCGGTTGGTCGAAACCGACAATCCTCTGGTCAAGGGAGAATTTGGACCATTTTCAATTTGGTTTCAAAAAGAATGGCCTCTGTCCTGGTTTGTCTTTTGGGCGCAGTGGCTGGCCTGGGGACCGCATCCCGGTTGCTATCATGTCGTGAATATGTTCTTGCACGCCGCAAGTGCGGTGCTGTTATGGCGCGTGCTGGCTGGACTGAAAATTCCGGGGGCATGGGTGGCGGCGGCGATTTTCGCGGTTCATCCCGTCTGCGTCAACTCTGTCGCGCGGATCTCCGAAATGAAGAACACGCTTTCCCTGCCGTTCTTTCTCCTGAGTTTCTGGCTCTACCTGCCTAATCTTAATCTTGACCGGCAGCGTCCCCGGCTGGCTTCCTTGCGCTACGGGCTTTCCCTGGTGACATTCGTTCTGGCGCTGCTGAGCAAAACTTCGACCATCATGCTGCCTTTGGTTTTGCTCGCTTGTGTCGCGTGGCAACGTGGCAGAATTGCGTTCCGGGATTTGCTGCGGACCAGCCCTTTCTTCGTCCTCGCGCTGGCTTTCGGGCTGATGTCCGCCTGGTTTCAAAAGCACCAACAGTTGATTGGCATGACCCTTCGTCCGCAAAGTTTTTGGGAACGGTTTGCCACGGCGGGACATGTCTTTTGGTTCTATTTGGGCAAGGCGCTTCTGCCTCTGAATTTAAACCTGGTCTATCCGCAGTGGAAAATGGATGCGTCCGCGCTGTTGTCTTACGCGCCGGATTTTCTGTTCTGCGTCGGTGTTGTTGTCTGCTGGTGGTTTCGGCGCGGTTGGGGAAGGCATGCGCTTTTGGGGCTGGGAATCTTCGCCATCACTTTATTTCCGGTGCTCGGTTTTTTTGATTCTCAATTTCTGACGAAATGGCGGGTGTCGGATCATCTCCAATATCTGCCGTTGATGGCACCGGTAACACTGGCCGTTGCGGGATTGGCTTTCGTGCTGCCTGCCAAAGTTTTCAGAGGCATGGCGGTGGTGCTGATTCTGATGTTCTCGTTTTTGACTTTCCAGCGGGCGCAGGTATTTGCCTCGGAGGAAAGTTTGTTTCGCGACACGTTGAAAAAAAATCCGGCAGCCTGGGGCATTCATATCGATCTGGGAGTCATTCTGGCTTCCCGGCAAAATTACTCCGAGGCGATTGAGCATTTTCTCGCAGCGCTTCGCTACGACCCCGGCAATCCGGATGCGGAATCGTACCTCGGCCAGGCGCTGTCAGTTGAAGGGAAATTCGGGGAGGCGGAGCCGCATTTCCTGGAGGCGATTAAAAGTGCGCCCAACGAACCGGATACGCACAAGCGCTATGCCATGGCTTTAATGAGCCAGGGAAGAACACGCGAGGCTCTCAGCCAGTTGCGCATCGCGCTCGCGTTGTCCTCCAAACCGGAAATCAGAACGCGCCTGGATTACGCAACTCTGTTGCATCAGGCGGGTGATGTGCGCGAGGCTGTGGCCCAACTTCGCAAGGTGCTTTCACTCCAGCCAGATTCGGTCGAGGCACTGAACAACCTGGCCTGGCTGCTCGCCACCGCTCCTGATGCTTCGTTGCGCAACGGAGCGGAAGCGGTGCGCTACGCGGAGCGAGCGTCCCGCCTCCCCGCGCCGAAGCAGATTTGTGTACCGGGGACACTGGCTGCGGCCTACGCGGAAGCGGGGCGGTTCTCCGAAGCGGTGGCGACGGCGGAAGCGGCGGTGAATTCTGAAACCGCCGCGGGTGAAGCGCGCTTTGCCGCCATCAACCAGCAACTTCTGAGACTTTATCGCGCGGGCCAGGCCTTTCATGAATCGCCACCGCCGGGAGAAAACCAGTGACTGTGAGGTAGAGTTTTCGTCAGTCGGTTGGTTTTTCGTCGAAATTTCCGGCTGAATTTCCTGGTTAAAAATCGTGAAAATTTACGATATTTTATATATAACACTAGCATAACCAATTGTCAGCAAGACACTTGAAGATGTTCATGCCTTCAGCCAAATCGTAGTGTCCAATGCAACATTACGAATTCTAGAGCATTTTAAATAAAACTATAGCCATTTGTTTGGGGCTATGCTATGGTTTTGTCCATGCGAAAAACGATCTCCTTGGATTTGCGCGAACGGATTTTGGCCGCCTATGACCAGAAGGAG
>Ga0182030_10023031_pt1 | contig 11549 bp, 9 predicted proteins | sample 812S3MmetaG_FD_121299 | JGI IMG/M metagenome (GOLD analysis project Ga0182030, IMG submission 121299) | Permafrost microbial communities from Stordalen Mire, Sweden - 812S3M metaG (Illumina Assembly) | ecosystem: Environmental > Terrestrial > Soil > Wetlands > Permafrost | place: Sweden... | reverse complement strand
ATGGGTTACAAGGAGACTGAGAGACCAGCTGATTTTAGATCATTTCTACGTCCGTTGGCCCCCGGATAAGGGACAAATAGAGTCCTGTTAAATTAGTTTATCTAAACCACCATTTTTTTTAGTATTTCTATCATGCTGAACGCCGGCTGAGAAATCCTGGCAACTGGGATGGCCTTACCACGATGCGATCAAATAAAAGCTCGATTGCGCCGATAATCCAATACATAGTCGCGTCCCTTTACCTCTGGCACATGGGGCGTATTGACCATTAACTTTCTCCACCAACAGGGCGCTACCAGCAGTGCTGTTTCCCAACTTCTACGCACAACATCACGCATCGAAAAAAAAGCGCTTTGGGAATTCGCCGACCTGTGTATATTTATTTTCATGCCAAATGGCTGTCTGTATTGAGTCAGTATTTATTTCACTGTTCGATACAGTCACTACTCGGAACTATCGGTGAGGGATGAGCAGCTGAGCTACCTATCCCTTTAATATAAAACTACAACTTGAAGGAAAATATATGAGTATTAAAAAATTATCACCGGAATTGCAAGAACTGGCGAAGGAAATAAGTACCGCGATGCGGGACCCAAATAAAATGTCGAAACGCGTAAATGAGATGTTTAGTAAACCGTTAATACAACCAGGTAAATTTAGGAATACGCCAGTGGAAAGAAAATGAAGTACCTGTGAATTATACAAATAGTAAATCGAGAAGATTTTCTTAATTCTCCGGAACGGCCAGCGCTGCGCGAGGGGTTACCCTTCGCGTAGGTCGCTCGAAGTGTGATATTCGTCGGAATCATCAAAGCATCAAAAATACATCGAGAGCATTGAGGTTGGACCTTGGGCCACCAAGCGTTAACGGTTGCGCAGATTCCCGTTGCGAGTCTGACAGAACCCAGAAAACTTTGTTGTTTAGTCAACATGCCGCGTGAGGGGGTTAAATATAATATGAGATTTCAATTCTTCAAACCAGACCGCAGTTTAGTTACCTTGGCAGGAGCCCTCTGCATAACGTTGTTGGCACTTGCTTTGTCGACTGCTGCCGCAGTTGACCGAGCAGCCACCCTCGGTGATAAAACACTGATGGTCGTTTTATATGTCACATTTTGTTTGCTAAGCCATACGATTTTATGCCTTATAAAACACAGATTATCTTTGCGAATTCTCGGCCCAGTGCTGGCACTTTGGCTGTTTAGTATGATCATGACATGCAGCAATCACTTGAGCTTTTTAGTTCGGGCAGATAGTAGGGCGGGGGACGAGAGATCTAGGCAATCTATTCCAGTGGAAGCAAACAAGAATGAAATTGAATTGGTGAAAGTCGCCGTTTCAAAAATTACAGCCCGATCAATTTCAGTAATTGCAGCAGAAATTTCCTCGACTTCAGATCGAAAAAAACGTCATGCACTTTCATTAGAGCTTGATGAAGCCAAGCGCCGGGTGAGACTGGAAGATACTTTACTCAGCCTGACACACAACATGCAGGAAATTCATTCCATTGAATCCGAGGATCCGTTTATTCACAGTATTGCGGTACTACTTAGTATTAGCGATAAAATTGTATCCATGAGTTTTAATCTCTGCATATCGCTGTTCCTAGAACTGGCCGGTGTCGTATTGTGGCTGGAATATTCGCAGGGAAAAAAAGACGAAAAGGAAACGGATGGAAAGATCATATGTTCAGTAGATCAGATAACGACCCAGAACAAGCGGACAGTAGAGCAAATCCGCGTCTTTTTTCGTTGCGGACAACAGAAGGCGTTGGAACTGCACCAGCTGACAGAGGGGCCGCGAAGAAAAAACGGTAATCATGTTTTAGGATAAATGAAGATGCTGTGTAAGCCACATTTATTGAGGTATGTATCAGGACAGATTAAACACCTGAACCGAGGCTCCTGCTCTACAGGTCAATATGTACAGGTTATTGTTTACATATTTGAAATCCGGTTGTCCCGACTGCTTGGACTACTGAGTAGTAAGAGTAGTAATGCAATGGGATGCAGGAGTAGTGGGCTACTGAAAGGGACAGCTGAGTAGTATACTATTTTCAGATTACAAACTTTGCACGGGACTTGGGACATTCGGCATGACATTTCCCGTTAAGAAAACGTATTTCACATTTTCCAGAGACGCATGTTTTTTTGCAAATAATCGGCATCCTAGTTCTTGCTGAAGATTATGCGAGAATTTATTCTATGGATTACCTTGTATAAACTTTCAATTTGCAAATCAACCGCTCTCATCTATCACCGGTGACAAGAAGGGTAAACCTTAGATATATTTTTAAATTGCACTTTGCGAATTGGAGCGTTTGGGTAAGCTGTGTTTACACAATAAGGAGCAGCAAATTATGTTAAATGTTATAGAAGAAACGAAGATGTCGGTTGAAGATTTCGCGCAAGGTCTAAAAATAATGCCTTGCCTTAATTGTGGAACGATTGGTCATTTGCATTTAGTTTTGGATTTCAAGGTTGCAGCTACAAGTCAGGGAAAAAAAATAGAAGAAGTTGGTGAGGCGACAGTTTGCGGCGCGTGTGATTTAGTTTTTATGTCGGACACATTGATTGAAACTGTGGCCAACAAGATCGAGAAAGTTTGCAATGGAAGTACCAATAAATATATTTCAGTGGATAAAAGCAACGGTCAGATAGTCGCTCACGCTATCAATTAATATTTTTTTGGAAAATCAGGCCCCCTCATAAACGAGGGGGCTTTTTATTAATCTTAAAAATCGTAGCTGACTTAAGAAATTTCAAGCATGTTGTGCGCGATAATGCGCCAGTGATTCTAGAGGAGTCCGGATAATGGATTGATTGCTGATCGCCGCATTCTCGATGTGTGATGTTGAGTGAGCGGCATGACGTGCTCCGAACCCGGGATGTCAACAAATCCGCTGAGGAGGCTTGAATGTTTACCGAAGGAATATTTTGTTCATGCAACAGCAAGGCCTTGGATTATTGTTTTCAGCCAAGTTGTTGTCGTCGCCATGAGCTGTCCGTCAAGGCCTTCGAAATTTCGAACCTTGGCGACAGCGTCTCTAATTTGCCGAGCCATTTCATCTGAAATTCCTGCAGGCAACTTTTGAAACAGATCTCGACCTGATGGGGTGAGCATAAATTCACTGTTTCTTAATGTGGCAACCCGATCTTTGGTCAGACTTGAGATGGCCGATACTCGGGTTGCTTCAGTCCCAATGTTTTTTTCCATCATCAATCTTAACAACGCACCCTCAGTAAAAAGACGTGGCGGCGGAATTTCCAAAGTTTGGATGTTGGGATTGGCCCGTACCTTTTGATCAACATCATAAGTTGCCGGTTGCCTTTTCATTTTGCTCAAGGCCTCTTGCTCAATTCTCAACCAGCCTGCGTCTTTTTCATCTTTCACAACCCGCGTGACGTTAGTGAACAGCTCGCCGTCGATGTTGAATGTTGTCGTATATTTGGTTGCTGCAGTGCTTCCCAATGATTGCATCACGCCATTCAGCTTGATCATTTCAAAGATTTGATGTGAGCCTTCATCAAAATAGTCTGGGCATTCGCTTATTGTTGCAACAATGGCGTGATGCGCGGCAAATCCTGCCCCGGCTCTGGGCATTGAATGGGATGAGGTTCTCGGATAACTGATTGCCCCTCGTTCATACAATGATTGAATCGCGGCGTAAGCCTGGGTTAGAGGAATTCCTTCTTCGCAAGTTTGTATCAAAAGTGTTGAGAGAGAAAAGGGAAGGGGAGGTGAGATGAACTCATCCTCGGCAATTGAGGATACGCAGGCGCCTTCCATCTCCACCCCAATGAATTCACATCCTGCGGTGGATTGTTTACCGCTCTTCAGGGGTAGAGGGAATATTGAAGAAGTCGGTATCCACTTATAAACGTCGTCCCCAATTGTGATGGAAGCAACATCATGAAATTGTTTCTCATATTGCCCAATAATTTTTTCATTCGTATACAATTCCTCGAGCAGTTTAGTTTTTACACGCCCGATATTGGCTGTGCAGCCGTACGTTAAAGAATGAACGCGCGACAAATTAATTCCGAACAGCCAATCTAATTGGCGACGAATCATACCGGCGCGATAAAAAGAATCAGTGGAGCTCAGTGGGTACAAGCGTTTTAGTGCGGACTGCAATGAAGACTGATCCAGAGCCGACGCCCATAAACGTGAGCAAGGTTTCGTGCAGCGATGTGCCTTCAATACTTGTCGTCCGATAACTTCACCTTCCTCATCCGGATCGGTCGCAATGACGATGGACGTCGCCCTGTTCAGCCACATGCCGATATTATCGAATTGCGCTTGTTGGTCGGGCACAACTTCCCATTGCCACTCGGAAGGTACAATTGGGAGGGCACTGAGTTTCCATTTAGTGGTTCCAGTATAGAAATCTGCGGATACAAGCTGTTGCATGTGGCCACGGCAGTGAGTCACGATGACGCCGGTGCCAACATAAGCGCCGGTCTCTTGTGTATTGGCGCCAACAACTTTGGCCAGCGCCCGAGCCTGCGAAGGTTTTTCGCAGAGATACAGGATATTGTTCACTTGACACCCCCTCTCACGACATTACCCGATATCGCACTGGCAAGGATGGTAACGATATAAAAAATCGTCAATTTCAGAATCGTTGTCTTGGGACGCAAAGTGGATTGAGACCTGATGTTGAGAACAACATGATAGTTTTGCATGTTCTTGAGTGATACTGATTTTTGCAGAACGTATAGTAAAGAAGGCTGTTGCGAATTATTCATTTGATTTTCCTTGACCTCTATTCTGGCAGGATCTTCAATTTACCAAAGCTGAGTTTTACGAACGCAATGCGTTTAGCCGGCTGTGGAAATTCAACCACGAGTTACTGTGCTTGCTTAAATGGGAGAAAATTATGCGTACTTTGAATGGCCGATATTTTTAGTAACGGCCATTCAAAAGTCGATTATTTTGTGTCGCTCACCGTCTCTAACTAACCCATTTCTGCCGTTGAGCACTACGAATTGGCTGCCGTGAAGCAGTCATTCAACTTGTGGATAAATTCCTCTTAGAGCAAATGGCTAAACTTTCTTTGCCAGCCAAGATTTCGTTTTGGAGATGGTCGCCGAATTAGACTGAGGCATTGAAATATGCTTTGAGCGCGTTTGAGTCTGCAATGAAACTGTAATGTCAGCCGCTGATAATCGAAATCATAAGCCAGCATTTTCCCTCGATCATCTTTTCATCTGGCGGCATCCAGAACTGTCTGAGGAATTCTATATGAGCGTAGAAAACGAATCTTACGATCAATTCATCGCCCGTATCGACAGGCCACCAAAACCGCTGCCTATCTGGGGTTCAGCATTGCTCTTTTTGGCAGTGTTCTTTGTTTTACAGATGAGCTTTGATGCTTGTCGCGGCTCATCGTTTGAATATTTTGTTATCGGTGACTTGACGGTAGTGCCGACAGCCACACTAATCAACGTGATTACTCCGGAAGTTGGCGTCAAGGCAATGGGTAACCAACTGCGCGCACCGGGCGGTGGAATAAATGTGATGAAGGGATGCGAAGGAACCGAGATCATGTTTATGCTCGTGGCGGCTTTCTCGGCAGTTGTCATGCCCTGGCGTCGCCGGTTAGCCGGACTAGGACTCGGCATTTTGATGGTGTTCTGTTTAAATCAAGTTAGGCTTGTAATTCTGTTCTACGCTTACCGCACCGATCCATCGTTATTCAAATTGATTCATGGCACGTTGGGCCCTATCGCACTTGTTGCGATTGTCGGTTTGTACGCGCTCTACTGGTTCCAAAGTTCAGAGCGTGGCGCAAAACATCATGAACCTGCAAGCACGTAATTTCGCGTTCAGGCTCATTGTCATTGTAGCCATTTTGCTTTCTTTAGGTGAATTTTTCGGGTCTGCACTGGTTACTCCGATCCTGCCGGCTATCGCATGGGAAATCGAAACGATTGATGATAGTTTCCGGGTTGAGGGCATCAATGTTGTCAGCAAGAAAAACAACACCGTGATTCAGTTGCAGGTCGCACAGATTCGCCCCATGATCATCGGCGCTCACGTATTGCATCCCAAATCGGGTCGCTTCTTTGAGCCAAGTGTATTAGTGGGCAGTGTATTGCAGCCAATCATAGTGTTCATCACCATTCTAGTGTCGTGGCAGGCAAAATCCATTTTGATCATTCTGATGCGCTTTTGCCTAGGTGTTCCTGTGGCAGCGTTTCTCGTTGCCATTAACACACCACTTGCATTTGTTGGCGCAATGTGGGACTTTCGGGAGTTTGTCCCTAATCTGGAACCACATACGTTGGTCTATTGGAATGATTTTCTGCAAACTGGTGGCCCCTTGGTCATGTCCATAGCGGCTGCATTTCTGGTCGTTTCAGTTGCTGACAGATGGTCAAGTTTCCAACTAAGAAATCTTCAGGCATCAAATAATATAGTCAGATATAACAAACAGAAAAATTGAAGGCTAAAAATTTTCCATGAAGCTCATGCCTAGCAATGGAGCCAGGGTGTGGTCCAAACGGCTCATATTTACCATCCGGAACGGACTATGTCGCGCAATTAAAAAATAATGTGGCTGTCACACTGACACTTTAGACTTCGCATCGACCGTTTCTAAATGGTTCCTGAGTGTTCCCCACATGGAGGGGGTACGCAGTCCTCAAGGCGAAAAAAGCAATTCAAGCTTTATCGTATCTAATCGACGCGCTATCAACATTAGCCAGCGCCCTGCATTTGAATTATTTGAAAAACGTCGGTCAGTTGTAGCCTAGGAAAATTTTCCGGGTTAAGTCTGCTTCGACGTGGTGTCCACAGATCAAAACGGCTGTTTGTTCAAGGGGGCTGCAAATGTCACTATCTCGTCTTTTGTTGTGTTCGATTTTGTCTGCATTCACTTTGAACGCCTGGGCTACCGCACCGACTGCCGCGCAGTTAAACCAGTCGCGTATTGCGGGTCTGGCTTGGCTTATTACCCATCAAAGCGGGGACGGTAGCTGGAAGGAGAGTAGTGGGTCATCTATTCAGCCAACCAGTGCCGGTGTCTTGGCGTTAGCGAATGCCGGGCTCAAGCAGGGCCATCCCTATTTCGGCGCGCTTACCTATCTGCAAAATACTGATTCATCCAGTGTAGATTCGCTCTCGCGTCAAATCATGGCACTCAACAGCGTTGGAGTGAATGTCACACCGCTCGTTGCAAAACTCAATCAATGGCAAAACGGCAATAATGCGTGGGGAGCCTACAAGGGATACGGTAGCAGTTTGCCAGACACCCCTCTGGCTATGCTTGCCGAAATACAGACCCTGACTCTGAATACGACCACTGCATTAAATACTTTGTGTGCCGGCCTGATGTACGCGCAGCGGGCAGACAACAGCTTTTCCTATCTGGCTAACGGGACGGGTGCATCGACCAGTCAGGCTACGGGCAGTCTGATTCCAACGCTCTATGCCATGCTCGCCTTGAATGCAACTTCAACGTATGCCGGATGGGGTGGAATAACTTGTCCGCAGCTACAGAATAATGTATGGGTATACACTACGTTTACGTTGAATACCATGGTAACAAACGCAACCACTTGGTTGCTGGGTAAACAGAGTGCGACGGATGGCGGCTTTGGCGATTTCGGCCAGAGTACGTTGCTGGAAACGGCGTTGGCCTACCAAGTACTCAATAAGATTTCACCCGTTACTTATGCTACCCAACTAGGCAATGCCCAAGGCTATCTGATTGCACAACAGAAAGCAGATGGCAGTTGGGGGACTGATCCGCTCGCCACCGCACTGGCAATGCAAACCCTGCCCACACTGGCACCCGGAACACTGGTTGATAGCAACAAGAATGGTATCCCCGACGTGGTTGAAAGCTTTCTTGGCCTAAGTCCGACACTGGCAAGCAGGACCTTCCTGGTCGGCAATGGACAAAGCATCTTGGGGCTGACGGCCTCGCAACTCATTGCCAGTGGCAGCCAGTACCAGCCCTTCACCTACACGATAACGGCAAGCGGTGGAACAGCACCTTATACTTGGCGAGTTGCTTCAGGTTATCTACCGGATGGATTACTGCTAAACGCAACGACTGGTCAGATTACCGGAACACCTACCACTGCCGGGACTTTTAACTTCGGCTATACCGTCACGGATAGCACAAATGCCGCCATGACAGTGGGCGCGCAAATACAAATCTCTCAATACACGGCTGACAACGATGTACCCACGCTGCCGGAATGGGCGGCAATCATATTGGGATTGTTGCTAATGAGTTCAGTGATCGTGATGAACCGCAGGCAGCACAACTAATTCCGATCTGTGGCAATGACGCAACATTCGGTATTTATTCAGGGGAAAGAAATGATGTCATTAAATATGTGTATGCAAAAATCGTTTACGACCATCAGCGCCATTATCTTCTGCTGTAGCGCAAGTGTCGCAAAGGCTGATCATGTCGATGTGGCGCCGATGGCAGACGAAGTCATTAAGAGTCTGGTGGATGGTCGGCTAAGCTCCCCCGACGCGCTCCCGGAAGTCCTCTCGGCACGTTTGGACGAAACCTCTGCACTGCTGAGCGACGTTGAACATACGGCAGCAATCACAGGCCGCGAGCGTGAGAGTGCGCTCGAAGCCAAACGCATGCTGCTTTCCGCCAAACGTGCCGAACTGGATGGCGTGCATGCAGCTGTAAGTGCGCGCCTGGCCGCATCCCGAATTCAACTGGAAAAATTGGGTCTAAAAAACAGGCTCAATAATTGGGATGATCTGACCGCACAAGTGGAAAGCCGTTTTAGCCGCGTCGGTAACGCACTGGATAATGTACGCACTGCCACCGACGCCACCCATATTGCAAAGGCACTGTCCGATGCCAAGTCCGAACTCAAGGTGTTGCATGAGGATGTTAAGGCCCGCACTACAGGTATCCCGGATAGCCCCAATCGCAGTTGGAGAACCGAGACGCCACAGCCTCACGCCAAGCAGAAAACGACGGTCAATGTGCCGCGCTATTTGTCATCCAACAACAGGGGGCTGAACAATAATGTCTATGCCTATCTTGGCAATTCGCTGCTTGCGCCTATCCTGCCAGTTTTGCCGACAGATGCGCCTGCTAACTGCGGCATACTCGCCACCAATGATCCTTCGCTCGCGGCGACCCAGGATGTGCAGATCACGCAGGAGATCAAGAATCTTGCCGCCAGTTTGAATTATTCTCCGGCGCAAATTTACCAATATGTTTATCAAAATATCCGCTTCGAACCTTATTACGGATCGTTGAAGGGATCAATGGGAACACTGTATGCAAAATCCGGTAGCGCAACAGATCAAGCCTCTCTTTTGATCGCCCTGTTACGCGCCTCCAACACACCGGCACGTTTTGTAAAAGGCCAGATTCAACTTCTCGATGCCACGCCGGATGCATTTGGCGGACGCGCAGCACACTGGGTAGGTGCCAAATCTTATGCGGGAGCGGCAGCCATCTTCGCGCAGGGACAAAATCCCAGCGCCGGTACGATCACCAATGCAAGCGCGCAGGCGACAGGTATAAGCCTGACACATGTCTGGGTAGAAGCCTGTGTTCCCTACAGCCACTATCGCGGCACGCAGCAGGACACCACCGGCTCACGCTGGATTCCGCTTGATGCAAGTTTCAAGGACATCAGCTATCAGGGAGGAATTTCTACCAACGTTGCTTTTGATTACACAACGTTCCTTTCGAAACGGAACATCGCTCTGCCGAACGAGTTTTATGCTAACCAGTTACTGCCATCGATACAAGCGGCAGGCATCGCTCCCTACAACACCAACAACACGATTGCAGATGTGCCTTACACGGGCATCTTAAACCCTTTGACCATGGATGTCCTTCCCACCTCGACACCCTATGAAGTCACCACCTTCCTGCCGTGGGCTGGCACGACATCGCCGGAGATCGCAGATTTGCCGGATAGCCATCGCTACAAACTAAATATCACCGTCAATCAAGGTACCGGTGTACAACTGTTGACGACTACCTTGTCCATGCCGCAGACGATACTTGGTCGCCTGACCTTGTCATATCAGGGCGCCACGACGGCGGATCAGACCGCACTGGCAACCTGGCAGAACGACGGCACACTTACCTCCGCCACACCCACAGCAACGCCCTGTAATGTCATCAATGTTATTCCCGTGCTGAAGGGGCTTGTTAATGGCGTGGAAGGTACGACGATTACATCCGGCCCTGTGGCTTCGCCTGTGGATTTGTGCACCGTCAACAACCAACTCACGCTCAGTGTCACCCTTGCGGAACTGCTCAATCCTACGCTGAACAGCTTGACTTATACCAACATCAACGCGGCAAATTATCATGCGCTGCAAGCCTATGGATATCAAACCTCAGATCGGCTATTGACCGAGCGTGCTGCGTTGCTGCTCGCTAATGTGAAAGCCAATGCCAATCCCAACACCAATCTGGATGCCACCGAAGGAGAGTTTCTGCATCTGGTTGGTTTGAAATACATGCGCTATGTCACTGACGATTGGAAACGCATCGCCCAGTTGGATGGCGGCTCGGGCGACACGGGAAACCACATTGGACTGATGTCGAGTGCAATGAAAGTTATTTATCTGTTCGACCTTCCATTTGAAGTGGCGAGAACCGGATTTGTGGCGGACTGGCCGGGCCTGCGAGACCGCAATGTTGATTTGACGACCGGGCTACAAGTTTGGAAGACGTTCCTGCTGAACGGTTATGACGGATCGGCATTGGAATACTACATCTGGCAGGAGAATACCCGCATGGATGCAGTTTCCACGGTACGCGGATTTCAGTTTGCCAATGAGGCTGGTATATCGACAATCAACCTGACCATGACCAGCCCCACCAGTTGGACGACTGATAGCGCCAATCTATGCACGGTTGTAAGTACCGCCTGCCCGAACAGCTTGTTGCTGTATCCGGCAAGCATATTGAGTTTTATCCAGGCCGACTATGCGGCAGGCTATACTATCACCGTGCCCAAATCACTGATTCAGTATGGTGACTGGCTCGGCACGATGTATCTGTCCACACTCAATAACACGGCAATCAGCCAGCCCAGCAGACTGAAATTTATGATTGCCGGTTCTGCCGGTGGATACACCGTACGCCCCCTCGGACAGGTTGGTCCGGCGGGAGTCCCACTCACCACTTACAACGCCGCTGCCAACACCGGTTATGTGACGCCCAATCCCGCGCAGGTGAATCCGACTACCGGTTTGGCTTACGTGACCAACACGGCCGCATTGAGTAACGGTTTTGATCCTAAATTCACCGTCATTGATGGCGATGCCAACGTGGCCAATGGCAATATGTATCGCGTCGAAAAAGACATCAGTATTGCAGGACGCGGCGGCTTGCCGCTCGTGTTCGAGCGCTCGTACAACTCGCGCAATCCCCAGAACGGCCCTTTAGGTTATGGCTGGACGCACAGTTTCAACCAATACCTCACCTTTAAAGACGATAACGCGAACGGTGTTGTGGATGCGGCAGATACCGATACGTTCACTTCATCGGTCGGCTGGACCGACGGCACCGGTGGAGAAAAACTGTT